>Ga0180431_10006527_pt1 | contig 13835 bp, 9 predicted proteins | sample SS_ome_11_FD_132459 | JGI IMG/M metagenome (GOLD analysis project Ga0180431, IMG submission 132459) | Hypersaline lake sediment archaeal communities from the Salton Sea, California, USA - SS_1_MS_1 metaG | ecosystem: Environmental > Aquatic > Non-marine Saline and Alkaline > Hypersaline >... | reverse complement strand
TGATTATTCACCTGCTCCTGCTGGATGACAATCCAGCAGCTTTGCAGAGGCTGAACGGGTTTGATTCTGCCTTCAGCAGCGGATTTTCATCCGCTGTGAGCACGAGGTGAATAATTACCTCCTATGTATTCACCCAGGTGACCGGCACTACATGTGCTCATCTTGGTGGGTATGAAATCGGGTTACCACCAAGTGAGTTATGCTTGAGAACAGTTGTAGAAGTGCCGGTCACCCTGGTTGTCCAAAGTTACCGTTTCAACAGAATCAAGACACCAGCGGCGATGGCCAGAGCGGCCAGGACGGTCTTGCTGCTCGAGAAGCCAAAGCTCAACAATGAAAGCAGCGCCGAGATGATCAGCCAGATGGCGAGCAGGGTCATCCCGACCTTGGCCGGCCAACTGCGCCATACGACCAGAATCACAACGCCTACCGCGACGGCCAAGATGTCGACCACGGTCCCGACCATCGCGCCGCCGACGGCGAGCAGCGACAGCAAACCGGAGACGATCAGCCAGATGCCCAACAACAACGAAGCCAGATCTTTACTAAGTTTCATTTTACGTCTCTTGATGTGTACTCTCTCTACTCAACGTCCCGGCCTGGACCACGATGCCGACGACCAAGGCCACGACGAACACCAACACAGTCAGCGGGCGGCTTAGGTCAATCGACTGCGCGATCAGGCTGGCCCCGCTCAGGGAAGAGAGCACGATCAGCGCCCACTCCAGCAGGACCAGGCCCAGGACGAGCCCGATTATGGCACCCACGAAAGTCAGCACCCACGCCAGGGCCGTCGTCTCGCCCAGGCCGAGGATATCGAGCAGGCTGAGGACGATATATCCCCCGGCCAGAAAGCCGGCCACGCTTACGGCCCCTCGCTGCAAGAAGATGGCCAGCAGGGCGCCGATCACCCCGGCCACCAGGCCCACTACCAGAGCGACGGGATTCACCCCCCCCGTCGCGGGACCTGGAAACAGGCGTACCACCAGGTCCATCGCCACGACGAAACCGATGGCGGCTACAAACAGCCAGAATAACTTGCGCCCCAATAGGAGCAGGGCAATTCCGATCAGAGCTTTCAGCACGGCCACGGCGACCTCCTTTTGATTGATGGTTGAGTTATCTTGATTGATGACTGAGTTATCGAGGATCCCTCTCCACGCGACTGTCCCGGGGCGCCCATCTCCTTGTCCTCGCTGTCTCAAGAATAGCACAAATATCTGCCTCCACCCGCCGGGCACGGTTGGACTGCGGTAGGGTTTGGTTGCTAGAGTTGGGAATACGTTGGAGATCTGAAAACGGGGGTAAAAAGTGGCGCAGGTGACACGCCGAAGTGTGGACTAGGGGCCTCCAACCGGCCACAGTAATGGCACCAGGAGGATGACGATCCCATAGATCAGCACCGTCAACAACGCCCCCACCTTGGGGAAATCCCCAAAACGGTAGCGGCCCGAGCCGTAGACGAGCAGACAGGCCGGCTCCAGCGGCGTCAGGAAAGAGCAACTCGCGGCCAGGGCAATGGTGATGGCGAAACTACGCGCGTCCAGGTTCAACTGGCCGGCGGTCTGCATAGCCACCGGCAGGACGACGACGGCCGCCGCTTGATTCGACATAGGCTGGGTCAGCACCACCGTCAGGGCGAAAAAACCGCTCAACAGCCACGTGGGATGGCCTGCGCCCATCAAGGCCACCACTTGATCTGCCAGGAACCGGGCCGTGCCCGTCATCTCCATAGCCCTTCCCAGCCCCAGCATGCAGGCGATCAGGATCAGGGGCTTCCAGTTCACCCGGCTGTAGGCCTCCTCGGGGGTGATGCAGCGTGTGACGAACACCAGCAGCGCCCCCAGCAGCATGGCCACGGGCAGCGCGAGCAGGTTGAGCGTAGCCACGGCGATCACCCCGACGAAAATGGCGATCGCCATCGGTGCCCGCGCCCGGTTGGGATGTCTGTCGCTGGCCGAGCCCAGGATGCGAAAGAGGTTCTGCCTCTCCAGCGCTTGTATGTGCGTGCGCTCACCTTGCACCACCAACACGTCCCCTGTACGCAGGCGCACGTGGCTCAGCTTGCGCCTCAACGTCTCGCCGTGACGGTTGATGGCCAGGACCTGCAGCCCGTATCGCATGCGGAAGTCCAATCCCTTGAGGGTGCGACCGATCAGGGGCGAGCCCGGCAGGAGAATCACCTCCGTCAGGCCGATCTCTTCGGGCTCCAGATCGTAGTCGGGCAGCTCGGCCTCGGCCTTGATGTCGATGGCGTCCATATCCTTGACCCGTAAAATATCCTCGCGCTCTCCCTCGACCAACAGAACGTCGTCCTCATCCAGCCGCGTAGATGAGCGGGGCACGATGTAGCGGGAGCCATCGCGGATGATGCGCAGCACCTTCAGATCCAGCTTTTCACCCAGTCCGGCTTCGTGCAACGTCTGCCCGGCCAGGGGAGAGTCGGCCTTGACCAGGAGTTCGGAAAGATAGATGCGCGCGCTGAACTCTTCGAGATCTTCCTCTGGGATGCGATCGGGAACCAGGCGCCGTCCCAACAGGAGCATGTACACCAGACCGACCAGCGCGATCGGCAGGCCGACGGGCGCCAGCTCGAACATGCCGATCCCCGGCATGCCGTAGTCGCTCATCATGCCGCTGACGACGATGTTGGTGGACGTACCGATCAGCGTGACGGAGCTGGCCAGGATCGAGGCAAACGCCAGGGGCATCAGGAATTTAGCCGGACTGAGCTTCGCCCGGCGGGCCAATCCGATCACGATGGGCAGAAAAAACGCCGTGGCGGCGGTGTTGCTCATAAACGCGCCCACCACCACCGCCGCCACCATCACCACCACGAGAAACGTGCGCTCGTCCGTGTGAGTGCGCCGCAGCAGCCAACGCCCGATGGCGTCGGTCACGCCGGTGCGGCCCAGCGCCTCGGTCATAATCAGGATGCCCAGGATCATCAAGAAGACGTCGCTGCCAAAGCCGGCAAATGCCTCCTCGGCCGGGAGCAGGCCGGTGATGACCAGAAAGAGCAGCAGGCCGAGCCCGATCACGCTGGCAGGGATCTTTTCCAGGGCGAAGAGAACCATCGCCGCGACGACCGTCGCCAGCAAGAGCGCGATGTGCACGTCCATAGAAGAGTCTCCTACCGCCTTCACTCCTCGAACTTATATCCCACGCCACGGACGTTCACGACGTGACGGGGGGTAGACGGATCGGGCTCAACCTGCTGGCGCAGGCGGTGGATATACCATTTGATGATCTGGCGCGCCTCGTGAAGGCTGTCCGGTTTATACTCGCGCACCACCTGCACCAACTCGGGCGGGCCGATCACGCGGTGCGCGTTCTGCATGAGGTGCGCCAGCAACTTGAACTCCTGGGGCGTCAGGTCCACGGACCGCCCGTCCACGGTCACGGTGTGCTGATCCAGGTTGATGAAGAAGCCCCCGGCCTGTACGACCCGCTTGTCGCTAGCCGCCCTCTGGGCCTGGGCACTCTTCCGCCGTTCCAGCGCCCGCTCCACCGCCTTGCGCACCTCGCCGGGGCGGGCCGGCTTGAGTAGGTAGTCGTCCACCCCATCGCGGATGGCAGTGATGGCCGAATCGAGCGAGCCGTGGGCCGTCAAGATGACCACGGCCATGTCCGGCCACCGCCAGCGGATGCCCTCCAGCACGTCCAGGCCGTCCACTTCCCCACCCAGGTTCAGGTCGACCACTGCCACGTCGAAAGCGTGCTCCCGCAATACCTCCAACGCGTCCTCGCCGCTGGAGGCTATGGTCACGATGTAGCCAACGCGCTGCAGGGCTTCCTTTAGCGTGAAGCAGATTCTGTCTTCGTCATCCACGACCAACGCGCGTACCACGTCCATCATCGGATCCTATCCTCCATCTGTCCCTCCACCCGCTGGCAGCCACACAGTGAACGTCGTTCCCTCCCCTACCTGGCTCTCCACGTCGACGCGGCCGCCGTGGGCGTCGACGATGCTCTGCGTCACGTACAATCCAAGCCCCAGTCCCCTCTCCTTGGTGGTATAGAAGGGATCGAAGATGTTCGGAAGCACATCTGAGGGGATCCCGCGCCCGGTGTCGGTAAACGTAAACCGCACCCCATCCGGTTCGCCGGTGCGGGTCGCCTGCACGGCCAGCCGTCCCCCATCGGACATGGCCTCCACAGCGTTGAGTATCAGGTTCAAGAAAACCTGTTTTATCTGGTCGGGCGCCACGGAGGACCACGGCAGGTCGCGTCCGGGTTCCCAGTCCACCTCCACGTGATGGTTACGGCACTGCTTCTCGGTCAGGAGCAGAACGTGCTCCAGCAAGTCCTTTACGTCGGCCAGCTCCCGATTTCCCGGCTCCACGGGCTGGTTCAGATCCCGCAACTGGACCACGATACTGGCGGCGCGCTGCAGTTCCTCCGCGCCGATCTGGAGCATCTGGGAGGCGTCGGCCTGCTGTCCCTCCACCAGCGACTCCCTGGCCAGATCCAGGCAGCCGATCACCGACTGGAGCGGATTGTTGATCTCGTGGGCCAGGGAGGCCGCCAGCCGCCCGGTAAGGGCCAGCTTTTCCGACTGTATCAGCGCCTCCTGGGCTTTGCGCCGCTCGGTGATGTCCTCCGCCAGGCCGATGCCGAACTGGGGCCTGCCCTGGGCGTCGCGGACGAAGGAGACGTGCAGGTTGGCCCATAGTTTGCCGCCGTCCTTGAGGATGTAGCGCTTGGTCAGGCTGTAGCTCGGGCGCTTGTCGGTCAACAGCTCCTGGAACACCACTTCCTCCTCCTCGACGTCCGCCGGATGGGTGAACTCGACGAAGTGCATGCCCTTGAGTTCCTCGGCGCTGTATCCCAGCATCTTCTGCAGTCCTGGATTGGACTCGATCACGTGACCCTGCATATCCACCAGGGCGATGCCTATGGGGGCGTTATCGAAAATGGCCTGCAGGCGCGCCTGGCTGGCCTGCAGGGCGGCCGTGCGCTGCTGGACTCGTCTCTCCAGCTCCTGGGTGTAGCGCCGCACCTGCTCGCGCAGCCGCGCCTGGTGGATGCCGATGGCCAATTGGATGGCCAGTTCGCGGGCGATCTCCATCTGTTCGGGCGTCAACTGCTCCGGCTCGCGCATCCCCAGGTTGAGCGAGCCGATCAGTTCGTCCTCAACGATCAGGGGTGCGACCACCAGGGCGCGCACCCGCTCCGTCCGTAGCGCCTCCCGCCACGGCGAGTCGGACGGTGTCCGCTGCACGTCCTCAAGGGTGATTGTCGCTCCCCGGCCCAGACCCTCCAGCATGTGGGCCCACTCGTCGTCGATGGGGCCGCGCCAACCCTTGCCCACGTGGGTCTCGCTGGCGGCGTGCGCCGCCAGGAGCGTCATCTCCCCCCCGTCGCGGTCGTACAGCATGACGTCAGCGCGCACGCAGTCGAGCAGAGCGGGCGTCCGCTCCAGCGCCGCCTCGGCGATCTCGTCCATCGAGCGGGCGGCCAGGATGGCCCGGTCGGTCTCGTGCAGCCCCTGCAGCCGGTCGGCGTACCGGTGCAGCCTCTCCTCGGCCCACTTGCGCTCCGTGATGTCTCGGTGGCTGCCACGCCGGCCGAGCCAGGTCCCATCACCACCGTAGACCGCCTGACATGTGTGGCTGATCCATCGTTCCTCACCGTCCCGAGTGAGGATGCGGAAGTCCATATAGTGCTCTGCGTTGCTCTCCAAGGGCTGGCCGAGGTGCTCGGCAACCCGCTCCCGATCCGCGGGATGCACGATTGAGAGCATCAGTTCGGGGTCTCGCAGGAACTCGTCAGCATGGTAACCCGTGATGCGCTGGCACGAGGGAGAGACGTATACATAACCGCCATCCGCGCCGATCCAGTACTCCCAATCATAGGCGAAGTCCGCCACGGTGCGAAAGCGCTCCTCGCTCTCCAGCAAGGCCTGCCGCGATCGTTCGCGCTCGGTGACGTCCAGCAACGAGAGCACCAGGCCCTGAACTTGCCCGTCCCCGTCCTTTACCGGCACTAACGCCCAATCCCAGTAGGTGGTGCCCTGATCGGGCCGATCTGGAAACTCGAAGGGCCGGGCCTGGAACGCGAGCGGCTTCCCCGTCTCCCGCACCCGCTCAAAGATGGCCCGGTTCTCCGCGTGGGGGAACAGATCGAAGTGGTTGCGCCCCACCAGTTCCTCCTGTGCGTACCCCGACCCCGAGGCATAGGCCGAGTTGACCGTGACGAAATTGAAGTCGGCGTCCAGGTAGGCCAGGTGGGCGTGGGTGTTCTCTATCACTGTCTCCAGAAGAGTCCGCTCCCGCTCGATCAGCCCGGCCAGGCGCTCGATCTCCCGGCGGCGCTCGACCTGCTCGGTGACGTCCTGGAACAGCCCCACCGCACCCAGAATCTTGCCGTCGCTCCCCTGGACGGGGGCCGCGTTGACCAGCAGCTCGCGCCGCTGGCCATCAGGCCAGACGATGGCCAGCTCCTCGTTGACGATGACCGTCCCGTCCAGCGCCGACCGGGTCAGGGGCAGGTCGCGCGCCTCGCAGGGGGTGCCATCGGGGGTGCACAGCGATAGCGATGCGTGGCTCTCGTGGTCCTCCCCATAGGGCACCGGCCGGGCGTACAGCGCATCGGCGGCCGGGTTGGTCATCACAATTTGCGCCTCTGCGTCCGCCACCACGATCCCCTCAGGCGCGCTCTCGATGATGGCGCTCAAGCGCGCGCGCTCCTCCTCCAGGGCGGTCTCCAGTTTCTTGCGCGCGGTGATATCCTGGAAGACAGCCACCCCGCTGACGATCTGGCCTGCGCCATCGCGCACCGGCGCCGCCCCGGCCAGGATGGTGCGCTGGGAGCCATCCTCTCGATGGACGAGGATCTCGACGTTCTCGACCGTCTCTCCGAGCTCCATGGCGCGCGCCAGGGGCATGTCCTCGGCGGGGAAGGGGGAGCCATCCACGTGCAGGGGGGTATAGCTCCGTTCCGGCGCCTCGATGTCGCCATGGACCTGGCTGCCCAGGATCTCCTCGCCTGGGGGGTTGGTCATAAGCAGGGAACCCTGGGCGTCGCACACGACCACGCCGATGGGCATGGTATCGAGCAGCGTGCGCAGCAGGGTGTTGGCCGCCTGGGCCTCCTCAGCCGCCACCCGCGCTTCCTCCAGCAGCCGCTCCCGCTCCTCGGCCCGCTTGCTGGGCGAGATGTCGCGCACCAGCCAGCGCAGGCCCGTCAGTTCGCCCTGGGCGTCGTGGATGGGGGACACCGTCAGCGCGGCGGGGAAGACGGCCCCGTCCGCGCGATTCCGCACCCCCATCTCCCACTCGACGCCGCCCAGCCCCTTCCCCGCCCGCACCCGATCCAGCCGGCGGTGGAACTCGGTCCGATCCCCCTCGGCCACGTAGAGCACCAGAGGCTTATCCTGCAGCTCCTGCTGGCCCACGCCCAGCAGATCCACCGCGGCCTGGTTGGCCCGGCGGATGACGCCAGCGGGATCGGTCACCAGGTAGCCGTCGGGGGCCGACTCGAACAGGTCCCGGTAGCGCCGGCGCGAGACCTCCAGGTCGTTGTGCGCGGCGATCAGTTCCTCGTTCTGTTGGTGCAGTTCCTCCGCGCTCACCTGCAGCTCCTCGATCGCCACGAAGGAGGATTCCAGCACCTCCTCCACCAGCGCCCGGTGCCCGGGGGCCAGCGCGCTGCCGCGCTCCGCCAGCGCCTCCAGCTCACGGCGCGCGGCACTCAGCTTTCCACCGAAGGCGTCCTTGATGCGCCGCTGGCGGGTGACGTCGAGACCCAGCCCCGCGCAGCCCGCGATCCGCCCGGCCTCGTCCCACAGCGGCTCGACGATGCCGTGAAAGACCCGCTCCCCCAGGGTGGCGTCGTAGGAGGCCTGCTGGCCCTCCAGCGCCCGGTAGTGGGCGGCCAGGATCCCCTCCAGTCCGGCGTGCTCCTGCAGCACGTCCACCAGGCTGCGCTCGATCAGCGCCTCCACGGGCACGCCTAGGGCGTCCGCCCTCTTGCCGGCGATGGAGGTCAGGCGCAGGTCGCCATCGGTGGTCCAGACGACGGCGGGCAACTGCTCCAGCAGGAGCCGCATGCGGGCCTCGCTGCGGCGCAGTTCCGCCTGGGCCTGGCGCAGGATGATGGGCGTGCCGCGCACCGGATCGACGACGGCGTCCACCTCGCCGGCCAGGAGCTCCTGTAGGGCGTGCTCCGTCTCGCCTAACTGCCGCACCAGCGCCTCGATGCACGCCGCTCGATCGTCCCGGCCCGGTTCTCGTTTGCTTTGGTCCATAGATCTGCTCCTACTCGTCCCCCTCCTCCCAAGTCCCTCCCCCTCGATGGGGGAGGTTAGGTGGGGGCGATCGTCGGATTCCCCCTCCCCCTAGCCCCCTCCCACCAGGGGAGGGGGGACCCCTGTCCCTCCCCCTGGATGGGGGAGGTTAGGTGGGGGTGAGGGAACCCTATACCTCCTCCTCCTCCTTCATCAGCAGCACCAGCCCCTCCGGTTCTCCATCGGAGTCCATGCGCAGAGTGGGCGTGACGTGCACGCGGATCTGCTTGCCCCGGCGGTTGACCGCGTCCAACACCGTCTCCTCCCCCTCGCCCTCCTTGCCCCCGGACCAGGCCCGTTCAAGGGGTTCCTTTAACTCCTGCACCGGCAATCCGATGTCCAATTCCATAAGGGAGTGGCCTTCCGCCTCTTCCGCCTGCAGCCCCCACAAGTCCTCGGCCTGGTCGTTCCATAACAAGACCTCGAAATCCCGGTCGGTGACGACGACGCCAGCGTCCACACTGGCCACGACCGACGCCAGGAAGGCGTTGGCCTGGTCGGCCTCCAGGGTGCGCTGGCGCAACTCGTCGTTCATGGTCTGCAACTCGGCATTGGTGGACTGGAGCTCCTCGTTCATGGTCTCCATCTCTTCGTTGGTCGATTGCAACTCCTCATTGGTGGTCTGGAGCTCTTCCACGGTGGACTGTAACTCCTCGTTGGAGGTCTCCAGCTCCTCGTTGGTCGATTGGAGCTCCTCGTAGGCGGTCTCGACCTCCTGCTTGGAGTGCTCGAGCTCGTCGTGCAGGTGGTGGCGCCGGGTGACGTCGACGAAGGAGATGGTGACCCCCAGCCAGCGGCCGCCGCTGCCCCTGAGAGGCGCGACCTGCACGTCCAGGAACTGGGATTCGCCCTCGGGCAGGGGGCGCTCCACGTTCTCCACCCAGAGAGACTGGCCCTCGTCCCGGGCCTGGTCGATGAGGGATCGCAGCTCCACCGGGCGATAAGAGATCTGCAGGTCGTGGAAATGGCGCCCCAGGTCGCGCGCATCCACGTCGAGGTCCGTCCGCGCTCGGTCGTTGACCAGCGCCAGGATGCCATCGCGATTGACCACCACCTGGGCTATCGGTGCGCCCTCAAAGGCGGCCTGCCGCAACTGGGCGTAGCGGCCCATCTCCCCGGGAACAGCTCCTCCCTTCCGCTCCGCCTCAGCCGGGGCCAGCAAGGGCTGGCGGGGACGGCCAGACACCACCTTGCTGAAGACACGGTGCTTGACGTGCTCTGGGGTGAACAGATCGGTGTGGGTGAGCAGCATCTCGGCCTTGCTCAGGAACAGGTACCCGGTGTCCCGCAGGGCAAAGTGAAAGTGGGAGACGATGCGCTTTTGAGCCTCGCGGTTGAAGTAGATCAGCGTGTTGCGGCACAGCAGCAGGTCCAGGCGGGAGATGGGCGCATCCTGCATCAGGTCGTGGCGACCAAAGACCAGGATGCGGCGCAGGTCGTGATTGAAGACGTAGCCCCCTCTCACGGTCACGAAGTACTTGTCCAGCACGTGCGGGGGTACCGGCTCGACGTCCGCGGCGCTGTAGACAGCTTGGCGGGCCTGGGCCAGGGCCACCTCGTCCACATCGGTGGCGTAAATCTTGACCCGGCGGCGCGCCTGCTCCACGCCCAGAGCCTCGGCCAACATCATAGCCACCGAGTAGGGCTCTTCGCCGGAGGCACACCCCGCGCTCCACACCCGGATGTCTCCGTCGGATCCCCGGGCCTCCAGAGCGCGGGGCACGATCTCTTCCGCCAGGTAATCCCAGGCCGGCTTGTCGCGGAAGAAGGAGGTCACGTTGATCAGGATGGTGTTGAACAGGAACTCGAACTCGCGCGGGTGGACCTCCAAATAGTCCTGGTAGTCCTCGAAATCATCGATCTTCACCACCGACATACGCTTGCGGATGCGGCGCCTCAAGCTGGAGCGCTTGTAGTCGGTGAAATCGAAGCCCCTGTGCCGCTTCAAGTAGACCAGCAGTTTCTCGAACATGGCCCCCTGCCCCCTCACGTCTCGCTCATATCTCTCGCTCATTCAGACCCTCCTTGCCCTTTCATCACCAGGGTGACCAGAGCGGGCGGGATCTCGTCCAGCGTCAACACAAAGTCCACCTTCCGCGTGGCGATGGCGGCCGATGGCATGCCCGAGTATTCGGCGGTCTCGTCATCCTGAGCGATGGTGGTACCGCCCATCTTCTTCACCGCCTCGATGCCCATGGCCCCATCGCGCCCGGCGCCAGTGAGCACCACGGCGATGGCCCGCTCGCGGTAGCTGGCGGCCACCGACTCGAACAGCAGATCGGCCGAGGGACGCACGAAATGGACCAATTCCGAGTGAGAGAGGGAGAGGGTGCCATCGGCGTTGACCAACAGGTGATGGTCGGGGGGCGCGATATAGACCATGCCGGGTGCGAGCTCGTCCTCCGTCTGGGCTTGTTTGACTTGCAGCTCCGTGCGCCGGCTCAGAATCTCGGCCATCAGGCTGCGATGGCGGGGGTCCAGGTGTTGCACCACGACGATGGGGGCGGGAAAATCAGCCGGCAGTTTGGAGAGGATCTCGCTCAAGGCGTGCAGCCCGCCCGCCGAGGTGGCCAGGGCGACGATCTCGAACGTATCGCGCGCGGAGACAAGGGCCTCCCGTTGTTCGGATGTTATGGTCAACCTCCAGACATCAGCCCACGTAAACCCCCGAACGCCAGGACCGATGATTCATTATAGCACAATCCATAGGCCCACACAATGAACGTTTTAACCTGTGCGATCAGGGGCGTGCCTTTTCCCTCTACAGGATAAGGGCTGGGGGGGCGTGCGGACGGTTCTCGCCCGCACGTCCCCCCGCACTCTCTCGTCTATAGGGCAGACAGGGAAAGACCAGAGTGAACGAGCCCCGCCACAGGCGGCGGGGCGTCTGGCAGCGATGAGCGACGTCGTCCCCTTATCCTTGAACGAAATGAGGTGGGGGGATGTGGGCAGCTTTGCCGCTCACACCCCCCTCTTCTCTACTTTGATGGCCCGATCCGGGACGCGGACCTTGACAGGCTCAAGCCTATCTGGCGTACACGTACTCTGTTTCGCGGGCGATCCTCCTGCCATCATCGTACAGATAAGCGTATATCGTGTGCATGCCCTGCTCCTCCGGGGTGATCTCGGCGGAGTAGGTCACTTCCTCGTCGGGCGATAGCGCCTTCGTTTCCACGGTGGCCAGCTCTTCGAAGTCGCCGCTCGGCGTAGTGGCCCAGAACTCGAGATCGAGTCCCTCGGTCTGCGTCAACCCGCGGATCGTGGCCTCGACAGTGATCTTCTTCTTGAGGGCGGGATACGGCTCGGTCATGGCGAAAAGGCTCACCAGTTCCGCAGCCTCCTTGCCCACAGTCACCGGGATATAGGGCGACTCCCAGTGGAACGATTCGCCATCCTTCCAGCCGTCGATCGAGATGTACAGACTGGTCGAATAGAGCGCCGATACCTGGAAGCTGAGCAGGCGCTCATCGCCCGATTCCAGGACTGAGACGTAGCTCCCTGTCCCAAAGACGCTCATGCTGTACGTGTCGAACGAGTTCAGGTTCACGTCCATGCCCGTCAGGGTTTGGGTGCCGACGTTCTTCAGGTTCACCGTCAACCATCGCGTGCCCGCGGGTATGTTCTTGGGCTGTAACTCATACTCAAGGGGATATTTGAGTCCCATATCTATCTCCTTTCTTACTTCTCTCACTTCTCTCACATTCACTATCCAACGGAACATCGCTGCCCGGTCCGGGGCGCGAACGGCACGGACCGGGCGAGCCATCCTTCCCGACTCCCCCTGTCTGAACTGTCAGTTCCGTCCCTGCGGCAGAGGTATCGGGAGTAGGCAGCGATGGGTCTAGGGCGTGCTCATTTCACCGGTGCTGCCCGCTTCGAACAAGGGATCGTACTCAATGGGCAGTTGGGCGCGTACGTCGTCCAGTTCGCCTGGCGTGACCGCCTCGCCGACCACCTCCATCACCACCCGCACGTGATAGACGGCATCGGGATAATCGACGCTCTCCCGCTCAGCTACCCGGCGCAAGAACTCCTCCAGGGAGAAGATCTCATTTCCATTGCCCAGGGTCAGATACGCCCCGATCTCCTCCGGCAGTTGCGCCGCCAGATCGTCGGCCTCGCCTCCATACAGGCGCTCGCCGAGGGTCTGAAGCGTCGCCCGGACGGCGCTCACTGCCTCTCCCGTCGAGGCCATCTGGGCCCGGTTTTGAACGTGTCCCACGAACTCGTCAAATTTCATCGCTTTCCTCCTGTTCAGAATCATCCATCCCTTACAGAGGCAGTGTATCACGAAATGACGCCCTCTCCCTACGGGGGCGTTAGTGCAACAGATGGAATGCGTTTGAAGAGTTGGAATTCCGTTGGAGAACGAAGCGTCGCCCGTTTACGTGCCTGGAGCCACGACCCGTCCTACGAACAGGATCGCGCCGGTTTCCAGGTCCCGAATGAGAAACACGAATGGGCGATCGACTGTAACCTCGCCAGGTTCAGAGGGTGCCGACGTGACGCCTACTACAACGGCGGTGGCAGCCGCCGCCTCCGTGCCGGCCTCGTCCACCGAGACGAATGCCTTATGCAGAACGTCCTGAATGTATAGATTGCGCGTGCCGTCCATCCCCGAGAAGTCGGCATCTTCAGGGGAGAAGGCATTGGGCATGCCGAGATCGGCCAGGGTATCCGCCAGGCGAAGTCTCGAGGCGAACTCGAACCTGGGCATGGTCAGAATGACGCTCCTGGGCTCAAGGTCTTCGACGACGGCCTCCACACGGTCGGCGTCAAGCGAGCTCTCAAACGACTTAAACGCCTCGGCCCTCGGCAGGAGAATCACCATCGACGCTGTATTGCCCACATAGGGCAACTCGATAGCCTGATACCCTTCTCCCTCGGCATATCGAAACTGCTGCGTTTGATTCATCATCGGTACCGTGATCTCCCCGCCGCCGAGGGGGTAGAAGGTCTGCTCTTGGGTCTGATCTTCTTCAAATGGATGTTGCCACGCCGCTTTGAAGTAGATTGCGTTGGTCAGCACCAGGCGCGTTAACGGGTCGATAGCACCTGCCGGGATGAGGTTATCGATCCTCTCCTCCGTCTGCTCGCTGACCCAGCGGTTGATCGCCTGTCGCGCTTCCTCCGCCGATCGTTCGAAATCGAGCAGCCGCAGGCCGGCGCCATAGTTTCTGCTCAGCACGTCGAGATATCCGGGTAGGAAGGAGTGGCCTTCCTGCCCCCAGACTGCATTCACGATGTTCAACTGGAACCTCTCATCCCCATTCTCGCTCTCGCCGGTCTGCTCTCCGCGGCGGGCGAGGGCCAGGTCGAGAGCGTTGAACGTGGGATGCAGGCACTCCTGAGGGAGGGTGAAGTGAAGCGTTTCGGCCATCTGTCGCGCGGTCTCACCCTCGGCGCCGGCGTACGTCATCGCCAACGCCAGCGAGATGCTGTGGGGGGAATAGAAAAGGTTGTCCTCTGCCTGAACAGCCTGATAGACGTCAAATGCAAAGGCGCTGTTTCCATCTACCAGCTCCGATAGCTCGGCTTCTTCCAC
>Ga0180431_10006524_pt1 | contig 13843 bp, 12 predicted proteins | sample SS_ome_11_FD_132459 | JGI IMG/M metagenome (GOLD analysis project Ga0180431, IMG submission 132459) | Hypersaline lake sediment archaeal communities from the Salton Sea, California, USA - SS_1_MS_1 metaG | ecosystem: Environmental > Aquatic > Non-marine Saline and Alkaline > Hypersaline >... | reverse complement strand
GCCGATTTCACAGAATTCACAATCTTTACATTGAATCATTACTGCACCTTAACCTAAACGGGCAAAAATCCAAACCCAAAAAAATCCCCTTTTAGTTACTTTACTTTTGCTTTTTTTATGATACCATATATTTTGACAAGGTTAAAAACTATTTTGGAACAAAGAATTTAACTTATTTTACGGAGAATAAATGGCAAAACCGAGACGCAGACGCAAAGTAGGCAGTAAAAAGAGACGTGCCCGCTGGAAAGTGCGTCATAAAATAAGCTGATTTTTCGTTGTGTGTGGCACGTATATCGTATTGTGCAGGATATAGCCCAATATGATACACGTAATACGCAATACGACACATAAATGAAACATTTCAATGTAACTTTCAGGCCCGACGGCAGGCAGGTTTCGATTCACGCCGGCGCAACGCTCACCGAGGCTGCAGGCCAGGCGGGAATAATTTTAAACAGCATTTGCGGCGGCAAAGGCACCTGCCGAAAGTGCCTCGTAAGTATTGGGGCGGATGCCCAGAAGGTATTGGCTTGTCAGTACCGTATTGAAACTGACCTTGTGGTAACAATCCTGCCACAATCAAGATTCTTCGAGCAGAAAATCCTCGCCCACGGTATCGAGGCCGAAGCTATAGGGCCACCCGATATATTCAAAAAATATCTCAAAATCGCCTCATCTGATAAAATATTCGGCATCGCCGTCGATATCGGTACAACAACGGTCGTTGCCAAATTGATTGATATGACCGATGGAAGCTGCCTGGCAACCGAGAGCGCCTTAAATCCGCAGACACAATTCGGGGACGACTGTATAAGCAGAATCTCCTACGCCAAAACCGATGAAAAATTGGCCCAATTGCAAAAAGTCATAATCGACTGCATAAATGAGCTGACAGCAAAACTCTGCAGTGCCAATTCCATAGATGCAAACGGGATTTATGAAATGTGCGTTGTCGGCAACACGACAATGAATCATATTTTCCTTAAACTGCCGGTCAAACAACTCGGCCAGGCGCCATACAAGGCCTTTAGCGTTGATGGCCGTGACATCCCCGGCGGACAATTACCGGTGCAAATCAATCCTGCAGGCAATATCCACACGGTTGAAAATATAGCCGGCTTCGTCGGCTCCGATATTACTGCTGCGGCTTTTGCAGCTAATATCGATTCGGCAGAAGAAGTAACGCTGCTGGTCGATATAGGCACAAACGGCGAGATTGTGCTCGCCGCAAAGAACAAGCTATATGCGGCAAGCTGCGCTGCCGGGCCGGCCCTGGAGGGCGCACGAATAAGCTGCGGCAGCAGGGCACAGCAGGGAGCTATCGAAGCTGTTGTAATAAATGATGGTGACATTGACGTCGATGTAATCGGGGCCGGCCAGCCTCGTTCTATATGCGGCAGCGGCCTTATTGACGCTGTGGCCGTACTGCTGAATCTGGGTATTGTTGACAAAACAGGGCGGTTCGTAAGGACCGGCAGTCTTTCGGAAAAACTGCCAGCAAAAATCCTGTCCCGAATCGGCGAACAGGCCGGCCAACCCGCCTTTTGTCTGTTTGAAACGGCAGGAGCCGACCGAAAGAAGTTACTCCTGACGCAAAAAGATATACGTGAAGTGCAATTAGCAAAAGCTGCTGTAAGGGCGGGGATTAAACTCCTGCAGAAAAAAATCGGGCTTGAAGATTCTGATATTAAACATATTTTTCTGGCCGGCGCCTTTGGCAATTATATTCGAAAAGAAAACGCCATCCGAGTCGGCCTGCTGCCGGACATACCTACTGAACGTATAGTTTTCATCGGCAATGCCGCCGCCTCCGGCGCCCAAATGCTCCTTCCGGGCAGCAGGGCAAGAGAACTGGCCAAGGAACTGGCCCGAAAAATCGAATATATCGAAATCGCAAACGAGCAGGACTTTACAACTGTTTATACTGATTCTATCTCGTTTTAACGGACAGCTTTATCAGTTTATGCGCTAAATGCTAATAGATAAACAATATAAGCAACGTATCCGCAGAATAAGACGATGCCGCCGGCCCTGCTGATTCGCCGGCCGGCCAAAGCCATCAAAAAGAAAACGCCGCTAACAATAATCATAATCCAGTAATCAGCTCCACCCGCGAAGCGTTTTGCTACATCAAACGGGCGAACCGCACTGGCCGCACCTGTAACGAGCAGTGTATTGAAGATATTCGAGCCTACAAGGTTGCCGATGGAAATATCGTGATGGCCTTTGACAGCGGCCACCACGCAGGTTACGAGTTCCGGAAGGGAGGTGCCGAATGCGATAATGGTCAGCCCGATGACGCCTTCGCTCAGGCCGACTTTAATGCCGACAAACACGGCGCCCGTTACAGCCAATTTTGCGCCGACTGCCAGGCCCGCCAAACCGATAACGACAAATAAAATGTTTGCCTTGAGTGTTTTAGCGCTGTCGCTTTCCCCGCTCTGGCCACTTGCCCGGGCCATTGCTTCTGCATTGTTTCTGGATTCTTTCTGTGCCATATAGACAGTTATAAATATCAAGGCAGAGAACACAGCTAACAATAAAACACCTTCCGGACGTGACAGAGATAAGTTCTTCAGAAAAGGCCACAACAGCAGTGCCACCAGCAGCATTACCGGCATTTCGCGCTGTAATATTTTCTTCTGGACACGGATGGGCCGAATAAGCGCAGCCAGACCGCCTACAAGAGCCAGATTAGCAATGTTAGAGCCGAAGACATTACCGATAGCTATGTCACCGCCGCCCTTTTGCAAAACCGCCGCGATACTTGCAGCCACTTCCGGCGCCGATGTCCCCATAGCAACTACCGTCAGGCCGACAACAAGGGCGCTGACACCAAGCCGTTTAGCCAGCCCAACTGCTCCATCGACCAGCATGTCGGCCGATTTCCACAGCATTAACAGACCGCCGACCAGCAATACAGATGCCCAGATTATGTTCATCTTAAAAAACATAACTTACCTGCTCCCGGTCATATCGGGTTTCGGCTCATCCGTTTTTTCCATCTCGCCAAGTGCCTGCTTTTTAAGCTCTTTGAACGAATGGTAACCGACAAGCACATTCTGAATAACTCCCTGGCGGTCGATAAAGAACGTGGTTGGGATAGACGTAATTTTGCTGTAAGGTTCAGGAAGCTCCCGGGCTGCTGCAGAAACCAGCGGATAATTAATCTTGAGGTTTTCGGCAAAAGTTTTGATTTTTTCGGCCGACTCGTCAGAAATACCGATTATAACAAGCTCTTCGTCGCCGGTGGTCCTGGTCAGTTCGATAAAGTGCGGAATTTCCTTTCGGCACGGTGGACACCACGTCGCCCAGAAATCCAGCACCACGCGTTTGCCCTTAAGTTCGGATATTGTAATCTCATTGCCCTGAAGGTCTGTCAGCTTCATATCAGGCGATACAGCGCCGATGTATTCTTCGAATTGCACATCCTGCCAATCCTGCATCATCACAGAGTAGCTCCTATAGATACCTCTGCTGTAAAAGACTGCGAATCCTGTCCCTGCTACCAATCCTATTGCAGAGAGGACCAGAGCGCATATCGCCAAGCCCCTTAAAGGCAGTTTTTTACTGAGATGTACAATGGCAAGTATCAAACCGATAAAGCCGGCTACTGCACCAACCACAAAAATCGACAGTGGCAGTGACACAAGCCCCAGCACAAAACTTGCCACAGCAAGGCCTGTCCCTGTCTCTATGCTCGGCGTGGGCTCAGCAGGGCTTTTGCCGGGTAAATTTGCGTTTGGGCCTGGAACATGCTCGATGGGCGGGTTTTGAAATTGTTCCATATTTGACATTTGCTTTTCTCCTTGCACTGTTTTTAGCTATAAATACACGCAATAGAACGGTCATTGGCAAATATACCGATAATTTTATCACTCTCCAAGTTATCTGAAATGCTGCCAAAGAACAAGAATAAATTCTCACAGGCCCTCAAGGGCACACAAAAATGACTAAAATGACAAAGAAGCAAATTAGTCTTGATATTTTTTGAACTTAATGTAAAATTCACCTGCAACAGCACATTGTAAGTATTTATTGTTTTAGTCACGAAAGGAGTAAAAAAATGAAGTTTGCTACAACGGTGGTTCGTGCGGGAATTTCGCCCGACCCGTCAACCGGCGCGATTCTTCCGCCGATTTACGAAACTGCGACGTATGTTCTGGAAGAAGTCGGAAAAAAGAAAGGTTTTGATTACACACGCTCGTCAAATCCGACACGTGCGGTTTTAGAAGCGAATCTTGCTGCTATCGAGGGTGGAAAGTACGGAGTTGCTTTTGCATCAGGAATGTCAACGGTCGATGCGGTGATGCGGCTGTTTTCAGCAGGTGACCACTTCGTTTCAACCGATAATGTATATGGTGGAGTTACACGATTGTTCGACAAGATTCTCAGCCGATATGGATTATCATTTACCTATGTCGATACTTCTCAGCCTGAAAAAATTGTTGAGGCGATTCGGCCAAATACAAAAATGATTTGGGTGGAAACGCCGACCAACCCGCTTTTGAAAATTACAGACGTAGAAGCCGTCTCGAAGATTGCAAAGGAGCACAATTTACTTTTTGGTATCGACCCCACTTTTGCATCACCCTATCTTCTGCGAACGATGGAATGGGAAGTTGACCTTGTTGTACAGAGTACGAGCAAGTATTTAAGCGGACATAATCAGCTTATCGGTGGTATTGCAATCACAAATAATGAGGATTTATATAAGAAGTTGAAGTTCATCCAGAAGAGTGTTGGCGCCGTTCCCAGTCCTTTTGACTGCTGGCTGACCCTTATGGGTGTCAAGACACTGCCGCTGCGAATGGACCGTCATTGTTCGAATGCAATGGCTGTTGCACAGTTTTTAGATAATCATCCAAAAGTAGAAAGAGTGATTTATCCGGGGCTGCCCAGTCATCCGCAGCACGAAATCGCCAGACGCCAGATGAAGGATTTCGGTGGTATAGTTTCTTTTGAATTGAAAGGTGATGTCGAGTCCGGAATTACGCTGATGAACAATATAAAACTCTGTTCTCTCGCTGAAAACCTTGGCGCTGTAGAAACGCTGGTTACTCACCCGGTCAGTATGACACATACGGAAGTTCCCAAAGAAAAACGATTAAAACTTGGTTTGACGGATTCGATGATTCGTATTTCTGTTGGGATTGAAGACGTCGAGGATATTATCGCTGATTTGGAGCAGGCATTGCAAAAAGTGAAATAATTTCTGTAAGGAGTTTCCTGCCCGACTTTTGAAGTTTTGGCCCTAAACTTTGCCGATAATCAGGCAGGCGTTATGGCCGCCAAAACCTAAAGAATTGCTCAGAGCGACATTGACCTTTGCCTCTCTGGCCTTTTTGGGCACAAAGTCCATCTTAAGATCGCATCGCTCATCCTGGTTGTCCAAATTAATGGTGGGTGGGATAACAGAATTTGTAATGACTTTACAGCATATCAGAAGTTCGACCGCACCGGCAGCCCCGAGTAAATGCCCCAGGCAGCTTTTTGTTGAGCTGACTGGAATGTTATATGCCTTCTCGCCGAAAACGGCCCTTATGGCCTCACTTTCTGCTATGTCATTGAGTTCGGTGGCTGTACCGTGGGCATTGATATAATCAACTTTGTCTATGCGCACACCTGTCGCTGCCAGTTTCATCGCTTTTGCGGCACCGGCCCCTCCCGGCAGGGGGGCGGTAATGTGATAGCCGTCATCGGTGGCGGCATAGCCGAGAATTTCAGCGTATATATTTGCACCGCGTTTTTTAGCATGGCTCTCTTCTTCTAAAACTATAATAGCGGCACCCTCTGAGAGGACAAAGCCATCCCGGTCTTTATCAAAAGGCCTTGATGCCGCTGGTGGGTCGTCGTTCCGTGTGCTAAGTGACCTTGCGGCGCAGAATGAGGCCAGACCTACCGGCGTAAGGGCCGCTTCCGAACCACCCGTTATCATAACGTCACTCATACCGGCAGAAATATTACAATAGGCCTCACCGATAGAGTGAGTTCCAGAAGCGCAGGCACTTACCACACAGATATTCGGCCCCTGCAGACCATAGCGGATGGCGATATTTCCACAGGCGGCATTACCCATAAGCTTGGGAACGCAGAAAGGAGAAACCTTTTTCGGCCCCTTATCCAGCAGCCTTATATGCTGTTGCTCAATCTCACTGATGCCGCCTATGCCGGTCCCCACGATAACACCGATGCGAGTGACGTCTTCTTTCGAAAAATCAAGTCTGCTGTCATCGACGGCCTGAACAGCACCCGCAACGGCAAACTGTGTAAAACGATCCATACGTTTGCTGTCACGCTGCTCGATATATTTTGTGGCATCGAAATTTTTAATCTCGCCCCCGAACCTTACAGGAAATGCACTGACGTCGAAGGATTCAATAGCAGAAACACCACTCTTGCCTTCGCACAGTGCCGTGAAAAGGCCGTCAGTGGTTTCGGCTAATGCGGTAATACACCCTAAGCCGGTAATGACAACTCGACGTTTACTCATACTGTATTTGCTTATTACTCTTGGCTTTTAGAATGCATAACATTGACAATGTAATCGATTGCTGCGCCGACCGTCTGTATCTTCTCGGCCTCTTCGTCCGGGATGCTCATATCGAATTCGTCTTCGAATTCCATTACCAGCTCAACCGTATCGAGCGAGTCGGCATTTAAATCGTTAATAAATGATGTCTCGCGAGTTATCTCCGCCTTATCTGCGCCCATTTGTTCACTTATTATATCGATTACTTTACTTTCAACTTCTTTGACATCTATCTCGCCACCGCTCACTTCTATTTCTCCTTAAAGTCGAACAGAAATTTGTTTTTAAGCTTCAATAATGACGCTTATCCGTATTATTTCGAGGTATATTAACTGCTCAGGTACTTATCTACAAATGTTTTTTTTATTTTTTTTTACATTGCCATTCCGCCGTCCACGCAAAGCACCTGGCCTGTAATATAGGCGGCCTGGTCGCTTGCAAGGAAAGCAACCGCCTTGGCGACGTCTTGGGGGCCTCCAAACCTTCGAAGCGGTATCATTTGTTTTGCGGCCTCTTTGACCGGTTCGGGCAATTTATCCGTCATTTCTGTTGCAATAAAGCCCGGCGCAATGGCATTGGCGGTAACATTTTTTCTCGCAAGCTCGCGGGCCACCGTTTTCGTTAGCCCGATAAGTCCCGCCTTGCTCGAAGAGTAATTGCTTTGACCTGCATTACCTATGAGGCCGGAAACTGAACTGAGATTGATAATACGACCCCATTTATTCCGGACCATAGGCCTTGATACCACCCGTATTGCGACAAAAGCCGCCCGAAGATTGACTGCAATGACCTTGTCGAAATCTTCATCACTCATTTGCATAATCAATTCGTCACGTGTGATACCCGCATTGTTTACGAGTATCCCGATTCCGCTATATTCGCTGGACAAAGCTTCGAGTGTTTCGGTAAATTTTGCGGTATCTGTTATATCGACGCAGCGTGTTTCGCAGCTGAAGCCGGCTTCTTTGACAACTTCTTCAAGTTCTGTAAGCTGCTCAGCGTTTATATCAAGCCCCGCAACGGCCCGGCCCTGTTTGAGCAATTCAAGAACTATTGCCCTGCCTATCCCCCTGGCCGCTCCTGTTATAACCGCCAGTCTCTTTTCAGACATACTTATAACCTCCTTGCCACATTAATATATAGTAAAGCTTTTTATACCGCACCATTTTCTATGATGCCGACAAATTATTAATAGCTTCCAGAGAACTAATATTTTCAACTTTAATTTTTCTGTTGATTCTTCGCATAAGCCCGGTCAAAACTCTACCCGGCCCAATCTCATAAAACTTCTCAACACCGTCAGCCAGAAGTCTTTCCATACATTTTTGCCAAAGAAGGGGCCTCGTCAATTGTTTTATCAGGCCTTCTGCAATTTTTTCTGAGCTTTGATAGTAGTCGGCGTCAATGTTCGCAATAACCCTGATATTTACAGGGTCTTGAATTTGGCAGTTTTCTATTGCGTTTTTGAGTTTTTCAGCCGCACTGGACATCATTTCGGTATGAAAAGCGCCGGCTACCGCCAGGGAAACAGCTTTTATTGCCCCGTATTTTTCCGCCAATTTTTCTGCTCGGGCGCAGGCGTTTTTACTGCCGCTGACAACGACTTGTCCCGGACAGTTGAAATTGACTGCAACCAGAAGTTCATCTCCCCTTGCCTCGTTACACAAATGCTCAACCTGCTCTTTTTCCAGTCCGATGATGCTTACCATACCGCCATCAGTGGCATCAGCCGCCGCTTGCATCGCCTCTCCTCGTTTCTGCACAAGAGCCAATGCATCTTCGAGGCCAATCACTCCCGCTGCATACAGCGCCGTGTACTCGCCGAGGCTCAGACCTGCGGTAATATCAGCTGCTATATTGCTTGTGGTGGGCTTGGTTTTAAGGACTTCCAATATCGCTGCGGAAGTTGTAAAAATCGCCGGCTGTGAAATTGTTGTGGTGTTCAATTTTTCCTGAGGCCCTTCGAAGCAGATTGCGCTCAAATCGTATCCGACAATATCGTTTGCTTTTTTAAAAATTTCTGCCGCCGCAGGAAATGCTTCGGCAATTTCAGCGCCCATCCCCACGGCTTGTGCACCTTGTCCCGGAAATAAAAAAGCGGTTTTCATAAGTTACATCCTGTATTTTGCTGCCTGTATTTCGTATTATCCTTTTACACCTTGCGAAAATCTATAGACCTTCAAAGCTGAATTACACTCGCCCCCCACGTCAGGCCCGCTCCGAAAGCGACAAAAATAACAATATCACCTTCCTTGATTTGTCCCTTTCTGATACAATCATTGAAAGCAATCGGCACCGAGGCCGCTGACGTATTGCCGTATTCCTGTATATTAATGAAAACCTTTTCGTCGGGCAGCTCAAGCCGTTTTGCTGCCGACTCGATAATCCTTGCGTTCATCTGGTGCGAAATAATCATTTTAACATCATCCATAATCATATTGCAATGGTCCAGGCAATCGTTAACAGCTTCGACGATTCGTCTGACCGCCTGCTGATATACTTCTCTGCCCTTGATTTCCATATACATTTTACCCGGGTCGTCCAGCTTTTTGTCTGCCGGATACCGCGAGCCGTAGGCCTGGCAGTTCAACGCCTCCCACCTGTCTCCGTCAGAATACATATTACAGTATATTATGCCTCTTTGGGCATCTTCGCTTCGCTCAAGCACGACCGCCCCTGCGCCGTCACCGAAAAGGATACAGCTTTTTCTGTCATTGAAGTTGGTAATTTTAGTCAGCGTTTCGGCGCCTATTACGAGAGCGTTTTTAAGTCGTCCACTTTCCAAAAACTGCTGTACAATGCTCAGCCCGTACACAAAACCACTGCAGGCTGCCGCCAAATCAAACACCCATGCGTTATCGGCGCCAAGAGCACGCTGCACGAAGGACGCAGTTGATGGAAAGACCATCTCCGGCGTGATAGTCGCAACTATTATCAAATCAACATCCTTAGCCTTGAGTTTTGCAGTCTCCAAGGCCTGTTTAGCCGCCTCCGTCGCTAAATAAGCGGTTGTTTCATCGTCATTGGTGATATGTCTGGTCTTGATACCTGTTCGTGTCGTAATCCATTCATCTGTAGTATCCACCATCTTTGCCAATTCCTCATTCGTCAATTTTTTCTCCGGTGCGAATGAGCCGTAACCTTTTATAACTGCGCGATAATTAGTGGTCGGTTCGTTAATTGATTTCTCCATCAGTTGTCCTTAAAGAGTTGTTTTGAGAATTATCATCCTGTTCAGTATTAAAAAAAGGCATCTGTGACAGGTATTCGACAATCTTGTCGTTTATTTTTTCTGTATAGTATTTTTTAGAAGTCATAATAGCATTTTTTATCGTTCTGCTCTCACTTGCCCCGTGACATATCAGAGCCGTGCCGTTAACGCCCAAAAGCGGTGCTCCGCCGTATTCGTTATAGTCGTATTTACTGTAGATTCTCTTCATCACCGGCTTAAACTTCATAGCGAGCCGCAGCTTTTCCTGCATAAGCTCATATTTTATTGCCTTGAACAGTCCGGCAACGAGCCCTTCGGTAAGTTTCAAAATCACATTGCCGACAAACCCGTCACAGATAGCAACGTCACAAACACCGTTGAATATATCTCTGCCTTCGATATTGCCGACGAAATTCATATTCGTATCGGATTTTATCAGCTCGCGCGCCTTTTTAACTATTTCGTTGCCCTTCGCGTCTTCCTGCCCGATACTCATCAGCCCGACCCTCGGCTCCTTGATGCCGAGTATATGTTTGGAATGCATACTGGACATCACCGCATACTGATAAAGGTTTATCGGCTTGCAGGCGATGTTTGCTCCGACGTCGCATATTGTTACCGGCCCTTCGAACGTGGGGAAAACAACCGCTATTCCGGGCCGATTGACGCCCGATAGATTTCGCATCCTCATTTGAAACGCCGCAACGCATGCCCCTGTATTACCTGCCGAAATTACCGCATCGGCCTGCCCCCGCTTAGCAAGTTTAGCCAACACTCCAATTGAGCTTTTAGGTTTTTTCCGGAGACTCTCTATCGGCGCCTCGTCCATACCGATAACATCAGGCGCATCAACTACGCTGACGGTATCTTTGCGGCCTTTCGAGCGGGCCAGCTTGGATTCTACGACATCTTTCGGCCCGACCAGTATCAGCGTATCGTCGTCGTTGAGCTGCTCGGCAGCTTCGAGCGCACCGCCCACTATTTCGTCCGGCGCCTTGTCGCCTCCCATTGCGTCAATTGCTATTCGCATCTTTTGCCGCCTCTACGATGCCTCTTTACCAAGTTTCAACGTTATTTTAGGGTTGACGTAACCGCAGTTTTCGCACGCTGCGTGAGGAAGCTTTGCGTGGTCGCACTTTATACAAACCGAATAGTTTGCAGCTTTGAGCCGGTGATGACTGCGCCGGGTTCGAGTTCGGCTTTTACTTGTCTTTTTTGATGGCAGCATTATAAATTACTCCATTATGTTACCGTGCTTTTATGCACTTATAGACATTCATTTTTAATTTCAAAACCGCTTAAATAGCCAAAACCCAATGTTTTGTCAAGGGAAATTTAATACACCGAAAAACCGGTTTAATTTGCCGCTAAGTATTTTCACGGTAGTTTTTAAGCTCTAAAACCCCTCTTCGGCTGTTTTCGAACATTGAGCACGTATTAGCTCTTTTTTACCTCCGGCTTCAGTATCCTGCCAGCCCGCACACCTATTACACCTGTAGTTAAATCCAATCGCTACGGGGTCATTCTGAACACGGCCGAAGAATCTCAACCCAATAATCAATAATCCATTAAATACTCATACCTGCAGGCACTAAGTTTTGGGTAGAGAAACGTCTTATAAAATAGCTGCAAACAAAGCTGTAAATAACTAACGGTGGACAGGCAAACATTCAGGTAAAGTGGTGACCTGTTAAGGTCGATAGTAGAAAAGGAAGGAGAGAAATTAATATGCAAATGAAATATTATAAAGGGTGATGAAACAAGGGAGAGAAGCGTGTTTTCTCAATATAGGACAGCAAAAGTCTTTGCTGCAGCACTGATTTCGGTGATAATTGGGGCAGTAATCTTAAAAACTTTGGGCAGCAGCCCTCCCTCTGCCGGTGCATTTAGTCTTTCCGAATATTATCGTCTTGAGTCTGTTGAAGAAGTAATTTCGTCTCGGCATTCCCAATTACCCTGGCGATGGAATCGCATAGAGATTTCTTATAGCACTCCCGAAGCGTCAAATATAGACCAGCCGGCCCCGCCGAATGTCCCGACCGGTCCGGATAATCTCGATTATCACTTTATTGTCTGCAACTCTCTAACTGGTAACGATGGCCGGATACAGTCAACCGTAAATTGGCAGAGACAATTGCCAATTGTCCACAGTCAAACCAGCAAAAAGACAATCCACATCTGCGTTACGGCCGAGGGTGAAACCTCCAGACCAACCGACTTCCAGGTAAAAAGGACAGATGCACTGGTAGAAGCACTCTCCAGAAAGTTCAATATTCAGCCTGCATCCATCTGTTATTCCGAGGGCTGGTAGTACATGCAACTTAAAAATAAAGTGCACAAAGCCGACTTTACTCTATCCCATATCTTATAGGACTCAAAACTTGATTAGTCCGAAAAAACCTCGTGACAGGGAATTCATTTCAGGCATATGAGAAAAATGCCAATCATGCATTGAGTTGACAATTCGATAAACCGACAACTTGTATAAGGCCAAAGCAGTAATAGCATTGAGCCGAAATTTGGAAAAAGGAGTGTATAATGTTATTGAACAAAACAAGGAAACTGATTAATAAAACGTTAGGCTGCTTTGGATGCTGGTTCGGTGCTGATATCGGCGTTGACCTTGGTACTTGCACTACCTTGATAAGTGTGCAAGGCCAAGGTATTGTCCTCAGAGAACCGTCTGTAGTTGCCGTTAACAAAGAAACCAATGTTGTTCTAAGCAACGGCAATGCTGTTGGTTCAATTGCTCACGAAATGCTTGGCAAAACACCCGGCTCAATTAGTGCCATAAGGCCTCTAAAGCATGGTGTAATCAGCGACTTCGAGGCCACAGAAGCGATGCTGGGTTACTTTATCAAAAAGGCCCAGGGCAGGAGCAATATAGGATTGTCCAGGCCGCGAGTGGTAGTATCCGTACCGAGTGGAATAACACAGGTGGAACGACGAGCCGTCGTAGAGAGTGCCGAACGTGCAGGAGCCCGCAAGGTTTATCTTGTTAATGAGCCGATGGCAGCGGGAATCGGTTCCGGATTGCCGGTTGCAAACCCCACTGCATCAATGATAATTGATATTGGAGGCGGAACTACGGAAGTGGCCATAATATGCCTGGCCGATATCGCTTCCTGTGAATCGCTTCGTATTGGCGGTGATGCAATGGATGAGGCGATAATCAACCATCTAAAGAAAACTTACAATTTGCTTGTCGGAGAAGTAAGAGCCGAAAAAGTCAAGATAGAGATTGGCTCCGCTTCACCTCTGAAAGAAGAATTGACAATGGAAGTGGCCGGCAGGGATACCATCAGTGGAATGCCGAGAAAGATTATTGTAACAAGCGAGGAAATCCGTGAAGCGCTTAAGGAGCCGGTAGGGGCAATCATAAATGTAGTTGTCAGAACGCTTGAAAAAGCCAAACCCGAATTAGCCGCCGATTTAGTTGACAATGGCATCTATCTTTGCGGTGGCGGCTCACTGTTAAGGGGACTGGACACTGTTCTGGCGAATGCAACAGGATTGAAGGTCGAAGGAGTCAAAGAGCCTCTGAACTCTGTAGCTAAAGGGACCGAAATATACATAGAAAACCTGGATATGTGGAAAGACACAATAACCCACCTCGAGCATGAAACTGTGTAAAGAATGCGGCTGACTCACCGGAGAATATTATTGTATGTCTCTGCGGAGATTAGGTGTGATGAGTTGATATGGTAAAGAAACACACCAGAATTTGTGAGCGGAAGTTATTTACCTGGCTTATATTAGCCGGGCTGATTTTCCTTTTTACCCCATCAAGCCTGACAAACAAACTACAGTTTGGTTTTGCGCGCGTTTTTAACAGGCCATTAAACATCTGTAGAGATTTTCAACTGGCAATATCTAAACAGCCGTCAATGGTAGATGTTATCGATAGGAATAGGTACATTGAACTTCGCAATCATCTTGCCAATAATATGCAATGGTTATATCAGGAAAATCAAAAGGTCGAAAAGTTATCCGGATTGCGCGACAGGTCTATCTGGAATGGCGCAAATTTTGTGTTGGCTGATGTCATCACGGCATTTATAGAAAATTCACGAAGCGAGCTTATCATCAACCGGGGC
>Ga0180431_10006523_pt1 | contig 13843 bp, 12 predicted proteins | sample SS_ome_11_FD_132459 | JGI IMG/M metagenome (GOLD analysis project Ga0180431, IMG submission 132459) | Hypersaline lake sediment archaeal communities from the Salton Sea, California, USA - SS_1_MS_1 metaG | ecosystem: Environmental > Aquatic > Non-marine Saline and Alkaline > Hypersaline >... | reverse complement strand
TACCATTCCCTGCTGGATTTCCTACCGGTGCCCGATCTGGTGGTTTACCTGCGGGCATCCGTTGACACCCTGCTGGAGCGCATCAGCAAGCGCGGGCGTACATACGAAAAATCAATCTCGCGCGACTATCTGGAGCAATTAAACGGGTCATACGAGAAATGGATCGCGGGCTTTTCCCTCTGCCCGATCCTGACCATCCCCGCGGATAACCTTGATTTTGTATCCAAGCCAACCCACATGGACCTGATCCTGCAAAAGGTAGAGGAAAAAATTGCAGGCAAAGACGAAGTAGTCTTCCTGCCGGAAGATTACATGCCCAGCTGAGAAGAAAGAATTACGGTTCTTCTTCTTCTTTCTCTTCCGGTGATTCTTCCTCAGTTTTCTCGTAAGGATCTACGATAAATTTTATTGCGGTGCGCACCTTGCCATCGATTTCAACGTTCACAAATTCAGCCACAAACGCAACATCGATGCCATCCTGTGCCAGGAAATTCCTCGCCAGGACCAGCGCTTTCACCGACTGATTCACCGCCCCAGCCCCAATAGCCTGCACCTCCGCGTGCTTGGTGTCACGCATCACGCCCGCAATCGCACCAGCTACCGATGCAGTTCGGGAAACAGCCTTTACTTTGATGATATCCATCGTTTCCCTCCTCCCAACTTCATTGCATACCTCATTTCAATTATTGGACAGCTTATACTGTATATAAGCATTTTACAAAATTAAAGATATGCTTTCAAGTATCTATTTATCCACATAGTATTTAAATATATGTATTTTAGTAATAATAGTAGGGCCTGTGGATAAGTACATAAAACCTTCTCGGTCAATCATGAACCCCGCATGTGGTGTTTGATGGCAAGTAGCATCCGTATGTGGGGGTGTTTTCGCGTTAAAGAGCGGAACCGCAGCGATGTGACCTGTGGATATCGGCATGGAGGAATGTGGGAGAAAATCGGGAAAAACATTCTTTAAGGTTCACCACATGTTTTTTTACCCGGTTGTACACAATTTGCTGGATTTATTCCCCAGAAATTGCGTACTTGTCCACAAGTTTTCCAACGTTATCCACAAATTTGGACAGGATATCAAGCGCCGCTGTAGAAGCCCGCAGCCTGTTTCCACCCATCAATGGCGGCTTCTTCCGCATCCAGGAAAGCATCCAGCGCGGTCATCCTGGCGGCAAAATGCTCATCGGTTAGCATTAATGCTTCACAAAATGCCGAAAAATCCTGATGGCAGGCGTGGTTGCCGTTCGGCATGGCATTCATCATCTCCGTCCATGTCTTAAACAACAGCCATAGTGCGGCTTGGTTTTCATCTTGCTGCAAACTTTTGATCGCGCTTAAATAATAACTTTCGCGCGCGGCATCGTATTTTATGGGTGCATGCTCCTGCTGCAGGAGGGCATGATAGGTGCGCGTCCATTGGGCAAGCCAGGTATCCCAATCTGGATCGATTGGCTCGGCTGGCAGAACCAGATCAATCAGCCCGCCAATCAAGCCCGGCATCTGAATCGCCATCGCGGCTGGTTGGAAATTGAGGAAGAAGCGCCGGTCTGTGAGCGGTGGATTTGTCAGGCAGGTAATTGCGTTGGCCGCGTTTTCAATAATCTGGGCGTAGCGGTGCAGATTGGAAGGGCTGAAGGAGGGCGCCTGCCCCTGCAGGGAGAGCCAATCCGAGCGGGCGGTTTGCTGAAAAACGCTGACCCGCTCCAAAATATTGGCAGGCTGCTGGAAATTGGCGCAGCCCGCGGCGCGCGTGTAATCAAACCAATGGTTCTCTTCATACAGCACAAGCGGTGTCTGGCAGATAAATGAGCCTACCCAGGCGTCGGTGCGCAGCTGGCGCGGCTGTTCAAAATACGCGCGCGGAAAATGCAGCAGGTCCACGTGGATTTCATCATTCAATCTGCGGATTTCCCGTCTAACCGGCGGATTGCCGGCATGTACAAAGATCAGGTCAATATCGGTCGCCCCGCCGATTAAAGGTTCATCCAACAGCATCGAGCCCGTCAAATAGGCGCAGATCAGATCATGGTTGCCGCCAAATGTTTCCGATTTGACCGTATCTTTCGCGATATTGAGCAGTTGTTCTTTGGTTATTCTCATATACGAATGGGTTCTACCTTATCTACTTTTCTTTATTGACCATCGCGGGCATTTTCTGAAATAGGAAGTGTTTGCTGGAATGGCGCCAGATGGAGTTTTTGACGGATGCGGTTTTCAAACCATTTCAAATCATCCGGATTATGCACAAAATCCAATTCGTTGGAGTCAATCACAAGAACATGCTTCTCATCGGATTCCTGTAAAAAGTATTCGTCATAGGTTTGGTTGACCAATGCAATATAGGCGCGTTCCATGGCGCGTTCGTACGGGCGGTCGCGCAGGGTGATGCGGTGCATGAGTGTATCGGTTGATGCGCGCAAATATACGATCAAATCCGGTGGGGGGATCTTCTCGGCCAGTACATGGTGGAGCTGAAAATACATATCCAGTTCATCGCCAACCAGCGTAATTTTGGCGAATAAGGCATCCTTATCAAAGGTGTAATCGCTAATTAAGATTTCTTCCAGCTTCGTTAGATCTGGCACGCTGCGCCGCTGTTGGTAATAGCGGCTGAGCAAAAAGAACATCTGTGTCTGGAAGGCGTAGCGGGAGCGGTCTTCATAAAATTTGGACAGAAAGGGATTCTCCTCGAATATTTCCAGGAGAATGTTGGAGTGGAACGGTCCCTGCAGCAGCCTCGCTAGGCTGGTCTTTCCGACACCGATTACCCCTTCGATCGCAATATACATAAATTAAGCAGCCCTCCGATGTTATTTTTTCCCTTGACATTCAAACAAATCTCTCTAAACTAAAATATATCACAAATGCGATGTGCGAAAGTGAGGGATGTATGGCAAGCTTAAATCGTGTTCAGATTATCGGGAGACTGGGGAAGGACCCATCAACGCATTCCACGAAAAACGGGAAACAATATACAACTTTTTCCGTTGCTGTTGACCATTCCTGGAAGAAAAAAGACGGGTCGCAGCGCAAGGAGACTGATTGGTTTAATGTGGAAGCCTGGGGGGGACTGGGAGAGATTTGCTCAAAATACCTTTCCAAAGGGCGACTTGTCTTTCTCGAAGGGCGCCTGCGCACAAACCGCTATGAACAGGATGGCGAGACACGCTATTTCACTAAAATCGTCGCCAGCCAGATGCAGATGCTGGATCGAAAAATGGAAACTGAGCCGCAGGAAGAAAAACCCGCTGGAAAAGAATAGCCAAGTAACCTTGGCGGCGAAGTCCTGCCATGCATAACGCGGCGTTTACTGGATTTCTTCCAGCTGGCCGATTAGGCTGTTGATCACTTCAAAGCCGCCCTGCCAAAAGCTGGGTTTGTAGACATCAATTCCTGCCTGAGAAAGAATACTCACGGGCGGTTTTGACCCACCTATGGATAAGATGTTGATATATTCCGGCTTGAACGCGCTTCCTTCCTGCTTATACCTTTTGTACAGGGACAGCACAAGCAGCTGCCCGAAGGCGTATGCGTATACATAAAATGGCACATGGTAGATATGGGGGATCGACACCCATTCCCATTTGAATTCATCAGCGATATCCAGGGCAGTGCCGAATTGGTCCGCCAGGTTTTCCATGTATGCGCCGCATAACTCGTCAACCGCGGCGCCCTGGCTGGTGAGGGCATGCGCTTCTTTCTCAAATAGCGCAAAATAAGCCTGCCGCATGATCGTGGCGTAGGCGTCATCCGCCTGCCGGAACAGCAGGTCTTTCTTTACCGCTTGGTCCTGTTCTTCTTCCATCAGATGGTCGATCAGGATCATTTCCCCAAAAGTTGAGGCAGTTTCCGCCAGCGGGAGGCAGGCGTGCTGGGTGAAGACGCTGTGCTGGCTGGCCAGCAGCGAATGGATGGCATGCCCCAGTTCATGCGCCAGGGTAGCGACATCGCTTGCCTCTCCCTGGTAATTGACCAGCACCCAGGGCGTCAGCTCCGGGGTAATCGTGGCGCAGAAAGCGCCCGACCGCTTGCCTTTCCGCACTTCACTATCCACATGGCGTTCTGAAAGCACTTTGTCCACCATTGCCGCGAAGGATGGATCAAATTGGTTGAAAGAATCCATGACCAGTTCGACCGCGCGGCCAAAGGAAAATTTTCTTTCGGATTTCGACACAGGCGCGTAGATATCATAGCGGCGCAATTTTTTCATGCCCAGGGCTTTGGCTTTCAATGCAAAATAGCGCTGGAAAATGCCGCTGTTGGACCGGCACACTTCCAGGAGCGTGTCGACCACCTGGTCGGGAATGTCATTATGCAGATTGCGCGCCGCGATTGGGTTTTGGTATCCCCGCAGCCCGATCAGCTCATTTTTCCAATCCCTGACGCGTGTCTGGTACATCATGCCGAGGATCGGGCCGTCATTTCCATAGACACTGTACATCTCCTGATAGGCGCTGGCCCTGATCGCGGGATCAGATTTTCTGACATAGGTCGCCAGCTCTCCGCGCGTTACGGATCGCTGCTCGCCATCAATCGTTAGATCAAACTCATAGCGGTTGGTATACGCGTCATATAAATTAATCAGCGCGCCGCTGCCGGTAACATCTTTGATATTGATGACTTTTTCTTCCGCTTCGCTCAAAGTGTATGGTTTCAGGTGGCGCATTTCTTCCAGCCAGTAGGTATAATCACCCGCGTTCTCTTTTAGCCGCCGGGCGTCTTCATCTTCCAGTGATTTCCACCACAGGCTGAAGAACATTACGCGGTTGGTAACTTCCGCGGCAAACTGGTCAATCCTGGCCATCAGGGTTTGCGCTTTCTGGTTCTGGGTATCTTCAGCGAACCACAGGTCCGCGAATCCGCCCAGCCGGTGCAGACCTTTGGTGATGTCCTCCAATTCACGGATGATTTCCATAAATTGGTCTTGCGCCATACGCGCGTCAAGTTCCGCGCGGTGTTTTTCAAACGCGTTGATTTTTTTATCAGCTTTTGCCAGAGCCGTGTCAACCGCATCGGGCTGGCCTGCTGGAAATAATTCCTCGAGAGACCATTTGGATAATTGGGTATCTGCTTTTTGTTTTGTCATCGGTTTCCTTGCGAATGAATTTCTTTCGGTTGTTGGTTAAGGCTGGATCAGTTCCGCGTTTTTTAGCTCATCCAATAGGATTTTGTGCAGCTTTGGGTTGGCAGTCAGCAGGTCGTAGGGCGGGGCAAAATAGCTCCCGTTTCCAGTGAATGATGTAACTTTGGCGCCCGCTTCTTTCAGGATCAATGTGCCTGCGGCAATATCCCAGGGGGAGAGGCCCATTTCCCAATATCCATCCAGCCGTCCGGCTGCAACATACACCTGATCCAAAGCCGCGGACCCAAGCCGCCGGATGGAGCGTGATTTTTTGATGAAGCGTCTGAATACCCGCAAGTTGTCGTCCATTTTTTCCGCTTCATGCGGAAAGCCTGTCACCAGCATAGCCTGTAGCAATTCATCTGTTTGCGAGACCCGGATGGATGCGCCATTCAGAAAAGCGCCCTGCCCGGCCTGCGCGCTGAAAAATTCCCCCCTGACAGGATCATATACGCAGCCCAACTGCATGTGTCCGTTTTCCGCGTAGGCGATTGAAACGGCAAACAACGGCAGCCCTTTGGCATAATTCAGCGTACCATCCAGCGGATCAATATACCAGCAAGCTGAATGATGGCCATTGACCATACCGCTCTCCTCCGCGACAATGCCGTGGGCAGGGAAAGCTTCCAGGATCGCCGTGATGATCGCTTTTTCTGCTTGGCGGTCAATTTCCGTGGCAAAATCCGTTGGGCCTTTGTGTGTGAAGGTATGTGGCTGGTCTAATCCGTCAAGCAGAATCTTCCCGGCCTGCCTGCAAAGTTGGATGACAAAATCAATGGATGGCTGTGTCATTAGCAATTCTCTCTCCTTTTATTAATGCATTCAAGGAGAAATTATATATCCATTTCCTGTGCCAGCTGGGCAAAGAAGGTGTTCAAAAATATCTGGCGTTGTCCTGCGATTTCCCTGGCAGTTTGCGTGAACAACAGGCCGCTGATGTGCTTCAATTTGAAATGGTATTCATGGTAAGCGCTGTGGGGTTCACCCGGCAGTTTCTCACCATTCGCCAGAAAACCCGCGGAAGGTTTTTCAAAAAATGGCTGTTCCGCCTGAAAGGCATAGGCCAGCGCACGCACGACGCCCACCGCGCCAATCACATCAATCTTGTCCGCGTCAAACAAAACTTTGGCTTCAATCGTTTGAGGAAGCTCCTGATTTCGAAAGCGGTGCGCCCGGATACAATGCTGGACGGCGGCGATGCGCTCTGCCTGCCAGCTCTCCTGTTCCAATATGGTTTTTGCAAAGTGAGCGGAATGGATATGGTGGTCCTTGCGCTTGCCCTCTCCCGGATGCCCGCCCTGGGCGTCATGCAGGAGGGCCGCCGACAGCAGGATTTCCATATCGGCGTTTTCCAACGGACCAATTTGTTCGCACAGGCGGTACACCCGCCGGATGTGTCCAAACCCGTGTACTGCGTCAGTATCCGCGTACCAGTTTTTGGCGCGTTCTATTGTGATTGCCATGGTGGTATATATTGTTTTCCTTTCTTGATGATGGTTGCTACCAGATTGTTCCCGAAGCGGTACGCCACATGGCGGTAGTCGCTGACATTCAGGATCAAAATATCAGCTTGTTTTCCCGCTTCGATTGATCCGATCTGTTTATCCATCTGCACAGCCGCGGCTGCATTGATGGTCGCGGCGGCAATCGCCTCCGCTGGCGTAAGGCGCATCGTGCGGCAGGCCAGAGCAATGGCGAACTGCATGTTTCCGCACCAGGCTGTGCCGGGGTTCAAGTCGGAGGCTAAAGCCAGCACACAACCTGCTTTGACTATCTCCCGCGCAGGGGTGTATTCCCGCTCCGCAAGCCCGAAGGGCGTGCAGGGCAGAGAAACCGCGATGGTGCCGGCTTGTGCCAGAGCGCTCATATCCGCGGCGGAAGTTTTCACGAGGTGGTCGGCGGAAACAGCGCCCATGCGCGCAGCCAGCGCCGCCCCGCCGATGTTCTTGAATTCATCCGCGTGGATTTTCAAAGGAAAACCCAGTTTTTTCGCTTGACCGAGGATGTGGCGCGACTGGTGGATATCGAAGGCGCCTTCCTCGCAAAACACATCCACAAATGGGAGGCTCTTTTCCGGAAATTCCTGCGTCCACCAGCGTTTCACCTGCGGCAGCATGTCATCAGCAACCTCCCGGGCATAGGCTGAAGGATCATCGCTGAATTCCGGCGGAATTGCATGGGCTCCCAGAAAGGTTGGGCAAATATCTAAAGGGTGGCTGTCCGCCAGGGCAGCCAGCACGGAAAGCTGTTTGATCTCCTGGTCAATCTGCAGTCCGTATCCGGTTTTCGCTTCAAGGGTGGTTGTGCCCGTGTTGAAGCAGGCATCCGCGTGCTGCCGTGTTTGCTGGTAGAGTGTGTCAAAATCCGCGCATCGGGTGGCCTGAACAGTCGCATTGATTCCCCCGCCCGCGGAAAGGATTTCCATATAGCTTTTTCCCTCCAGGCGTTGTTCAAATTCAGCTGCACGGTCACCCGCCCACACCAGGTGCGTATGCGGGTCCACCAGCCCCGGCATGACAACCATCCCGCGTGCGTCGATGCGCGGTTCCTGCGGATATTTTTTCAGCAGGGCGTCTGTCGCACCCACCGCGCCGATCGATTCGCCTTGGATCAAAACAGCACCGTCGTGGATAATTCCAAGATGGCCGAAATTCGGATGGACCTGCGGCCCCCCGGAAATGGTCAATACCTGTGATGCGGAGTGGATCAGCATATCTATTTCCTAACGCTTGATTGTCAGAAATTATACAAGATTGTGGTTTAATCTAACCATACCATTATTTGTTTGAGGATAGGAACTGATGCCGAAAATAGAAAAAATTTTACTAATCATTGGCGCGGCCGCTGTATTTTTAGGTTTGTCGTATGCCGCTGCGGGACCGATTTATTCTGATGAAATGATGTACATTGATATCGCGCTGCGGAATTATCAGATGCCGAGCTACGGAAACCGCATATTCCATGTGTATTTGCAGAAACTATTCCTGGCGATATTCCCAACCCCTTTGATGGGTATCAAAGTTTTCTGGTCATTCCTGATGACAGCCACCATGGTGATGGCGTATCTGCTCGCGCGGAAAATCACGGATAAAAGCACCGCGCTGCACGGCATTCTGGCGCTTGTATTTTTCTTTTCGTTCCCGATATTCGTTGAATTTTCTGGAGAACCCGCTGTGGACATCACTGCGATGGCCATGGTGATGGCCTATATCACGGTCTATTTTGCCGCCGTCCGCGACCCATCGCGCGAAAAAACAGCCGTTTTTATCCTGGGTGTGTTGGCGTTCTTATGCCTGAAGACCAAAGAAACCACGATTTTTGTGCATATCATGCTGCTGGGCTTAGTCGTCAATCAACAGAAACCGTGGGTGGATTGGAAGCGCGTGTGGGATTTGGCCAAACGATTCCTGCTGGGGGCAGCTGCCGGGATCGGATTGATGATCGTTTTGGACGGCCTGATTTTGGGCAACCCTTTTTTTTCCATCAGCCCGGCTACTTTTGGGGAAATCTTTACGCATTATGACTATCCCTCCGCTTTTTACAATGGCCCTGCCAGCTGGTATGAGATTTATTTTTTGGATGAGCTGATCACGCCCTTCATGCTGTTTCTGATGGCGGGCGCCTTATGGCAGGGAAAAATGGACTTGAAGCGGAAACTGATCTGGATTTTTCCGATGATCTACGCAGCGTTTGTCAGCCTCAATATGTTGATCATCCCGTGGGGCTTCATCGAGCGTTTTTATTTCCCGGCGCTGCCCGTTGTAGCCGCATTGGCGCCGCAAGCCATCCGTTTCAGTTGGCCAAAAGAAAAGAAGGAATGGATTGGGTTTGCCCTTTCTCTGGCTGCAATTGTCGGGCTGGTGCTGGTGATGCGCACGGTCTGGATTGATTTTTCCCGTTCCATTTATTTTGATTATGGCCGCATGCTGGACAGCGTCTATTTCCCCGTTTTGCTTTCGCTGCTGTTTGGCGCTGTGATCTTCATCAAAGGGGAGCGATGGTATCACGCCCTTATCCAGCTTTTCTGTGTGGTGTCGCTGATGATGACGCCAGTGTTGACATCCTATAAGTATTTTGTCACCTATCCGCGTGTGCAGGAAAAATATGACGCGTTGTTCTACCCGTTTGAAACCTATCGGGAGGAGCTGAAGGAATTTGACCGCGCCTTTTACTATTCCACTACCATCAAGCGCCAGGAAGACATGTTGAGCGCTGATCCGAACGACATCATCGGAATGTTCAATTTCTTCTTTGACGGGCGCATCGAACGCGAGAATATCATCATGGGCTATGATCAGGCGGAGATGCCCGTGGCGCTGCTAACGCAGGACTTTTCCCACGCACTGCTCACTGCGCATGATGTGGATTACCTGCGAGCGCAGGATGCGCTCGGGGAGGTTCAGGATACGTTTGAAATCATCTCCGCTGACCCGCACGGGAAAATTATTTTATTGGTGCGAAAATAAGGCGCGGGCTGCGCGTTTCAGTGAAACGGAACCTGAACATGCGGTGCGAAGGTGGCGCTGGCTAATTTTTCTGACAAATCCGTGCGCGCCTCCTGCCAGACCCGCATGATTGGGCAGGAATCACGGATCGGGCAATCAAAATCCGGCTCTGTGCAGGCGTTCAGAATGACCGGCCCGTCAATGGCTTCCACCACGTCCAATACGGAAATTTCTGCGGATGCTCTCGCCAGGGAAACGCCCCCGCTGGCGCCCCGCGATGTATGAATGAGCCCGGCAATCGATAATTGCGAGATGATCTTTGCCAGAAAGGACGAAGGAATTTTCTGCTCCTGCGCGATTTTTCTGGTAGGCGCTTTTTCCCCTTCCCCCAGCTGTGATAGATACACAATCGCGCGTATCGCGTAATCTGCCTGGCGTGTGATCTGCATAAATGATTTCCTCTTCGGATAATTTCCCTAAAAATTGTCCAATTATAAGTGTATACAAAAAATCAGAGGATGGCAAGAGGCTGAAGTATAATCGAGGCATGCAGACATACAAATTTTATGTTCCCATTCAAGTGCGCTATGGGGACCTGGACCCCCAATGGCATGTGAATAACTCCCGCTACCTGACCTATATGGAGCAGGCCAGGCTGGCATATGTGATGGAACTATGCCTGTTTGACGGGAAATCGTTTATGGACCTGCGTTTGATCATTGCGGATGTGCATATCTCCTATCGTGCGCCGATTGCATTGGGGCAGAACATCCGCGTGGGCACCCGCACGGAAAAAATCGGCAACAAAAGCATTGTTTTCTCTTACCAGATTGAAGACCAGGACTCCCATAAAGTGCTGGCAATCGGTGAAGTGGTTGGCGTTGCCTATAACTATCGCGAGCAGAAAACAACGCGTGTGCCAGATGAATGGCGCACTGCCATCTCGGAATTCGAAGGAAGAAATTTCGACTGAGCCAATATCGGGCGAACATGAGCCGTTATTGCGGCATGGATTAATTTCTGCTTGTATTGTACAAACGATAGGGTTGGGGGACGTATTAACATTGCATATAAAAAAACCCAACACAAATTCATGCTGGCTATTTTTGGTAAAATCTAATTGAAATAAGAAGAAAAACGATAGGTTCATATTGAACCGGAGGTTATAAACGTTGGCAGGTTTAGAGAAATTTACCCAAAGTGCGCGCCGTGTGTTGAGCCTGGCGCACCTGGAAGCTGAGCGCATGCAGCAGGCGGAAATTGGCACAGAGCACCTGTTTCTGGGCCTTATGCAGGAGGATGCTGGACTGGCTGGGCGCGTCTTGAAAGAATTGGGTGTTGAAATCGAGCGCGCACGGGAAATGGTGCTGCGTTTAAGCGGCATGGGCGCCCGCAAAAGCGAGAAAATTAGATTGTCGGATGACGTACAGGATGTTTTGGACGCTGCCATCATTGAAGCCCGCAAGATGAACAGCAAATATGTTTCCACCGAACATCTATTATTGGCGCTGGTTGGGTCAAAATTGGGCCTGGCAAAAGACGTGATGATGAAATTAGGCATCACCCCGGTGCAAATTCAGCGCCAGATCAAGCGCGTCTTGAACGAAAATCGAGAATCCCTCTCGCGCGTGCGCAAAGGCGTTTCTCAGGGCAAGGCAAAACCAAAATCGGAGGGGAAAACGCCACTTGTTGACCAGCTGGCGGTTGATCTGACCAGCTACGCGGAAGACAAAAAGCTCGACCCGGTCATCGGGCGCGAAAAAGAGATCGAACGTGTCATCCAGATCCTTGCGCGCCGGACAAAAAACAACCCCGCATTGATCGGGGAGCCCGGCGTTGGAAAAACGGCTATTGTCGAAGGTCTGGCGCAGCGCATTATCGACGGAGATGTACCCACGCCGCTGCTGGATAAAAAAGTGCTGCGCTTGGATGTGGGCTCGCTCGTCGCTGGAACGATGTACCGCGGGCAGTTCGAAGAGCGCCTGAAACGGGTCATAGATGAATTGAAAGCATCAGAAGCGATTCTGTTTATTGATGAAGTTCATATGCTGGTTGGGGCCGGGTCCGCCGGATCTTCTGTGGACGCCGCCAATATTCTAAAACCAGCCCTTTCTAGGGGTGAGCTGCAGGTGATCGGCGCGACCACGCTAAACGAATACCGCAAGAGCATTGAAAGTGACGCGGCGCTGGAACGGCGCTTCCAACCCATCATCGTGGAAGAACCCACGCATGATGAAGCGTTGGATATTCTGCGCGGCGTGCGCAGAAATTATGAAGAACACCACCGCTTGGTCATCTCGGATGAAGCCCTTGAATCGGCGGTCAATCTCTCCGCGCGGTATATTTCGGACAGGTTCCTGCCGGATAAAGCGATCGATTTGATCGATGAAACCGCTTCGCGGGTTCGTATGTACAAAAGCGATACGGCCAAAACAAGCAAAAAAGTGATCAATGATCTGCGCACTGCCCGCGCCAAGCTGACCGAGGCGTCGGAACAGCAGGATCTCGACAAAGCGGAACATCTGCAGTCTGATATTTCCAAGCTGGAAAAGAAATTAAATAAACTGCGTGATGAATGGGATCGTGATACCAGCCCGATTGTTACCTCAGACGATATTGCAGAATTGGTGTCAATGTGGACAGGAGTCCCGCTGATGCAGTTGGCGACGGAAGAATCCTCTCGTTTGCTGAATATGGAATCGGAGATTCGCAAGCACATTGTTGGGCAGCGGGAAGCGATTGAACGCATATCCAAAGCAGTACGGCGCGGCCGTGCTGGATTGAAAGACCCGCGCCGCCCGATTGGCTCATTTATGTTCCTGGGCCCGACAGGCGTAGGAAAAACGGAATTAACCAAAGCGCTGGCGCAGTTCTTGTTCGGCAGCGAAGATGCCCTCATCCAGCTGGATATGTCGGAGTTCATGGAACGTCACTCTGTCAGCCGATTGGTGGGCGCTCCTCCCGGATACGTTGGATATGAAGACGCCGGCCAGCTGACGGAAGCCATTCGGCGCAAACCCTATTCCATCGTTGTGTTTGACGAAGTGGAAAAGGCGCACCCGGAAGCGCATAATATGCTGCTCCAGATCATGGAAGAAGGTCAGTTGTCCGATGCCAAGGGCCGTAAAGTGGATTTCCGTAATGCCATCATCGTAATGACATCCAATATCGGCGCGGACCTGATCAAACGCGGCACTGGCCTGGGATTCAACCTGGAATTGGACGAAATGGAAAATGAGGAATTCGAATTTGAGGAAATGCGCAAGAAGCTGATGGAATCGCTGAAAAAAGCGTTCCGGCCGGAATTTATCAACCGGCTGGACAGCGTGATTGTGTTCCACGCCCTCACCCGCGCTCATATCCGCCAGATCGCGACAAGAGAACTGGAAAAAGTGGCGGGACGGCTGAAAGAACGTGAAATCATTCTGACCGCGACTGAGCCCGCGCTGGAAAAATTGGCGCGCGACGGGTATGACCCCGATATGGGTGCGCGTCCCCTGCGGCGTGTAATCCAGCTGGAGATTGAAGACCAGTTGTCGGATGACCTGCTGGCGAAAAAATTTAAAGATGGCGACCATATCTGGGTGGATGTGGACGAAGCGGACCAATTTATCCTCGCAGATGCGCCGCTTGCTTCGGATGATCCCAAACAAACGCCCGAGGCAGTCGGATTGGGCGTATAAAACAATACTGCTGAAAAAATAGAGCTGGAATCATTTCCGGCTCTATTTTTTTAATGGGTGTTGAGAAAGGATATTCGAGTTGGATGTCATGCCAAATTCGCTTATAGTCCTTTTGCGTTCCAATTGGAAGAACTTATCATCACAATTCGCACAACCTGCCAAATGAGGGTATGTTATATAATGGAATTAGGATGAAGAGATATATTTACCGCTGAAAATGGACAGAAAAAAGCCGCGAATTTGAGTGAGAAGTGGCCATTTCACTGGCCTAATGCGGAAATCCTTCTAATAAAAATATTTTTCTGTTGGACAAACCCATACTAAAAGGATATTGAGTGGAGAAAATGAGAAAAAAGATTCTTTCTTCCAGGTTTCTTTTCATTTCAGTATTGGTCTTCTCCGCAATTGTGATCCTGCTTATGCTTTTTCCCGATACAGCAGGAAGAATGGTAGGCGCTAACATTATTTTTTTCTGGGTGTTACTTGCTTTTTCGGGAATAGGATTAACCATCATCACGTACCGGGAAAGAATAGTCGGGAAGCGAAAATTCTTTCTCTTATCCACGGGTATCTCATCGGCT
>Ga0180431_10006520_pt1 | contig 13847 bp, 20 predicted proteins | sample SS_ome_11_FD_132459 | JGI IMG/M metagenome (GOLD analysis project Ga0180431, IMG submission 132459) | Hypersaline lake sediment archaeal communities from the Salton Sea, California, USA - SS_1_MS_1 metaG | ecosystem: Environmental > Aquatic > Non-marine Saline and Alkaline > Hypersaline >... | reverse complement strand
GTCGTCTTCAACTGGTTCAACGAAAAGATCTTGACAGACCACGCAGAGCTCGCTGTTGTTAGGGAACTGTCCTCTAAGCTCAAGTCGTCGGCAACCTGGACAATATCGTAGCATCAGTACCCTCCGTCGATGCTGTGAAGTAGGAAGTCTTCTTCGAAGTTCTCGGTGTATGCTGTCTCCTCCTCGAGCTGATACTGCCGTGCCACCCGAACCACACGGATGCCGAGCTTAACGTCGGATATCCGCACGGGCTCGCCTAGCTCCGTCTCACACTTCTTTCTCAACAGAGGCATCAGCTGTCGGTTCGTTGAGACGATCTCGCGATCGTTGAGGAGATCGGAAGCGTAGTCGAGCAGCAGGTGAGCTATCCTTTGATGCTTGGGCGCTGCCACCACGTCGCTGACGTACTCCGATATGGCTGGGACGTCGATGGCGTCGAACTCCGAGAACTGTCGGTGCTTGCCTTTCTCAGCGATGACAGGAGACAGGCCGCCCATGTAGTGTTTGTTGGTGGCATAGAGGATCACGTGCCTCCCGCACTTGGTGACGCTGTGTCCCTCACCAAGCGCTTCGGCTTCGGCTTGAAGCTCCTCGATCACGATGGCCATGTCTTCTTCGTCGATCGTCTTGATGCGTTTGAGCTCCAGCTTTTCGTGTTTGTTGGTGTCGTAGAACGACGATGACGCGAAGATCCCCTTGTAGTGGTGGCTGTACTGCGTCTTGATGATAAAGACCAGCAACGTGAAGATCTTGCCTCGGTCGGGATCGAAGTACAGTCTAAACGTCATCATCACCGAGCTGGTCAAGTCATCCAGCATATCTTCTATGTCAGAGCTCTTTGCCTTCTTGTAGGCCCGCAGCGTAGCACGGCACAGCTTTTTGATGGCTTCATACAGCTCGGCCTCAACCTTCTGCAGTTCCCAGCGGTTAACACCTGGCTTCACACGGGCGAACTTTCGCTTCTTCCCAGCGGCGTCGATCTCGGTTCCTCGGTCGTGCTGGTCAAGCCACCACAAGACTTTGGGATCCATCGTCTCGTAGGCCCAAACAGTCTGTTTCGTCTTTTTTTTCTTCGTCGTCATCTAGCTCCTTTAGTTGTACTCCTTCTAAGTATGCAGCAGCACATCTAATATACCCGACGACCACAAAAAAAACACTCATGGCAGTGACAATACCTCAAAAAAACGGCGCTTACCCTATCACGACAGAGATGTCGCAGGGGATGGTTAAAGACGTTATGAAAGCCCTGGCCTTAGGTCATGACAGACAGGCGTGCATCCTGATGCTGAGGGACGCCTACGGGGGCACGATCGCTCGAGCAACCTCGTACGTCGATAGCGTTATCGCCACAGTGTTCCACTTTGACACGGACTGGACCGCTCGTGTCGTGGCGCAGACGAGGCTCGCCATTAACCTGACGCTGCAGCAGGTGGAAGATATGTACGAGGAGGCTGAGGACGGGCGAGAGCGCGTCGAGGCGCTGAAGCTGAAGCTGAAGGCCTTGGGGCAGCTTCGGGACCTGGCGCCACGTCAGGTTGAGCTGCAGTCAGTGGAGCTGCAGGCAGCTGAAGTAAGACGAAAGCTCTTCGAGGTGCATAATATTGATCCCGACCTGATCGAGGCTGACGAGTAATGCTCTCTGTAACGGACTATCACCAGTTTGTCTCGGAAAACGTCTTGCGGCCTTTTCAACGCGAGATCTTCGACGCCATCATGTCGGGACCTCGTGTCGGTGTGCTCGGAGCGCGACAGATAGGAAAAAGCTACATCATCAGCTACGCCGCGGTCGTTCTGGGCTTGGGCACCACACAGATCCCAGGTCACGACGTCTTGATCATCTCAGAGACAGAGGCCAAGGCCAAGAAGCTGATCGCTGACCTCAATGGCCACCTGGATCGGATGGAGCAGGTCTGCGGCAAGCTCCGGCAACCGAACCGTGGCGGCGCTCTGGAGGTGGTACTTCACAACGGGGCAACAATAACCGCCAAACCAGGCAAGCCGTCAGCGCTACAGGCCTTCTCGGGCTCGGTCCTGGTCGATGAGCTGTCGCTGACGCCCCACGACGCAGAGGAGCTGGTCGCGCAAGCTCTCATCGTTGCTTCAGCAGCTGAGCACTTCAGAACCATCCTCGTCACCAACGCTGATGTCGAGGGCTCGTTCGTTGATCGCTTGTGGAACAGCTTCGAAGCTAGCTGGACGAGCCGACGAGAGGCCTGGAAGCTCTTGGACTTCGACGTTCATGCCGTGTTCGGTGACGATCTACCAGATAAGCTGCAGCAGATACGCAAAGCAGTGACAGGCCCTATCTGGCGCCGGTTTTATCTTAACGACTTCGTGTCCGGTGCTAGCGGTGCGTTCGACACCACACTGATCGATGCGACAGTCGGCCGAGAGCTGACGATGGAGAACCCCGTCACTGTGATCGCATACGACCCAGGTTTCACAAAAGACCCAAGCGGCATCGTCGTGGCCCGCATCTCGGATCACATCGAGGTCCTCGAAGAACGCGTTCTTGATCGCTGGTTGGTGGAGGATCAACTGGCACTGATAGAAGAACTCTACCAGAAGCACAAGCCCGGCCGCATCCTGTACGACGTCGGTGTTGGCGGTCTCGTTGTTGGGCAGGAGCTAGCAAAGGCCTACGGACAACTGGCCAAGCCGCTGTCAATAACCAGAAACTTCTACGAGCGCTCAGCTGCAGCAGCCGACCGCCTGCTGGCAGAAGGAAAGATCTCAATACCCACAGCATGCAGAGAACTGCTGACAGACCTCGCCACCTTCGAGCGCTCTGATCGCGGATACCTGCAAGTTCCCAGGCGCAAGACGAAGAGCGGAACCAGTCACTGCGACGTCGGTGTCGCGTTCTTGATGCTGACAGAAGAGCTCGAGCGCCGCGACAAGATGAAAGAACCTCTCTTCACCGATATCACCCACACCCACGGGACCTACCTCCCCCAGGGCCCAATACTTTTCTAGGAGCTCATATGTCCGATCAAGAACTAAAAGTCGTACTCGCCGGCATCGAAGCCTCCCTGAAGCGGTTGGAGGAGAAACTAGACGCCGTGACAGACGATACCAAGAGCCTCAAAAAAGCTGTTTGGGACCCGAAGGACGGCTTGTACGCCATGACCGCATCGCAGGACGCCAAGATCGCGCAGCTGGAAAAGCAGCTATCATCCTATGCCAAGGCTCTTTGGATCGGAGGCTCGACCATCATCGGCCTGGTGGTCAAGGGGATCTTCGAGCTTCTTTAGTGGCCCCGAAGCTTCGCGACTGCATCAACCACCGTCTGACCCCCAATGTACACCACCGTGATGGTCACCCAGTCCCCGGACGACAGCCCTGCGAAGGCCAAGAGACCCGTAGCCGTCACCCAGGCCAGCAGCTTCCTTGACAGCACCCTCTCCAAGAAAGCATCCACCACCGCGCTCTTCTGCTCTTCTGACATCGTGTTACCTCGTTGTGTGTGTCCCTCGAGCCATAACTAGCTCAGAACAGCCCTCAGACGTCGTGTGTGACATCCGTGGCTCAAACCCGCAGTAGCACCTAGGCACGACACACGGAGGCCACAGAGGACGTGTGACCAACGGCGCGCTGGCAAAAACAAAAAAGTGTTATACAACTGCCGTGAGCGCGTATGTTATCCTGCAACATCAACAACCAGGAGAGAGGATGACCAAGAGCGTAGAAGTAACCGTATATGAACTGAGGTGGCCCAATACCGATGCGGTCTACGTGGGATCCACCGTGTCGAAGCTGTCAAGAAGGTTGAGCGACCACCGATGCAGCCCGCGTCCGTGTTATGCCCACCTCGACGCGAACGCCGCCCAGATCGTGCCGGTCCGGACCTACGTGACGTCAGACAAGTTCGACCGACAACCCGAAGCTGCACACAAAGCGCAGCTAAGAAAACAAAACGTCAGACTACTGCAAGACGCACATGACAACCACAACCAACCACTGTGGCTCTCAGAGAAAACCAAAGCCCACATGTCAAAGACCCGGAAAGGAAAGCAAACAGGCTCTGATAACCCTCGCTACGCTCCGTTCTCTGTTACCTGGTTAGATGGACGCGTTGATCGCTGGGAGACCACCAGAGAAGCTGCAGCTGCATACGGCATCGCCAACGCGTCAGTCTGGAAGTACCTCAACGGCAAGAGCACACCCGGAGGCGACAAGCGCTCAGCCCATCTGCTCGGCACCGTCTGGCAATACCTCTGAGCCCATCCCGTGTCATCCCCAGACCCCCAACACCATGGCCCGGAGTTTTTCAAGCACACACTCACATCCGCGTATGTATCCCGGTATTAGGTAAAACGTGCTAAGTATCAACGTTTTCACACGCGCAAAAACGTGTGATAACACACAAACACAAGCACACATCACTAGGATCATCTCAATGTCCCAACAATACCTGGCGCACATCTTACCAGACACAGATCTGCATGACGGCGAACAACTGATACCGTTGGGCAACGCTGACTTCTACGACATGGTGCTGGACAGCCTGATCGCATGGGTCGAACGTGTGCAACCTCCCGTCCTACTGGAGCACGAGCGCACTGGGAAAGTCACGGGGAAAGTCACGCGTGTGTTCGGTGACACCGACGGCATCTACGCGCAGTTCGAGGTGCCCGAAGACGTGGCTCGTGACATCGATGCCGGCGCCTTCAGGTTCGTCTCCCCCACGGTCGCCTGGTCCTTCACTGCAGACGACGGTGAGGTGTGGCCGGCTGCTCTGCTGGAGCTGTCGATGGTCAGCGTCCCCCGTCACTACCTGCGGCAGCGAGACCTGACGGAACTGAACGGCGCCTACAGTCAGCTGGCGGCCGGATGGGAGCGAGACAGCGGCTCTTACAGTCTGGACCTTACCGGTGAGGCTGCAGCTTGCTTCGAGATATCCCAGCACCTCAAGAGGCTTCTGTGCCGTTGAAGCGCGGTACGGGCCGTGACACCATCAGCGACAACATCCGCCGGCTGATCAGGGAAGGCTATCCCCCAGACCAGGCGGCAGCTATCGCTTACGATATAGCTTCTGAGCTCTCCGATGAGGCGCGCCCTGGTGCTACCCTAGACCGGCAGATGGAAGAGCTCAGAGAGCATCTGAGGAGCTTACTGGGCTAGCACATCCATGGAGCCATCGACCAGGTATCCCGGTCCGCAGCCTTCAGGCGCACACGCTCGCGATCCGCACCTCCGATCACCACATCGTCACCGTCAAGGAAGGCGACCGCCTCTTGTTGAAGGCTTCGCTTCGGCGCGCCGTCCCGTTCGAGCGTGAACAGCTCTTCTCGGACGCGATCGGACCAGCGCTTCAGTGTGGTCTGGCTCGGGGGAACAGGGCGTCCCCAAAGGTCGTTCGGCCCGATGCGCATGAAGTGCAGGGCACCGTACCAGGGCAGGTGGTTGGTGGTCTTCTTGATCTTCTTAGCCATTGGTGTCTCTCGCATGTGGTGGTGAGGCGCTATCCCCTCGAGACATGATCATTATACCACGAGGTGAGGGCGTCTGCACGAGGGAGGTCGTTTTTTTCGGGAGGCTTGCACCTGTATGCCGCGGTTGGCCTCTGAAACCGGTGTGAAGTTTAGAAAACGGCCTCACACTATCCCAGAACGGCCACCACACGCTTCCTGTGACGTCCGTGGCTCAAACGCGCAGTAACACCTACATGAAAGACGCGAAGAGCACAGGGGACGTGCGAGGGCTGTTTAGGCTTCAGTCTTCTTCTGGTGGACGTGGTGTTTACTGTTGTGCCGCTAGGTCGTTGAGACGTCGGTGAAACGCGTGACACACCCGCGAGTGCTCAATGAGCTCGTTCTGATGCCGATGCCACTCGGGCGTCAACTGGATGCCGCGTCGAGCTTCCCGGGCGCGATCACGACGGGCTTCAGTGGCGGCCGCCCACTCGGCTGCGGAGTAGCAGACAGTAACGTCACCGTCTTCACCCGGTTCAACACAGCAGACGACCCCGGTTTCGGATGGATCGGAACAGCAAGGCCTTTCAATGGCCGCAGCCGTCTGCGAGATCAAGAGACTCAGGCCGACGAGCGAGAGGCGGGCGAGCGAACGTGGTGCGATCATGGTTTGTTTCTCCGGTTTGGTGAGGGCTCATCCCCTCGAGACATGATCATTATACCTCGACCTGGGATGATCTGCACATCGGAGCTCACACGTACTGCCAGATGGTGCCTTTCAGATGGGCAGAGCTCTTGTGGTTACCGGGGGTGCGCATACCATAGAGGAAGTTCATGATACTACCAGGGCTGACACCGTATGCCGCAGCTGCTTTTCTTGTGGTCTCCCAGCGTTTGACGCGTCCATCTGGAAAGCGGACTTGAAAAGGTTTGTACATGTGGTTCTTGGCGCCTTTATGTGCTTCTGACATCTTGGCTTTGGTGGCTTCAGACAGCTTCTTACCTTTGTTGGCTGCTGATAGTTTGGCTTTGGCTTCTTTTGTAAGAGGTTTGCCCCACTGATGGTTCTTAGTACCTGTTCGAGACGCTGACATCTTGCGTTTGGTCTCATCAGACAGCTCACCAGTAGCGTCCCCGCCAGCCCGCTTGTTGTAGCTCACGTCCCGTCGGTTGTAGTCGTCACCGATCCACCATACCTCTCGCTCGTTGCAGGCTTCCAGCGTGTCGCAGTGCTCGAAAACCGTGAACACGAACGCTTCTTCACCGTACTTGTCCCAGGCGCTCTGGAGGTGATGGTTGCTGTGTTTTCCGTTACGAAGACGGCGCTTGTGATAGTACCAGCGTTTAGCGATGGTCATTGCCCAGGCTTGGCCGCGATACCACTGGCCTGTCTCAGTGTTGAGGATCTCGTAGATGCCGTTGGCTTTTGCTGTTAGCTCTCTCATGCTCTTAATATACCGCGTCTGGGACGTCTTTGCACAGCCCTTAGAAGACTTTAGTTATACAGGAACTATCCGCAAGGAAAACTACTAAACCAACGAGGTACTATGTCAGAGGATATGCTTCAAGCACTGAAAACTATGCTGACCGACGCACTTGGCCCGGTCATGGCTCGCCTGGAAGAGGTCGAGAAGCTGGCCGCTGAGGGCCGTGACGACGAGCGCAAGGTCGAGGGTGAGGGCGAGATGGCCGAGCCGGTGACCGTGATCGTCGAGGACGAGAAGGTCGGCGAGGTGATGGACGCCATCGAGGACGCTGTGGAAGGCGAGGAGCCCGCGGAGATGGGCGCTGGTTACACGCGTCTGATGGAAGAGAACGCGGAGCTGAAGAAGGCTCTGGAGGCTCTGAAGGGCGAGAGCGCAATGGCTGAAAAGGCCGTGGCCGAGCTGAAAGCCCACATCGCGCACCGCGAGGCTGAGGCAGCCGTGACTGCAGACCTGCAGGGCAAGCCGCACCTGAGCCAGATGTCAGAGCGTCTCGTCGGTCTCTACCACAGCGACCGTGACCTCTACAACGATATCGTCAGCCTCAAGCCGTCGACACGCTCGCAGCTTGCAGACCGCCAGACCACGGGCTACACTCCTGCTCCAAAGGGCGACGTCTACGACCGAGCCCTGAAGATCCAGAACGAACGCGGCATCTCTTTCGCTGACGCTCTCGCGTCTCTCCAATAACCAACAACCAACCTAACACAAGGACAACATTATGGCAACTACTTTCTCAGTTACTCTCACAGAGGCAGTCTCCAAGGGCTGCGCAGTGGCATACGACGGCACGGTCGCCCAGGACCCGGCGGCTGATACCTTTGCTGGGATCGCTATCACCGACGGTGGCATCGGCGACGTCATCGGCGTCTACAACGGCGGAAGCGAGATCTACTGCATCGGCGGCGGCACGGTGGCTGCTGCAGGCATCCCGGTCACGTTCGGCACCGACGGCAAGATCGTCAGCGGCATCGGCGTCGCGGAAGGCGGGCAGCTCATCGGCATCTGCCAGTCGGCAGTGGCCGCTGACGAGCCGTGCCGCGTCCGCCTCGACAGCTTCCTCGCTCCGGCAGCTCCCTAACCCTCTACCCCTACCAACACAAGGATAACAAACTATGGCAACTACAGCACAGTCCCTCTCTAAGGCCATCCAGGGCCTCTGGCGCGACCGGTCGAACGACCCGGCGCAGCTTCCCAAGGCGCTCGCTTTCGCGCCTGTCAACCAGGTTCTCGGCAACGGTCAGTTCCAGATCCTCTCCAACGACCTTCGCCTGGACGCTCAGGACCCTGCCCAGGGCTCCGTCCGTGCTGACAACGCCGACTACGCTCTCGGCGACTTCGGATACGGCACGGTCGACATCCAGACGCAGCGCTACGCCTCGCTCCTCTACAAGCTGCCGCAAAGTGTCATAGACGCGATCGAAGGGCAGAACGGCTTCGTGAACGTGGCTGACGACGCGATGAAGGCGGTCTCCAACCAGATCCTGGACGGCTTCACGGCCAACTTCCTGGCTGAGGTCACGGCCAACGCCACCGCTCTCGGCACGCTCGACCTCTCGGACGTGACGACCGACGTCCTGGCTTACTTCGACGCTGCCATCGAGGCTATCGAGCTGGGCGGTTCCAAGCGCCCGACGCACCTCCTGATGGGAGCCTCGGCGTTCCGCGCCATGCGAAACATGGATCAGGTACAAGGCAGCACGGCTCTCGGTGAGACCGGCGGACGTCGGACGGGCTACGTGCCCATGTCGGCCGTCGGCGAGTTTTTCCGCGCTGCCTTCGGCCTGGAGATCCTGGTGGAGGACCGCACCTTCATCAACGCTGCAGGCAACGCTGCCTACACGCTCGACACCTCCATGGTCCTCGGCTACGCTGGCGACCCGACGGGTGGCTCGGTCATCACCTTCGCCAAGACGCCGGGCTTCATCGAGTTCGACGTGCGCGATCTCGCAATGCCGTCGCCAGAGGGTATCGGAGTGGCCGGAAACGCTCACTACGCTGTCAAGGTGGCTGACGCTGACAAGGTGAGACGCATCCCGTTGACCTTGCCCTAACGGCTGAGCTTCTCGCTCTCGGGAAACACCATCGGGGGCGGGGGGGTCAAACCTCCCGCCCCTCTTTTTTATCTCCACAAGGTAAGCGATGACTACTATCAACACTTTCGGCATCACCACCGCTGACGTCTCGGGCCAGGTCCACAACCTAACCATCTCGCCAACGTCTTCCCCAACAGACGCTCAGGTGACGGACATGATCGAGCAGAACGCTGCCTTGCTGACGATGGAGCTGCAGGCTGCCGGCATCACTGCTGCGGGGCTGACAGACACCACGGACGCCACGTACGTCCTGTGCAAGCGTGGCATCATCAACAAGACGGTCTCGGACGTGCTGGTGGCTCGCAACAGGGGAGAGGCCGGAGCCGGAGCCTACTACATGGCCAACTGGGACAGGCTCATCGAGACGGTGAGGCAATACCCCCAGCGTGTGGAGAACCAGTCAGAGCAGGGACCAGACCTGGCCGAGTTCATCGCTCAGGGCGCTGCAGACCTGCAGGACAGTCCTTTCTACAGCTCCATCAGCGGCAAGATCGTCATCGGTGGCCTGTAGTGATCGGCTTCGAGACAGAGGGCTTCGAGGCTGTCATCAACGCGCTCGACCACGACATGAAGCTCCTGGTCAACCTGCTCGACGACCCGAACTTCCTCGACCTGCTCAGAGGCTTGGTGGCCAACAACTTCGACCGTGTGTGGGCCACGCAAGGCGCCAACATCGGCGAAGACTGGAACGGCCGGACGCTGGTCAAGACGGGCAGGCTTCGAGCATCACTGACCACACCAGGCGCCATCGACCTCGACATCGTGGGCGACTTCGCCGTCTTCTCCTCGCGCGTGTCATACGACCGCTACGTTGACGGCCGCTACCGCTTCTACGGCCTGGATCCGATCTTCGACAACGCGCTCGGGGACCTGGTCAACGGCTTCCTCCAGCAATACGGACGGCTCACATGGCAATAGTAAACGCAGCGCTGCCAACACTGGCCAGCAACACACACCTCATCAAGAACAAGCTGAACTGGGTGATCAGCACGTATCTTGAAAGCGCCATCGAGGCCTACAACACCCTGCACGGTCTAACCGGACCAGTGGCCATCCAACCTCCACGTCAGGTTAACCTGTCCGTTTCTGCCTTCGACCTTCGCTTCGGTGTCGACGGTTGGCCTGCTCTGAGCATCGTGCCCGTCGGCTCGACCGTCACGCCCAACATCTACTTCGCCAGCCAGGACCTCTTCACCGACTACGACATCACGTGCGCAGCGGCTTCTGACGGCGCAGACCTTGACAACCAAGCCCAGCAGAGCAAGGAGCTCTCGCTCATCGTGGCCAACATGCTGCAAGAGCGGCTACCTGAGCCTCCCGGGCAGCTCGGTGTCACCTCCGTCTATGCGGTCGACATCGTTCGAACGGTGGCAGGCAGGCCTCAGTCCGTCGGCGCTGGCCTCTGGGCGCTGGCCAACACGACCACCATCCGCGTCCGGTCGAGAGCGCAGATGAACACTGACGCGGCCTGGATACCGGACACCTACGAGCCTTTTCCCGCTGTGCAGGCGAACTTCACGCTAACCGGCACGGTCAACTGGCAGATCAACGCCGCTCCGGTCACGACCGCCACCACCAACCTGCAGGCGGGCGTCACGTGGACGGCCGGCGACGTGCTGTCCATCGACTTCTCCGGGACGAACATCCCAGCTGGATCCGCTGGTTGGTACGTCATCCGCAGGGAGCGCGCTTACGTCTCCCTCGGCGCACTACCCTTTGTGGCAGGAGACGAGACGGTCACCATACCGCTCACTTCCACACCGCAAACCGGCGACATTGTTTCCCTCCTGATAGAGGTCGACGGCAGCCGTAACGAGCTCAACTTCCCAGCCCGGCTGACGGTTGTTTAGGGCCCCCCGAAACTTTAGTTATCTTCGCTAACCTCAACTGCAAACCTCTAACATAAGGAAAAACCACTATGGCGAACAATACAGTCCGACAGAACAAACTACGACGTCTCGTCTTCGCACCGGAGACGACGCTTGGAACAGCAGAGACGCTTGACGGCACCTCACCGGTCGTCCCAGCAACGTCCGTCACCTTCGCACCGACCCGGGGCTCTCGCGTCATCTCTCGTGCGGCCCTCGTCGACGGCTTCCACGGCGAGGCTCCCGGCGCCATCGGCTCTTGGGCATGGCAGGTCGACTTCTCCTCGGAGATCCACCACGACAGCACATACGTGGCAGAAGACTACGACGCTTACTGGGTGCAGCTGCTTCTTGGCTGCGGCTTCAAGGCAGAGGACAACGGCGCCGACACCATCACGCTCTACCCCACCATGGCGCCCATCGGCGGATGGGATCCGGCTGGTGCCACGGACGGCTTCACCAACCCGACAGCTCTGTCTTTCGGCTTCCTGCAGAACAACACTGACGCCAACGACGAGCCGGCTGGTGAGACCGACACCGGCATGTTCGCGCGAGGATGCGTCGGCAACGTCAACTTCTCGCTTCAGACCGGTCAGATCGCCCAGATGAACTGCTCCTTCAAGGGCCTGGTGGTCGACGACCAGCTGCTCGACAACAACGTCACCAACGCCATGGCCATCGGCAACTTCGACCAGCTCGGCGCATCGCCTTACGTTGTGAGAGACGCAACGCTGACGTTCACGGACAACGCGACGTCGAGCGCAGTCCAGACGTACGCCCTGACGAACCTGGAAGTCAGTATGAACGCCAACGTGCCTGACGTGGAGTCGGCGAACGTGTCTGGCAACTACGGCTACGAGATCTCTCCAGTGTTTTGGGACGAGTCGCCGTCGGTCAGCTTCTCGCTGGCAGAGACGGAGGCTACAGACGACGTGGTTCTCCAGCGTCTCTTCTCAGGTGACACCTTCGCCATCAGGCTCACACTGGCAAACCCAGATGTAGCTGGCGCAACCATCGAGTTCGTCTTTCCCACGCTGCAGCAGACTGACGTGACGCTCGGCGACCAAGGTGGCTACGCTACATACCAGATCAACGGCAAGTGCGTGCGTGCGGTCGGCGACGGCTCGAACGACGCTCTCATGCAGATCATCTACACATACGCCTAAACCAACGCCCAGTCAGCGCGTGTGACGTCCGGACCTACCGCCTATCCTAACACCTAGGCAACCACATGAAACGTCACACGCGCTGTCTGGTTATCTCCTCTCATTAGTTATAGACTGTCCCTCTCTCCTGCGTCGTCTGTCGGTGGTCGGCAGGCGGCGCGAGAGGGACAGTGACCACCACTACATCAAGAGAGGACACACATGAAGCACAAGCTACTTCGCCACTTTAACACGTCAGTCGTCATGAACCCCGAGGCGCCGGAGACGGAGCAAGAGACCATCGGTCTGCGCTTCGTCCGCTTCACTGCCTCACAGGCGCTTGCATACTCTCACGAGGTTCAGGTGCTCCAGGACCAACTGGAGGACGAGGAAAACAGCCATGCTGTCAAGGAGATCTATAGGCTCAACCTCGACCTGTTGGCTGACCAGTGTAGAGGCATCTCCAACCTCGAGGACGAGGACGGCAAGACGATCGAGCTGCCCGATGACCGCAAGGACCGCATCGATCTCTTCGACGCTCTCGGAACGCAGTTCATCATCGCCGCCGTCAATGCTTTCTCGACTGGTGCCAACCCCACCAAGGAAACAGAAAAAAAGTAAGGGCGTACTGCCGCTACTACCTCGGCCCTAACGAAACCAACGACTGTCGCTACTGGGACGAGGAAAAGCGGGCCTCTCGTGGCTGCGGTGACAGCTGCACGTGCCCAGGCGCTCAGCAGGGCTTGCACCGCATCCACAAGTACGCTGACATGATGCGGCGGTACGACAGCGACAAGATCGGTCTGGACGACATGTGGGACCAGGACTGGGCGGTAGTCCAGCGACTGATCGTTGAGAGAGAGCGACACAAGCAGGAGCTGAAAGAGCAGGCCGAGCGCGTGGAGAAGCTGCTTGGCACTACTAAGGGAACAGTCAAGCTCAAGCGCTAGCCGTTTTTGTCTCGTTTTCTAAGTATCGGAAGCTCCTAGAGGACGTCCATGACTAACGAAGCCAACATACAGATACAGGTCGATGACAAAGATGTCACCGGCCTAGTTGGATCTCTGAACAACTTGCGCGAGGCATCGGCTGGCGCTGCCGGCGGCATGCAGCAGCTCGGTCAGGCTTCGTCCGCTGCGTCTCGACAGGTGGCCGCAGCTGACCGTCAGGTCTCCAACCTCGGTCGCCAGAGCGGCAACGCTTCAAGAGGCACACGAGAGGCCACCACAAACCTTAGCAACATGGGCCGTGCTGCTAACACATCAGCACGAGCGCTAGCCCTAAACGGCACCAAGTTGGCCGCCGCTGGTGCCGCCGCCGGTCTTGCTGCTGGTGCCGTCGTCGCCGCAGTCGCTGCTTGGGAAGGCCTCAAGATCGCCACACAGGCAAGCGCCGCAGCTCTCACTGCTTACGTCACGCAGTCCGAGGCGACCAGGCAGCAGCTCACACAGTTGCAAGAGGCCAGCAAACAGCTCCAGCTGCAGTTCGGCAAGCTGGTCTTCGACGTGCTGGGCGGCAACGAGGCTTTCGAGCTGCTCAACGAGATCGTGGAGACGGCAGCACAGCTGATCGACGCCTTCAGAGACACGCTGGACGATCTCGGCGGAAACCTGAGCCTGACAGAGGTCTTCCTCGACGGTGCGCGCTTCACCGCCGCCCTGTTGCTCGACGTCTTCGTCACGCTCGAAGGCGCAGCGCTGAAGCTAGGTACCGCGCTCCGGTTCGTCTTCGACCGAGACTACACCAACGCCCAGCGCGTGAGAGAGCTCGGCCAGATCAACGACCTGCTTGACACGCAGCGAAACATCATCGACCAGATCAGGGCCGGCCGCGTTGATCT
>Ga0180431_10006519_pt1 | contig 13848 bp, 15 predicted proteins | sample SS_ome_11_FD_132459 | JGI IMG/M metagenome (GOLD analysis project Ga0180431, IMG submission 132459) | Hypersaline lake sediment archaeal communities from the Salton Sea, California, USA - SS_1_MS_1 metaG | ecosystem: Environmental > Aquatic > Non-marine Saline and Alkaline > Hypersaline >... | reverse complement strand
GGAGCCCGAGGAGGTCGGGCAGGTCGAGATCGACGAGTCCGACCTGCGCATCGACGTCTACCGCTCGTCGGGCAAGGGCGGGCAGGGCGTCAACACCACCGATTCCGCGGTCCGCATCACCCATCTGCCCACCGGGATCGTCGTGACCTGCCAGAACGAGCGCTCCCAGTTGCAGAACAAGGCGCGCGCCATGCAGGTCCTGGCCGCCAGGCTGCAGGTGATCGCCGAGGAGCAGGCGCTGGCCGAGGCATCCGCCGACCGGGCCAGCCAGGTTCGCACTGTCGACCGCAGCGAGCGGATCCGCACCTACAACTTCCCGGAGAACCGGATCACCGACCACCGCATCGGGTTCAAGGCGCACAACCTCGATCAGGTGCTGGAGGGCGACCTCGACGCACTGCTCGACGCGCTGGCCGCCGCCGACAAGCAAGCCCGTCTCCAGCAGGCATGAGCAGCCTGCGCCAGGCTATAGCCGCCGCCACCGCCACCCTGGCCGAGGCCGGGATCGACTCCGCGGCAACCGATGCCGAACTGCTCGCCGCGCACGTGGCCGGTCTGGGCCGCGGGCGCCTGGCTCTGGTCGATGACCCCGGCATCGACTTCGGTGACCGCTACGAGCAGGCGGTACGGCGCCGCGCACGGCGAATCCCGTTGCAGCACATCACCGGAACCGCAGCATTCGGTCCTGTCGAGGTGCGGGTGGGCCCGGGAGTCTTCATCCCGAGGCCGGAGACCGAAGCGATGCTGGAGTGGGCCTGTGCGCAGAAGCTGCCGCCCCGCCCGTTGATCGTCGACCTGTGCACCGGATCCGGGGCGATCGCGGCCGCAATGGCGGCGCGATTTCCCGACGCCCGGGTGGTTGCCGTCGACGACGATCCGGCGGCCCTGGAATACGCCGCGGGAAACGTCAGCGCGGCCGTCGAACTCCTCCGGGCCGACGTCACCGCCGCGGAACTGCTGGACAACCTCGCCGGTACCGTGGATCTGATGGTGGCCAACCCGCCCTACATCCCCCTCGGCGTCCCGCTGGAAGCGGAAGTCGCCGAACACGATCCGGAGCACGCTCTGTTCGGCGGGGTGGACGGTCTGGAGGTGATCCGGCCGATCGCCGGGCACGCCGCGCGCCTGCTCCGGCCCGGCGGGCTGCTGGCCGTCGAGCACGACGACACCACCTCCGCGGCGACCGCCGAGATCATCGCGGCGACCGGGGTTTTCCACGACGTGACCCCGCGCTGCGACCTGACCGGACGGCACCGCTTCGTCACCGCGCGGGCGGGTGCCCGGCGATGACCCGTTTCCTGGACTGCCGGGACCCGGAGAACCGCGCCGAAGCGATCGCCGAGGCCGCCGCCGCGGTCAAGAGCGGCGGGCTGGTGGTTATGCCCACCGACACCGTCTACGGGATCGGCGCCGACGCCTTCGACAGCGCGGCGGTCACCGCCCTGCTGGCCGCCAAGGGCCGCGGCCGCGACATGCCGGTCGGGGTGCTGGTCGGCTCCTGGCACACCATCGAGGGCCTGGTGTACGCGGTGCCCGCGGCCGCCCGCGAACTGATCAGGGCGTTCTGGCCCGGGGCGCTGAGTCTGGTCGTGCGCCAGGCGCCGTCGCTGCAGTGGGATCTCGGCGACGCCAACGGGACGGTGATGCTGCGGATGCCGCTGCACCCGGTCGCCCTGGAACTGCTGCGCCAGACCGGGCCGATGGCGGTCTCCAGTGCCAACGTCTCCGGCCGCCCGGCGGCCGGCACCGCCGAGGACGCCCGGGAACAGCTCGGCGACCAGGTGCAGGTCTACCTCGACGGCGGTGTGGCCCAACGCCAGGCGGCCTCGACCATCGTCGACCTCACCGGAGCGTCCCCGCGCATCCTGCGGGAAGGGCCGGTCGGCGCCGGGGCGGTCGCGGAAGTGCTCGGCCTCGACCCCGCCGCGCTGACCGGCTGAGCACGCTGCGGGGCGGGTAGCGTCTGGCCTAATGAGCAGCGCAGTGCCCGACACCGTTGTCCTGGCGCTCTCCGAGCAGGGGGCCGGGGTTCCGCTGCGGGAACTGGCGCTGGTCGGGCTCACCGCGGCGATCGTCACCTACTTCGCCACCGGCGCGGTGCGGGTGCTGGCGTGCCGTCTCGGCGCCGTGGCCTACCCCCGCGAGCGGGACGTGCACCGCCGGCCGATCCCCCGGATGGGCGGGCTGGCCATGTACCTCGGTGTGATCTGCGCGGTCTTCCTGGCCTCCCAGTTGCCGGCCCTGACGCGCGGGTTCGTCTACTCCTCCGGGATGCCGGCGGTGGTGATCGCCGGCGGCCTGGTGATGCTGGTCGGGCTGATCGACGACCGCTGGGGCCTGGACGCACTGACCAAGTTCGCCGGCCAGATCACCGCGGCGAGCGTGCTGGTCACGATGGGGGTGGCCTGGAGCGTGCTCTACATCCCGTTCGGCGGGGTGGGCACCATCGTGCTCGACCAGGCGACGTCGATTCTTCTCACGCTGGCACTGACCGTCGCGGTGGTCAACGCGATGAACTTCGTCGACGGTCTCGACGGGCTGGCCGCCGGGCTGGGCCTGATCACGGCGATGGCCATCTGCCTGTTCTCGGTCGGGCTGCTGCGTGACCACGGCGGCGACGTGTTGTTCTATCCGCCGGCGGTGATCTCGGTGGTGTTGGCCGGCGCCTGCCTGGGGTTCCTGCCGCACAACTTCCACCCGGCCCGGATCTTCATGGGCGATTCCGGGTCGATGCTGGTCGGCCTGATGCTGGCCGCCGCGTCGACGACGGCGGCCGGGCCGATCACCCAGAGTGCCTACGGCACCCGCGACGTCTTCGCGCTGCTGGCCCCGTTCCTGTTGGTGGTCGCGGTGGTGTTCGTACCCGCGCTCGACATGCTGCTGGCCATCGTGCGCCGCACCCGGGCCGGCCGCAGCCCGTTCAGCCCGGACAAGATGCACCTGCACCACCGGCTGCTGCAGATCGGACACTCGCACCGCCGGGTCGTGCTGATCATCTACCTGTGGGTGGCCATCGTCGCCCTGGGCGCGGCCAGTGCCATCTTCTTCGACCCGCGCCACTCGGGTCTGGTGATGCTGGCGGTCACCGTCGTCGCCGTCCTGGCGACGGTGGTTCCGCTGCTGCGTGGCGAGCGTCCCGAGGACGACGACGCCGACCTCACGCTGTTGCGCGACAGCGTCTACGGCGACGGTCACGACGGAGGCCGGGACCGTCGCTACGACAGTAGGTAGTAGACCGAATTCCGCCCTCTGACCGTGTGGTACGGTGCTGTCGAAAACCCGGGAAACCCCGGCGATCAGGCACTTTTCCAATCGAGACGAGGATGGACGCGTGACGACACCTGCGCACGATGCGCCGCTGGTGTCGCCGTCCGTTGCCTTCCGTCCCGTCCGTCTTTTCGCCATCTGCTGCGCGCTGGCCGTCGCGGTCCTGATCGCCGCTGCTCTGCTCGGCGCCGTCATGTTCGGGGTCTTCTTCGCCCTCGGCCTGGGCATGGGGCTTACCAACGCTCTGCTGGTGCGGCGCTCGGTACAGAAGATCACCGCCGAGGCCCATCCGCTCAAGAGCAAGATGGCGCTGAACTCGGCCACCCGGCTGATGGTGATCAGCGTGATCGGGCTGATCATCGGCTACGTGTTCCGGCCGCTGGGCCTCGGTGTGGTCTTCGGACTGGCGATTTTCCAAATTTTGCTCGTTTTCAGCACAGCGCTGCCGGTGTGGAAGAAGATTCGCAGTGGCGATGCTGTCGCGGGAGTAGGCGCCGAGGAGGCAGCGGGTAGTTGAGGAACACCGGGACATTGAGGACATCACGATGAACGAGCGCATCCTCGCCGAGGCCGCGATCGAGGTCGGTCACCACACCACCGCGAAGTGGCTGGGCATGACGGTCAACACCGACACCATCCTGTCCACGGCCATCGCCGGCGCGATCGTCATCGGCCTGGCGTTCTTCCTGAGGGCCAAGGTGACGTCCTCGGGAGTGCCGACCGGGGTGCAGTTGTTCTGGGAGTCCATCACCACCCAGATGCGCGGTCAGATCGAGTCCGCGATCGGGATGAAGATCGCCCCGTTCGTGCTGCCGCTGGCGGTGACGCTGTTCGTCTTCATCCTGGTGGCGAACTGGCTGGCGGTGCTGCCGGTCCAGTACTCCGACTCCACCGGCATCCACGAACTGCTGAAGCCGGCCGCCGCCGACATCAACTTCGTGCTCGCGCTGGGTCTGTTCGTGTTCCTGTGCTACCACGCCGCCGGCTTCTGGCGCCGTGGCGTCGTCGGCCATCCGCTGCGGCTGCTCAAGGGGCACGTGGCGTTCCTGGCCCCGATCAACCTGGTCGAGGAGATCGCCAAGCCGATCTCGCTGTCGCTGCGACTCTTCGGCAACATCTTCGCCGGCGGGATCATGGTCGCGATCATCGCGCTGTTCCCGGCCTGGATCCTGTGGGCCCCCAACGCGCTGTGGAAGGCCTTCGACCTCTTCATCGGCCTGATCCAGGCGTTCATCTTCTCGCTGTTGACGATCCTGTACTTCGGTCAGTCGATGGAGTTGGGCGATGACCACTGACCGCATCGCTGAGCACTGCTGAACCCAACTCGACAACCCAGCTCTGGTAGGACCGCTTACCAGTAATCAAGGAGGATAAGGAATGGATCCCACAATCGCTGCCGGAGCGCTCATCGGTGGTGGACTTCTCTTGGGCGGCGGCGCGATCGGCGCGGCGATCGGCGACGGCGTCGTCGGTAGCGCGCTGGTCAACGGTGTCGCCCGGCAGCCGGAGGCGCAGGGCAGGCTCTTCGTCCCGTTCTTCATCACGGTGGGTCTGGTCGAGGCCATGTACTTCATCAACCTGGCCTTCATGGCACTGTTCGTGTTCGCCACGCCCGTCGGTTAATCACCGCCATGGGTGACGTCAGCGTCATGATCTCGGCGGCGGAGGACGGCGGACAGAACTTCCTGCTGCCCAACGGCACGTTCTTCTTCGTGCTGGCCATCTTCCTGATCGTGCTCGGGGTGATCGGCAAGTTCGTCGTGCCGCCGATCCAGAAGGTGCTCGGTGAGCGGGAACAGATGGTGGTCAAGACCGCCGAGGACAACCGCAAAGCGGCCGAGCAGGAAGCGTCGGCCGAGGCCGACTACGCCGCACTGCTGGGCGGGGCGCGGACCGAGGCGGCCGGCATCCGCGACGAGGCCAGGGCCGAGGGTCGGCAGATCCTCGACGACATGCGGGGCCGCGCCAACGAGGAGTCGGCGGCGGCCATGCAGCAGGCCAACGACGAGCTCAAGCGGGAGAGTGACGCCATCGCCGTTGAACTCGCGTCCTCGGCGGAGACACTGTCGGCCCGGCTGGCCAGCAGGGTCCTCGGGGTCGAGATCTCCAGCGCGGCAACAGGCTCGGGGCGGTAGGCGATGGCAACCTTCTTTGGGCAACTCGTCGGCTTCTTCGTCATCGTCTGGGGCATCAACAAGTGGGTCGTGCCGCTGGTGCGCCGTGCCATGGCCAACCAGCAGGAGACGGTGCGCACCCAGCTCGACGAGAGCGCCGAGGCGACCCGCCGGCTGGCGGAGTCCAGCGCGTACCACGCCAAGCGGATCGAAGAGGCGCGGGTCGAGGCCAAGCACATCACCGACGAGGCGCGGACCGACTCGGTGCGGATCGCCGAGCAGCTGCGCGCCCAGGCCGATGTCGAGGTCGAACGGATCAAAGTCCAGGGCGCCCAGCAGGTCTCGCTGCTGCGGGCTCAGCTCATCCGGCAGCTGCGCGGTGATCTGGGCACCGAGTCGGTGCGACGGGCGACTGACCTGGTGCGCGGATACGTCGCCGACCCGGCGGCCCGCTCGGCCACGGTGGACCGCTTCCTGGACGACCTCGACTCGATGACCGCGACCGCCTTCGCCCCTGAGGTCGAGTCCTCGGATCTGCGCTCAGCGAGCCGCGACGCGCAGGCCGCCCTGGTGACGCGGCTGGAGGCGGTGGCCGGCTCACTGTCGGGCGAGCAGCTGTCGGCGCTGTCCGACGAGCTGACCGCGGTGGTCAAACTGCTCATCGCCGAGCCGATCCTGGCCCGGCACCTCGCCGAGGCCTCCGGTGAGACCGAGGCCAAGAAGCAGATGCTGCAACGGCTGCTCGGGGGCAAGGTCGGCACCACCACGCTCGACCTGCTCGACACCGCCGTCTCGGTGCGCTGGTCGACCACCACCGATTTTGTGGACGCGGTCGAACACACTGGCCAGCTCGCGCTGCTGGCCCGCGCCGACCGGGAGAACCAGGCCGACGAGGTCGCCGAACAGCTGTTCCGGTTCGGCCGGCTGCTCGATGCCCAGCCCCGGTTGAACGTCCTGCTCAGCGACTACTCCAAGCCCGCCGCCGACCGGGTCGGACTGCTGCGCTCGGTGCTCGGCCGGGCAAGCGGAGCCAACTCGACAGCGGGGGCGTTGCTGATCCAGAGCGTCGAACTGCTGCGCGGTGAACGCGCCGACGAGGCGGTCAGCCGGCTGGCCCAGCTGGCCGTCGCCCGCCGCGGGGAGATCGTCGCCGAGGTCACCGCGGCGGCGGAGATCAGCGATGCGCAACGGACCCGGCTGACCCAGGTCCTCACCCGCATCTACCACCACCCGGTATCGGTGCAGCTCAACATCGACCCCGCGGTGCTGGGTGGGCTGTCCGTCGTCGTCGGCGACGAGGTCATCGACGCGACGCTGTCCTCCCGGCTCACCGCAGCGGCGACCAGGCTCCCCGACTAGCGCCGGCCCACAGACATCCATCCGAAGACAAGAAGGCAGGAAGACGAAAAGCCATGGCAGAGTTGACCATCTCCGCGGACGATATCCAGGGCGCAATCGCCGACTACGTGGCCAGCTTCGAGGCCGGCACCGGCCGCGAGGAGGTCGGTACCGTCATCGACGCCGGTGACGGCATCGCCCACGTCGAGGGCCTGCCCTCGGTGATGACCCAGGAGCTGCTGGAGTTCGCCGGCGGCGTGCTCGGTGTGGCACTCAACCTCGACGAGCACAGCGTCGGCGCGGTGATCCTCGGCGACTTCGAGAAGATCGAGGAGGGCCAGTCGGTCAAGCGCACGGGCGAGGTGCTGTCGGTGCCGGTCGGCGACGCGTTCCTCGGCCGCGTGGTCAATCCGCTCGGAGAGCCGATCGACGGGCGCGGCGACATCACCGCCGAAACCCGCCGCGCCCTGGAACTGCAGGCCCCCTCCGTGGTCCAGCGGCAGAGCGTGAGCGAGCCCCTGCAGACCGGTATCAAGGCCGTCGACGCGATGACCCCCATCGGCCGCGGTCAGCGCCAGCTGATCATCGGTGACCGCAAGACCGGCAAGACGGCCGTCTGCGTGGACACCATCCTCAACCAGCGCCAGAACTGGGAGACCGGCGATCCGAAGAAGCAGGTCCGCTGCGTCTACGTCGCGGTCGGCCAGAAGGGCACCACCATCGCCAGCGTGCGACGCGCGCTGGAGGAGGGCGGCGCGATGGACTACACCACCATCGTCGCCGCGCCGGCCTCGGATGCGGCGGGCTTCAAATGGCTCGCGCCCTACACCGGCTCGGCCATCGCCCAGCATTGGATGTACGACGGCAAGCACGTGCTGATCGTTTTCGACGACCTCACCAAGCAGGCCGAGGCTTACCGCGCCATCTCGCTGCTGCTGCGCCGCCCGCCGGGCCGCGAGGCCTACCCGGGTGACGTGTTCTACCTGCACTCCCGCCTGCTGGAGCGCTGCGCCAAGCTCTCCGACGAGCTCGGCGGCGGTTCGATGACCGGCCTGCCGATCATCGAGACCAAGGCCAACGACATCTCGGCCTACATCCCCACCAACGTCATCTCGATCACCGACGGGCAGTGCTTCCTGGAGACCGACCTGTTCAACCAGGGCGTGCGCCCGGCGATCAACGTCGGCGTCTCGGTGTCCCGGGTGGGCGGCGCCGCACAGATCAAGGCGATGAAGGAAGTGGCCGGCTCGCTGCGGCTGGACCTCTCGCAGTACCGCGAGCTGGAGGCGTTCGCCGCCTTCGCCTCCGACCTCGACGAGGCCTCCAAGGCCCAGCTCGAGCGCGGCGCCCGGCTGGTCGAGCTGCTCAAGCAGCCTCAGTACAGTCCGATGTCGGTCGAGGATCAGGTGGTGGCCATCTTCCTGGGCACCAAGGGGCATCTCGACTCGGTCCCGGTGGCCGACGTCTCCCGGTTCGAGGCGGAGTTCATCGAGCACGTCAAGGCCGCCCGGCCCGAGGTGCTCACTGAGATCAAGGACAGCCAGAAGCTCAGCGAGGAGACCGAGAACAAGCTCAACGACATCGTCGCGGACTTCAAACGCGGCTTCGCCACCTCCGACGGCAGCTCGGTGGTTCCCGACGCGCACGTCGCGGCGATGGACGAGGCCGACGTGGAGAAGGAGAAAGTCCAGGTTCGCAAGCCCGCCCCGAAGAAGAAGTAAGAAGACGTCAGATGGCAGCGACACTTCGTGAACTCCGCGGCCGGATCCGTTCGGCCGGGTCGATCAAGAAGATCACCAAGGCCCAGGAGCTGATCGCCACCTCGCGGATCGCCAAGGCCCAGGCGCGGGTCGAGGCGGCCCGGCCCTACGCGGCGGAGATCACCGACATGCTGACCAACCTGGCCGCGGAGTCCGCCCTGGACCACCCGCTGCTGGTCGCCCGGGAGAACCCGCAGCGGGCCGCTGTTCTGGTGGTGTCCTCCGACCGTGGCCTGTGCGGCGCCTACAACGCCAACCTGCTGCGCCGCTCCGAGGAGCTGATGTCGCTGCTGCGCGAGGAGGGCAAGACCCCCGTCCTCTACGTGGTGGGCCGCAAGGCGCTGAGCTACTTCAGCTTCCGGAACTGGACGATCACCGGCTCCTGGATCGGATTCTCCGAGAAGCCCACCTACGAGAACGCCCAGGAGATCGCCGACACCCTGGTGGAGAGCTTCCTGGCCGGCGCCGACGATGCCGGCGACGACCCCGGCGCGGACGGCACCCTGGGCGTCGACGAACTGCACATCGTGTTCACCGAGTTCCGGTCGATGCTGACCCAGGTGGCCGAGGCCCGCCGGATCGCCCCGATGGAGGTCGAGTACGTCGAGGAGGACAGCGGGCTGCACACCCTGTTCTCCTTCGAGCCCGACGCCGACGCGCTCTTCGGCTCGCTGCTGCCCCGCTACGTCGCCACCCGCATCTTCGCCGCGCTGCTGGAAGCGGCCGCCTCGGAGTCGGCGTCGCGGCGCCGGGCGATGAAGGCGGCGTCGGACAACGCCGACGACCTCATCAAGATCCTCACCCTGATGGCCAACCGGGAACGCCAGGCCCAGATCACCCAGGAAATCAGCGAAATCGTCGGCGGCGCCAACGCACTGGCCGACGCGGCGAAGAAATAGACCCCGAACGGAGAAGGAAATGACAGTTACCGCCGAGAGCCCCAATTCCACCTCGAAGGACACCGCAGGCCGGGTGGTCCGCATCACCGGCCCGGTCGTCGACGTCGAGTTCCCCCGCGGCGCGGTCCCCGGACTGTTCAACGCGTTGCACGCCGAGATCACCTACGGCGAGCTGGCCAAGACGCTGACCCTGGAGGTCGCCCAACACCTCGGGGACAGCCTGGTGCGCACCATCTCCATGCAGCCCACCGACGGGCTGGTGCGCGGGGTGGAGGTCATCGACACCGGCGCCCCGATCTCGGTGCCGGTCGGCGACGGGGTCAAGGGACATGTGTTCAACGCCCTCGGCAACTGCCTCGACGAGCCCGGCTACGGCAAGGACTTCGAGAAGTGGTCGATCCACCGCCGGCCGCCGGCCTTCGACGAGCTCGAGCCCCGCACCGAGATGCTCGAGACCGGCCTGAAAGTCGTGGACCTGCTCACCCCCTACGTGCGCGGCGGCAAGATCGCCCTGTTCGGCGGCGCCGGTGTGGGTAAGACGGTGCTCATCCAGGAGATGATCAACCGCATCGCGCGCAACTTCGGCGGCACCTCGGTGTTCGCCGGGGTGGGTGAGCGCACCCGCGAGGGCAACGACCTGTGGGTCGAGCTGCGCGATGCCAACGTGCTCAAGGACACCGCGCTGGTGTTCGGCCAGATGGACGAGCCGCCCGGTACCCGTATGCGGGTGGCGCTGTCGGCGCTGACCATGGCGGAATTCTTCCGCGACGAGCAGGGCCAGGACGTGCTGCTGTTCATCGACAACATCTTCCGGTTCACCCAGGCCGGCTCGGAGGTCTCCACGCTGCTGGGCCGGATGCCCTCGGCGGTGGGGTACCAGCCCACCCTGGCCGACGAGATGGGTGAGCTGCAGGAGCGCATCACCTCCACCCGCGGCCGGTCGATCACCTCGATGCAGGCCGTGTACGTGCCCGCCGACGACTACACCGACCCGGCGCCGGCCACCACCTTCGCCCACCTCGACGCCACCACCGAGCTCTCCCGCACGGTGTTCGCCAAGGGCATCTTCCCGGCGGTGGACCCGCTGGCGTCCAGCTCGACGATCCTGGATCCGGCCGTGGTCGGCGACGAGCACTACCGGGTGGCCCAGGAGGTCATCCGGATCCTGCAGCGCTACAAGGACCTTCAGGACATCATCGCCATCCTCGGGATCGACGAGCTCTCCGAGGAGGACAAGCAGTTGGTGAACCGGGCGCGGCGGATCGAGCGCTTCCTGAGCCAGAACATGATGGCCGCCGAGCAGTTCACCGGGCAGCCGGGCTCGACGGTCCCGCTCAAGGAGACCGTCGAGGCGTTCGACAAGCTGGCCAAGGGCGACTTCGACCATCTGCCCGAGCAGGCCTTCTTCCTCATCGGCGGTCTCGACGACCTGGCCAAGAAGGCCGAGAGCCTTGGTGTGAAGCTGTGATCCGGCGCCGGCGGAACCGAAAGGTGAGATGAGATGGCCGAATTGGACGTCGACATCGTCTCCGTCGAACGCAAGATCTGGTCGGGCAAGGCCACCTTTCTGTTCACCCGCACCACATCCGGGGAGATCGGTATCCTGCCCCAGCACATCCCGGTCCTCGCCCAGCTCGTCGATGATGCGATGGTGCGGGTGGAGCGCGAGGGCGAGGAGGACCTGCGCATCGCCGTCGACGGCGGCTACCTCTCGGTGACCGAGGCCGGCGTGACGATCCTCGCCGAGTCGGCGGAGTTCGAGTCAGAGATCGACGCCGACGCGGCCAGGGCCGACGCCGACTCCGATGACCCGCGGGTCGCGGCCCGGGGCAGAGCCCGGCTGCGCGCGCTCGGCCAACTCGACTAGCCGGGTCCGCCGATGAGCGCGCCCGAGTACCTGAGCGAGGCGCTGCTCATCGTCATGGCACTGGCCGTCGCGGTGCTCGGGTTCCGGCTGTGGAACATGCGCCGGGGCGGAACCGCGGCGATCCTCCGCGACACCCCGGCGGTCGGCGGCCACGGCTGGCGCCACGGGGTGGTGCGCTACCGCGGCGACGAGGCCAGCTTTTACCGGCTCTCCAGCCTGCGGTTGTGGCCGGACCGCCGGCTCGGTCGGCGCGGACTCGAGATCGTTGGCCGACGCGCCCCGCGCGGCGACGAGTTCGACATCATGACCGAGGAGATCGTCGTCCTGGAACTGGCCGACAGCACCGGGGGCCGCAACCGCGGCTATGAGATCGCTCTCGACCGGGGGGCGCTGACGGCCTTCCTGTCCTGGCTGGAGTCGAGGCCCTCTCCCAGGGCGCGTCGGCGCAGCGCCTGACCGAACCTAGCCGGGGGGCCGCTGGGCGCCCGGGCCGCCGGGCTGCCAGAGCACGTCGCCGCCGGGATTGGCGACCCGGCACAGGATGAACAAAAGGTCCGAGAGGCGGTTGAGGTATCGGGCGGGTAATGGGCTGACGGTCTCCGGGTGAGCTTTGACCGCGACCCACGCCGAACGCTCGGCGCGCCGGGTCACCGTCCGCGCGACGTGGAGGAGTGCGGACAACGCCGAGCCGCCCGGCAGGATGAACGAGTCCAGCGGCGCCAGGTTCTCGTTGTACTCATCGCACCATGTCTCCAGGCGGGTGATGTAGTCCTCGGTGATCCGCAGCGGCGGATACTCGGGGTCGGCCGCGACCGGCGTCGAGAGGTCGGCGCCGGCATCGAACAGGTCGTTTTGAATGGTGAGCAGGATCGAACGCAACGCCTCGTCGGGCTTGCCGAGGGCGACCGCCACTCCGAGCGCGGCGTTGGCCTCGTCGCAGTCGGCGTAGGCAATCAGCCTCGGATCGCTCTTCTCCACCCGGGAGAAGTCGCTGAGTCCGGAGGTGCCGTCATCTCCGGTCCGGGTGTAGATACGTGTCAGGTGAACCGCCATGGTCTCCAACCGTACCGGCGGACAGGGCCGGGTCGGCGGCCCGACTCCACTAAACTCCCCGACGTGAGCGAGCGCTTCCTGGTGACCGGCGGCAACCGCCTGTCCGGTGAGGTGGCGGTGACCGGAGCCAAGAACAGCGTCCTGAAGCTGATGGCCGCCAGCCTGCTCGCCGAAGGCACCACGACGATCACCAACTGCCCGGACATCCTCGACGTGCCGCTGATGGCTGAGGTTCTGCGCGGGCTGGGGGCCAACGTCGAACTCGACGGGGCGACGGTCCGGATCACCTCGCCGGACGAGCCCAAGTATGAGGCCGACTTCGCCGCGGTGCGCCAGTTCCGGGCGTCGGTGTGCGTGCTGGGCCCGCTGGTGGGCAGGTGCAAGCGGGCGCGGGTGGCGCTTCCGGGCGGGGACGCCATCGGTTCCAGGCCGCTGGACATGCACCAGTCCGGTCTGCGTCAGCTCGGGGCGGAATGCACGATCGAGCACGGTTGTGTCGTCGCCTCCGCCGACCGTTTGCGCGGGGCGGAGATCCAACTGGAGTTCCCGTCGGTAGGTGCCACCGAGAACATCCTGATGGCCGCCGTCGTCGCCGAGGGCGTCACCACGATCCACAACGCCGCCCGCGAGCCCGACGTCGTCGATCTGTGCGACATGCTGACCCAGATGGGCGCCCAGATCTCGGGTGCCGGCACCTCCACGCTGACGATCACCGGCGTGCCCAGACTGCATCCCACCGAACACCGGGTGATCGGCGACCGGATCGTCGCCGCGACCTGGGGGATCGCGGCGGCGATGACCCGCGGTGACATCTCGGTGACCGGGGTCGATCCTGCGCACCTGCAACTGGTGCTGCACAAACTGCACGACGTGGGTGCCACCGTCACCCAGCACGACGGCGGTTTCCGGGTGGTCCAGTACGAGCGACCCAAGGCGGTCAACGTCGCGACCCTGCCGTTCCCGGGATTTCCCACCGACCTGCAGCCGATGGCGATCGCGCTGGCCGCGATCGCTGATGGGACGTCGATGATCACCGAGAACGTCTTCGAGGCCAGGTTCCGCTTTGTCGAAGAGATGGTCCGGCTCGGCGCCGACGCCCGCACCGACGGCCACCACGCGGTGGTGCGGGGCATAGCGCAGTTGTCCAGCGCCCCGGTGTGGTCGTCGGATATCCGCGCCGGCGCCGGTCTGGTGCTGGCGGGCCTGGTGGCCGACGGGGAGACCGAGGTCCACGACGTGTTCCACATCGACCGCGGCTACCCGCTTTTCGTCGAGGACCTGGTGAGTTTGGGCGCGGAAATAGAACGGGTACACTAGGCGTTGATCGATGGAGTGCCGGAGCCCGATCATCGGGACCGGAAACCCCGGATTTGACTCGGTCGAACCGCTGAAGTAAGCTGGCAGGGTTGCCCTGCTCGCGGGCTAATGCGGGTGTGTTGTTTGAGAACTCAATAGTGTGTTTGGTGGTTTTTGTTTGTTGTTTGTTTTTTGTCGTTTCTGGCGCCCCCGTGTCAGAGGCGATGTTTTTTGCCAGTTTGTGACTGGTTGCT
>Ga0180431_10006518_pt1 | contig 13849 bp, 8 predicted proteins | sample SS_ome_11_FD_132459 | JGI IMG/M metagenome (GOLD analysis project Ga0180431, IMG submission 132459) | Hypersaline lake sediment archaeal communities from the Salton Sea, California, USA - SS_1_MS_1 metaG | ecosystem: Environmental > Aquatic > Non-marine Saline and Alkaline > Hypersaline >... | reverse complement strand
TCGGTGCTTTTCGGTTTTCTCCACACTGGGAATTTGAGTATGCTCAGCGTTGCCTTTGCATCTTGTGTTGGTTTCCTTTATTCACTGACAAAAATACGCACGGGATCAATCGTGGGCATTTCCCTTTCTCACGGGGCACTTAATTGTATGCTGTTCCTGATAGCACCATTGCATTGGTAACATTAAGTTCTTTGATCGCGATACGCCGGGGACAGAATTCCTGCGGTTTTCGGGAACTACGCTGGACGTTTGCACATTCCTTGATACTTTCGCTCAAAATGAAGCCGCAAACCACGATTTACACGGTTTGAAATCCGTAGTCATTATGATATGATGGAGACGGAAAAAAACTAGGAAAGGGGTATTGAAATGGCTGCGAAAATAGGTATTAACGGATTCGGGAGAATCGGGAGGCAAACACTGAGAGCCATTAAAAAGTATCACCCTGATGAACTGGAAATAGTTGCCATCAATTCCCCGGCAAATATCGAAACACTGGCTCGACTGATCAAATACGACTCCGATTATGGCCACTATGACGGCACGGTAGAGATGGGAGATAGCGGTCTCATAATTGATGGCAAAAAGGTCAAAGTAACGGCAGCAAAGGAACCGAAGGATGTCCCATGGGAAGATACCGGAGCCGAGATCGTAATCGAATCGGCCGGACCTTTCAGGACACGGGAAAAGGCATCTGACCATCTGGAGCACGGAGTTAAAAAAGTGCTCATAACAGCTCCCGTCCGAACAAAAGATGAAGATATCACCATTGTCTATGGTGTTAATGAAGACAAGTATGACCCGTCAAATCACCACATAGTTTCCAATGCTTCATGCACCACCAACTGTGTGGCTCCCATAGCCAAGGTACTTCAAGACAATTTTGGAATCATGAAGGGCTTTATTTCCACCACTCATGCTTATACCAGTGACCAGAGGCTGCTGGACAATTCCCACAAAGATGCCAGACGTGGCCGGTCCGCGGCAATCAACATAATCCCGACTTCCACAGGGGCTGCTTCAGCAACAGCCCGGGTAATCCCGGAACTTCAGGGGAAGATGGATGGGATAGCCTACAGGGTTCCCACCAGTGTAGTGTCACTGATTGATTTATCAGTCGAACTGGGAAAAGATGTGAAAATAGAGGAAGTAAACAGCGCCTTGAAAGCTGCCGCTGATGGTTTCCTGAAAGGAATTATGGAATATTGCGATGAACCACTGGTGAGCAGTGATTTTAAAGGGAATCCTGCCAGTTCCATAGTGGACAGTCTCAGCACAATAGTCGTCGCGGGCAATATGGTTAAAGTAGTCTCATGGTACGATAACGAGTGGGGATATGCCGCCCGCACCGCGGACGTGGCTGTGTTTATGGTTCAAAAAGGAATCTAAGTAAGGGTTCAAAATTCTGAACCCTTACTAGGTTACGTCCACATATTCCGAGGGATAATTACCTTTATAGATATTCCCCAGATATCCCTCTATTGATATCTCATCGCCCGAGGTGAATTTAACCCCTTTAATAGTGCAGGTCTTCTCTGCCTCATTTACCAGCAGGTCTTTGCAACCGACGACGCATACTTTACCCAGCCTCACAGCGGTAACGGCTGCATGCGAAGTGGCGCCGCCTTTACCAGTCAGTAGTCCATCACAATTGAACACCATACCGATATCATCCGGGACAGTATCAGGCCGCACCAGAATACGATACCGGGTGGGGAATCTTTCCTTCAAATTCTGTAAATCTTCCATGTCGAAGGCCAGCACACCGCTCAAAGCACCACCCCCAATGCCGATTCCCCTGGCAACAAGCTCCATCCGATCGGGGAGAGAGGTGAATACAAATCGCTTATCCCTCCTCTGAACCTCCTGACGACGCGCCTGGAGAACGTAAAGATCTTCGGGATTTTCAAATGTGAACTCGATTTCCTGCGGGCCCAGATCATATTTCTCCACCAATTGAGATGCTACATCAATCAATTTGCGGTATATCTGAGGAGAAAATGACTCCAGAGAGATATCCATATCATATTCGTATTTGGTTCGCTGATCCTCCGTAAGTGGCAAAATATGCAGCCAGCCCGTAACCACATCCTCGCCCTGACTGCAAAGCCGGAAATCGCCATACGGATTGATTCCCGGCTTCTCATCATTGGGATCGTGAGTCAGCAAAACGCCCGTACCGGATCGCTCACCTAGATTCCCCAGGACCATTTTTTGAACTATTACGGCAGTACCCCATTCATCAGCAATTTGCATGTGCTCCCGATAGACCTTGGCCCGGTCAGAATACCATGAATCCATAACAATTATGATCGCGTGCCGCAATTGTAAGAATGGGTCATCCTCAAAACTGATATCGCGCTCCTGCAAAACCTTTTTGTATTCCAGCGCAACCTCTTTCATTTGCTCCCTGGTAAAATCCGTATCCTTACTGATATTGTATTTAGATTCAAAATGTTCATTTATCCGATCAAACGGCTCCCTCTCTATCCCGCGAGCCATCCCCCAGCTTTGCATGAAACGCCGGTAGCAATCCCAGGCGGTCCTGCCCATATCCGGCTGTCTGCTCAATCCATCGGCAATCTGATCATTCATACCCACATTCAGCAGAGTGTTCATCGCCCCAGGCATGGACATAGCTGTCCCCGAACGAACGGAGAGCAGTAGCGGATTTTCGGGGTCGCCAAAATTGTGTCCGGTAGCTTGTTCCAATTCTGCGATGTGATGCCAGATTAATATTTCAATTTCCTCGCTGATATGAGGATGTTTCATAATCGCGTGCCGGTGCCGGAATAGCTCGGTAGTCAGCACAAACCCTTCGGGAACAGGGAATCCCGCCATATACATTGCCTTCAGGAAAAAAGCCTTTGCCCCCAGGAAAATCTGGTTATCCACCCTGGGGGTCGATTCAATCAGAGAACTTATAATCAACTCGGGATCGTAAGTCATCACATCACGAATCATTTCGGGAGGCAAACGATCAGACGTGTTTCTCAGAGCGGTCAAGGTGGCGGAAATAAAGTTGTCCAGCGTCTGAATCAGGAAAGTGGAAGCAAGCATCCCTCTATGGAATTCCTCGGAACGCCGATGCACGATTTTCTTTATATCCAACTCAGAAAGATTCTGTTCACCATGAATATGTTGGGGTGTGACCATTCTCAATGACTGATCGTAAAAGCTCAGGAAGTTCGCGTCAACGATTTCCTTCACATTTCGTTCCAGAAATTCAAACACATTGGTATATTGCTCCAGTGAACAACTGGCCGAGGTGAAACTGGATTCAAGCATTCTAAGATTGGAGTTGAAACGCTCGTGGGAAACACCGTCAAGTTCCAAACCTTCCCGGAACAAAGCCAGCGCACTGCAAATACGGCGCAAATTTTTAGTGGTAACGTAATTCAAATTGATATCATCAATTATCTGTTCAAGCAGCCGTGAAGCAATATTTTCCAGGCGGAACGTAATCCCCAGAGCTTCGAGTTTCGGTTCATTGTAACGCCCATACATCGATGGTATACCGGCAGCAACATGCCGTTTATGATAGATAGCTTCGGTGCTCTCGCTGTACTCAGGATTAAGAATCACCTGCTTGAGATCCCTCATAAGACGGTAAACCTGCCTTAGCGCCTCTTCCCTGTCATTACCCGCCAGCAGAGCAGCCAGCTCTTCGATTTCCGTCTTTTTGAGAATCCGGAACTTCCTCAGCGTTAAGATGACATCACCTATTTCAAACGAGTATTTTTCACTCAGCAAATCATAAACTCGGATCAAATACTTCACCCGGTCCTTATCTATTTCTTCGTAATCAGAAAGAGAAGCAAGGTAACTCTCCATCACATTCGCGTCTACATCGAAAAGCCTTTCCGGGGCACAGCTCATTCGCTCGCACAGATCATTGATAATCCCGTGAACCGGGAGAAACCATTCTCCATCCAGATCAATGGAATCGATTACATCGGCAGGGAGAAGCTTCATCATCGGCTCCACGCTTCCTTCATACCAGAATCGAATGATCTTCCGCGTCAGTTCCAAATGGGTGGCATTACTTTCCGTATGAGTTTGCTTACGCAGGAAATGAATCAGCCGATCTCGCCGATGGGAAAGCTCATCAATCCGGGTGGTCACATCCCGCAATTCGCCTTCGGCTCCAATCTCGCTGAAATAGACCGGGAAGATGCGGGCCAGTTCCTTAACCTGTTTGAATATCGGCGCGATATCCGAATTCAAAAGCTGGCTGATATCCCGCTGGAAAAGATCGGTATCCGCTATGAAGATACCTTCCAGCCGCAAATTTACAATCAGCGCCGCCATCAAAGCTTCCATTCTGGCAGGAGCATGTTCAATCAACTCCAGCCAGACACGAACGTTCTTGACGTGATTCACATTGGCGCGGACCTGCCAGTCGGGATCAACGTACATCTCACCCGGAGTAACGAAGCCAAACTCGATCAGGTTATCCACAAAAGAATCAATGATCGCTTGATCTCCGCTGTCAATCACTTCCTTGCCCAGTGTCATAAGGCAATCCATCACCGTGCCGATGTGCTCGGATTTGAGATCATGAAACAGTGTGAACAGATTCTCCGAAAAGGAGATGATTTCCTCCGGGTCCAGTTCCTGGTGCACATTCTTCAGCAACCGGTTTATATCCAGAAGCAGACTATCCTTGAGATGGTTCATCCCCGGAAGATTGAGTAAAAATACGATGAAATAAATTCTCTCCAGAGCGGAATCGAACCGGTCAGCATTATGGTGGAAATGATTGGCGATATCATCGAAGGAGGGGACATTCTGCAAATCCTGCCACTCTGCGGCCTGATCCATTCTTTCCCGCAGCCCGGCAAAGTACGGCTTTCCGATCGAGGCGATCACTTCCCCGTAATCCCGTGCAAACATCTCGTTTTTTGCCGCAAACCAGGCCTCGGTTTTTGAGGTGGATTCCCAGAAATCGATCGATTTGGCCAGCACAATTCTGGTTATTTCAAAAACTTCTTCCGCAAATTCGGGCAAGCGGGCCGCTCCATCAAGATGGATTCTGAAATAACGGGAATGGCGAACGATTACCAGTTCGTCACTGGACATGCAATCTCTCAGCGCACCCAGTGCTTCCCAGATAACCGGCTCCCTGGCGTCCTCCTGACCGGAGAGATTTCCGGCAAATTCCAGCAATGTCTGGGTGACAGTCCCCTTCAAATCCTCGTTCAGATCAGATTGGAACAGCTCGCGGGAAATATCGATCAACAGCCCAAGAGCGCTCTGAGCTTCTTCGAGGGAATCGTAGAACCAGAAGTCCCGCAGAACGATCTCCCGCCAGCGTTCCACCACGAACTGGCGATTGGAGTAGGGATGGTGGTATTCCAGCATGAATTCACGGGTTCGCTGATTGATTCCCCGATGAGAGCTGGAAAGCTCGACAAAGCGCCGGTGCTCTGGAGAAATGACGATCTCTTCGGCACGCGTTTCAGCCAGGTTAGCTTCCAGCGCCCTAGAGGATAATGCTTCTTCCATTTAAGAATTCCCTTACTTCGATTGGGAATACTATTGTACCACATATTTTTCTCGTTCCGTTAGGAACAACATAAAACCCTGTACAGATGGAGCAGGATTCCCCCTTGTCGTTATACGTATCATATGCGAAGAATCGCCCCTTGCTTTCAAGAACAAGGGGCGATTTTGTAAAATCCTTTCCTTATTATGGCTACTGAACCGCACTGGATTCGTACGTTTTTTATTTACTTACAGGCATTATCTTCAGTACCGTGCACTTTCCCATTACGGTCCACCCAGTAGCAAAATTCGGTCTTTTCTTTATCCAGATAATTGCTAACCGGCATGACCATCCCTCCATGAGCGGCATCGTTATTACCAGTAAATGCTACCAGCCCGCCAGCAGTCATATCGTCTGTACCGTTGCCTTTATGTGAACCAGAACTGGTCCACCAGCAACCCCCTCAGAAATTAATGCGTGGATCATCCTTCAGATCACTTACCGGCGTAGGCAAATCGATCATCATGGCACTCACAGCCAATTGCACATTGTACAATTCGGTATCAAACGACTCATCCTCACCCTCACCCAGAAAGCTGGTGACTGCCGGGATCACCACAGCTGCAAGGATACCCAAAATGGCGATTACCACTAATAGCTCAATCAGCGTAAACCCTTTTTCATTGCACCCGTGCATTTCTCCCCCCCCTTTTTTAGTCTCGGGCTATTACCTTTGATCATTTTGGCAAAACTGTTGCACTGCCTTTCACCCTCCCGCATATCCATCCCTTCGAAAATGAGGGGATTAAGTGCTTCGTTATTTTTACCGTTTTGCGCAAGACTTAAATCTTTATGGACTATACAAAAACACCCTCTAAAGATAAATTTTTGTTACCCATATACCATCCCCTCATTACCCAACACCCTTCACAACTAAACTGAATTAAGATATTATACAAGTTAAACGGTAATATGTCAATAGGTTGACAGGTAAAATATAAACATTTGCTATTTCTGCTTTAAAAAGATGGGGGGGGGTATTTGTGGTGAAATTAGCCTCAGTTGGGATTTGGGGAAGTCGCAGAATAAGCTTTACTGGTTAACAACTGTTACTTCTCGCTGGATGGTAATTAACCGCAAATTTGTTCGGGGATGACCTCTGACCAGAATACATCGGCGGGGAAATCCCGACAAGCCAGCCACATCCATCTCAAAAACCTCTGAATTAATAGGATAGGATTTTTTTCTTCACTCGCTCAATTGGCTTGGTTGCGATGCAAAACAAAATCCTACTCAAAACATTAGAGATGCTTTAACATTCACTGCTGCTCATGTTAAAAGGGAATGGCGAGTATCTATTTGATCAGCAATGCCAACTAAAATACCAGAAACTCTTTCTGCTCCCCGAACACCTTACGCAGCACCCCGCAAATCTCGCCGATTGAAGCGTAAGCCTCTACACATTCGATGATCGCGGGCATCGCGTTTTCAGTGCCTTTGGCTATTTCCTCAAGTTTTGTCAGGGCTTCCTCTACCTGGTTGGCATCACGCTCAGTCTTGACCTTGGCCAGTCGGTCGCTCTGCTTGGCAGCTTCAGCAGCATCCACCCGGATAATATCAGCTATCGGAGCAGTCTCAGAGACAAACTTGTTCACACCTACCACCACATGCTTTTCAGCATCGATGCGCTGCTGGGTCCGGTAGGAGCTTTCCTGAATCTCACGCTGCTGGTATCCGTTTTCGATTGCTGCCAGCGCTCCGCCGTACTCATCGATTTTGGCAATGTAATCACTCGCCTTCGCTTCCAGATCATCGGTGAGCTTTTCAATAAGATAGGACCCTCCCAGCGGGTCAACCACATCGGCAACTCCGCTTTCATTAGCGATGATCTGCTGCGTTCGCAACGCAATCGTTACCGCATCCGCGCTCGGGGTAGCATATGCTTCATCCCATGAGTTGGTGTGCAGCGATTGCGTTCCGCCCAGAACCGCCGCCAGGGCCTGAATGGCAACCCGCACAACGTTGTTGATGGGCTGCTGAGCCGTCAATGTGTGCCCGCACGTCTGGGTGTGGAACCGGAGCATCATGGAGCGCTCTTTCTTGGCCGCGAACCTCTCCTTCATTATCTTGGCCCAGAGTCTTCGGGCTGCCCGGAACTTGGCCACTTCTTCCAGCAGGTTATTGTTGGAGGCAAAGAAAAAGGAGAGCCTGCCGGCAAAGGCATCGACATCCAGCCCGGCTTTGATAGCCGCTTCAACGTAGGCGATACCGTCAGCCAAGGTGAAAGCGATCTCCTGAGCTGCACTGGAGCCGGCTTCCCGGATGTGATAGCCGCTGATGCTGATGGTGTTCCAGCGAGGGACATTTTCCTTACAGTAAGCGAATATGTCAGTGATTAGCCGCATCGAAGGCTGAGGCGGGAAAATGTGAGTTCCCCGGGCGATATATTCTTTGAGCACATCGTTCTGAATCGTGCCGTTCAGCTTACTGATATCGGCCCCCTGTTTCTTGGCCAGTGCGATATACATTGCCAGCAGGACAGCGGCACTGGAGTTGATGGTCATGGATGTGCTGACCTTTTCCAGCGGAATCTGTTCAAAAAGGGTTTCAATATCTGCCAGGGTATCGATGGGCACGCCCACCTTCCCGATTTCGCCTTTTGCCATCGGGTCATCGGAATCGTAACCGATCTGGGTTGGCAGGTCAAAGGCGATGCTCAATCCGGTCTGCCCCTGTTCCAGAAGGTATCGATAGCGCTTGTTCGATTCCTCCGCCGAGGCAAAACCGGCATACTGGCGCATGGTCCAGAACCTGCCCCGATACATGGTCGGTTGAACTCCGCGAGTGAATGGGTATTCTGCCGGGAAACCGAGGCTCTGGTTATAATCGAACCCCTCCATGTCATCGGGTGCGTAGACCCCTTCCAGTGCGGTGCCGGAGGTGGTCAAAAATTGCTCTTCCCGTTCTTTCGCTTTCTCCAGAGCGGGCTGAAATGTGTTTTGAATCCATTCCTGTTTGTTACTGCTGGTGGCCATTTGTTCTTCTCCTTAGTAAAACAAGATTTACCCTCTAAAGTTTATTTGATTTGGAGGTGAAGTGTCAAATAAAATGCAGTGGGATTAAGGGCTGTCCCCCAGATGGATTTGAGGGCAGGTCCCGTCGACACTGTTAAACCAATTGCTTATTCTTAAACATATACAAATAAAGGGGGCGAATAATGGGTCTGAAGCTATTTGCCGGGATACTCCTTTTATCGATCGCCGTACTTGCCCGACAGCATCTGACTCGCAGTCATCGTTTTTGATTTGACGCGCTATGATTTCTGCACAAAACAAATTCGCGCCTGCGGTCATTTTTCTTCTCCTAACAAGGGCTCATTTAACTGGCTACTGTACATCACTATCCCGCCATCAGTGCTGCGCTCTGCCGTCTTGCCATCTTCCATTAAATATTCGAGGTGTGAGCGTATCTCTTCCAGCGCCAGAATCTGCTCGTCTCTTATGAGTTCAGGGACAGTTTTGCCGTTAATGTACTCCGGTCGGAGCTTGTAGTATTCGTCAGTGATCTGAAAGAGATTTTTCTCTCCATTGCACAATCCCAGAATGTCGTTCAGGCGTTCAGAGTGAAACACCTCCAGAGCCTCCACCCGATCTTTTATCGAGTAGATAGTATTTTCATGGCCCGGCAACCCCAGAAGTTCTCCCAGACTGGCAGCCTTACGAAGCGAACCGATATAAAGTCTCAACCCGCATCCCGGAATCATGCTGGCGGGAAGCTGATGGGGAGTGGTTTTGGAAAGGATGTGATCGCCCAGGAAAAGGACAGGCCCGACTTTCAGCAGGATGTGCCCCGGACTGTGGCCGGGAACGTGATACACCTCGTAATCATTGATAATCTTCTGCCCGTCATGCAGTTCAACAAGTTCGTAGTCCTCGATCCGGACATCGAGTTTATCGAGCGCGAAGATGTTATCGGTTTCCAGTCCCCAGCCAGCCTCTCTGGCAAAGTTTTTGATGCGGATTTTGGAGCTGGCATAACGGGTTTTAAAATCCCTGATGAACTCGATATCGAGTTCGTGGAGATACAGTTTTTTCCCTTTCAGTTTGGGGTGCGAAAGCATCCCCCAGTGATCGGCATGCCCGTGGGTAATGACTATGCCGGAGATATCTTTGAACCCGATTCCCTGCCCGAATTCACTGTTTACGATTTCGATCCCGTGTTCCAGATCAGCTCTGGCCTTTTTGCCGTCAAGCCCGATATCGATCAGGGTTGCCTCCCCATCCAAAACCAGATAAACATTGGTGATGTGTCCGGGATAGCTTTCCACCGGGATTCGATAAATCCGGCCTGAATCCCAGGCATATTCGATCACCCCCTGTTTTTCCGTCTCGATGATGGTTGTGTGACCAATTTGAATTTCTGCCATTTCCAGTATGCTCCACTTGCCAAGGTCGGGTACCCTGCCTGCCATCTGCAAATGAAGCGGGCCTCCCAGCCTCTTATTTTACCACATGACCAACTTTTCAGGCAATTCTATACAATTTGATAGGAAATGCTAATATTTTTGAATTATTTGATAATGGACGGGAGGTTTTTTGACGCAATTGAGAAGGGTATTGTCAGGCCCTGATCAGATATTCCCCATATTTGTGGGCCGCCTCGACCATCCACTGAAGCCTAATGGGGTCAACGAAAGGGTGGGAGTGGCATGCCGACAGAACGTACCCGCCCCCGGAGGCAGCATCCTTGATTGCCTTTTTGACAGCCTCTTCCACTTCCTGCTGAGTGCCTTTGACCAGCAAATGAGAAACGTCCAGATTACCGATCAGAGCCAGCTTGTGCCCGACGTGCTCCCTCACTTCTGCCAGTTTAACATTGGCAGTGGGTTCCATAGTGATGATACCGTCGAACCCCCACTCGACGAATTTATCAAGTAGCTCGTTTACGTTCCCGCAGGAGTGGAATATTAATTTTCGATTGCGTTTGTGTACCGCCTCCGCGATGCGACGGTAGCTCTCTCCGAGGAGTTTCTCTATCATGTCGGGACGCATCATCGGGCCGGTCTTCTGGGCCAGATCGTCTCCCGCCAGCACTACCTCAACACCGGATTGCATCACGCCTTCCAGATACCTGAGATAGAAATCGGTATAGAAATCAATTATCCGTTTGACGAAATCGGGTTTTTGAAAAATGAATTTGGTGAATTCCACAAATCCGATCGGCTGCCAGCTATTTTCAAAAATCCCCGGCGCGGCATACCCGATGGGCATGATCCGGTCCCCATATTCAGCCGCCAGATTCTGGTGGAAATCGGTGGCGTACTCTATCACCGTTTCGAACAAAGGGGCTTTCTCTTCGACCCATGTCTCCCACTCCGCTTCCGTCGGGCAAAGCGGACGGCTGTAATTGAGAAGCATGTTCCCACTGGCATCAGAACCCATTTCCCAGATACGTCCGTACACGTCATGCCAGACCAGTCCCAGCGAGGATCGAGAGTCTTCGGCAAGCTGCATAAACGCATATATCGTCCAGTTGGCATCAAAACCCAGTTTAAGTGAGCTTTCCATTACATCGGAAAAATTACTGTAGTAGGTTTTATTCCAGAACGAACTGTCATTCATCATGTCCCTGATCGAGTCCCTGCTTTCGGGATTTTTAATCATGGAAACGAAATCGACGGGCTCCTTGCCCAGTATCTGATTGACGGTTGACGGGTCCATGATGAGTCCCATCACCGGAACCCGGTCCGGCTCTTCGTGGTTCAAGGCGGTTAAAAGGCGTTCTTTGAAATTCATTGTGTTATGGCCCATCCTTTGATGATATCTGTGCCGGTGATAGCATCAGGCGCGAAGGCATCCGCTTCCACTTCACGGGCGAATTCTTCCGTGAGCGCCGCCCCGCCAATTATGACTTTGCTTCGATCACGAATGTCCTGTTTCCTGAGTTCCTCTATTACTTTTCCAATCTCATCAGCAGTGACCGTTAAAAGGCAGGATATCCCCAGCGCTACGGGATTGTGCTCGATAACAGCAGCCGCAAACTTCTCCGTGGGAACATCCACTCCGAGATCGATGATTTCGAACCCCGCACTTTTGGAGTAGTTGGCAAAGATATTCTTGCCCAGATCGTGCAGATCACCGGCCACCGTGCCCACCACGATCGTGCCCAGATGCTGCGATGCCCCGGCAGCCATCAATGGGCCGAGCAATTCCATCGCCGCCCTGGCGATCTCGCCGGCGTATACCAATTCAGCCAAAAACCAGTCACCTTCCTGGAACCTTTTCCCCACAATTTCGAGCGCCGCGGCCACGGCATCGACAGCTTCCTGCACAACAACCCCGCTTTCCCCTTCCACTACCAGCTTGACCTGCCCAACAGTAGAATCCATATCCAGGGCAAGCAATGATTCTTTCATTTTCTCAAGGGTTTCATTTGGCATTATCGATTCCTCCGATTGTCACAGAGCAGAGACTACGGGATTCCATTTGGGTTCCACGCGGAACAGGTCTTCTTCATCTGATCGAGAAAGGCATCGTGGGCATGCGTGCCAACAAACTTGGCTTCGCCGCCAGCATTTCGGTATTGTTCTGCAAAGGCGTTCATCGGAATGGGGGGTATCACGTAATCGCAATCCTTCAGCCCTTCCCCTTCAGTGCCCCAGTCGAAGGAGAAATCGACCAGATAACCCTTTCATCAGTCGTATTGATTCGGGTGAGTGGTGGCATATTTTTTGGCGCCCTCCAAAACCATGCTCCCAGCGGAATCAACAGAATAATGGCGGAGATTATGCCTGTAATTCGCACATTTACGCCTCTTCAGTTCCCCCGATATCGTGGGAATTGTAACATGCCGGGAGGAACGTGTCTATCTGACTCCTGGTTTGGCAATATATTAATAATATAATGGCAATCAGGTTTCGCATCATTTATTTCAATGGGAGTTTCTGTGTTCAGAAACGCGCGCTGCGATCTTTGCGGTGAGTGTCTCACACGGTGTCCGTGAATGGAAGAAATGATCGATGGCAAGGAAACACCGGTACTGCATCAGTGTATCACCTGTCATGATTGGGAACAGGCCTCGATATTTGGCAGCGGACACAGGCTGATAAAAATTCGGGGATTGGCGGACTTGACTGTCCGTGCGAAAGATTGTTACAATCCCTTGTGTCTTCAAGTGGCCCCGTAGTGTAGCGGTTTAACACGCCAGCCTGTCACGCTGGAGATCAGGGGTTCGAATCCCCTCGGGGTCGCCAGATTTGAAAAATTTCCTCAGAGGTTGTTTCCACTGTAATTAAATCTTTATGCGTTGAGGTCGTTTTAGCTATAATATCGAAGGGTTGGCGGTAAGTTACGGTTAGGTTTTCATCACTCCAAGAGCAGTTCGAAAGTACAAAATTGAGTATTTTCCGTTTATCATGGGGTTCCATAACTTGGACTCCGGGCTTTGTTCTGGTTTGCGTGGTTGTGTCTTTTGGGCTCGTGAAGTGTAATTATCGGATAGACCTTCATAACTTCATAAACTAATGGAATTGCATGATCAATCAAGATCATCCAATGGACTTAAAACACCATGTCCCCCGCGCTGTAAAACATGAGTGTAGACCATAGTCGTTGATACATCTTTATGACCCAGCAGGGCCTGAATGGTCCTGATATCGGTGCCTCGCTCCAATAGATGGGTAGCAAAGCTATGCCGAAATGTATGGGCGCTGATTTGTTTCTTCAATCCCACCCGCCTGGCAGCCGCTTTTATGGCTTTGTTCACGACGCTGGGATCTACATGATGCCTTCTAGCTTTCCCGGACCTCGGATCGATGGAGATGTTGCGTGATGGAAACACATATTGCCATCCCCATTCCCTTGCAGCATTCGGATTTTTTCGCGCCAATGCATACGGCAAATACACTTCGCCACGTCCGTCAGCCAAATCATCCTCATGAAGGGCTTTCACTTTAACAAGGTGGTTTTCCAAGAATGGCACAATTGAAGCGGGGAAAGTAGTGAAGCGATCCTTTGCGCCTTTACCGGAACGAACCGTTAACTGCTTCATATCATAATCGATGTCTTTGACCCTTAACCTCACAGCCTCCATGACGCGAAGACCGCTGCCATACAGAAGCTTTACAATCAATTGTGGCGTTCCGTCAATATGAACAATCATTTGGCTCACTTCTTTTCTGGTCAATACCGTAGGAACATTGATCTTCCTGCTAGCTCTAATTGCATCAATCTTGCCATCCAGTGGCTGTTTCAGTACCTGTTTGTACAGGAACACCAGAGCAATCATGGCCTGATTTTGAGTAGCTGGGGCAACATTTTCTTCTAAAGCAAGATAGGTAAGGAACTGCTCAACCTTCTTTCC
>Ga0180431_10006517_pt1 | contig 13852 bp, 9 predicted proteins | sample SS_ome_11_FD_132459 | JGI IMG/M metagenome (GOLD analysis project Ga0180431, IMG submission 132459) | Hypersaline lake sediment archaeal communities from the Salton Sea, California, USA - SS_1_MS_1 metaG | ecosystem: Environmental > Aquatic > Non-marine Saline and Alkaline > Hypersaline >... | reverse complement strand
GGGGGGGGGCTCTGGGCTAAATCCCTCCGCGCGTCCCACGCAGGCGCGGGTCGAGGGTATCACGCAGGACGTCTCCGACCAGGTTCCAGGCCAAGACGAACAACACAATGGCCATGCCAGGAAAGGCCACGATGTGCCAATGTTCCGCCAGCGATGGAATCCAGTTACGGGCGAAATTGATCATCTGGCCCCAATCGGCGTATCCCCGCTGGGCACCCAGGCCCAAAAAGCTCAGGGCCGCAAAGTTCAACACGTAGGCCCCGATGTTCATCGAGGCAATAACTATCACCGGGAAGACCGCGTTGGGCAACAGGTGGCGGAACAGGATGCGCATGTTGCCCGCGCCGATGGTGCGCGCCGCCAACGCATATTCCAGATCTCGGATGGCCATGATGTTGCCCCGAATGACGCGGGCATTGGTCATCCAGCCGAAGGAAATGATCGCCAAAATCCCCGTGAGGATCTGCAATTGGATGGGGTCAAGCGTCTGGGAGGGATCGTGCCCAAAGGTGATCAGCGCCAGCCCCTTGGCCAGGAACATCAAGAAGCCCGCCTCTCCCCGCCCGTAGATCGTCTGCAGCACGGAGCTCAGCGTGATGGCAGCCAGCAGGAAGGGAAAGGCCTGAAAGATCTCCGTGATGCGCATGAGGACTTCGTCGATCCAGCCCCCGTAGTAGGCGGCAAAGGACCCGATGCTCAGGCCGATGACCAGTGTAAATATGGTGATCACCACGCCGACTCGGAAGGCTGTGCGCGTACCCCATACGATCCCGTAGTAGATATCGTACTGGCCCTCCGTCGTGCCGAGAGGATGGATTTCGCTGGGTGACGCGGGCGTCGAACTGAACCCATCCCGAGGGATCATGTACGGGTCGCGCGCGTTCTCCGGCGGCGGCGCAATCCACGGAGCGGCCGCGGCGATGAAGATAAAGGCAAGCAACAGCAGAATGCCAGCCAGAGACGTCGGGTTGGTCAACAGTTTCTTGATCATTTTAATGCACTGCCTCTCTGAAGCGTTTTGGCTATGTTCCGCCCTACGGGTGCTGTGTACCCTGCGGGTACAAGTTATCCACTCACTACAGGCGTATCCGGGGGTCAATGACCCCGTAGATCACGTCCACGATCAAGTTGCCAAACACCAAGATGATGCTGCCGAAGAGGGTCACACCCAGGACCGAGATCACGTCCAGAGACATGGCCGCCTGCGCCAGGAAAGATCCCATCCCGGGATAGTTGAAGACCGTTTCGGTGATCACCACCCCGTTAAGCAGGGCTACCAGCGTCAGCCCTCCCACGGTGACTACGGGGATCAAGGCATTGGGCAGCGCGTGCCGGCGGACTACGAGCTTCTCGGCCAGTCCCTTGGCGCGAGCGGTGGTCAGGTAATCCTGGCGCAGCGTGTCGAGCATAGACGAGCGCGTGACGCGCAGGATGAAGGCCCAGTTCAGATAGGCCAGGGTCAAGACGGGCATGATCAGGTGTTTGAGGGCGTCCAGAAAAATGTCCAGGCGCAGGTTAAACAAGGCATCCAAAGTGTTGATCTGCGTGTAGCGCGTAAACCCATCAGCCTGGACAATCTGCAAAGCCCAATCTGAAAGTCGCTCGGGGGCAAACCAGCCCAGCCTGGCGTAGAAGATCATCAGCATCAGCAAGCCAAAGACGAAGGTGGGGATGGACCAACCCACGATGCTGAACACGCGCAGGATCTGATCGACGATCTTGTTGTGATGGACCGCCGATACCACACCCAGCCAGATGCCGATACCGATCATAGGAATCGCAGACCAGACCGCCAACTCGATGGTGGCGGGCAGACGCCGGCCAATGACTTCCGAGACCCGACTCGCGCCAGTCTGGGAGAATCCCAGGTCACCACGCAAGACGCCGCCCTCGATCTCGCCGGTAGCAGCGTCTTCGCGTCCCACCATCCAGTGCCAGTACTGCACGGGGATCGGATCGTCCAGCCCGTACTTGTGGATCACATCGTCAATCGCGCCCTGGCGTTTGGGGACATCCTGCACGTACAGCGCCGCCCGCTCGTAAGGCGTGAGCATGGACAGCAGCAGGAATATAAGGATTGTCACACCAAAGACCAGGACGGGCAGAATGAACAGCCGACGAATGATATATGTCAACATAATGATAACTCCTCACCCTCCCGCAGGTTGGGGTGCAATTGGGAGGCCACAAGGCGGATCAGAATCCGTAGTGCGTTCCAATGTCCAGTCTGCTCCGCCGTTCAGCTATTTTGAAACCTGCGGGAGGGTAGCTTTATAAACCTTGCAAGTCTTGTGGGGGACAGGGAGCCGGAAGCAGGCCCGACTCCCTGTCCCATCACGTGTTCGCGGACAACGCGCGTCCTAGGAGCGCACCCCTATGGGGTTTACTTAGAGAGCGCATAGATCCACGTATACGGTGGCTGACTGTAAGCCGGGTTGTAGTAGAATCCACTGATCCACGACTGGTAGTGGAAGCGCTCGAGTTGCTGGTACATCCAGATGTTGACCACATCCTCCTGAGCCATGCGCTGGAGCTGCTCGTAGAGGGGACGGCGTTCTTCAACCGTGGTCAAGGTGGCGGCCTGCACGATCAGATCTTCGTATTCGGCTGCCATGTCGGGTGGCATGTTGACGATGCGGCCGTATGCACCCTGGGCATGCAGGAAGGGATGCACCCAGTTGTGCGGGTCGTGATAGTCCTCCACCCATCCGCCGACGTAGATGGGCAGCTTGCCAGCGCGCCGGCTATTGAGCAACACCGGCCAGGGCATGCCTACCACGGCGATACTGAAATTGGGGTTGACCGACTCGATGCCAGCCTTGAGGATCTCCGAGGACAGGAGGCGGGTATCGTTGCCGGTGTTGTAGGCCATCTGGAAGTAGAAGCCCCTGGTCCAGATGTCGTCGTCGTCCTCACCGGCTGGGATGCCGTCCTTGTCCACATCGGCCAGTTTGAACTCTTCTTCGCACTTGGCAAGGTCATAGTAGAAGGCCGGCTCCTCGCCCTCGATGTAGCCCATCGTCCCATCGGGAATCGGGCCCTGGGCCTGAACGCCCTCACCGGCCAGTGCATCGTCGATCATGGCCTGGAAGTCGAAGCAGTAGTTGAACGCCTTGCGGATGTGGATGTCGCTGAAGAAGTCAGGCGTGATACCACTGCCATCCAGTACGCCGCTGCCGACGTAGGGGTTACCGCCCTCAACGTTGATGTTCCAGTTCATCTGGGCCGGCGTGATGGCTGGTCTTGGCAGATCACGGTAGGCCAAGATGTAGCCGTCGGGATTGGCCTCCTCGCAGGCTTCGGTCACGTCGCAGAAGGTCTTGACGTATGGCTCAAGCTGGGGGCGATACTGCGGCGGCACGTAGATGTGATCGGCGTCGCCAGCCTCGAGCATGGCCAGGCGGGTGCCCCACTCGGGGATGTTCTTGACGACTATGCGCTTGATGCTGGCAGGGCCACTGGGGCCTCCCTCCCACATGGGCTCGGTGCGCCAGTAGTCCTCAAAGGCGACCATCACGATCTCTTCACCGGGGGTCCAGTGGTCGAGCGCGTAGGGGCCGGTGCCGTTGCCCTGGTTGAAGAGGATCGTGCCCTGGGCAGGTGGGTCGGCCCACTTCTGCCAGGTGGCGCAGTCACCGTCCCAGGCCCCATTCTCGACCATCCACTCCTCGTCAACGACACCACCCAAGAAGTTCTGGGCCATCAACGACAGGAACCAGGGCGTGGCTGCGTAGAGGTTGTAGGTAACAGTGCCCGCCTCGTCGTCGGCCACGACGGTCTCCTTGACCGCCTCACACACCTCCACCAACTCGGCATCCGTCAGGTCGTCAAAGGTGGTCGTCTCAAGGTCTTTGCCCAGGTAGGCAAGAGCGAAGTCCTTGATGGACGCCATAGACAGTTCAGGGCCGAAGAAGGCCTCGTAGGTCATCCAGTGCGGGCCGTCAATACGCCCCTGGAGCATGGCGCGCCAGGTGGTGTAGGCCACGTCGTGGGGTTCCAGCGTGCCGCCCTTGTGGAACTTGACACCATCGCGGACGTTGAACACCCATACGTCGCCGGTCTCGTTGATGTCCCAGTCGGTAGCCAGGGCCGGGATGAATTCATCGGTCCGCTCTCGATTGAACCAGACCAACCCCTCGTAGATGTTGGCCTCCAGTGAAGAGGCAGCCGTCTCGTAGGTCCAGGCCGGGTCCAGGGTCTCCGGCTCGCCAGCGCCGGTGATGATCACGAAAGTGTCGGCGTCCTTGAACTCGGGGGCGATCACGGGCAGGGATGGCTCAGCCTCCCCCGTCTCCGGCGCCGGCGTGGCAGTGACGACGACCTCGACCGGTTCACCCTCGACAACCTGCGTGACAACCACCTCTTTGACCACGGTCTCAACGGCTCCTTGCGGCTGGCAAGCCGAGAGCAGCATCCCCACCACAACGAGCAGGCTGGTGAGGGCAAACAGTCTCTTGGTAAGCATTTTCCTCCTCCTCAAGATGATGTATATTTCTCAACCACGCGATCACGGCGGATAGACCGCATCCGGCGGATAGACCGCATCCGGGGGTAGAACCTGATTTTATCTGTTTTCGTCTAGGCATCACCTCCCTCGCGGCGCAACGGCGTAGCCGTGTCCCAAGCCGTCGCTCGGATTCTGATCCGCGCCTGCGGATTCTGATCCGCGCTGACTACGTGGCATACAATGCGCTGCCATACTTGCTCAGGGGGTCGGGCGTCGCCAGTGCTGGCCGTTAACACCTGAGTGATCCAGCGATCGAGATCATCCTGTTCAAGCCGTGGTACTATTCGCATGTCGCCACCTCCCTGTCCAGTCGATCTCCCAAGCCGGGGATGGAGATAGGAGATGTACAAAAAGGGGGCAGGGGCAGTCGAGATCGGACTGCCCCTGCCCCTTGCCAAAAAGTGGTATCCTGTCAACTGCCTCGGCGGTAGGCCGAGCCGTCACTTACTATGCCAATGGAGAGACCTATTCTATAATGCAGGGAGCACACCGCCCCACATCACCTTTTAACGAGTCTTCGTTGTTCATCCGGTCTCAATACCATCCTTATCATACAGGAAAAACTCCCCACATGCATCGGGCATGTGGGGAGTTTCAAAATTGGACAGATGTCCAATATTTTTATTGGTCAAGTGTCCAGTTTTATCTCCGGATGTCTGTCATCCGCGATGTCTGTCATCCGCGATGTCTGTCATCCACACTCGGTCAGGTGACCAATTTGAGCCGCAGCGCCATGGCAATCGCTTCGGCGCGATTGGAGACGCCCAGTTTGGACAGGACGTTGCTGACGTGAGCGCGGGCCGTTGAACGGCTGATGGTCAAGCGCCTGGCAATTTCCGGGTTGCTCAACCCCTCGACCATCAGGATCAGGACCTCTCGCTCGCGAGCGGTCAGGTCCTGGCCCGGTGTGGGACCCTGGCTGGCAGCCTGGATCAGCGCCCGCGTTGCCTCTGGCGCCAGCGTAGGCCGCCCCTTGCAGGCCGCCCGGATCGCCTCGGCCAGTTCATCGACCGAGACATTCTTCAGCAGGTAGCTGATGGCTCCCGCCTGGAGCGCATCCTGCACCAACGCCCTATCCTGAAAGCTGGTCAAAGCAATGACCTGCACCTGAGGCCATCGTTCACGGATGACCTTGGTGGCCGCCGACCCATCCATCTCTGGCATGACCAAATCCATCAGGACGACATCCGGCTGGACTTGTTCGCACACGTCCAGGGCTTCGCTCCCGTCGCTGGCCTCACCGACCAACTCGAGATCTGCCTTGCTCTTCAGAAAGGCTGCCAGCCCTCTACGGACCATATCGTGGTCATCAACGATCATGACTCGAATCGGCTTGCTCTTCAGAAAGTCGGTCAACACGCATCCCCCTTCCACACAACCAGCACCTGTGTACCACGGCCAGGTTGGCTCTCGATGGTCAACGCAGCTCCAATCGCCTGGGCTCGCTCGCGTATGATCCCCAGCCCCAGACGATCCGGCGGCACACAACTCGGATCGAAGCCCCGTCCATCGTCGCTGACCCGCAGCTCCACGCCCTCAATCGGATGCCTCGCACCCGCCTCCGCATTCTGATGCGCCGGATTCCGATCCGCATGCGCCCCCTCCACATGCGGCGAGAGGCTACACAGGCTGACCATCACCTGGCTGGCATGGGCATGCTTGACCACGTTGTTCAATGCCTCCTGGGCGATGCGATATAGAGCCACGTGGACGTCGGTGGGCAGTGCATACTTACCCTCTACCGTCACCGTGACGTCGATATCCTTGCGCCCGGTGACAGCCTCCGCAAGTTGGTGGAGCAGTTCGCCCAGGTTCGCCTCGACCAGGACTGTCGGTCGCAGTTCCAACAACAGCGTACGCATCTCGGCCAGGGCTCCCCTGCTCAGCCGCCGCATCTCCCTCAGGAGTTGTCGCCCCTCACCCTGATCAGCTTCCCAGACAGTGGGCAATGCCTCGCCGATGAGGCTGGCCGAGAAGAGGGTCTGGGTGACGGCATCGTGCAGGTCGCGAGCCAACCGGCTTCGTTCAGTCTCCACGGCCGTCTGCTCGGCCCGGTCGCGCAACTGCGCATTTGCGATCGCCAGCGCGGCCTGGTCGGCAAAGGTGAAGCCAAGCTCAAGATCCTCTTCCGAGAAGGACCGCTCTTGAGCATAGAACAGCACCAGCCCTCCATAGGTCTCTTCGTTGACGTACAAGGGAACCCCCAAAAGGGCGCGATACTTATCGACGGCGGATGCGACCAGCCTTGCCGCGCCCCCTGAATTGGCCACTGGTTTGGGCACCGGTTCATCCATGGGGGGGCGCGAGGGCCCGTGATAGCTCTCAACGTCCGGCACGACCAACGACTCCCCCTGCAGGATGGGTTTCGTGATCCATTCCGCCGTGAATGCCGGGAGGTCCGCCGCGGGGGCCAGGAGGCTGTTGGTGTGTCCGTTGGTCTGTCCGTCGATCTGTCCACTGTTCTGCCCACCTTCTGTCAGACCGCCTGTCCGCCCACCAGAGTCGCTAACGATGACCGTCCTGGGTCCCGCCCTATCGCGCGGATAGACTGCATCCGGCGGATAAAGGCGCCATCGGAATGGCGGCATCGGAATGGCGACATCCGATCGAAAGACGATCGCCTCCTCGGCATTCGTCAGCACAGCCGCCTGGGAGACAATGTAATCGAGACTCTCTTCAAGCGACCGATCGGAGTTGAGAATAACCAGAATCTCTCGTAAGCCCTCGGCAACCTGCCGCCGCCGCTCAATCTCGTACGTCCTTTGCGCCACCTGCCTTTCAAGCTCACGACTGCGTGTCTCAATGCCCTTCACCCGCAGGCGATAACCGCCAATGGTCCCACCCACCAGGAGCAAGGCCACGATTCCCACAAACCACCAGGTTTCCCAAAACGGCGGCACAACGGTGACGTCGACTGAAGTGCCTGCTACGTTCCAGATCCCATCGTTGTTTGAGCCTCTAATCCTCAACGTATACGTGCCGCCCGGGATATTGGTGTATCTCCCAAAGCGCCGCGTCCCGATGGTGTTCCAATCTTCCTCGAACCCTTCAAGTATGTAGGCGTATTGGTTCTTTTCCGGTTGAACGTAGCTGAGGGCGGCGAATTCGAACTCGAAGAAGTTGTTCGGCCAGCTAAGTGTCAATTGCCTGACGTTTTCAACAGCGCCCCCCACATCTGTATGCCCACCGCCCGGCGTCAGCGAGGTGATCACGATAGGTGGTACATAAGGGTTGTCCCGTATCCGGCGGGGATAAAACGCGTTAAACCCATTGGTGCCACCGAAGAACATCTCACCACTGCTGCTCCGGTGGTAAGCGCCACCATTAAACTCGTTGCCCTGCAGTCCGTTCCGCACGTCATAGTTCTTGAACGTTCCCGTTCGCGGATCGAACTTCGATAGTCCCTTGCTGGTGCTGAGCCAAAGGCGTCCTTGCTCGTCTTCCAGGATCCCATACACCGCATCGCTCGGCAGCCCCCCTTTCTCCCGGCATCGATAACGCGTGAAGGTTTCGCTGTCCCGATCAAACCTGTTGAGCCCGCCGCTAAAGGTCCCAATCCAAAGCACGCCGGACCGGTCCTCGTAAATCGACGCGACGTTGTTGTCGCTCAAGCTGTTTCGATCATTGGGATCGGTCTGGAAGTGGGAAAACCTCTCGCTGTCCCGATCAAACCTGTTGAGCCCGCCACCAAAAGTGCCAACCCAGAGCACACCGGACCGGTCCTCATAGATCGCCAGCACGTTATTGTGACTCAAACTGTGGGGATCATTGGGATCGGCCTGATAATGAGCGAACTGGCCCAGTTTCCGATCAAATCTGTCAAGGCCACTACCCGTTCCTATCCAGAGCACGCCCGACTGGTCCTCAAGAATCGCGCGGACGCTATTGCCACCCAGGCTGTAGGGATCATCGGGGTGATTCTGATAAAGGATAAATCGTTCACCTCTCTGTTCAAACCTGTTTAACCCACCAAACGTCCCGACCCAAAGCACTCCTGATCTATCCTCATAAATGGACGCCACGGTATTATGACTCAAGCTACGGGGGTCATCGGGGTCGTTCTGATAGTGGGTAAACTGCCCGGTTTCCCGATCCAACTTGTTGAGCCCCCCGCCGCCCGTGCCAATCCAGAGCACACTCGACTGGTCTTCGCCCGGATGCGCACCATCTACGGCCTGTTCATAAATCGCCAAGACGTTGTTGTGACTCAAGCTGTTGGGATCGCCGGGGTCGGTCTTGTAATGAACGAATTCCTGCGTTTCGAGGTAGGACTTGTTGAGCCCTCCCCCGCCTGTCCCGACCCAGAGTACCCCCGACTGATCCTGATATATCGACCAAACCCTGTCGTTGCTCAAGCTATGGGGGTCATCAGGGTCGGCCTTGTAATGGATGAATCTCCCTGACTCGGGATCAAATTGATCGAGCCCACCGCCCCCCGTGCCGATCCAGAGCACACCCGATTGGTCCTCGTGAATCGAAAGTACATAGTTGTGACCCAGGCTGGTGGAAACGTTGGGGTTGGCTTGATAGTGAGTAAATCGTCCCGCATCCGTGCCGGGTGCGGCTTCCCTGTTAAGCTCACTGAGCCCGCCCCAAGTTCCAATCCAGAGCCTGCCCACCCGGTCCTCGTAGATCGACGTGACGAAATTGCTGCTCAAGCTATTGGGGTCACTGGATGGGCCATAACTGCCACTCAAGCTACTGGGGTCAGGGAGACCGGCCTGGTAGCGGACAAACTGCCCGCTGTCCCGATCAAATGCGTTTAGCCCTCCGCCAAAAGTCCCCACCCAGAGCACCCCGGATTGGTCCTCCGGATGCAGTTTATCCGCGTAAATCGACGTGACAGAGTTATGACTCAAGCTATTGAGATCGTTGGGAACATTCCGGTAGCGGACGAACCCAGCGGTTTTCCGATCGAATCTGTTTAAACCGTCCTCAGTTCCGATCCATAGTACACCGGACCGGTCTTCGTAGATGACCTTAACCACATCGTTGCTCAAGCTGTGGGAATCATCGGGATCGTATTGGTAATGGATGAATCGCTCGTTTTCCCGGTCAAATCTATTCAGTCCGCCGCCATTGGTTCCGATCCACAGGATGCCGGATTGATCTTCGTGAAGGCAGCGGACATCGCTATTGCTCAAGCTATGCGGGGCCTCCGGGTCGTGCCGATACACCTTAAAGTCATACCCATCATACTTATTCAACCCGTCGTGGGTGCCAAACCACATGAATCCCTGGCTGTCCTGCAACATGCAGAACGCCGTGCTGTCGGAGAGCCCCTGTTCCAGCGAAACGCGTTCGAACTTGATGTCGTTGTCGTGGGCACGGACAAAGAGCGTCCGATGGCGCAGTGCTTGCCGGGTCTCGTCGCCACTCGACCCGGTCTCGCCAGGGGTGGGCATTGGTTCGACAGTAGGGGGCTCTTCGGTCGGATGCGCTCTATCCGCGGTGACGGTTGCCAATTCAGGAGAGCGAGGTGCCACCCAGCCGCCACAAGCCGTCACCAACAACACGACCACGGTCATCATTGCCAGGGTCATCAGGATAGACACACGCCTGAGTTTTTGGCCAACCACTGCAGATGAGTCTCCCAAAGAGCTGAACTTCCTCGCCGCTTCCGAGCGCCCTAATCTTATCACATCTTATCCAGCCCTGCAATAATCGTGAAACTCATCCCTACAGATCGTACTCGATCTCCAACTCGTCCGCAATGACCCGCAGGTCGGCCGCCACTTTGGGGTTGAGGGAGATGCCGTCGCGGGAGCGGCGCTCCGCTTCCTCGTATTCCTTCTCGCCGTGGATGTAAATGCGAGCCTGTCCCTCGGCTTTCGGGGCTTCCTTCAGCCGTCGCTGCAGGTCATCCATGGCCAACTTGAACGCCTCGGCAGGCCTGAAGGCATCTATGCGCAAGGCGCCGAAGCAGTGGCCGATGTTGGAGGGCAGGGGTTTGCCGTCCGCTGTCTTGGGATAAACCAGATCGGCGTAGGCCGCGCCGGGAAGGACCCCACAGAGGATGTCCACCAGCAGCGACAGCCCATATCCCTTGTGGCCACCCAGCAGCTCCCCGGCCCCGCCCAGTGGCAGCAGCCCACCACCGCCCCGGGTCTTGTCCTTGAAGTTCTCCAGCACCCGATCGGTGTCGGTGGTCGGGGTGCCGGTCTCATCGGTGGCCCAACCCAGAGGCAAGGGCTTCTCCAGCCGGTGGTATACCTCCAGCTTGCCTCTAGGCACGGTGCTGGTGGCCATGTCCAATACGAAGGGCCAATTCTGGTTGGCCGGGGCCGCCACCGAGATAGGGTTGGTGCCCAGCATTCCATTCCGCGCGAAGGTCGGCACGACCAGCACGCTGGCGTTGGTGGTCGAGAAGCCAATGCAGTCGTGTTCCAAGGCCATCATGGCGTAGTATCCGGCGATGCCGTAGTGATTGGAGTTACGCACGGCGACGAAGCCAGCCCCTACGTCCAGGGCCTTGTGAATCGCCTTCTCCATGGCGCGGTAGGAGACCGGCTGGCCCAGCCCTGCCCCGGCGTCGATGAGCGCCGTGGCAGGGGTCTCCGTGACCACCTGAACGTGGGGCCGGGCGACTATCATGCCGCTCTGGAGGCCGTTAGCGTACCGGCGCAGGCGGGCCACGCCGTGGCTGTCGATCCCTCGCAGATCGGCTGCCACCAGCACGTCGGCCGTGATGCGCACGTCGTCCTCCGGGACGCCCAGTTTCTGAAACACGCGTTCGCAGAAACGCTTCAGCGAGTCTGCACGAACTCGGGGTCCTGTATTGTCTGGCATGTCTCCCTCCACGATTGGTTATGTGTGCGTGCCGTTCCAATCGGACGCCCGGCTTGAGCCGGGAAATCCCCGTTGAAACGGGGCATCTATCGAATTTCGGGCAGCCGCTCAAAGGTAGCGTAGCGCTGCAGCCACCGCCAGGGCAGGCGCTGCAGAAAGGCCCTGAAGACGGCGTGTTGCGTCAAGCGCGCAATCAGCAGGAGCGACAACCCACGCAGGTAGTCGGATGGCACGGGATCGAAGCCGGACGGGCGGCTGAGGCGAATCTCTGGCACGGGCAGGCCTGGGATCGCACGTGCCAGACGTATGCGCGCCCAGAGCGCGCGGCGCTTGTCCAGCAAGGGCCGCTTCTGGGAGTGGACGACGGCCCCGATGTCCACGGGGCGCAGGTGAATGGCCCCGGCCGCCTCAGCCGCCTGGAGCGTTCCCTCCCCAGCCTCAGTGCGGGCGACCATCAGCGAGAACTCGTTCTCGCGCCGCTCACCCTCCAGGCGTAGGCTATCGCCGACGGAGATATCCGCGAGTTCCGCGATGCTATCGTGGCAGAGGACACAACGCGGATGCGGAAACAGGTGACCCGAGAAACCCGGCAGTTGCTGCGCCCGTGGCACGTCCAGACGCTCGCCATCCCGCAAGCGAATCACGAGATGCCCGGGCCAGGCCCCCTGGCGGTAGCTCATTTCCAGTACGTCCTCGAGGGCGACGCCAAAGTGGCGCAACGTGAAGAGCTGGCCCTGGACGGTGGCCCTGCGCCCACAGAAGAGTCCGATCCGAAAGGCAAGCTTCCGCTTCAGGGCCTTGTAGACGGTCTCCGCCTTGCGCAATGCCTGTATCTGGCAGGGGGTGCCAACGAACGCATAGCGGCCAGGGCCGCGCAGGACATCGCCGAGGCACCGCCCCACCGGCGCGGGCCAGTACTTGGACCCGGCAGCAGCAAGCACACCATCGCGGTCTGTGACCAGGTCAAAACTGGGCGAGAAGGGCTTGCCTGGCACATTGCACACCAGGAAAACGCCGTCGATCAGGCGTGACTCCAGGGCATGAATCAGCAGCGCGGACACGATGCCCCCGGAGCTCGCGCGCTCGCGGACGGCGGCGTCCGTCGCGTAGCCAATGGAGGCATAGCGGCAGTTACCCGCGAGGTAGTCCTCCACGATCCAGTCGCGCTCCACCCTGCCCGGCATCCGCCCCGGACGCACAATCAATGTCCGCGGTATGCGGCCAAAGACCTGCTGATTGAGCGCGTCGACGTCGACGGCATGCCCCGGGCACACCTGCAGACACACGCCTGAGCATGACTCACACAGGCCAGGATCGACGATTCGGATACGATACCGGAACGATGCGTCCTGCTCCTGGCGGATATTTCCACGCGGGCACAGGCCAACGCAGGTACCGCACTCCAAGCACAGTCCCCGCGCGTCAACTTCTGCGACGTTCTTCACAGCGGCTGTCCTCCTGGCAGAGAACGGCTAGTCCTCATTAAATGCCCAACCCGGTGCCTCTGGATACCTCCGCCACGTATTCTTGGAACGACTCTCGCTCGGGTATGTGCAGTTCTACAGCGTCCAAGTCCCCGGCGATGGGCCGCCGGCCGTAGGTATGCACAGCGGCCACGGCGGCGTGTATGTGCTCAGACGGCGTGTCCGCCGGGATGTTGGCCAGCCAGAAGGATATGTTGTGATCCCGTCCCAGCAGGTCAATCAGGCGCTTGATGTACGCGACGATCCTCTCGACCGGGCCGTCCCTGAGGAGACGAGCATTCACGCCAACGGAGATGGTCATTCGAACGCTGTTGGTTTTGTACGGCGCTAGATACTCGATCACCGGTTCATTGCTCTACCCGCTCCTCGCAATAATCGGCACCGGCTACAACCATGGCCGACATCCCAAGGTCCTGAAGATTATCGCGCAACCGTACCACGTAGGGCACGACCCATTCCTCCAGGAGTTGGGGCGAGAGATTGGGGAAAGCGGCCCAGGCGTCAGAGCCAAGCCCCATCGTGATCCCGCAGTAGTCCTTCTGCACGCTCAGATAGGACAGCAGTATCTCGTCCACCAGGAAGGTGAACAAGTCGTGGGCGAATTCCGGGTTCTTGCGCATATCCCGCCGATGGCGCAGATCAGCTTGGGATAACTCCGCAGCGCGACTGCCAGGCTGAAGGCGGATCAGAATCCGTAAGGCGCACAGATTGGTCCGCCATCTTACTCTGCCTCCATCGCTCAAGAAACCTTGCGAAGGTTTGGCCACAGCTAATATACCGCCCGGCCTCCCGTGATGTTGTAGCACTGCCCGGTGATAAACGCGGCCTCTTCGGAGACCAGGAAACTCATCAATGCAGCCACCTCATACGTCTTCCCGATGCGCCCCATGGGGATCTTGGCCAGCAACATCGCCATCGTTTCCGGCGAGACGGCGTCGATCAGTTCGGTCTCGATCATCGTCGGCGCGATACAGTTGACAGTGACACCGGTCTTGGCGATCTCGTGGGCCAACGACTTGGTCAAGCCGATGATGCCCACCTTAGAAACGTTGTAGGGAGCCATACCGGGGTT
>Ga0180431_10006516_pt1 | contig 13853 bp, 16 predicted proteins | sample SS_ome_11_FD_132459 | JGI IMG/M metagenome (GOLD analysis project Ga0180431, IMG submission 132459) | Hypersaline lake sediment archaeal communities from the Salton Sea, California, USA - SS_1_MS_1 metaG | ecosystem: Environmental > Aquatic > Non-marine Saline and Alkaline > Hypersaline >... | reverse complement strand
CGACGCCCTCGGGAACGTGGTCCCAACTGATCACCGCGTACGGCCGATAGCCGAGGGCGAGCGGGTCCGCGTCCTTGACACCGTACATGACGAGCCGCTTGGCGAAAGCCTGGTCCTCACCGTTCGACACCTTGCCGTAGCCGTGCATTTCGTGGAAGAGCTTCCGGTCGAACGCCCATGATGCGTGGAACAACTTGCACCGGCTGTCACCGTTCCACGTCTTGTACTGCCGGAGCACGCCACCGCGTGCGATCAGGATCTTACCCGGGCGCACCCAGCGGGCTTGCTTCAGCCCGGCCACGCACGCCGACAGGGCCCACGGCAGATACACGTCGTCATCATCCCAGACGGCCATCGCGTCGACGTCATCGGACACCAGAGCGGCAGCCGCGTTGCGCTTCTCGCCCAGCGTCGGGTAGCGGTCGGGGACCGAGACCAACCGCCACCGGTCGCCGCGCTGGTCGTCGTACTGGCCGGCGTCGTCAAGGATCACCAGCTCGCGGTTCTCGTAGTCCTGCGCAAGGAAACAACCAAGGAGATTGCGGAGGGCCTCGGGCCGCTTGTACGTGCAACAGACGGCGGCGATTTTCAGGCTGCCGGACATCCCGCAGGCTCCCGTGATTCCACGAATTTGAACAGCCGTTCCCACGCCGAGGTCAGTAACAGCGGATTCGACACCCGCTCCACCTCGACGCGGGCCGCCTCGGCAATCTCCAGCCGCCGGGACTCGTTGTGAGCGAGGTACGCGGCCCAATACTGGACCTCCTGATCGTTCTCGCAGAGAATCCCCGTCTCCTGTTGCTGAAGCATTTCCCGCCAGCCCCAGCCATCGTACGTGATCAGGGGGACACCCGAGGCCATGGCCTCCAGACCAACACGCGGCCAGTTCTCTTGGGCCCCCCCGTTGATCCCCAGGAGGCAGTGACACCGGCTCAGAAACTCGGTTGAGGAAACGTCCTGCGGAGGAAGACACGTTGCCCAGTCCGGGGGCGGGCCGACCTTCTTTTCGAGCGTGTCGTTCCAACCCATCGCCAGAGCTTGGCGACGTTCGTAGGGGACCCCACCGATCACCTCCCACAGATTCTTCGGCCACTTGTCGGCGTCCGGCCTCGCCAGCTTGCCGATGGTAAAGCCTGACCCGGGCGCGTGCCGCCTCGGCTTGAACGGGAACTCATCAGGCCAGAACGCGCCTCGAATCGTGAAGCCTTGCTCCGGGCTGTAGCCCCAGTTGTGAATCGCAAGCTCGAACCGCTGCCGTTGGAACTGCGATTGGAAAACCATCGCGTCAGGGACGCCGTAGCGACTCCAGGTGAACTGCTCATGAGGAAAGATGAAGCACATGCACGGGGCCCAGACGGTGCGGCAGCCCATGGCCTTGAGCCGGGCAAAGTTCTGCCACCTCTGACCCTTGGCCTTGGTCCGACAGAAGTGCTGATTGCACATTCCGACCACGATCGAACCGGGTAGCCCGGGGACCTTCTCCAGATCTTCTACAGAAACGTGAACAGTGGAGACGCCGATGGAGTTGAGCCGATTCTCCCAGTAGTCATCGTGGCCCCATGTCGGGATCATCGTCACGTCCCATCCGGCCTCTCGCCAGAGCCGCACCGTGTGCCATGCTTCGGTGTTTGCCCCGCCCATGTTGCCCGGGTAGCCGAGTTGAAAGATGTGTCTCATTGCTTCTGCTTCCGTCTGTAGGGGAACATCCTATTGAGGGCGGCCTGTCGTTTCTTGCAGCCGCCGCATGGCTTGATTCCAATTCGTTTGGTCGTTTTGGCGATGGTGTCGCCGAGACCGCGGGAGCGGGAATTACGGCAAGTGCGGTGCGCCTTCACTGATAATACTCGCCGTCGCTCTGGATCGCAGTCGGGGCAAAACCACTTACCGCTGCCCGGCTCGGTCTCGATGAGGTGGCAGTCAGTCATGATGCGCTTAATGTCGCTGTCGGGGATGGCGCAGAACACGCACTGCCGCCAAGATCCTCGGCTTGGAATGGTATATCCACGTTGTTGAGTGACTTACAGGGGATGCGATCGGGTGAGTAGCTTTTGGCAAATCGGTACTGCTGACTGGGAGCGACGGCCGGAGTCAGCACGTAGAACGTCACGAGCAGCACCACGGAATACGTCCCGTAGAAATCCAGGAGGATGCTGAAATACCCCGGGTTGCCAAACATCGTGCAAATCTGATCGCTGTAGTATTCCCAACGGCAATCGGTCGTCTCTGAGGGGGTTAGAATAAACTGCCCGTTTGCCGATGTGCAGCCATCGCAATTCTGGCTGCTGAACCCGTCCAACTCGACAGCGTATTCCTCCGATGCCTCATCGTCGACGCACGCGTCCTCGCAGGTTACGGTGGCAGAAGGACAAGGGCATCGGCACTTACCTCGCGGCCCGAACCATCCAAGCGGCATCACTACGCCCCCGAACTGCTCGAGGACGCGGCGTCAGGTCCGCAGTTCATCGCGACGACTTCCCAACCTCGGTCGGGGAAGTACCTCATGTACCCTTTTGCTCCATCCTCCCCGCCTGCGTTGTCACGGCCGACACCGTAGTGCCCAAGGTAGTCATACACGGTGAACGTAAGAGCAGCGTCGGTCGTGTACCCACTGTCGTACCAGACCAGATAGACCGTTGCGCTCCCGCCTACCACCAGATCCGTCTTGAGTTCAAACCGCAGTTCCGACGCAAACCCGTCAAGCAGTTCCCACTTCTCGCTCTGCGGATTGAACACGGCCCAGACGATATCGCCCGTGCCGTACTTGGCCTGATGGACCCCCTCGGCAACGAGGTCATCCCGCATCGACGTTTCATAGCCCGCCGAATGCCAGATGTACACGGAGTGGTCGTCAGACGCGCCGGTGTCCCATTCGTTATCGTAGGGGAAGTAGTAGACCGGCTCGGCCTCGGCACGTGCCCAGCCGTACGTCGGGCTGCCCGATGAGGAGCTGTCGCCGGCCGCCGCGGAGAAGCCACTGGTCAGCTTCCAGATGCCTAACCTCGGCTTGCGTCGCCGCGTGCTCTGGACGCCCCTGCTCGTCACGTCCTGCGGATCGTCGCTGCCGAACTCCCGGTTCGCCGCCTCGGTGATCTCCTCGCCCCAGCGTGCCGAGAGCGGGTCTCCTTTGCGCGGTGGTATGATGGCTCCCGGCATCCCTCACGCTCCTGAACTACTCGACGCGCAGGACGATTCGGTGAACATGCTGGAAAGGTCGACGGTCGGGTAACGGTTGGCCCAGTTGCCGTCGCCGTCCTTCACTTTCACCCGCTCGATCCCATCGTTGCGCAGCTCATGGTTCCAGCCGAGCTTGGTCCCGCCGTCATCACCGATAATCCGTTCGCGAAAGACGGTCTTCAGCGTCCAGCAAGCCGAAGAATCCCAATCGAGTTTCGTGGCAGGCTGCAATTCAAAGTTGACGAAAAGGAGGCATTCTGCCGGCGACCCGAGAAACTCATCATCGTTCACGCGGCCCATGAGGTCGTAGCGCCACAGGTCGAGCGGCGGCTCGTCGACGAAAAGCCAGTCGATGTAAAAGTCGGTCGTCGGCACGTAGAGACGGCAGGCGGGGGAGTCCTCTTCAGGGACCTGTCCGCCCGCAGCCCCCACCGTGTTGTCATCCCACCGGGCAGCCCCCGGCGTCACGAGAAGGAACTGGCTTGACGCTCTGCATTGGAGAGACAATTCCGTTCCGGCTGTGTGAGACGGCTTCGTGATCTCACAAGGCCATGGGTATTCTGCCCCGCCCTCGCCGAACAATGGGCCGCGGGAATACTGGCAGCGCACCAACGCAGTGAAGCCGTTATTGTCGACCGTGTAAGCAGGAAGTTCCGTCAAAGCGTCACTGATCTCTGCCGCGAACTTGGAATCATCTCCCATGAATGGGTCAATTTGAATGTCGCGGCACCAGCAATAGGGCAGGCTGGGGTGAGCGCTTCCTGCGATTTGTGTTGCAAACGTGAATCGTTCCGCCCACTTGACGAGAAAGAACCGAAGGTCTTCGTGGCCTCGTTCAAAAGAGTGCCGCGACTGGCCTGACCCAGACAGTTCATGGTATTGAACAGTAATTGCCATCAGTCACCCCACACGCTCGCGAGAACGGCTGAACGGCCGCCGAGCTTCGGCTTGACAGTATCCTTCATGAACTCATAGATGAGCTTCGCAATCCGACTCGTCTCCTTCTGCTGGGCAAGCTGCCGCTCTTGCATTCGGTCGCCCGCTTGTTGTTGCATCACATCGGCAAGCTCGGCAACACCAACCATTTGGAACTGTTGTGCGCGAGTTTGTTCCTCGATAGGCGAAGGAAACACATCCTTCAACTGTGCCCGGGTTCTGGTGAGAATGGATCGCCTGTCTGCCTCGGGAGCCCATGCCAATTCCCGGGCGATTGCTTCTGCCCGTTTCATGAGCGGATCGGCACCCTCCTCAGTACGCTTGGTGATAAACGCACCCAAGGTGTCCCGGTCGCTTTTTACGCGGTCGAGAAGCTGCTGCTGCGCGGTGGCGAGGTCAGCCCGTGTCTTGTCGAGAGCCTGCACAGCCATGTCGTTCACATTCGCAATGTCTCCACCAGGTCCTCCCGGCAATTCGTGGTCGGCCGCGATCCCCATTTGCTCGTTGGTGTCGCGGAGGGCGTCGTTAAGGGCCCAGATGCCCGCAGTTAAGGCAGCCACCCCAATGCCGATGGCAATCCACCCCTTGGGGCCGGCAAAGGCTTGCAAGGCGATCATCGCGCGGCTGGTCGCTACGATCGCTATGGTAAGTGTTTTCACCACACCGATGAGTGTCCTGATTGCCCAGATTGTACCCGTCGCACCGATCAAGACTACGGTGAGTTTTCCGAAGCCGCGAGCGATCCTATTGTCCAGCAGGCTCGCAAGTGACCTGCCCCAACGCCAGGCCGTTTTCAGGACAGGCAACAGAGATTGACTTAGCGTACGAATGAATTCCATGGCTGCGTCCGCCGTTTTTCGGATGGCAGCAATAACCGTCGCGGAGTGCGCCTTCCAAAAGCCGTCGAGCCATTCACCGATCACGCCCATCCGATCCTTGAGGTTGAACGCAGCAATGATCGCATCGCCGAAGTGGGCAAGCAGCGTCTTCAGGTTGCCTGTGACAGTGCTCCACAACCCGGCGGAGGTCTTGGCCAGCTTTTCCATGCCGCCGCCGAAGCGCCCACCTTCATCGGTGAGCCTATTCATGACCTGCTCAAACTGCTCGAAACTGATCTGCCCCTTTGCGATCATCTTGGGTAGTTCCGCCATGCTGACACCAAGCACCTCGGCAAAGTCCTCCATGGAGGCCACGCCCCGCTCTGCAAGCTGGTTCATTTCCTCCATGGTCAAGCGGCCCTTGCTCTTGAGCTTCCCATAAATGGCGACAAGCTCAATGAGAGACGAACCGCTCAGCGCCGCCATATCGCCGATCCGCTGAAGGGTAGGAATGATCTGTTCTTGTTCGACACGAAACGCCAAGAGCACTTTGGCCGCGCGACCGATCTCCAACTGCTCGAACGGGGTCCGCGCGGCGAACTTGTTGATATCGTCCATCAGCCGTTTCGCGTTCGCTGCCGAGCCCGTCAACGTCTCCAGCGAAACGGTCAGGGTTTCGATCGTGGCCGACATCTTCAGCATCGACGCAATGCCGACGCCAGTGCCGAGCGTAGCCAACGCCCCAGTCACAAGCTTGATGGGATTCAACAACCCCATAATCCGGGAATGCAGCCCGCCCAGCGTGCTGCTCAAGGGCGACAAGCCGCGTTGACCGAATTGCACGTAGGCTTCAGCGAGCCGAAACGCCACGGGGCAGCCTCCGTTTGTGGACACGCCAGAGCACTTCCCGATCGTGCTCGGTGCGCGTCAGCCGGTGATACTCCTTCATGGGAAGTTTCACGATGACGTGGTCCGTGGTTATTGCCCCGAGGTAGACTCCGAGTTCGACGGCGGTGAGTCGGTCGACGTATTCGGGGGTGAATCCGTACTCGGCGGCAAGGTACTTGTAGAGTTCAGGTTCTCCCCCGAGTTCGAGTCTGTGTTCTCGGTTTCCGGCCCGGGTTCCCTCTTCGGGTCCGGGCCAGATGAGTTTTTTGCTTCGACCAGTTCGGCCGCCGTGTCGAGCTTGGCCTGGAGAACTGCCGTCCCGCGTTGCTCGCCCTCTTCCTTGAGAAGCTGTTCAACGATTGGCACAGCCTCCTCAAACGTCGGCACCTCCGCACAGAACTGCCAAAAGCTGAAGATCAGACCTTCCCGCGTGGTGAGAAACGCGCCGACGTCCGTTGCGTCAACGCGGTTCCTTGCCAACATGCCACGTTCCGCAATCGTGCGGATTTCCTCTTCGATCACGGCCCGTCGTTTCGGATCCATGTTAGCTGGCAGGTCGGCTATCGCTTCAGCCGCTTCCAGCAACGGATTCGGCCGGTCGCCAACAATCAGCCGCTTGGCCTCTTTCATCAGGGCCAAGTGGCCGGGATTGCGGAGTGTGTAGCTCTTACCGCCGATGATGATGGTCTCTTGCATCGTGGCGAATCCTTACGAGTTGGGAATGCCGCTTGAACCAGCACCGGCCCAGAAGATCCCGTAGTAGGTCAGCGGGCCACGCGGGCCGAGGTGATATTCTAGGTCGACTGTATCATCACTGCCGATGTCGACAGTGATAGGCTCATCGAGCACAACGGTGTTTCCTACCAGCTTGTTGGTATCGTTGCCATCCAGGTCGAACGTCGACGCCATTGTATCGCCGCGGTTAAACGGCACGGTCCCGGTGGCGGGAATCTTGATTGTCACGTAGGCGTCATAGTCGTTGATCGTGGGCCAACTGACGCGGTGCCCGCTGGTCTTGTCCGAGGCATACCGACTTTCGCCGCCCTTGGGCTCGATTCGCCATCCCAGCACTTCCGGGGTCAGTGCGGCTGCGTCCTGAAGAAACGTGGCGTCCTTGCCGCTGATGGGGTCGGGGGTGGACATTGGCTGTCCTCCTTTCGGCTATAGGGTTCGGTCCTTCTGGACCGTTGCTTGAAATTGAGTCACGAAGTGCCAGAGCTTGTCGTTGGGATCGTCCGAGCCTTGCACGCAACTGCTCAGCTCGTGTTTGAGGTTGACGAGTCGGGAATCATCGAGGTCCTCGGCGTGGTTCGCAAACGTCTCTTCAATCGCCGTTTGGATGGCCCGGCCTTCACCGTAGCTTTCTTCCGCTGCCCAGTGCTGGAAACGGATCTGGACGGTACGCTCGATCGACTTGTTGCCCATCTTGGTGATGAGGCTGCCCGACACGTAGAGGCGTGCGCACGGTAGCGTGGTGTCGGCCGGGATACGGCCCGTGAAGACTCGGCTTGCAGCCAAGAGACTGTTGAGCGTATCGACCGCGGCCCACCGCTCGTGTAGCTTCTGCTCGATGTTCACTTGATCTCCCTCCGTCCTCCCGTGGCTGCGAGCATTCCAATTGTGCGCGCGTGCTTGCCCAGTACGCCGTTGATCCCGAGCCAGGGGCGGGGACGGACGGTCAGGGTTCCCAGCTCCAAGTAGGCCATGTGGATTCCGGCCTTGGCCACGCCCACGCGGGCGAGCGGGTTGGTCTGGCTGTTGTTGGTTTCCTGGACGATGTTGCTTTGACCGGTCCCGGTGATCTTGTGCGGGGCCTGACCCGGACTGCTCGGCCGGTTGTACACCGTGTACTGGCTCCCCACTGGGCCGCCGCCCCGCGCAGTCGTGTCTCGGACTCGCCTGCGCCTTTGTCCAGTGTTCGGCACGTTCACCGCCTTCCGACATTCGCCGTGGTAAAAGATCGCAGCCCGCTTGATGCCGGTGAGCGTCGCCTTGCCCAACAGCCGTTGGAACTCCTTTACATTGCTCTTGATGTTGCTTGCCATCACGTCCCCGAGCTGCTGCTGCCCGTGCGTTCACAAACCAAAACCGGCAACACGTCGATCCTGGCCGGTTGTTCGTAGCGAATGACGTGATAGACTTCTCCGTCCGAATCCACTACGCGATAGTTTGCGCCGGGCACAACCGCCAGATCCGCGGCCAGCACGATCCGCACAAGGCGTTCGATCTCATCCGCATCGTGCTCAACTTCCGGCGTGTACTGCCAGGGTTGGACCTTGGCTCGGACCTCGGTGTAGGCATCCGCCCACGTCGGCACGGCCACCCCATCGTCGTCCTTCGTGTACGTCGCCACCTGGATCGTCACCAGCGTGTCGAGCCGGGCCTCATGCACAAGATCCCGTGTCCTGGCCGCGTACTTGCCCAACACCTGATGGGACGGTGCGACCTCCAGAATCGTAAACACGTTCCCATCTGAATCGGTAATCGTCGACCCGAGCGGAGCCAGCGTGGCGGCCTCGCTGATCGGCCAATGCCAGACGGTATCCCCGGCCCGTGCGTCCCCGCCGCTGGCCTCGGCCTCCTTCCAATCGATCTGCCGCCGGAGCGCATTGGTCACCTCCACCTCGGTTGAGGAACCGTCGCGATACGTGAGCGTCACGGCTTCAAGGCCGTCAACCACGTCGGCAAAGTCGGTGGATGGATCGAAGTCGAGAGTCATCCGAAAAACAGTTCCATTTCTTCAGACCACGGTTCCCCATCACCGGCAGCGATCAGTTCGTTGACTTTACCCAGTTGGTCAAACAGCATCTTTTGGTATTCGGTCCAGGATACCTGCTGGCCATTGACGTTGTAGCTTGGCTTGGGGTTCGCGGTGATCTCGACCAGCCGTGCGGCGATCTGGTCACGGATGGTGCCCAGGTTGGTTTCGTAGTCTTCGGCCTCGGCGGCTGTCGTGGCACCGCTGGTGAGGGATTCCTGCCAGACGACCGCCGCAACGGCTGTCCCTCCAATCGTGGCCGCGATTCGCAAAGCCACCTCATCCCCGGCCGCATAGGTCGCCGGGATGGTAAACTGTGCGACGTAGATTCCCGTCGCCTTGTTGGTCACCGTGACTGTGACGGCCGTATCGACGCCATTCTTGACCAATGTCCCGGTAGGCGTATCATCCGCGTCCGTCAGAACGCTAGAGGAGTTCTTCGTGAGGAACTGGTGATAGATCGTGTCGCCGGCTGCTGCCATTGCTCATTCCCTCATTCGATCGTGGGACCCCCGCCGCCGCTTCCTTGTGCCAGCTTGGCGACCGATCCGTCCGCGGCGCTTGATTCGCCGGTGTCTGTTGACGCGAACTTCGCCAAAGCTGCTTGGGTAAGATCCCCTACTGTCACATTTCCTCCGGCCGATCCCTGCGCGATCTTGGCCACGGAGCCAGCGGCTGCCGTCGATTCGCCCGTGTCTTCCGTGACGAACTTGGCGAGTTGGGTTCCGTTGAGTCCGGCCCAGATTTCCACCACTGATGGGATGCTCAGAGCGGCGATCAGTGCGGGGATAATGGTTCCCGTGTCCTCAAGGATCAAGGCAAGATGCGAACCGGCTGCTTCGATGGCAGTCTTTACGGCGGCTGCATTGTGGCTTGAGCGGGTGGTGATAGCCGCGTCGAGTCGTCCAAGCTCAGTCGTCAATTCGCTGCGAACGGCTGTGGCAACAGAAGCCGCAGTCGGATCATTCAGGTTAGTATTTCCTGTGAGCACGCGAGTTGCGTATTCCCATACCTGCTGAGCCGTTGCACCACTGCCGCTCGGAGCCTGCTCGAGAGCATTTTCTGTAAACCGACTCACTCCCCCGTCGTTCTCCACAAGCTCGTTCAAGAGTGCAGTCGCTACGCCGGGTTTGCCGGACGGGTCGTAGTCAGCAGCGAGAAGGTGATCTAAGTGGAGTGCTACTAGGGCATCGTTCACTTCGCTCTCTACCTCGGCTTTCATGCCAGTCGACATTCCGCCAAGATCGGTCAACCCGTCTCCGGCTGTTCCGATATTGGTAGCGAGATTGGCTAGATCCGTGGGTATCTGGGCCGCGTCCAGATGGGCAAGCCGTACTTCGGTTGCGACCGAGGCGAGGGCTGCCGCACCCGTCCCACCGACGTAGACGCCCACAGTTACGCCTGCTGCACACGTTACCGTCTGCGTCTTGATTGTGTTAACGTCTACTTTCTGGGTATCGGGAACGACCGCTTGCACTTGCTGGGAAGAGAGTGCAAGGGGGGCTGTACCGAGCCACTGAACAACGCTGATATCAAGGTAATCGCTCCCGCTTACAAGCGAATCGAACACGTTAGCCGCCACCACGTTGAACCGGCTCATTGGCATATCGTTGGTGCCGCTGTTGAGCGAGATTTCTAGCACTCCAAGCGTGTCAACGTCGTTGGCCGTGAGGGCCAGCTTGTACTTCCCGGCGTGGTCGTGGGTGAGAGTGGCCGATCCGTCCGCTGCGCCAACGGTGCCGTTCTTCGTGATCTTGATGTTGGCCACGACCTCATCGGTCTTGGCTGCGCCGTCCGCATCGAGCACGGGCCCCACGATGATCGTTCGCGCGGTCGATTGCTTGATCCAAGTCATGCCACATTCCCCAAAAGCATTCTGCGTCGGCGGTTGCCGGTTGGTGCCGCTGTCACCGCCGAATACACCATTTGCCGCCTCCGATATCGCTCCCAGGGATCCGCATAGTCCTGGGCAAAGTCGTCTGCGGTCAGTTCGCAGTCGTAGACTCGGGCTAGCTGCATCAGCCCGTCAACATTACCGGCATCGTCCTCAAGACGCGCCCCGAGCCCAAACGATGCGGAGTGCGTCGTAGCGTCGTTGGTCAGATTGTCGTTATCATCGGAGGTCGCCACCGGCTTCCCGTCGACATATAGGGTTATCCCGGATGTAGCGCCGGAACCGTCATACGAGAATCCGATCTGCTGCCATGCAGAGGTAAGTACCGTCGCAGTAGAGAGGACGAAAATACTGTTACTGGCAGAAACATCGTAGGCGAGAATAAATCCGAGGTCTTCCCGGTCTCCGGGCGGACCATTTCGGAGTAACCATCCCCTCTTGGTTGCGTCCGAGTCCTGCTTTCCAAGATAGACCTGAAACGCAGACGGCGTGGAATCGTGCTTAACCCAGCAGAGAGCGCTGAACGGCTCATCGCCCCGGAAGTCGAGCACGTCGCCCATGGTGACGTGGTCGTCTGACCCGTCGAAGTGAAGCACGCTGCCCTTCTCGCTCACCTCCCATAACGGGTCACTCACAAGCGTCCCATCGCGGCCGTACCCGCTCACGTCGAACAACGTAGGACCTTGGCCCTGCGCAAACGGCCAGTCTCCGACCACACCGCGCCACGCCTGCGGATTCTCCGAGTGCCGCCCGTGGCTACGGGCGACTTCCAGCACTTCAACGAAGGACGGGATGCGGATCACTGCAACTCTTCGTTGTATGGGTACATCTTCAGGAAGTGCGTTGCAACATCGGTAAGGTCTTGGCCGGTAGCGAGCTTCAAAGCAGCCCGGAACGCTCTCGGCGACAACCGCACACCGAGCACCTGCTGATAGATCGGCCCAGCATCGGCACCGATTATGAAGATCCCATGTCGTGAGTTAGCCGTCGCGACGGGCGCAGCAACGTCGCCGTCCTCACCGTCGGCGTAGTTCGTCCCGTCGAGCTTGTAGAAAAGATGCAGCTCGACGATCGCATCGGCATCGCACGCAGCATCGAAGGTGCCGTAGAAGAGGAAGTCCGCCCATCGAAACTGATTCGTTGCATTGTCGTAGTCCGCACCGTCGGGCGTGGTGCTCCCATCCGCGACGTTTTGTAGTTCCGTCGTGAGGAGCGATACCTCCGACTCCTTTTCCCATAGAATCTTGTTGGCCATGACTTACCTCACGGGCTCGGGTATATCGCCTCGACGGCCGCGTTAACAGCGTTCTGTATTGCCGTGTCGTTCGCGCCTAGAATGGTCTCAACGGACGAACCGGCATTCGCCGCCAGCATGTACGCCCAGACCCAATCGCGTTCGGCCATGGGCGTCCTGAGTGCTTCGATAGCCCACGTCTTTTGGTCGTCCGTGGGAGTTCCAGTAAGTAGAGCTTGCGCCTTGATGATTATAGCGCTCGCAACCTTGTTCCGCATGTCGTTGTTAGTAAACAACGCCGGTAGTTCACTTAGTGCCGCCATTATTGCACCTCGAATATGTGGATTAGCGGAAGCGTCTCGTATGGTGAATAGTCTTTATCTGCGTTGTCCTGGGTTACGTACAGTCGCCTTGACTCCCGGTCGTAGCTCAGGCCAGCGATCGCCGCGCACGGAGACGAAGCGATCACCTCGTCTAGCCGCCACGGATAGGCGTCGACCTCCCTCCGGTGTCTCGTTCCGGCGGCCACCTCAGCGAGCTGGGCGGGATCAAGGAACCAGAGCATGTGAGCGTAGCTGGCGGAGTGACAACCCTTGCTGTTGGAGCACGGGTCGCGTTCGCCATTCGGTCCCGCATCCGGTTGGCCATACCAATGCGGCGGGAGTCCTACCCAGCCAGCGACAACCACCGCGTCCCTGCCGTCGCTCGTGGTAATCCACTCGCAGGCATTGCACGCGGCTTGTCCTGCCGGTGTGCTCGCCGGTATCCATGGGTCAACGGTACGCTGCGAGTCGCACTTCCACAACACGGTGCCTTCGTACTGGATCGGTGGCGGACTCGAAAAATCATATGCGACGAGGAACGGCCCCCACTGCGTTCCGCACCATACCCGACCACCAGAGCCACAGAGGATGGAACCGCGCAACTGCTCACGCCACTCTTCGGGGACCGCACAACAATACCGTCCTCCCGCGCAGAGCGGCGCACCGGAAACGAGCGAGAGCCCCTCCGCCTCCCGTGTTTCCACGTCGGTCGATCCGGCAAAAGGTCGGTCGTCATTCGCCACGTTGTAGAACTTGGTCAGCCCCCAGACGATTCGACCATCGACCAGGCAGGCGTCTCCGTTCTCGACGTTAGATCCATCCCAGTAAAGATCCTTGTTCTTGTACGGCCCCCAGAGGTACCAGCCGGGGTCTGGCGAGGCAAACTCCGCGGTGCCGCCCGGGACGAAGTTCGTCAGCTCGGCCACGCCCCCAATCTTGCCTTGTAACAGGAGTGTGCGGCTCTGCGGCAGCCACACCGTGACGAGAGATCGCGTCAGCCCGCGGTGTCCGAATCGGAAATCGGGATCGGTTGACGGACCCGGAACTCGCACCTGCCCGAGATAACTCAGGTCGGCCTCAGTGATCGGAAAGTTTACCTGTGGCGGTGGGGGTGGCGGTGGCGGTGGCGGGGCCTCGCCCTCGTACAACCGGACGTTGCTGAACACGCTCTCGACGTTCGGGCTCGCCACGTCGTGGTCGTTGACGAACGCCAGGTAGTTCATCGACCCCGTGTAGTGCTGACCAACAGGAATCACATAGTGTCCCGGTCCCTGCCGGTAGTCGTACCCCCAAGCCCACGGGTCCGTTCCGTAGACCTGGAATCCACGCTTCACGTCCTTGTGGTCCAGGTTGTCATCGAGGGCGATCCCGTGGATCTCACCTTGCTGGTCGCTCGCGAAGTCGAACTCCAGCACCGTGGATTCCGTCACCGCGTACGCGAAGTCGATCTGCTTCCAGTGGTTGCCCGTGATCCTGAGCGTAGCACCGCCGTCCTCGACGGACGTGCCGCCGGGCGTGTCCTGGTCGTCGCGGTAGGAGCCGATGGTGTGGTCGTTGAAGTTGACCACGCCCTCGGGGACGGCCTGCTCCTGCGTGAGCCGGATCGTCACCTCGCCTTCGACCTCGGCCACCTTCTGGTCGTTGACGTAAATGGTCTGTTTCATTGCTCGTTGTCCTCATCGACCGGACAGTGAGGCTGTACGCATGGAAGGGAATCGAGCTTCTTTTCGATTCGCTTAACCGTTGCTGTCAAGCCGTTGTTTACCGTTGCCGACAACCGGCCCCATGCAACGCCCATCCCGATCGTGCCGAAGACGACTGGAATCGT
>Ga0180431_10006515_pt1 | contig 13854 bp, 11 predicted proteins | sample SS_ome_11_FD_132459 | JGI IMG/M metagenome (GOLD analysis project Ga0180431, IMG submission 132459) | Hypersaline lake sediment archaeal communities from the Salton Sea, California, USA - SS_1_MS_1 metaG | ecosystem: Environmental > Aquatic > Non-marine Saline and Alkaline > Hypersaline >... | reverse complement strand
GGCAAAAGAAAGCAGGGCTTTGCCAATTTCCGATCCCCGATAATCGTGAAGACCGATGATCCCGCTGGGACAGACAATAACCGCATCAAGACCTTTAGCGATAAAATCAAGGATTGTTTTGGTACCTTCCGCTTTTGTTCGATCATAGGTACCCATCGGGCTATCAAGAGCAAGGGGTGTCTGTTCATCAATTACAGTACCCAGCGGTTCACGTCGAAAGGCATGAACCGAGCTGACATGAACCAGGCGACGAACATGGTTGTTTAAAGCAGCTTCGGCCACGTTACGGGCACCTTCAACATTAACCTTGGTCATCAGATCTTCCATCCCGGGTCTGATGGCAATGATCCCCGCTAAATGAAAAACTGTATCAATACCCCACATGGCCCGATTTAATAAATCACGATCAAGGATGTCGCCGACAATAACCTCAATCAGCATTCCCTGTAAAGAATGAAGAGGTTCGCCCGGGTGAACAAGGGCTCGAACTTTTTCATCTGCTGCTAAGAGCTCTCGAACCAGAACGTTACCCAGATGTCCTGCTGCGCCGGTTACCAATATCATCTAACTATTCCCCCGTTTTAAACCATCTAATAACATTTCAATACTCTTCTGCAGCTTACTGCCCCAATCACGGCGATCTGGTTCAAGAGCAGCCTGTAAAAAGAAACCACTGGAGAGCGACAGCAAGAGCTGGCCTGCCGTTTCGGGATCGACCGTTTTTAAAGATTTCTCTTCACTACCACGGTTTATCAGTTCGGAAAAAAGATTTTTGAACCGTTCGTAGGGAGCCAGGGTTGCCTGGCGGATTTTTTCATTACGATGCGCGTTGGTCCATAATTCTAGAAATAAACCCATAAAAAATCGATTATGATCGAAGACAGTCTGCATCATACCGGCCATTTCGATCAAGCCGTCAGGCACAGTTTTGGCTTTAAATGTAATTTCGGAAAGGTTTTCCTCGATGGTTTTTAACCAGGAATCAATCAATTTAAACAAAACGGCTTCCTTGCTTTCAAAATGGTAATAAAAAGCTCCTTTACTAACCCCGGCAAGTGTACAGATTTCGGCAACGCTGGTTGCTTCATAACCATTGCGGGCAAATAACGATGTGGCGGATTGCACAATGTTTGTTTTAGTTTGAATTTTACGTTCCAAATTATTCATTACCGTCTCCTAAAATAAACCGACCGGTCGTTATGTTTATTATTTTAATCTAAATTCTGCAAACAAGCAAGGGCTGATGATATATAAAAATATTTTAGTCCAGGTTAACAAGACGAAATTTAACAGGTCAAACGATGTAAGAATCGTGCAAAATTGTGCAAGGAAAAAAGGGAATAATAAAATAAAATTGAACTTATTACTAAAGATAAAAAGTTAAGTAGGTAATCTTTAACCTAAGGATTTCAGGTGATCGGATGAATGAAGAAAATCGGCAAGAAGCGATGGAAAGATTAAAAACATTAAAGAAAAAAATTAATGAACACAACTACCGCTACCATGTCCTGGATAAACCGGAAATTGACGATGCGGATTTTGACAGACTAATCCGTGAACTTGAGGATATTGAACAAAAATATCCTGAGCTGTATGACCCTGATTCACCTTCACAAAGGGTTGGCGGAGAACCACTGGCAGAATTTTCTACTGTCGAACATCAAGTACCGATGCTTGGCCTGGATAATGCTTTTAGCGCTGAGGAACTAGTTGATTATGATCGACGGGTTCGCAAACAGTCAGGACTTCAAAAAATCGAGTATTTATGCGAGTTAAAAATCGACGGGCTGGCGGTTTCGTTAGAGTATTTAAATGGTCGGCTGAACAGGGGATCAACTCGCGGCGATGGTTTCTTCGGCGAGGATATTACCATGAACTTAAGAACAGTGAAGCAAATCCCACTCCAGCTAAAAAAGGCGTTAACTCTGGAAGCTCGGGGCGAAGTATATATCCGCAAAGATGATTTTGAGCAGCTTAATATCCACAGAGCGGAGGAAGGATTGCCACAGTTTGCCAACCCCAGGAATGCCGCTGCCGGTTCTCTGCGTCAGCTTGATCCTCGCCTGACTGCCCGTCGTCCCCTAAGAATATTTATTTATGGATTAGGTAAACACGATCTGGAATCTGAAACTCAATCCGACATTCTTGGGCAGTTGGAAGCGCTTCATCTGCCGGTTAATAAAGAACGGGCAATTTGCAGAGGTCCTCAGGAAATTTTAGATTTTTGTCAAGAGATGCAGAAAAAACGTTTTGATCTGCCTTTTGCGATCGACGGGGTAGTAATCAAAGTTAACAGCCTGGTGACTCAAGAAAAACTGGGCTGTACGGCACGCAGCCCACGCTGGGCTATTGCCTATAAATATCCGCCTGAAGAAAAACAGACTGTAATCAATGATATCCAGGTTAATGTAGGCCGCACCGGGGCGATTACGCCGGTAGCCCTGTTGGATCCGGTTTCATTAAGTGGAACAACAGTACAGCGGGCTAGTTTACACAATGAAGATTTCATTAGGGATAAAGAAATCCTGATTGGTGATCAGGTTGTGGTCAGGAAGGCGGGAGAAATAATTCCCGAGGTGGTAAGGGTTTTAAAAGAGAAACGCAGCGGTTCCGAAAAGCGCTTTAAAATGCCGCTAACCTGTCCTTCCTGTGGTAGTAAAACAGTGCGCTTGAGTGATGAAGCGGTAACTCGCTGTATTAATCCATCTTGCCCGGCCCAGCTAGTTGAAAAACTAATCCATTTTGCTTCTCGACGTGCAATGGACATCGAAGGTTTGGGCCCTGCAGTTGCCGAGCTGTTAATGAAAAACCAACTGGTTGAAGATGCCGGCGATCTTTATTTCTTGAAGCTCAATGATTTACTACCATTACCGCGCATGGCAGAGAAATCAGCCCAAAATTTACTGGAAGCGATCGAGAAGAGTAAAGGTAAGCCACTTAGACATTTGATCTTTGGTCTCGGTATTCGGCATGTTGGTGAAAAAGCGGCAAGGATTCTAGCTGAGCAGTTTGGAGATTTACAACACTTAAGGAAGGCTGAGCAAAATAATCTGATGGCGGTTGCAGAAATTGGCCCGAAAATAGCTGAGTCAATTGTTTTGTTTTTTAATACCCCTGGTACTGATTTAATCCTTTCAAAACTAACCTCAGCCGGAGTCAGGCTTGACGAACCACTGCATGCAAAGGAAGAACGCGGTCAGCTCGACGGTAAGACATTTGTTTTCAGTGGAATCCTCGAACATTATACACGTGAAGAAGCAGCCGTTATAGTGGAAGAAAACGGCGGCAAGGTCAGTAATTCCCTGAGCCGGAAAACCAATTACCTGGTTCTTGGCGCAAATCCTGGCAGCAAACTGGCCAAAGCGAGGGAACTTGATGTGGACATTATTGACGAACAGCAACTGCTTGCTTTAATTCAAAGGGAAGGGTAAGGAAAACCTTCAATGATCAGTAATCTTTCTAAGGGTCAATTTAGGTTATTAAATGATGGAAAAGACTCTATGGTTCTTCTTCAGGCCATTATTGATTCACTGTCCGATGCGGTCTCTATAGTTGATGAAAAAGGGAACGGAATGATGATTAATAGCGCTTACACCAGAATTACGGGAATGACCAGAGAACAAGTGTTAAATAAACCGGCAACTGTTGATATTGCAGAAGGAGAAAGTGTCCACTTAAAAGTCCTGGAAAGTGGAAAAGCGATTACCGGAGTTCGAATGAAAGTAGGACCACTGCGCAGAGAAGTAATCGTAAGCTGTGCCCCCTTATTCTTAAATAAAGAGATCAAGGGTAGTGTCGGAGTAATTCACGATATTTCTGAGTTGAGGCTGGTGATGGAAGAGTTGGAACGCACTCGCCGGCTGGTCCGGAAATTGGAATCTCGTTATACTTTTAAAGACATTATCGGTGACAGCATGTCACTGCGCAAAGCTATAGAGCGAGCAAGGCAGGCTGCCTCAACCCCGGTATCCATATTATTACGAGGTGAGTGTGGTACTGGTAAAGAACTTTTTGCTCATGCCATTCATCATGACAGTGAAAGGGCTGATCAACCGTTTATCAGGGTTAACTGCGCATCACTGACTGACACTCTTCTGGAAAGCGAACTTTTTGGTTACGGTGATGGGGCTTTTACGGGTGCTAAAAAAGGAGGGCGTAAGGGATATTTTGAAGAGGCTACTGATGGTACTTTGTTTTTAGATGAAATCGGTGCGATGGGTCCGGAAGCTCAAGCCAAATTACTGAGGGCACTTCAAGAGGGTGAAATAATCAGGGTAGGCGAGTCACGTAGCCGGCAGATCGATGTGCGAATTATAGCGGCGACGAATGCCAATCTGGAAAAGCTGGTCGAAAATAATTATTTTCGACAGGATCTTTATTATCGTCTCAATGTATTTCCGATTTATTTACCTTCACTGAAAGAGATGCTCAGTGATATCCCCCTACTGGCTAATTATTTTGCCTCCCGCTGCGCCCTGGAATACGGCCTAAATTCAGTGGAAATTGCCCCTACAGTATTTAAACGACTGAAAGCCTATGACTGGCCGGGTAACATCAGGGAGTTACAAAATGTAATGGCTCGCGCGGTGATTAACTTAGATCGGACAGAAAATATGATCACTGAATCTCACTTAATGATGCCCGACCTGATCACAGGAAAAACTGAAACAGGAGAAAGTGAGAAACCGCTAGGCAGTTTAAAAAATCTGCATAAAAGCTGGGAAAAAGGTATTTTGCGTCAAGCCTTGCTGGAAGCCAAAGGCAACAAGGCCGAAGCAGCACGTATCCTCGATATTTCAATCCGCAATCTTTACAACAAACTTCACCAACAAAACCTAATTTAAAATTTCTCTTTTTTTATGGCATGAAAATTGCGAAATAATTTTTAGCTAACAATTGAGATAAGGAGAGATGCTGATCGTTAAATATTTGCCAGGATGGCGGCTAAAGAGCTTGAGGAAGGTTATTGAGAGTTTTAGGCCTTAGAGCAGAGACGCTTTAGATGTTAATAAAAGCGGGACAGAAAAGAGTTTAAAAAAGAACCATGCAATATTTTGCAAGCAAACTATTTCATCTTGCAAAATATTGTAGGGAGGAATGTAAATGCGCAGAGGAATAACCGAATTTAGGTTACACGGCAGGGGGGGGCAGGGGATAGTTGTAGCCGCATCGATTTTTGCCGAAGCTGTATTTTTAAGCGGTAAATATGCCCGGGCTTTTTCCCTTTTTGGCGCTGAGCGTCGCGGTGCTCCGGTAACTGCTTTCATTAGAATTAGTCCGGAGCGGCTGATGCCCCGTAGCAGAATTTATCATCCTGATTATGTGGTAGTGTTTGATGCAACAATTAGCAGACAGACTCTTTTTTCTGGCCTGCAGGAGGAAGGAAATCTGATTATTAATGCCGGGGAAGATTGGCGGAAACTATTCGAAAAAAATAGGACTAATCTCTGCCAGTATAAAGTATTTCAAATTGAGGCTAAAGAAATTGCCTTGAAAAATAATCTGGCCATCGGTAGTTTTCCAATGGTTAATACGGTGATGCTTGGGGCTATGGCTAAAGTAAGTGGATTGGTCAACCTGGAACATTTGACGGCATCGATTAAGAAAAGAGTTTCAGTAAGCCTTGATGCTAATATTAATGCGACCACCGAGGGATTTGCTAGTGTAAAGGAGGTGGCGTACCTTGCAGTTGATCGCTAGCCAGGTACCAACATTGTTTGCCGGTGGATCTAAAGCTATCACGGTCAACAAGACCGGGGAGTGGCGTTTTTTAACTCCCTTTAAAATGAATCGGTTATCACCATGTCGCCAGGGCTGTCTTTTGGACGGTGAAATACCGGCTTGGCTTGAAGCGGTAAAACAAAAAAAATGGGCAGAAGCCTGGGAGATTATGAGCCGCTATAATCCTTTCCCGGCAATTACCGGTTATGTTTGTTTTAACCCCTGTGAGCAAAACTGTAACAGGACTCAGTTGGATCAGGGAATTAATATCAGAGCAGTGGAAAAGGCAATTGGTTTGTGGAGACTTGATCATTATCAGCCGCCAGAAAGAAACAAAGAAGTAAAGAAGGAGATCGCTATTGTCGGCTCCGGCCCGGCTGGTTTAAGCTGTGCCTATTATCTCTCCTCAGCCGGCTATGGGGTTACCATTTACGAAAGATCAGCAGTAATCGGTGGTATGCTTGCGCTTGGCATCCCGGAATACAGGTTACCACGTGATATTCTAAGACAAGAGCTGGCCATCTTGAAAGCGGAAGGCATTATTTTTAAAACCAATAGCGCCTTGGGCAAAGATTTTCAGCTCGATGATCTATACAAACAGCATGAACAGGTTTTTCTGGCTACTGGAGCCTGGCTTGCACGCAAATCCAATATTCCGGGTGCGGAAAGTCGCTATGTTTATAATGCTCTTGACTTTCTCTGCCAATACAATCAAAGTAGGATCCCAGAGGTTGGCAAAACAGTTGTTGTCATTGGCGGTGGTAATGCAGCAATCGACAGTGCACGTAGTGCACTACGCATTGCCGGAGTGCAACATGTTGTTTTAATCTACAGGCGCAGCAGACCTGAGATGCCAGCCGATCAACATGAAATTGATCTGGCAGAGCAGGAAGGCGTAGAGTTTATTTTTAATGCTTTACCACGTGAGATTATTAAAACCGAAGAAAGAATAATTGGTGTAAGGATTGATTACTGTCGGACTGAAAAACAAGGTTTGTTTGTCGATCGGGATAGAAGTTTTATTAAAGATTGTCAATCCGTAATTATGGCTCTTGGCCAGGTTCCTGATTTAGCAGGATTAGGAACTATCAATAGTAGTCAAAATATTTTTGCCGGAGGAGATTTAGTCAGTGGCCCGGCAACAGTGGCAGAAGCAATTAAAGCTGGACACTGTGCGGCGGAGGCGATTAAAAATGTTGATGAAAAATTAAAAGATTTGAGTTTCCAGGCCAATTATGGTGATCCAGTTACCTTTGAATATTTAAATCTGGCTGCAAGAAATAATCTTGATTTAAAACAGCGGGACGACAACCCGGTGGCAGAAGCAGAACGCTGCCTTGGTTGCGGAACCTGTAATTCATGCGGTATCTGTTATCTATACTGTCCTGATTTAGCTGTTGTCATAGCAAACGGTCGTTTTGAGTTTAACCTGGACTATTGCAAGGGCTGTGGCATCTGCGTCAACGAATGCCCGGCCAGAGCTTTGGAAATGAAGGAGGAGCCGGCGAATGACTTTTGAGATGATTAGTGGCAGCCAGGCCGCCGCAACAGCCGTTCAAAGAGTTGGTGTTGATCTGATCGCTGCTTATCCGATTACACCGCAAACGGCAATTGTTGAAACTTTAGCTGATTTTGATGCCAGGGGAGAGTTGGGAGGCGAATTTGTCAGTGTTGAGTCTGAATATTCAGCTCTTGCCTTTTGTACCGGTGCATCAGCTTCTGGAGCCAGGGTCTTTACCGCTACTGCTTCACATGGTCTGGCCTACATGCATGAAATGATTCATTGGTCCAGCGGAGCAAGACTGCCAATCGTTATGGTTAACGTGAACCGGGCTATCGGTGCCCCCTGGTGTCTCGATCCGGATCAGGGCGACAGTCTCAGCCAGCGGGACACAGGATGGCTTCAGATTTATTGTGCCAATGCCCAGGAAGTCTTTGATACTGTTTTACAGGCATTTTCGCTGGCTGAAAAATTGCTTTTGCCCTGCATGGTGGTATTTGACGGATTCTATATTTCTCATACCTATGAGGTGGTCGATATTGCAGAAAAATCTTTGGTGCAAAGTTTAATCGGACCGCCAAATTTTAAAGCCCAGGTTGTTCCGGGATATCCGGAAAATTTGCACGGATTGTCAACCGGTGAAACAGTCCATAAGTTGGTAAAAAATCGCGACGATGCGATGCATCTTGCGCCGGAAGTTTTTGCCGAGATCAATAAGCAGTTTAAAAAAGTTTTCGGCCGTAGTTATCAAGATGTGGATGAATATATTCCTGCCGGTGCCAGAAAAGCTTTCATGGCGGTTGGGGCATTAGCAGAAACGGTAAAGTGGTCTTTGCCAGACCTTGAAAATATCGGGCTAATCAAGCTGCGGATGTTCAGACCTTTTCCCGCCGAAAGACTGCGTGCGATCGTCAAAGCTTATGAGCTGGAAGAGATTATTGTTCTTGATCGCAACTATTCAATCGGGAGCGGCGGAGTATTTGCCCAGGAACTCTGTCAAGCTCTTTACCAGTTGCCGGTAAAGCCTGTAATCAGGGATCTGATCTTGGCCGGCGGCATCGATTTAACCGGAGATATGCTTTTGAACATGCTCAGTGCAGGCAACGCAGAGACAAATGACCAGTATCTTGAAGTCTGGGGTGATCATCTAAAATGAAACCGGAAGCATTAGTCCATCAACAGGAAATGGTTTATTCCGGGCATAATGCCTGTCCGGGCTGCGGTGCTGCGCTCGCCGTCCGTTTTCTAACCAAGGCTCTTGGATCCAATATTGCTGTTGCGCTAACTGCATCCTGCTGGAGTATTATTGCCGGGATGCCTCCTTTAAATGCCTTAAAATGCCCCGTCCTACACTGTCCGTTTCCCAGCGCCGGTTCTGTAGGGAGCGGGCTTAAAAGGGGCTTGGAGGCAAAAGGTTACCATGAGACTACAGTTGTCGTGCTGGCCGGAGATGGCGGTACTTTTGATATCGGCCTTCAAGCCTTGTCTGGAGCAGCCCAGAGAAACGAAGACTTCATTTTTGTCTGTTATGATAACGAAGCTTATATGAATACAGGTATGCAAACAAGTTCGGCGACACCTTTTGGTGCGAGGACAAACACCGCGCCCTATCCACTCTTCAAAGAGGGAGAAAAGAAAGACATCATGCAGATCATGGCGGCGCATAGTGTACCGTATATAGCAACGGCAACGATCGCTTATCCTGAAGATTTGGATGCAAAACTGAAGAAAGCCAAAGCGATAAAGGGCTTTCGCTTTATTCATATATTATCGCCCTGCCCGCCTGGCTGGGGGACTGAATCATCAGAAACCGTTGAAATATCAAGGCTAGCGGTTACAACCGGTTTCTTCCCTCTTTTTGAAGTAGATAATGGCACCACCTGGAGGATGACCGTTCAGGCTGACATTAAAAGCGTTCCACTCAGTGAATATTTGGGGAGACAAAAACGTTTTAAGAACATGGATCAAGCTAAATTAGAACACTTGCAGGCAGAAGTTGATCGGGATTACAAAAAGTTAATGGCTAAAGTAGCAAAATAGCCGGCAAGCCTTCCATGATAAATTTTAGAATTATAATAAATTTTATAATTAGCGGCAGGAATTTCCCCATGCAGGCCGAAAAAGAAATATAAATGTACAACTGCAGAAATTTCATGGGAGGTGTCTGGTTTGCGGGAGCTTGCCGCGTCTGTTATTAGTGATCATGTGGCCGAGATGTGCCAGAAAGCAAACATCTACTTAGGCGAAGACGTCTTTTCTGCCTTAAAAAAGTCAATGGATACTGAAGAATCGCCAACAGGTAAGGAAGTCTTAAAACAGCTGATTGAAAACGTTGAGATTGCCAGAAATGAGCAAATTCCGATCTGCCAGGATACGGGGTTTGCTGTTTTTTTTGTCGAGTGGGGACAGGAAGTGCATCTGACGGGAGGAACGCTTGAGGAAGCGATTCATGCTGGTGTGCGCAAAGGATATGAAGAAGGATATCTACGCAAATCAATTGTCGATGATCCTCTCTACCAGAGGAAAAACACCGGAGATAATACCCCGGCGGTAATTTATACGGATCTTGTACCCGGTGATAAAGTGAAGATCTCTTTTGCCCCAAAAGGCGGCGGCAGTGAAAATATGAGCACGGTAAAAATGCTGAAACCGTCGGATGGTGAAGCCGGAGTAATTGACTTTGTTGTCAATCACGTTAAAGCTGCCGGACCGAATCCTTGTCCCCCGATAGTTGTTGGTGTCGGCATAGGTGGTACTTTTGACAAGGTTGCGGTGATGGCCAAAAAAGCCCTTTTCCGTCAAATAGGTTCAAAGCATGGCGATCCGGTTTTCGCGGAGCTTGAAGCGAAAATACTGAGCAAGATCAATGATCTAGGCGTAGGTCCCCAGGGTTTCGGTGGTAGGACTTTTGCTCTTGCCGTTCATATTGAAACATTTCCTTCACATATCGCCAGCATGGCAGCGGCAGTCAATATTAATTGCCATGCCTGCCGCCACCTGGAACGAGAAATATAATTTGATCAAAGCAGGAAGGAGGACAGCACAATGGAACCGAAAAAAATTTCTGCACCACTGAGCGATGCGGATGTGCTTGCACTTAAAGCGGGAGACAATGTATTAATTAGTGGAATCATATATACGGCACGTGACGCAGCGCATAAAAAACTAATTGAGTTGATGGAAAAAAATGAGGATCTGCCGATCGATTTAAAGGGACAGTTTATTTATTACGTGGGACCGGCTCCGGCCAAACCTGGACAGGCAATTGGTTCAGCCGGACCGACAACCAGCGGTCGGATGGACGCTTATACTCCAATGATGCTCGAAAAAGGGATGAAAGCCTGTATCGGTAAGGGTTTAAGAAATCAGGCGGTCAAAGAAGCGCTAAAGAAATATAAGGGCGTCTATTTGGCTGCAGTGGGAGGGGCGGGAGCATTACTCTCGAAACGAATAATCAAAAGCGAAGTTGTTGCCTATCCGGAATTGGGGCCGGAAGCGATTCGCAAGCTCGAGGTGAAAGATTTTCCGGCCACTGTGATCAACGATGCCTACGGTAATGATCTGTATGCTGATGGAGCTAAAAAATATGCGCGCTAACCGCACCTGATCTCTAAAAAAGAAGTCACCAAATAATAAAGGCAGGGATAATGATAATGACCATGAATAAAGAAGATTTGCTGGCTAAAGCCAAAAAGCCGGCCGAGGATGCGATGAAATTGCATCCCTTTTATAAAGGAAAAATTCAAGTGGATCTTAAGTGTTGCGTCCGGGATATTAAAGATTTTGCCATTTGGTACACTCCGGGTGTAGCCGAACCCTGCAAAGCGATAGCTAAGAATAAAGAAGATGTTTACAAATACACCAACAAGGCTAATTTGCTGGCGGTTGTATCAGATGGAACCAGAGTTCTCGGATTGGGTAATATCGGTCCCGAAGCCAGCATGCCGGTAATGGAGGGGAAAGCGCTACTTTTTAAATACCTAGGTGGAGTTGATGCTTTTCCAGTTTGTGTTGACACTAAGGATCCTGAAGAGTTCATTAAGTTCGTAAAAATGCTGCAACCTTGTTTTGGCGGGATTAACCTTGAAGACATTGAAAGTCCGAAATGTTTTGATATCCTGGATCGGCTGAAAGAAGAGTGCCACATTCCGGTCTGGCATGATGACCAGCAGGGAACGGCCATGGTTAATCTGGCCGGTTTGATTAATGCTTTAAAAATAGTTGGTAAAAAGATGAGCGAAGTAAAAGTAGTCATGCTGGGAGCCGGCGCAGCTAATATCTGCACCGCCCGTTTGATTATTGCTGCCGGGGTGGATCCGGCAAAGATCATCATGCTTGACAGCAAGGGGACATTACACAAGGGTAGGACGGAGTTAAAGGAAAAACACCCGGTCAAATGGGAACTTTGTCAGACTACTAACGCCGGTAATCTGGTTGGCCAACCTGCTGATGCCTGTAACGGAGCCGATGTAATCATTGCCCTTTCTACTCCCGGTCCTGACACGATTAAAAAAGAATGGATCTCCAGCATGGCGAAGGATGCAATTGTTTTCGCTTGCGCTAACCCGATTCCAGAAATCTGGCCCTGGGAGGCTCTTGAAGCCGGGGCGAAAATAGTATCAACCGGGCGTTCTGATTTTCCGAACCAGGTTAATAATTCGCTCGGCTTTCCGGCAATTTTCCGCGGTGTTTTGGATGTTCAAGCCACAAAAATTACTGATACAATGTGTATAGCTGCTGCAGAGGAACTGGCTGCCTGCGCTCCGGATGGTGGTATGAATCCCGAGAAAATATTGCCGACGATGGACATGTGGGATATCTTCCCCCGAGTCGCAACTGCGACGGCGATGAAAGCAATTGAAGAGGGAGTAGCCCGCATCAAGCTCAGTAGAGAAGAAATCTACAAGCTCGCCGAAACATCGATCGGCAAAGCCCAGAAGCAGACCCAAATGTTAATGGAGAAAGGGTTTATTCCTGCACCACCTGCCGAATAGGTCTGCTTTGCCAAAGGAGGATAATATGAGCGACGAAATTAAGATGGTTGATATTTATATTATGGGTAAAAAATATACAGTTCCGGAATCCCTGACCATCATGGATTCCATGGAGTATGCGGGATACCAGTTAAAGCGTGGTTGCGGCTGTCGGGCCGGGTTTTGCGGAGCATGTGCGACTGTATACCGAATGGCCGGTGATTACGAGTTAAAAGTTGGTCTGGCCTGCCAGACAAAAGTGGAAGATGGCATGTATTTGGCTCAAATCCCCTTTTTCCCTGGCCGTAAAGCAACATTTGATTTAGATGAGATCAAACCATCAGTAGCCCATTTTGCCCAGCTTTATCCTGAAGTTTACCGCTGCCTGGGATGTAGTTCCTGTACGAAAGTTTGCCCTCAAGACATTGATGTAATGCAGTATATCGCTTACATCCAGCGTGGTGATTTTGAGAAAGCAGCAGATTTATCTTTTGACTGCCTGATGTGCGGTCTTTGTGTATCGCGTTGTCCGGCAAATATTGTTCATTATAACGCTGCCCTCACTGCCAGGAGGCTATATAGCCGCTACATAGCTAAGCCGGATCAATTTTTAGCAGAGCGCACAAAGGCAATTGAAGCGGGTGAATGTAACGCCGATATTGATGCCCTGGTTTCTGCAGATCGCGATTCACTGCAGGATATGTACAACAAGAGAGAAATTGAATAACGAACCTGGAGAGGAGGTATTAGATCATTGGCATATAGCGGTAAACTTGGTGAGTTAGTAAAAAAAGTTGAAGAGAGCAGGGCCTCACGGGTTGGTGTTCATTTTCCACGCATGACTCAGGAAGAGCGACAGGAAGTGCTTGAAAAATTTCACCCAGATTATAATCCCGACGGTTTCCGCGAGATCAAGGTTGGTGTCAGCAAGGGAGCCAGGATGCCTGTTGAAATGGCTGATGTTTTTGAATCATGGAGCCGCCTGCGTGATCTAAAACTGGATCTGGAAACAGAACCGGACTACGATGTAGACGTTTTAATCATTGGCGGAGGGGGCGCCGGTGCTTCCGCTGCCCTTGAGGCGCATGCAGCCGGGGCCAATGTGATGATAGCTACCAAATTGCGTTTTGGTGATGCCAATACGATGATGGCGCAGGGTGGTATCCAGGCTGCCGATAAGGAAAATGATACTCCGGCTATCCACTACCTGGATGTAGTCGGGGGCGGACGCTTCGATAATGTTCCCGAACTGGCCCGTGCCCTGGTTATGGATGCTCCCCTGGTGATTAAATGGCTCGAGAACATGGGAACCATGTTTGATAAGAAAGATGATGGGACGATGGTCACCATTCATGGTGGAGGCACGTCAAGAAAGAGAATGCATGCTGCCCGCGATTACACCGGAGCGGAAATCATGCGCACGCTACGTGACGAAGTGCTGAATAAAGGCATATCGATTGTTGAATTCTGTGCTGCTGTTGAAGTAATCCTCGATCAAAATGGAAGAGCAGCCGGCGCAGTACTTTTTAATGTCGAAACCGAACAGTATCTGGTTGCAAGGGCAAAAACAGTAATTCTGGCAACTGGTGGTTCCGGCCGGCTTCATTATCGCGGTTTTCCAACCAGCAACCATTATGGGGCTACAGCCGATGGATTGGT
>Ga0180431_10006513_pt1 | contig 13855 bp, 9 predicted proteins | sample SS_ome_11_FD_132459 | JGI IMG/M metagenome (GOLD analysis project Ga0180431, IMG submission 132459) | Hypersaline lake sediment archaeal communities from the Salton Sea, California, USA - SS_1_MS_1 metaG | ecosystem: Environmental > Aquatic > Non-marine Saline and Alkaline > Hypersaline >... | reverse complement strand
GATTTTTTGGATCCGAAATTTATTTTTAATCCTCCAAAATGTTTGTGAATTTTCACATCTCAGGTACTGTAATTGTGTTACTATTAGCTAAGTCTGAGGCACCCAAAGCATTCTGAGCCAAGAACTATTGATCTACCTCTTAAACAGGCACGTTTGCTGTAGCGTGCACTTTTTTCTGAGATTTTTTGGATCCGAAATTTATTTTTAATCCTCCAAAATGTTTGCGAATTTTCGCGTCTCAGTTACTGTGACTGTTGAACTATTGGCTAGCTAGGGCTGGTGGTAATCTACCTCTCTTACATGGTGCACATGTGAGCATGCTCACATGTGATGTGTGCGCGTTCACAGTGATGACCAGTCCCATTTATGGTCATAGTCATATCTTGCGTTGCTGAAAGCAGTCAGGAAGAGTCCTTTCAGATAATCATAACTTGGACGCTCATCAAATCGCAAAGAGCGAGTGTGTCTGAAATATAGGATAAACTCTTTCGGAAGGCCAGTGCACAGGGTCTCCAATGACAAATCTCTTTTCTTTTCGCATATCTTTTCGTATTTCTCATCTTTGTTCCGACTGCGGATGGACTGCCATGGTAACCTCCCTTTCGCAAAATAGACCAACAAATAGCCAAGACTCTCCATATCATCACGCCTTGAGAGCTGGTGGCCCATGTGGGAATTGATGCTGGCATACCTTGCTGTTCCAATGATACGATTCCCAGTCCGGTATGGGATGTGTCCTGCCTCGGTCCTCCACTGCTTAGCAAGACCCAGATCAACCAGGAACACCTTGTCTGCATCCTCTTGTATGCCGGTCAGGAAGTTTTCTGGCTTGATATCACGGTGCAGGAACCCCTTGTCATGAATATATCTGAGTCGATCTATCATCTGATCAGCCAGCATCAGTACTGTTTTCATGCTAAAACACCTAGAGCATCGACGGAACAAATCCTCGAGGCTCGGCCCTAGTATCTGCATTACAAGATACTGATAATCATCTTTCTTCCCGTATGCCATGATCTCTGGCAGTCCACAATCCTCACTCCAGATTCTCTTGTAGATCTGGTACTCCTTTGATAGGACACGATTCTTGGCCGAAATCTCCTCCAGCTTGACAGCAACTGGATCCAGTGTATCCTTGTGAAAACCTTGCCTGACCACACCGAAGCTACCTTTCCCGATAATATTGGACAGGACATATGTCCTATGAACAAGGATTGTCTTTTCAGCGTAGAGGCTCCAGAGACTCTTTTTGTGATGATCATCACTATGCTTTTGTTTGTGCATGTGATGATTCGTACTGCGGTGACCTATGTCCACACTATGGTGACCTATGTCCACACTATGGCGACCTATGCCCACACCAGTGTTGTAACTACCATTGATTTCTGTGGGTCCAACAGGCAATGAGAACATTGTCGCATCACTCTGCCCTCTTTTGTCAGGTCTTGATGCATGTAATAATCTTTTATCCTGATATGATGCTATATTGTTATAAGACATATGTGGTCTGGAATGATCACTGATCTCGGTCAGTCGGACAGTGCTCATATTACCTTAATTTCTAGGAGAACTCCTAAACATTTTCATAAACGCACAGGCGCCACAGAGACGTATTTGGAACTCCGGCCCAAGGAGCCGCTAACTCCAATCTCATCGGAGGAACTACTCACACGGAACCCTCACATGTCAGTCGATTGTGGAGATTTTGACATAAGGACTTTTATATATGATACAATACAAGTAGGTTCAAGATGGATGATACCGACATGTTGGACAGTAACCCTTGGCAACCAGTGGATTCTGGAACCAACCACTGTACTTATGGCATGCAGTCAACTCTAAAAAGATTTAAAGAAATGGAAACAAAGCGCCAGCGAGATCAGGTTATCGCTATTTCACAACCAGATGAGTCAGCGGCTAACGTTCTGATGGAGGATGATCCAATTTATTCCAACAAGATCCATATTGGGGATGACGCTCCGCACCTGAATGGGGGGCGGGTTGTTCGCGAACGAGTGAGACTTATTAACATCAGCAGCCGGCATCGTCAGAGATGGGAATTGGAGGAGATTCCGGTCAACAGTGTCACCGGAAAATACACCAGGCTGATCACTGACAAGCATGGTAACCAGATCGTGGCCCGATATGATGCCGAGATTCTCAATGCCGAATACTATTGGGGGCTCCACGGTCTCCATATTGATGGGAAAAGAGGCCATCATGCTGTACAAATTGCAGAGCCATTTGTTGAAAAAGATGGGATCATTTACATGAAAAAAGCGAAGGACGTGACACCAGATTCATACACCATCACGCTCAGCCCGCCAATCGCACACATTAAAAAGATCAGACTTGTTGCCTCCGAAGTTCCCAATCCATATAAAACTATCGGGGCTCACAACAACCGCATTATTTTTCACATCAAGAGGGTCGGAGACGGCAGACCATTACCATTCAGACCAGACTATCGCAGCATCCCTTTTTACCTGATAGAGATCCCAGAGGGAGATTACTCTTTACGAGAGCTTGTCCAAACTATCCAAAATCTGGCCAATGAAGCATTGGACACATATAGTGATTGTACCAAGCATGATCTCTCTTTCACGGTGACAGCTGATCGGATCACTGGCATTATCAAAATCGAATTGACTTCTGGAGGTAGTGACACGGGGCACTGTGGATATGTGTTTCATTGGCGTTTCTGGTCACATTGGAGCATCCCAGAGGAACAAAGTCTCTACCGTATGTTGGGATTTGCCAGGCCATATCTCAAAAATAGTGACGGTAGCGACCATTACGCATCTGCATATGACAATATTTGGAGATTAGGATATGGACAAAGACCATGCAATCCAGGCGATGCAATGAAAGAGATGAAAAACGAGTCTGGTCGTTTGTATCCGAAAATGAGACCGAGACCATTCTCAGAGATCAATCTAACCCCACAAACATACATTTATCTGGTCATAGATGGTCTTAATCTTACCAATGATGATCTCATGGATACATCGATAAATGGTGTTATCAACAACATATTTGCCAAGGTTCAGCTCTGTTCTCGTTCCAGAAGCTGCGATGGTAATGTTAGCAGTAATGTTAGTGGTAATGTGGGTGCGGATGCAAATGGGTATTTGTACAATACTGCCATCTCGGTGAACAAAGTTTATTTAGAGAGCCCGTTCAGGTTCTTGGAAACACTAAAGCTGCGTTGGGTAGATGCATTTGGTCTGCCCGTAGATTTTGGCGACAGAGAGCACTCACTAACTTTTGAGATTGTTCAGTATGTTGACTATCTCACCGAGACCAACTTCGACTCCACACGCGGCATTCACCCTCAGTAGCTGGACTGTGTACTGCGAGCATGTTGCTCGGGGAAGTGGGGGAGCATTCTCCAAAGGCACGTTGCTGACATCGGATGCATCGGACAAACTGGGTGTTGCAGCAACAAACTCCTTCGCCACCGTCTTGGAGGCTGGCACTGTTGGAAGCTTCGTTCGTGTACTGATCCGCCACACTGGCTAATGTCACGCAGCAGCCTTGAATCCAAGGCTGTCAACCAAATCGGAAACAGTTCGCTGAACGTAATATCTGTCATATAGTAAACATATCACATATGATAGATTTCAGTCAATGGATTGACATGAGGGCATTTTTCATAGCTTTTCTGATAGGGTCTCTGTTCTCGTATCTGCGTATTGCAAGGCCACGAATCGTGTACAAATATCCAACCCCCTGGAATGCAGGTAAGGTCACATATATCGATGAGGCTGATGTATGTTACAAGTACAGAGTCAAGAGAGTGCCATGTCCTGATGATAAGAACAAAATCTCCACAGTACCACTGCAACCAGTAAAATAGTATCAATGAACTGCTGTTTTAAAGATTTGCATAATGTAAATAGCAGTAATTGCAATTGTGCTACGATTGTATGATCTTTCTAGATATAGTACAATCATATTGGGGCAGGGCCCTCATTGGAATGATTTGGGGCTTTGGTCTTGCATCCATTTTATATAATACGTGCAATGGACAGATTTGCGAAATTCCTGTCTATCAAGGACCAGACCCCAATAGCATCAAAAAAGCAACTTTCCAGCACGGATCCAGTGGTCTGTGTTATAAATATACACCATATACGACACAATGTCCACAATAGCAAAAATACAATCCTCGGCTAAGGTAAAGGGACAGTTTGGTTGACTTTCCATGTATACAGTTGGAATTCCAGCCTTGGATTCAAGGCTGTCGGCCCATTGGGCCGGAGTTGTAATCAGCATTCTGTTGGGATTTTTCCTCTCCATCCTTTTCGTTGGAAATGGAACCACGATCACCAGAGCACCAGATTCAAATCAGATCAGGAAAAAGGTTTTTTTTGATGGAGGTGAGGGAGGATGTTACCGAATGGAACCATACATAGTTCTCAGTCGTGGCAGACATGCACAATGAGGATCAAAACCAGAGAAATTGATCAGTAAAATAGTGACAATAGATGAAATACAAGAATTGTCACTGTATGAGCATATGCACCGAACACTCTGAATCACAATCAAAGTGTAGAACCAAAAAGAACAGAAGAAGGTCACATTCAAAGCAATCAGAATTGGGTCTGCAAATCCTGTTTGGAAATGAGTGGCACAAATGGACCTATCTTCAGGATCAATTAAGTTATGTAACTCCAAACTACATTTCTAGGAAGGTTGCTCAGTTGGGCAAACATTATTTCAGTGATGCACAGGTGTGTTGGGATATGTTCGGAGGAATGGGCATGGATGCTATAAATCTGGCCAATGTTTTCAACAAGGTCATTGTCACTGAGGTAGATCCCACCATTTGCGAAATCCAAGCCAATAATCTAGAAACATTAAATACAAAGAGCAATGTTGCTGCTTTTTGTAGAGATTGTGTTGCTGCATCCAAGGATCCGGAGTTCATGGAAGGGATCGATGTGATACATTTCGACCCCCCATGGGGAGAAACGTTCAGAACATATGAGGAGTTTTATTTTGAGAATGTCCACCTGCCAGGACCAGGCCTGCCCGAGGAGAGTGAATCCAGTGGACCAGGTATCAACATTATTAGCCTCTTAAACTACCTGTACCAAAATATACCTCGCATGATTCTCAAATCACCAATCAAATGTAACAGTTTTGAACGCTGGGCAGCTGATCAGGTTCCTCCTGTCAACATCCTCCAAACCTGCGAGTTTCCAACACATAAATTAAAATACCTCTATATAGACAAACCGACTGTACAAAAATATCATGATAGGATCAGATCCAACTCCCACACTGGATCCTATTCAAGACCACGGCGACACTCAGGCCTTTAACCCTAACCTGGTAATACCTGGATTGACTCTGGACAATGGCCTGAAAAGAGATCGATATGCCAGAGGTCTTGATGATCGTCTCCTGGGTTTTGATGATAACACCTTTATGTATAGTTATATATGCAGAGATGATGGATTGTTTTTGATACTACCTCCTTTGGACAATCTGATTTGTTCGCAGGGAGGGAAGGGTGATGTCAACCTGGCCAAGATTCGCGTATATAGTGATGGGGTACATACCCATTTCAAAATGCATTCTGCCCGTTATATCAAGCACGTGACTGTAATACGATACCAGATTCCACATGACGTGACCATACCCCTGAGAAACGTTGTGGTTGGTTATAAAACACGATTAAAAATACCGAGACAAAAGGGAGCGTTCTCTGATACTATTAAGGTCAAGGCCTCTGCTGTTTTGGCGCCGATTCCCGACATTATGGTTGCCACCAACTGTAAGAAAAAAGTTACCGCCACCACATTGATGCAGAATGAGACACAGGTACTCGATGAGTGGCTCAGACACTATTATGAGCTTGGTGTAGAGCATTTTTACTTATATGACAATAATACGGATGACCAGGATACCCTTGCTAAAGTTCTAAGACCATGGCAGGAGTATGGGCTTGTGACGCTAATTCACTGGAATTTCCCGTATGGTCCAACCAATGGCCAATTCAACAAATGGCTCGAGCATGAGGATAGGGAGAGGCTAGATTTTACTCTGAGCGCAGTCAACGATCACCGCTATTGTCAGCCTGCACAAACCAATGATGCTTTGTTGCGTTTTGGCCAAGGTTCTGAATGGATGTTTCTTATCGATGTGGATGAATATCTCAATACACGAGGGAAAACAATCCCTCAATTGATTGAGGAATTAGGTGATAAAAAAACAATCCTCAGCTTTGCCACGATCTGGTTTGGAAATCCGAGAAAAGAACCTGTCAAGGTCCCTGAAGGGGAATCAGTCCGAGGATGGTACAGGTATCGCGATGCAAAGAGCTGTGGCAACACAAGGCGCAAATGCCTCGTTAATCCCCGGAGATTCCAAAGGTTAGATGCACTCTACCATGTCCATTCTCCCCTGAGAGCCACCACTGTCAAAGGTAACAAGAACAAACATAGACATCTTCTCAAAGAAGTGACATGCAATGTCTCTGAGTCTGATGCAATCATTCACCACTACTATTGCACTTCCAGCAAGGATCGCAATCACGGACATGATGAGATTCTGGATGAAAGTCTTGTTCCAGGCGAAAAAATGACAGGTAATATTGACCCGACACATAATGCATGTGGATATTCCTTGTTCTCTCATCACAATAGTCTGGATGTCTGGTCTCAGTTTCATTGCTGTGAAGAACACAATTTCATTGACTCTGATCAACCCAGTGGCGAATGGTCTGGCTCATCTTGGTCGTCCTCACCCACACTGGTTGCCGCTGTGTCGACGGCTCACCAAACAGTATTACCAGGCTCGTCAACGTATTCTCAATCACCCTGTACCACAAAGGATCACCGATTACGACAGTGAGATCATTGGATCGCGTGCACTTGCCTGGACCAGCATCTCTGCCAGCAGCATGGGAACCACGGTAGCACTGGTCCTCCGTGCCCTCCGTGGTTCTTGCTGGGCGCGCAGGACCGATCGAAGTTAACGGTTCCTCGGACCCCTGCTATGTAGTCTGCAAAAATTGACCTATCTTCATGTATATTCAAGCTTTGTTGTAATCAGCCAAACCACTTACAACAATGTATTTACCACGTTTACCACGTTTACAACTCCTCGTATTCTCAGCACTATTTGGAACCGTTTTTTCATCACACAGCTCAACCGCTCCCACATGGTTTCCAGGTGGCAATGACATCGTCTTGCCCACACCTATCGAAGACCCTGCTCCACTCTATCCCAGACCAAGGCCTGGATCATATTTGGGATCCGAATTGGAGATCACCAACGAACAAACTCAGCTCTTCAACAAGTTCAATATGTTTCTGACCAAGGTCTATGGAAATCAGCTCCTAGGTCGGAGGCTTGTTGGTATGGATGGAGATGGTGGCGGTGAAGATGCCACCTTTCACATTGCACCTGGTCGCAGCTACAAGATCGATTTGACGATGCCTGTTCCCGGAACAACACATGCATTTAATGCATCGCGTCCAGACCTCAATCCATTCTATTTTGGCTCTATGAGCGATAACAGAGTTCATATTGAGGTCTGGGAGAATGATCAGGCACCCGTAGGCTTGAACATTAGACTTGGTGTGTATCGTCGCCTGATTCTCAGAGGACACCAGAAAACACTCGAAACTCTATGCCAAAAGTGTCATGACTACTTCAAACCTGTGATCAAAAATGACAAGATCGCTGTTTATACCTGTTCTCATGGCTGGTGGGGAAATCCGGTCTCGGTATCCAAGAGACCACTCAATACTGTTTACCTGGATGAAAGCATTCGGGCCAAGGCTGTCAACGATCTCAAACATTTCTGCGATCAGAAAACCCATGAACTCTATCGTAAATATGGAATCCCCTATCGTCGTCACTATCTCTTGGCTGGTCCACCGGGAACAGGCAAGACCAGCCTTATCCGAGCGCTCGCATCCGAGATGGACAAGAGCATCGGACTCCTCGAATTTGGCAAGGATTTTGGACAATACGAAATGGCACGTGCCATGAAAAATTTCCCTGCTGATTTCCTCATCATTGAAGATATTGACTCATTGTTTGCTGGTCGTGACAATGATCCAAGTAGCAATGGTCTCAGTTTCAGTGATTTCATCAACAATATCGATGGTATCTGTTCACGGGAGGGTATCGTCGTGTTCATGACAACGAACCATCCAGATCGTCTCGATCCAGCTCTGATCCGCCCTGGACGCGTTGATATGTTGATCCCAATGACTCATATGACACGAAGTCAAATGCTTGAAATGTTCGCCGCCTTCTTTCCCGATCAAGTGGCGCACTTCGACTGTTTCTATGACCAGATTGAACACACGGATGTATCCGCGGCGATCATGCAAGGATTTTTCTTTCGGAATCTGGGATGTGAAGATATTTGTGATCACATTTCTGAACTGGTGGATGACATATATGTCCGAACGCACCTGGAACCAGAGCAAAAACATTAGGAAGAGAGATCCACCACTGCAAATACAGGCACTGTAATATGTACCAATTACGCTACTACTTGAAATTTCAAGTATTATGTGCTTGTAAACAGTCACTTTGATACTCTAAATTAAGGTTCCAGTCATGTATCTGTAAGGCACATGCCTTGAAAAGTCATTGAAATATAACTCGATATGGTGAATCCATGAACTGCTGCAATTACATGCCTTGGAACACCCGTATCGTTTTCTGGAAAAGTTTTGAAAAACGATTTCGTTTTTCCTCATTTTGGGAGTTTTCGTCCTGAAAATTTCAAACTTTTTGAAATTCCGGAATTATTCCTGGTATGCATGTGATACTTAAAATTGTTGACCCAGTTACATGACTGTAAAGCACCTGTATTGGGTGCTCATTAAAGCTGAGGTGAGGTGTATCATTTCAAACCATGTAAAAAGTTATAATTTCGTTGAAAAAGTCGAAAGTGATCGAAATGGGTGTAGATTTTGTTCTGGGATGTGAGGTCGTGTTGTGTTGTTCACCTATGACAACCCAAGAAAGTAAGTCTTAATGCTTACGTACTACGTAAATTTTCAACAGTTACCTAGTTGCTAGGATTTGGTGGGGTCTAGGTAGAGTGACCAAATTCTAGTTAGGGTGCCCCATACCATTTGCTCAGAAATATGCTCATGGTAGTGATATTCCAATCACCATCGCCTTCGAAGCGTATCTGCGGGCACCTGTATTGATGTAGAACAGACCATGAGATAGCTCCTATAAATTTTGCGCCAAAATTGGCGCAGATGGCATGTAATAGTTCGATCGGTCTAAATGAATCATTCATACTGAGATCACTCTGTTAGATTTTGCGCCAAAATTGGAGCAGGGAAGTGCCATGCACTGGTAGTGCTATACCATTGACCCTGAGATTACTCTGTCAGATTTTGCGCCAAAATTGGCGCAAGGGCATATAATAGTTCGATCGGTCTGAATGAATCATTGATGCTGAGATCACTCTGTCAGATTTTGCGCCAAAATTGGCACAAGGGCATATAATAGTTCGATCGGTCTGAATGAATCATTGATGCTGAGATCACTCTGTCAGATTTTGCGCCAAAATTGGCGCAAGGGTATGTAATAGTTCATTCGGTCTAAATGAATCATTGATGCTGAGACCACTCTATTAGATTTTGCGCCAATTTTGGCGCAAGGGCATGTGATAATTTAATTGGTCTGAATGAATCATTGATGCTGAGATCACTCTGTTAGATTTTGCGCCAAAATTGGCGCAAGAGCATGTAATAATGTAAATGGTCTTAGTGAATCATTGATGCTGAGATCACTCTATTAGATTTTGCGCCAAAATTGGCGCAGTTGGCATGTAATAATGTATTTGGTCGGAACGAATCATTGATGCTGAGATCACTCTATTAGATTTTGCGCCAATTTTGGCGCAATGGCAGGTAATAATGTAATTGGTTTGGATGAATCATTGATGCTGAGATCACTCTTTTAGATTCTGCGCCAAAATTGGCGCAAGGGCATAAATCATTGTCTTTGTGTCAGGTCACACAGAGCATAAGGATATCTGGCCATATTTTTGTAAATCATAATATACAGATCCGAATGTCATCTCAGTCATCAGCTGTAAAGAGAATGTTTCCTCAAATTGCTAAGAAGAAGCTATCTTGTCCACGGTGTCCCAAGTCTTTCTCTAACAAGTACGGTCTCAAACGCCATCTGAGTGGACGTTGCAAGGGAGATCCAGCAACATATATGGCTCGCCTGGGTCTGGTTTATCCATCTGAAGACCAGGATGAGATGTATGATGATGAGATGTCTGAATCTGACGAAATATCTGATTGTGTTGAGGACAATGGTATTGAGGATAATAGTGTTGAGAACAATGGCATTGAGGATAAGGACAATGGTGTTGAGGACAATGGTGTTGAGGACAATGGTGTTGAGAACAATATTGAGGTAGGTGAAAGTGTAGGCACCGCCTTGGTGGTGGTTCCGTCTACAGCTCTGGCCCTGGAGCCTGTTGCTGGTGCCACAGTAGGCGAAAAATTGGATCCAATGCGAAGCAATGCGAGTCGCCATGGCTTGTTTTCTCGTGTGAAACAACAACCAGTCTCCACGGAAATCATTGCTACAAACTTGGGTTCGACAGTTGATGATGCTGCATTGGATCAACAACATTTTCAGGAAAATGTCCTGAGGCAGCTCAACAATCTGAGGGACCAGATCGCCAAAAATAAGTCAAAAGGCAATGGCGAGGATGATGGAAAGAGTAGTGATGAGGACAAGAAAGATGAGGAGGACCCAAAAATAGACATTGTTTGCCTTGCCAAAGGGGACTATGTCAAAAAGATCATTCAGTTGTATGATGGTGATGAGGAGAAGGCCATGAACTACATCAAAAATGTTGGCATTGCGACTGACTTTTTGGAGGGCGATTTTCGAATGATCAAAAAGATTTATTTCGATGGCAAGAAAAAGAGCCAGTTCCCAATCCGTGTGAAGGATTATAAGAGGAACAAGCTGGAATATCTCGAGGAAAATGGTGAGTGGATCCTTGATATCAGAGGCGAAATAGTCGGTAAAAGGCTATGTGACAATCTGGTGGCCACCCTATTAGTTGCAAATACCCAGTTTAATGAGGTTATCATCAATGAGCCCGATGAAGAGAGGAAGGCGGTTCTGCTTGATATATTCCAGATCAATAAGACACAGGCTCACATTCTGAAACTCACTGAGCGTAAAACACAAGGAAAGATGAGCAGACGAGTTGCTGAGTTTATCACCTATTGCAAAGAGGTGCAAGATGAGACAGGGAGTCTAGACAATGTGAAGAAGGTTTATGAGTAACCGACTGTGATTTGTCAGCTGCGTTGACATGGTGCCAGCCATTTCAGATCCAAGTACATGAACAATTCTTGTTCAGATCGTACATCGATCTTCGTTCCGGTGATGTATTTGCTAGGAGCATGTGGGTCCAGCTGCTTAGTAGCATGATTGACCTCGATTGGTTCTCGCCGTCTTCGTGTCACCGTCTCCTGGAATGGATATAGTCCCCAATTGGTCAGACTGAATCCTTTCCGGAGGGCGATTGCTCTGGTGATGCGATTGAAAATATCACTCCCTGTGAAGTAGAGCAGGGAGGGATAGAAACTATCCCTCGGAACCCAGAGCAGATCGAGGCGGCGCACTCGGTTGTAGGGAGCTGGTGTCCGAATGAGGCCTTGAAATTTGGCGTATCCAATATTTAGTGTCGCTTCCAATCTTCCTCCCAGCTGCAATTCCTTGAGTAGATATGCCAGCAGTTCTCGCTTCTGAAGAATCTGTTCTTTTTCAGTCTCGGCTCCTGGATCACAGAATAGAATGTCAATATCTCCACTGGTGGACTTGCCTCGCCGGTAGCTGCCGCAGACCTCGCTCATGATGCGCGGATCCTTGCGGAACAAGATCTCTTTGATCATTTCGTAAGTGGTACTGATCTCTTTTCGTGGTATCCGGGCTCCAATATCCTCATAGAACTGTAGTCCAGTACGCACAGCGTGTGGTATCAGTTGATCGAGGGAGGAACCTGTTGGTGTCTGTTGCAGTGCACTCTGCAATGTTTGAACAGATGAAATGTCATACTCATCCAGCAATTTCTTACCCAGTTTCTCACCAAGGCCGTGGACAGAGGTAAGGTCCAGGAGCGCCCGGACACGAGGCGAGGACTTGACCTCTCGTAACTCAGCAAGATCCCCAGTAACCAAGATCTCCTGAATGCGTCTCACAATACCTTCACCAATCCCTCTGTACTGCAACAGGCTGGTGGCATCAACTATCGGTTCTGGCTGAGACCGAATGCGACTCAACCCTCTCCGGATGGACAAGTGGCGAAAATCGTGACGTCTTTTCTCTTTGGGATCATCTGCCATCAACTGCTGGATCTCAATCACATCCAACAGTGCCTGAAACTTCTCAATGATGAGTTCATTCTTCTGTCGTGGGTCAAAATATCGGCTATATAGATCAATGCTCATGCATGCAGGTATGTATGTGAGACATGTGGTAGTCATGGCAATCAATTCAATTGTTTGTTGGTTCAAGAAAAGTGATGAGTCATTCTTGTGATTGGTAAGAATCACAAAAATAGATTCAGGAGATCAAAAATGCCAGAGGTAGCTGAGGTGCGCCTTCTTGCAGATACAATGGAACGATTCCTCCTCAACAAGCGATTGGTGCAGCTACGTGTACGCAATCCAGATGCACTCGCCAAATGGGTAAACCGATGCTGTCCATTCCTACAGGAGTTCAATGCCAAGCTGGATAGCCTTCAACTCACCGGTTCATCCCCATCCGTAAAATCGGTGCATACTCATGGAAAGCTGAGTTGGCTTGAATGTGATGGAGATATTTTCATTGGGATACATTTTGGTATGAGCGGAAATATTCGCCCTGAACCCACTTCCGATTTTTTGGCAACCTATCGCTGGAAGGGCAGACCAGTCTCGGTTGATGAGTATCTCAAACATTGTCTTGTTGTGATCGAATATGTCAGCGAGGATGGAGGGCCAATAGGTAAACTGTATTTCCATGACATTCGACGTTTTGGACGCATTGAGATTTTCTGGAGCCGCGCGGAACTGGATCTGAAACTGAGCAAACTAGGGCATGATCCACTATCACACAACCCATATGTGACCAATGATGAAATAGTTCGCTTGTTCAGATTGCACAACCACAAGAATGTGTGCAAAGCTCTGATGGATCAGACCCTCCTGGCAGGTGTAGGGAACTATCTCAAGAGTGAATCCTTGTACAGGGCTAAAATATCCCCACATGCGACCATTCACATGATTCCTGATGATGCTCTATGTGCGTTGTATCGTGCGGTGCGGGCAATCTGTCATGATGCTTACACAGCCGGTGGCGCAGCGTTATACACCTATAGTGGTGTGCAGGGGGACCAGAGTGATTTCAAGAAGACTCTCCGTGTCTATGGGAAAGAAGGACAATCCTGTGATGGATATACCGTACAAAGGATAGCTGACAAACAGAGTCCCGATCGCCGCACAACATTCTGGATCCCAGAGATCCAAACTATTGGAGGTGAGCAGGTACAAGCAATGCTCACGCCCCCTCTTCCGAAACCGACACTACCTCCTCCCAAAGTGTGGAGGAGGTAGTGTGATCTATATCATTCACCATTCATCAGGCTTTTGGTCCAGTCATCGTGTCTTTGGTGACCTTAGGTCCAGTCACCTTGTCTTTGGTGACTTGTGGTCCAGTCACTGTGTCTTTGGCAACCTTAGGTCCAGTCACCTTGTCTTTGGTGACTTGTGGTCCAGTCACTGTGTCTTTGGCAACCTTAGGTCCAGTCACCTTGTCTTTGGTGACTTGTGGTCCAGTCACTGTG
>Ga0180431_10006511_pt1 | contig 13856 bp, 8 predicted proteins | sample SS_ome_11_FD_132459 | JGI IMG/M metagenome (GOLD analysis project Ga0180431, IMG submission 132459) | Hypersaline lake sediment archaeal communities from the Salton Sea, California, USA - SS_1_MS_1 metaG | ecosystem: Environmental > Aquatic > Non-marine Saline and Alkaline > Hypersaline >... | reverse complement strand
CTAAAACCGGAGCGTAAACGTCGTGGGGCCGCCGGGTTCGGATTCGGCGATGAGTTCTCCGCGATGCAACCGCATGATCTGGCGGGACAGGCTGAGACCGATGCCGGTCCCGTCTTTCTTCGTGCTGAAGAACGGCAGGAAAATTCTTCCGAGTGCTTCCGCTTCGATCCCCGTGCCGTTATCGGTGACCCGGACGACGGGGCGGCTCCGCTCATTGAAGCGCGCCTCGACGGTGATCTCCGCATCCTCCCGGCCGTCGGTCGCATCCAGCGCGTTCCAGAGGAGATTAATGAGGACCTGCTCGACGAGCTGAGGGTCGGCGTTTAATGTCATGCTCTCGGGTTCAACCCTTATGTGGAAACGGAGGGGCCGCCCCTCGATCTGTGGGGCGATGAGGGTCTGGACCCGGGAAAACAGGTCGTGCGCCGGGAAGAGACGGAACTCGGGCTGCGGGATGTGCGTGAGATCACGATAGGTATCCACGAATTGCAGAAGCCCGCGGCTGCGTTTCTGAATGATCTGAAGCGCCTCGCGGGTCTTCTCCTTCTCCGGGAATTGCGACCCATCACACTCCGTCTCCGACACCAGAGTCTGTTCGATGCTTCCGGCCAGTGAAGCCAGCGGAGTCAGAGAGTTCTTGATCTCGTGGGTGAGAACCCGGATGAGATCCCGCCAGGCTTCCATCTCTTTCTCGTTGAGCTCGGGGGTCACGTTCTGGAGAGTGACCAGCGTGAGGGTCCGGTGCGGCTGGCGCAGTTCCGTCGCTCGCGCGGAAATCTGGATCGTCTCTCCGTGAAGAGAAACGGATATCAAATCCCTCTCTCCGGGTTCGAGGGAGCGAAGGCGGTCCGGCACATCAGGACCGACCGCCGCCAGATCGTCGAGCATCCGGACGGCGGGAACGTCCAGCAGAGACTTGACCGCCGGATTCAGCAGCTCCACCCGGCCGTCCGGGCTATACGCAAGGACCCCGATTCCGACGTGCTGGACAAGGGCCTGGAGGTAGCGCAGGTTCTCCTCCTTCTCCAGAGAGATCCGCCGGAATTGATCCAAGATCTTGCCGAACTCGTCCCGGAGCTCCGCGAAGGCCGTCCCTCCGGGACCCCGGGGCGGTGCCTGGGAGAAATCCGAGAATTCAATGGTCTGGAGAAACCGGCTGAGATTCCGTGTTGTGGTTTCCACGTATCGAATGAGTCCGCGCGTTTGAAGCGCGATCAAAACACCGCAGACGACGATGGTTACGTACTGGCCGCGCGGGAGCAAGGATACGAAGAGCACGACGGTGCCGAGGATCAAGAGCACCCGAACCGCGCAATTCAAGCGGAAGTTGCTAAATGCCATGGTCCTTGAGCCTCCGGTACAGCGCCGGGCGACTCACGCCCAGTTCGCGAGCGACTCGACTGACGTTTCCGCCGAATCGCTCCATGGCCCGACGAATGATCGCTTTCTCGATTTCCTGGAGGTTGAAGGTGTCGAAAGGCACCGTCTCATCGGACGACCCTCGACGCGCGAGGAGGAAGTCATCCGGTTCGAGTTCTCCGGATCCGCTCATGATCACGGCCCGTTCGATTGCATGCTGGAGCTCCCGGACGTTGCCCGGCCAATCGTAGTCCTGGAGTTTCTCGAACGTTACCGGGCGGATGCCGGTCAGGTCTTTCCGGTATTTCCGCGCGTATCGCCGGAGGAAGTGGCGCGCGAGGAGCCGGATGTCGGCCTGTCTCTCACGAAGAGGCGGAATCGGGATCTCCACCGTATTGAGCCGGTAGAGAAGATCCTGGCGGAATGTTCCCTCGGTCACGCGGTCGACCAGAGATACGTTGGTTGCGGAGATCAACCGGATGTCCACGTCCGATGCGGTGTTGGATCCCACGCGCGTGATCTGCCGGTTCTGTAGGGCCGACAGGAGCTTGGGTTGCAGCTCGAGCGGGAGATTCCCGATCTCGTCGAGAAAGAGGGTTCCTCCGGATGCGACCTCGAAGCGACCCGGCCGATCCTCCCTGGCATCCGTGAAAGCGCCTTTTACATGGCCGAAGAGTTCGCTCTCGAAAAGACTCCCGGTGAGCGCGCCCAGATCCACCCGCACGAAGACCTCACGGGAACGAGTTGACTGCCGGTGCACGGCGCGCGCCACCAACTCTTTCCCGGTCCCGTTCTCTCCGGTGATGAGCACGTTGGCCTCCGTGGCGGCCACCTTCGTGATCATCGCCCGGACTTTCTGAATGGCCGGCGACTCCCCGATGAAATCCTGGAACGGCTGGTCCAGGTCCGCGCTGAGCTGCTGCTGGCGGGAACGGAGGCTCCGCACCGTCCGCCGCTCCTCGCTGAGAGCGAGGGCAGAGGACACCGTGGCCAGGAGTTTCTCATTCTCCCAGGGTTTGGCCACGAAGTCGGTGGCTCCGGCCTTGACCGCCTGAACGGCCGTCTCGAAATCGGCAAAGGCGGTGATCAGAATCACGATCGCCAAGGGATCGATCTCGAGAATCCGCCCCAGCCAATGAAAACCCTCGCGGCCGCTGGTTACATCCTTCGTGAAGTTCATGTCCAGAAGGATGACATCAAAGCGTTGCTTTGCGAGAAGGTCCGGAATGACTCCGGGATCACTTTCGGTTTGTACCTCGTGAACCAGTTGACCGAGCAGCATGTCGGCGGCAAAGAGAATGTCCTCGTTGTCATCGACCACCAGGATTCGACCGGTCTTGGTCTCCGTCTTATCTGTCATCTCCATCTCCGCTCCAGTGTCCGAGGGCCGACAGGGATTGTAACGTTTCTTTACACAACTGTGAAGCCCCGTCTTCCTATCCCGTTGAGAAAGTGGGCGGACGTTTCTGGCACGGGGCTTGTATAAGGAAGAGGGTGCAGCTTTCGGACCGGAGATGAACATGTCGGGAATGGATCGGAGAATTGAGAAGAAGTCCTGGCCGCCGAAGCGGATCGCCGTCGTCGTCGTCCTGGCCGCGGTCGTGTTCGTCGTCATCTGGAACATCGTGTCGGCTACGCGGGGAACCATCCTTCGCATACCCGAGGAACGTCTCCGGATCTCCACGGTCACCCGTGGCGAGTTCCAGGAGTTCATTCCCGTGGTCGGGACCCTGATCCCCATCACGACGCATTACCTGGACGCGGTGGAGGGGGGACGCGTGGTCACGATCCACCGCGAGGCGGGCAGTTTCGTCGAGGAGGGCGACGAGATTCTGGAGCTCAGCAACACGGATCTCCTGCTCGACATCATGTACCGCGAGGCGGAGCTCTTCCAGCAGAGCAACAATCTCCGCAATACCAAGCTCATGATGGAGCAGAACCGGCTGGAGATGCGCCGCGAGCTTCTCGACATCGATCACGAGATCAAACGGCAGCAGCGCACCCGGGAGAGCCTTGCCGGTCTTGCCGAGAACGGCCTCGTGTCCGAACGAGAATACGAGGAATGCCGCGATGAGCTGGATTACCTGGTCAAGCGGCGCGACCTGCTCGTGGCCACGCAGGAACAGGATTCTCTGTTTCGTACCGTCCAGATCCGTCATCTCGAAGAGTCCCTGGACCGGATGCAGGCCAATCTGGGCGTGGTCCGGGAGAACATCCAAAACCTCGTCGTCCGGGCGCCCGTTACCGGCCAGCTGACCTCGCTCAGCGCGGATATCGGGGAGTCCAAAGCCCGGGGAGAGCGCCTGGGACAGGTGGATGTCCTGGCCGGGTTCAAGGTGCGGGCCGCCATCGACGAGCACTACATCGCCCGCATCCATTCCGGCCGGAGGGCCTCGTTCGTATTTTCCGGAGAGGTCTACCGGTTGACCATCACGAAGGTCTATCCGGAAGTCATCAACGGCCGCTTCGAAGTGGACCTCGGCTTCGACGGTAGAGAGCCTGAAGACGTGCGCCGGGGCCAGACATTCCATATCCGCCTGGAGCTCGGAGATCTGTCCGAGGCCCTACTCCTTGCCAACGGGAGCTTCTACCAGAAGACCGGCGGGCGCTGGATCTACGTCCTCGACTCGTCCGGGCGGAAGGCGCACAGGAGAGACATCACGCTCGGCAGACAAAACTCCGAGTTCTTTGAAGTTCTCGACGGTCTGGATCCCGGAGAGAGGGCCGTCACTTCGTCCTACGAAACCTACGGGGACGCGGACGTGCTGGTTCTGCAGTAAGAAGAGGCTACGGGAACGCGAGACGGCGAGGGCACAGGCGGCCCCTGAGAGCATCAGGCAGGAGGATCACATGATCACCACCCAGAATCTCACCAAGATCTTTCGAACCGACGAAGTCGAGACGACGGCGCTCAATGAAATTGATCTCACCGTTCAGGCGGGGGAGTTCGTTGCCGTGATGGGGCCCTCCGGCTGCGGCAAGTCCACGCTTCTCAACATTCTGGGGCTTCTGGATTCCCCGACCGCCGGCCGGCTCGAGCTTTTCGACCGGGAGGTTTCCGGATATTCGGAGAGGAAACGTTCGGAACTCCGGAAGGGGAACGTCGGCTTCGTCTTCCAGAGCTTCAACCTGATTGATGAGCTGACGGTCTATGAGAATGTGGAGCTGCCCCTCCTCTACCAGCGGGTTTCCGGCGCCGAACGCAAGCGGCGGATCCACGAGATGCTGGAGCGGTTCAATCTCATGCCGCGGCAGAAACACTTTCCCCAGCAGCTCTCGGGCGGCCAGCAGCAGCGTGTGGCCGTAGCCAGAGCCGTCGTCGGGAATCCCAAGCTGATCCTGGCCGATGAGCCCACCGGCAACCTGGATTCCGCCCATGGGGAGGAGGTCATGAGTCTTCTGGCCCGGCTCAATGAGGACGGGACGACCATCATCATGGTGACTCATTCCTCGAGTTACGCGGCGTACGCACGCCGGGTCATCCATCTCTTCGACGGCGTCGTGGTCACCGAAGCGGCCGGGAGCGTGGGCCATGCGTAGCCGGGGGAGATCCCTTGAGAACGTCGGGCGGGGGGTGCGACCGTGCTGAGACATTATGCAATCTCGGCCTTGAGACATCTGGCGAAACACAAGGGGCATTCGCTCATCAATATCGTGGGGCTGGCCATCGGGCTGGCGGCGGCGATTCTCGTTCTCCTGTGGGTCCGGTATGAGATGAGCTTCGACCGTTTTCACGAGAACGCGGATCGGCTCTACAGAGTGGCGTTCACGACGGAGGACAGGCAGGTTCACAGTGCGTACCTTCCGGGCCTGGCCGGACCGTATTTGAAAGACCGGTATCCCGAGATCCTGGATACCACTCGACTCATCGACTCCGGCGCGCGCAAAGTGTCGACGGACGGCAGGGCCGTGTTCACCAGCGCATGTTGCGTGGACTCGTCTTTCTTCCGGATGTTCACATTTGCCTTCGCCCAGGGAGACCCGAACACTGCGCTCAACCATCCTGATGGAGCCGTCATTTCCCCGGGTCTGGCCAAAGCGCTCTTCGGAAACGCGGATCCCTTCGGGGAGGCATTTCAGCTGGAAGGGGAACAGGGAAATCTCCTTCTCCGCGTCACGGGGGTTCTGGAACCCATTCCCGAAAACTCCACCATCCGCTACGGTCTCTTCACGGCCTTCGCATGGGCGCCCGGGTGGGCGAAGAAATGGGACATGAAGGGGGTCTACACATACGTATTGCTTGATCACAATCAATCCTATCGGGAGGTGAGTGCACGCATTGAGGACGTGTACAACGTTCATAACCCGGGGGATACGCCGAACGACTTTTACCTCCAGCCGCTCAAGGATGTGCACCTGCGGGAACTGGGCGGTGGCGGACTGATTGTCTACATCACCCTGTTCTCGGGCATCGGGTTGGCCATCCTGCTGATCGCGTGCATGAATTTTATGAACCTCGCCACGGCACGTTTCTCCACCCGAGCGAAGGAAATCGGAGTTCGAAAAGTGATCGGCGCCACTCGCGGGCAGCTGGCCCGCCAGTTCCTGGCCGAAGCCGCGGTACAGGCCCTCTTGTCGCTCGTGCTGGCCCTCGTCGTCCTGGAGTTCCTGCTTCCTCCGATCGCAGGGGTTTTCGAAAAACCCCTGGATCTGGAGTACTCGTGGGCGCTGATGCTTCAGCTCGTGGGCATCGCGCTCGTTGTGGGCCTGGTGGCCGGGAGCTATCCGGCCCTCTTCCTCTCCTCGTTCAGTCCGGTGACCGTGCTCTCCGGCCCGTGGCCGGCCCCGACTTCCCACAGGAGGATGTTCCGAAGGGTCACCGGGACTCGCATCGGAGGCGCCCTCCTCCGAAAACTGCTGGTGATCGTACAGTTCTCGATCTCGATTTTCTTCGCGCTCTCCATTCTCGTGGTCCTTCGGCAGCTGAACTACATCGACACCAAGGACTTGGGATTCGACGAAGAGAACCTCGTCATTCTTGTCACACAGGGAGAACTCTTCCGTAGGCATGAGACTCTGAAGAGGGGTCTCCTCAGCGATCCGGCGGTCGAGAGCGTGACGTTCACGGCAAACGTGCCGATCGGGTGGACCAGTTCCCTGGGCGTGCTCTGGGCCGGTATGCGCCGGGACGAGATCTTCGACATGGGGACGCTGATGGTGGATTCGGACTACGAGAAGACCCTGGGGATGGATCTGGTGGACGGACGGTTCTTCTCAGAGGACTTTCCCTCGGACGAGTGGACGGCCTGCGTGGTGAACGAAGCCGCCGTGAAGGCCATGCGGATGACGGACCCCGTCGGGAAAGAGATCACACTGGCCCCCGAGTCTCCCTACGAGAACAGGCGAACCATTGTGGGCGTGGTCAAGGATTTCCACAACGAGACCCTTCACGGGAAAGTCCGGCCGTACACGCTGTTGCCGGCGACGGCGGGCGCCTTCGCGAGTATCCGGCTGCGCCCCGGCACACTTCCCGGGGTGCTGGAGTCCATCGAGCAGACCGTGCATGATATTGCGCCCGATGATCCCGCGGCGTACTGGTTTCTGGATGAGGAGATGGACGGCCGGTACGCGTCCGAGCGACTGACGGCCGGATTCATTCTGGCGGCTGCGCTTCTGGCCATGTTCCTGTCCTGCCTGGGGCTCTTCGGGCTGTCGGCATTCACGGCCGAGCAACACACCAGAGAGATCGGCATTCGGAAAGTGCTGGGCGCCTCCCTCGCCGGTATTACGTGGTCCCTGGTCAGAGAGCACCTGTACTTGATCCTGATCGCCGGCGCGGTCGCGTTCCCGGTCGGGTATTTCGCGATGGCCAACTGGCTCGAGAACTTCGCGTACCGGACGGGAGTGGGGGTGTGGACCTTCGTCGTGGCGGGGGGCGCCACGGCGGCGATCGCGCTGGCAACGGTGGGGGGTCAGGCCCTCCGGGCGGCGATGGCCGATCCGGTCAAGGCGATCCGCTATGAATAGAGCTCGAGCGGCCGAAACATGTGAACGACCCCTGGGAGAACTCCCGAGAGGACACGCGTGATGCTAGGCAACTATCTTCTGACCGCATTCAGGAACCTCCTCAAGCGCAGGACGATCTCACTCATCAATATCCTCGGGCTCTCGGTCGGCATCGCGTGCTGTCTGCTGATCTTTCTCTGGTTCCAGTTCGAGTTCGGCTACGACGACTTTCATGAGAACCTGGAAGATCTGTATGTGGCTTGTACGGAGGTTGTCTACGGGACACAGTCCTTCCGCGGCATCCAGTCGCCGCCCGCCCTGTGTCCCGCTCTTGTGGACGAATACCCGCAGGTCGTGAGGGCGACGCGGGTTATTCCAAGGAGCGACGGGATCCTGAGCTACAAGGACAAACAATTCAAAGAAGTGATCCGTTCGGTGGACCCCGATTTCCTCCGAATGTTCACGTTCCGATTTCTTCGGGGCGACCCGGCCACGGCCCTGGACGATCCCCATTCCATCGTCCTCACGGAGAGTATGGCCCGGAAGTACTTCGGAGATGAGGACCCGCTCGGACGGATCCTCCAGCTGGACTACACGTGGGACATGCGGGTGACCGGGGTGGCGGAGGACGTTCCCGGCAACTCGACTTTTCACTTCGACTTCCTGGCGCCCCTCGAGTGGATCCAGTGGCGAGAGTTGGGGCGTCAGGGGATGTTCGAGACCTGGTACAACTACATGTTCTACACCTATGTGCAGCTGCGGCCCGGGTCGGATTGGCGGTCCCTCAGCGAGAGCATTGAGGGCCGGATTCAACGGGCGGATCCCGAGTCGAAAGACACGTGTTTCCTGTTCCCGTTCCGAGACATGCGGTTGTACTCGGTCTCGGGTGAGGGGGAGTATATCGATCTCCTTCGAATGTTCGCGATCGTCGCCGGCCTGGTCCTCCTCATCGCGTGCATCAATTTCATGAACACGGCAACCGCCCGGGGGGGAGACCGGGCTCGGGAGATCGGCGTTCGGAAAGCCGTGGGTGCGCAGCGCCGCGAACTGGTGGGACAATTCTACTTTGAGGCGCTGCTTCAGTCTTTTGTGGCTCTGGTCATTGCCTTCGTGATCGCCGAGCAGTTCCTTCCGATCTTCCGGGAGCTGACGGGCGCAGATGTTGGAATCGACTACGCGGGAGACCCGCGCCTCCTTCTCGGAGGCGTCTTGATCGCCCTCATTACGGGACTCGTCGCGGGGAGCTATCCGGCACTCGTCCTCTCTTCGTTTCGGCCGGCGGTCGTTCTTCACGGGGCGCTGGCGGCCGGTTCGAAGGGTACCTGGCTCCGACGGATTCTGGTCGTCGTTCAGTTCGCAACGGCCGTGGTCCTGATCATCTGCACCCTGACGATCCACTCGCAGTTCAGCTTCATGAGAGAGAAGGACGTGGGATTCGAGCGCGGGAACCTGGTGCGAATCGTTATCGATCACGAGATCCGGGAGAACTTCGGCACGCTAAAGACGAGATTCCTGGAACATCCCAATGTTGCGAACGTCACGATGGCCACCCATTCGCCCTCCGGCATCTACTGGAACGGTTCCGGGTGGGATTGGGAGGGCCGGGATCCTAACGTGGATCCTAGCGTGACCTACATGGGCGTGGGGCTCGACTGGCCGCCGGCCATGGGCATCGAGATGCTGGCGGGCCGCTTCTACGGACCCGAGCATGTTGGGACGGATCGCCGGGAAGCGGTGATCAACGAAACCTTTGCCGAGTATCTCGGAGAAGGCTCTGCTGTGGGCAAGTGGATTACCAACAGCTGGCAGGAATCTCCACTCACGGTGATCGGCGTGGTCCGCGATTTCCACTTCAAGCCACTCTACGAACCGATCGGGCCTCTGGTGATCTTCCATGAACCGGAGTTCCCTTTCTGGTACGCGTTCGTGCGGATTCGTGACGAGCAGGTGGAAGAGACTCTGGCTTTCCTCGACGAAGCGTACCACGACATTCGGCCCGGTAGGATGTTCGAATACAATTTTGTCGAAGAGGAGTTCGAAGGCATGTATGGGTTCCTGGAATCCTTGGGCGAGATCTTTCGAGTGTTCGCCGTCGTGGCGGTGATTCTCTCCTGCGTGGGGCTCTTTGGGCTGGCCACCTTCATGACGGAGCAGCGATCGAAGGAAATCGGGATCCGCAAGGTCCTCGGAGCCAGTGTCACCGGCATCGTCATGCTTCTGACCAAGGAGTTCGTACGCTGGGTGCTGGTTGCGAATCTCATTGGGTGGCCGGTGGCCTACTGGTTGATGGGACGTTGGCTGCAAGGTCTTTCCTATAGAGTTGACTTGGGACCGGATCTCTTCGCTTTGCCGGGGCTCTTCTCGCTGGCGGCGGCCATGATCGCCGTCGGATACCAGGCCCTGCGGGCGGCGTTGGCGAATCCGGTCGATGCAATCCGTTACGAATGAACAGGAGATCTTTCGGAGGACTTCCGCCCAGACCTGGCCCGTCGCAACAGGCGGAGGTTCTCAATCCCGGTGGGGGCGGCGCGTGCGTCGCCCTCACCCAATACGGGTCTTGACGATCGATCCGTTTTCCGAGATAATGGGGTGCCTCCCGAAGGTTTGTTTGACCCCTGTCGCCAGAGCTACGACCCACGCCGCCAGACCGGTGTCCCCGTCTGGCACGGCATTCCCCGGTGCAGGAGGAGAACGTGTCCAGGTCCGTTCCGGTTGTCCTTTTCGTTCTCGGGTTTGTTCTTCCGATGTCGGTTTTTTCCTTTCCGGACCCCCTCCAAGGGGACGGGGCCGGAACTCGGGTGGATCCGTATCTCATTCCGCAGACGTCCGCCGAGATCACCGTCGACGGGGTGCCGGACGAGGCAGTGTGGCAGGACGCACTGGTCTTGGATCTGCCCTATGAAGTCACACCGGGAGAGAACGTCCCCGCTCCCGTAAAGACCGAAGTTTCCCTTATGTACAGTGAGTCGCACCTCTACGTGGCTTTCCGCTGCCATGACCCGGATCCCCGTGCCATCCGGGCCTTTCTCCGTGACCGTGATTCCGGATGGAATGACGACCGCGCCGTTCTCGTGTTGGACACGTTCAACGATGAGCGGCGGTCCATCGTGTTCGGCGTCAACGCGCTGGGAGTCCAGACGGACTACTACGAGAACTCGGCGGGCGAGTCGGACATCGGCTGGGATACGATCTGGGGTTCGGCCACCCGGATTGCGGAATCCAGCTGGACGGTGGAAATGGCGATTCCTTTTCGCTCCATCAGTTTTCAGCGTTCTGAGGGACCCCAGATTTGGGGCATCGTTCTGACCCGGCTTTACCCGCGGAGTCTTCGCACCTGGCTCGCCAACTCACCGGACGATCGCAACAACGGCTGCTCTCTCTGCCAGGCGGCGAAGTTCATCGGTTTTGAGGGAGCGGCCCCGGGCCGGAACATCGAGATCACGCCGACGGTTACGGCGGTCCGGACGGATGCCCGGACCGCCATGCCGGACGGGGATCTCGAGAAAGCGAACGAAGAGACCGAGGCAGGCCTGACTTTCCGGTGGGGTTTCACGCCGAACCTCACGCTCACGGCCACCGGCAATCCGGATTTCAGCCAGGTGGAGGCCGACGCGCTGCAGCTCGACATCAACGAGCCGTTTGCCTTGTTCTACGAGGAACGCCGGCCGTTCTTCACGGAGGGGATCGACTTCTTCGATACGGAACTGGACGCTGTCTACACTCGAACGATGCGGGACCCCGATTGGGGCGCCAAGGTGACGGGCAAGGAGGGCCGTCACACGGTCGGCGCCTACGTTGTCCGCGACCACTTGACCAATCTCGTGTTCCCGGGAAGCCAGTCCTCTGGAAGAACGACACTGGATGTCGAGTCGACGGCCTCCGTTCTACGCTACAAGCAGGATGTGGGGGATCGCTATACGGTCGGGATTCTCGGGACCAACCGGGAGACGGACGACTACTTCAACTACGTGGCCGGTGTCGATGGAGACGTCCGGGTTACGGACAGCGATCGCGTCAAGGTTCAGGTTCTGGGGTCAAGAACCCGGTATCCCTGGGACGTGGCAAACGAGTTTGGCCAGGGAACGGATCGGCTGGAGAGCTGGGCGATGAAGGCCGCCTACCGGCACGCGTCCCGGAACTTCTACTGGTGGGTCAATTACGATGACCGGGGACGGGACTTTCGCGCGGATCTGGGGTTCATTCCCCAGGTGGACTACCAACACGCGGACGTCGGGTTCTCGCATGTCTGGAGAGCGGGAGCGGGGCACTGGTATTCGTCATGCGAGTTGTCCGGATCCGTTGAAGAAGCCCGGGACCAGGATGGAAACCTCCTCATCCGTATCGCCCACGGAGCGATGGCCTACTCGGGACCGATGCAGTCCTTCATCTACCTCGACGGGATGCGGACCCGGGAGATGTTCGCCGAGGAGGAGTTCGACCAGGATCGCTTGTACTGGATTACCAGTTTCCGGCCGAGTGGGGGGCTCTATCTGGGCCTGGAGGGGTACGCGGGAGATCGGATCGACTACTCGAACATCCGTCCCGGTGAGCGTATCCGGTTGAGTCCCGAAATCCAGTGGAACATCGGACGACGCGTGAGGCTGGACCTGGCGCACAACTACGAGCGCCTCGAGGTCGACGGGGGAGAGTTGTACACGGCGCAGACAAGCCAGCTGGTGGCCTACTGCCATTTCACCGCGAGGTCGTTTGCCCGGGCCGTCCTCCAGTACGTGAATTACGACAGGAACACCGATCTCTACACGTTCGATATCGACTCGAAGTCGGAGCACGTCTTCTCGCAGTTCCTGTTCTCCTATAAGATCAATCCACGAACGGTTCTCTTTCTGGGATACAGTGACAATCACATGGGCACGGAACTGTACGGATTGACCCAGGCCGACCGGACGGTGTTTGCGAAAATCGGGTATGGCTGGCGACTGTAGCCTGGATTATTCGTGAATTCCTGCTGCGAGGGTCTCAGCATGCGTCTGGACTTCGTTGCGATGCCGATTTCGATCCTCAACGGAGCTAGGGCTACGTCTCCGGTCGAAATCAGCCCCGCGCCTTGCCAGACGCAAGCTGCGCCCCTCTCGCTACGGAATATCCGAATAACCCAGGCTACACGACCTAAACGTGTGAACGAGAGGAGGGACGATCGTGGCATTGGATTTCGAGCTTTCGAAAGAGATGATGGGTCTCCGGGCCAGGGCGAGAGAGACCTTTGCCGCTCTATCGGAACGGCAGGCCGGACTTCGAGCAAACGAGAGACAGCGAGCCCTGCGCGACGACGTATGGTTGGCGTTGGCGGAGATCGGTTTCCACGGTTTCCTCGTATCCGGGCGCTTCGGGGGGAGTGAACGGGGCCTTCTCGCTTCCGTGCTGGTGATGGAGGAGCTGGCCGCGGTCGGGCTGCAGAGTTTCCTCCCGATTCTCGGCACGATGGTCGCCGCCGGTGTCGGGGCCTTTGGGTCGGATGAACTGAAGGAGCAGATCCTTCGGCCGTTCGTTGCGGGTGAATCGAAGGTCGCCATTGCGTCGACCGAAGCCGATGCCGGTTTCAACGTGCTCAATTGCCAAACTTCGGCGGAGGAGCACGGCGACCATTTCGTCGTCAACGGCTCGAAGGCGTACGTCTCCGGCGCGGACGTGGCGGACCGGGCGCTGCTTGTGACGCGCACGATGCCGCTCGATGAGTGCAAGAACCGGGGCTTGCCGAAGACGGCCGGGATCTCTCTCTTCGTCGTCGATCTCACGAGTGACGGAATCGAGCGAACGGAGCTGCCGTCTCGGGGCGAAGGCGTATTGACTCAGTTTGCCCTGGAGCTCAGGGACGTGCGCGTTCCGGCCGGTCACCTTCTGGGTAAGGAGAACGAGGGAGTGAAGGTGATGTTCCGGGCCTTCAATCCCGAGCGGGCGCTCGCCGGCGCCATGGCGTTGGGAATGAGCCGGTATGCTCTGGATCTTGCGCGCGATCGCGCCGGGGCTCGCAAGGTATTCGGAGATACGCCGATCGGCGCGTACCAGTCGGTTCAGCATCCGCTGGCGGAGGTCGCGATCCGTGCGGAGGCCGTCCGCTGGACCGTCTATCGTGCCGCGTGGCTCTTTGATGAGGGCCGGGATGCGAGAGAGGTGGCCGTGGCGGCGAATGCCGCGAAATACTTGGGGGCCGAGCTGGGAATACGGGCGGTCGATGCCGCCATCGAGACTTTCGGTGGGAAGGGATTCGACGAGGACTACGGGCTCATCCACCTCTGGGAGCAGGCGCGGCTCCTCAAGACCGCGCCCATCAGCAATACGCTCATTCTCAATCAGATTGCCGAGCACGCGCTGGGCCTTCCGCGGTCGTACTAGCCGTGAGGGATTCCCGGCAGAGCCAGGAATCCCTCACGGAGAGAGTAGAGATTAGACATTGGACATTAGAGCTCGGAAAGGGCATTAGGAAGGCCCGCAGTCCCGTTGTCTCGCAGTCTCCTTGTCGCTCAGTCGGCTGTCTCCGCCAGCACTTCCTCCCGTACCTGTTTGCTTGCAAACGAGAAGTGCATCTGGACGAT
>Ga0180431_10006510_pt1 | contig 13857 bp, 6 predicted proteins | sample SS_ome_11_FD_132459 | JGI IMG/M metagenome (GOLD analysis project Ga0180431, IMG submission 132459) | Hypersaline lake sediment archaeal communities from the Salton Sea, California, USA - SS_1_MS_1 metaG | ecosystem: Environmental > Aquatic > Non-marine Saline and Alkaline > Hypersaline >... | reverse complement strand
CGACTCGCTGACTCGCTCACTCGCCGATTCGAGCACTGCTGCCAGGCCAAAGTCGGTGACGCGCAGGCGGTTGATGGCGGCTCGAGAAAGTCGCTTGGCGTTGGAAAGGTGATCCGCGCCGACGAGTACGTTTTCGGGCTTGAGGTCTCGGTGGACGAAGCCGGGGATCACGTCTGTCGCGTGTTTCATCCCGCGGGCGATCTGGAGGGCGAAGAGGAGGGCCTGCTCGACGGGCAGGGGGTGGTCGAGAGTGAGCCAGGCGCGCAGGGAGGCGTCGTCGCGGCCCTGTTCCTTGGCGATCAGCTCCAGCACCAGGTAGACCTCGGGGTCAGTGTGGAGCACCCGGTAGCAGCGCACGACGTGGGGGTGGGCGCCCAGGTCGACCCAGGCGGTGCCCTCGCGCAGGAAGCGGTCGCGCGCCTGCCGGTCGGGGAGGAGTTCGGGGCGGAAGGTCTTGAGGACGACGGGCCGGTCGGTCTCAGTGTCGAGGCACAGGTAGACGATGCCCATGCCGCCCATCAGGGGGTGGCCGGCGATTTCGTACTGGCCAATGAGGGTGCCGGGGGGGTAGGTTTTCATTGGATAGGCTCCTTTTGGCGAGTCAGCGAGTCAGCGAATGAGCGAATCGGCAAATCGGCAAATCGGCAAGTCAGGTCTCCAGTTGGTTCAGGATTTCACGGACGATGAGGGTGTCGGCGTCGTCGAGTCCGGCGGTGAGGGCGGCCTCGTCCCGCTCGCCGGCCCAGATGCGTTGGACAGGCTCGACGATGCGCCAGCCGCCCTGCTCGAATTGATCGAACGCGGCCTCGACTGCTGCGCGGGCCTGGGGGTGGCCCCGTGCTGCCACGGCCACTGCCCCAATCACCGGCGCGAAGTTCTGGAGGATCTGAGCGAGAGACGGGCCGCCGAGGGTTGCACTGTCTCTACGGATCTGAGCCAACATTCGCTCCGCCTTTTGGGCTTGCTGTGGATATCCAGCCCGTCGAAAGTCGCGTACCGCTTGTTCGATCAACGGGATTGCTTCGCTTACCCGCCCCATCCGTGCCAGGGACATCGCAATGTTGGCACTCATCATAGCCACCGTCAGCGTGTCCCCGATTTCTCGACAGATCTTCAGCGCTTGCTGATGATGCTCAATCGCCCGCTTGGTGTCGCCCAGGACGCCATAGGCACTGCCCAGGTTGCCCAGATCGGAACCCTCGCCGCGCCGGTCCCCGATCTCGCGGTGTATGATCAGGCACTGCTCATGGTACCCGATGGCGCGGCGGGCGTCTCCCAGGGCGGCGTAGGCGATCCCCAGGTTGCCCAGGTCGGAACCCTCGCCGCGCCGGTCCCCGATCTCGCGGTCAATCTTCAGCGCCTGCTCGTAGTACCCGATGGCGCGGTGGGCGTCGCCCAGGTTCTTATATGCAATCCCCAGGTTGCCCAGGGCGTTCCCCTCCCCGCGCCGATCCCCGATCTCGCGGGCAATCTCAAGACGCTGCTCGTAGAACTGAATGGCGCGGCAGTCGTCGCCCAGTTGAAGGTAGACATTCCCCAGGTTGCCCAGAGCGGCCCCCTCCAACCACCACTCCCCCTCCGTGCTCCCCACCTCCTGCGCCCGCTCGAAGTAGCCTGCCGCCACCTCGGCTTTGCCAATGTCCAGGTAGGAGATCCCCATCGCGTTGAAGGACCACCCTGCTGCCACCTGATCGGCGCGACTGACGACTGCCACCGGCTCCGGTTGGGGTGCTGACCGGTCTGCCAAGTCCTCGTAGGCAGCCGCCAGTGCTGCCTCTACCTGCTCCCAATCCTGATACCGCTCCCCCGGCTCCACGGCCAGACTGCGGGTGACGATCTCGCCCACCGCCACCGGCAGTCCCTTGGGCAACGGGCGCACCTGCCCCGCGCAGTGGGCGCGCTGAAGGGCCGCCAGGCTATGCCCGCTTACCGCGCGCTGCCCGGCCAGCATCTCGTACAGGATGCAGCCCAGGGCGTAGACGTCGGTGGCGGCGGTCACCGGATCGCCGCGCCACTGTTCGGGGGCCATGTAGAGGGGCGTTCCTGCTCCACGGGTGAATTGAATTTGACTCGGATTTCCCTCGTCGTCCAAAGATAGCGCTTCCCCTCCTTCGGTGACTATCTTGACCAGCCCCAAGTCAGTCACACGAATGCGATTGATATCCGCATTGGACAACTTATCGGCTCCAACTAGCACGTTCTCCGGTTTGAGGTCGCGGTGGACAAAGCCCTTGATACGAACCGCGGCGTGGGTCATTCCGCGGGCGATCTGGAGGGCGAAGAGGAGGGCCTGTTCGATGAGCAGGGGTTGGCCGGGGGTGAGCCAGGCGCGGAGGGAGGCGTCGTCGCGGTCCTGCTCCTTGGCCACCAGCTCCAGCACCAGGAAGACCTCGGGGTCAATGTGGAGCACGCGATAGCAGCGCACAACGTGGGGGTGGGCGCCCAGGTCGACCCAGGCGGTGCCCTCGCGCAGGAAGCGGTCGCGGGCGGCGCGGTCGGAGAGGAGTTCGGGGCGGAAGGTCTTGAGGGCGACAGGGTGGTCAGTTTCGGTATCGAGGCAGATGTAGACGATGCCCATGCCGCCCATCAGGGGGCGGCCAGCGATTTCGTAGCGGCCGATGCGGGTGCCGGGGGCGTAGGTTTTCATTGGATGAGCTCCTTTCAGCGAGTCAGCGAGTGAGCAAATCAGCGAATCAGCAAATCAGGTCTCCAGTTGCTTCAGGATCTCGCGGACGATGATGGTGCTGTTGGGGTCTATGCCGGCGGTGAGGGCGCCCTCGCCCCGCTCGCCGGCCCAGATGCGCTGGATGGGGTCGACGATGCGCCAGCCGCCCTGCTCGAATTGATCGAACGCGGCCTCGAACGCGGCGCGGGCCTGGGGGTCGCCCTGCATCGCTGCCACCACCGCCTCAATCACCGGCGCGAAGTTCTGGAGGATTTCGGCGGGGGATGGACTATTGACGACGGTGTCCCCGCGCCGGAGTCTAGCGACGCGCGCAGCATCTTTCTCTGCGTCAGGATGTCCAATCTCGCGCTCGAAGTCCACGCGCACCTGCATCAGTTCAGCAGCGCGCGCCAAGTCCCCTAGCTGCTCATACAATAGCCCCAGGTTCCAACAATCAAATGCTTCTCCTTGTCGGTCCCCAATCTCGCGGTCAATCGCCAGCGCCTGCTCGTAGTATCCGATGGCGCAGCGAGTGTCGCCCAGATTCTTGTATGCACTCCCCAGGTTGCCCAAGTCGGCACCCTCCCCGCGCCGGTCTCCGATCTCGCGGGCAATCTCAAGATGCTGCTCGAAGTACCCGATGGCGCGGCGGGCGTCGCCCAGTTTAAGGTAGGCACTCCCTATGTTGCCCAGCGCGGAGCCCTCCCCGCGCCGGTCTCCGATCTCGCGGGCAATCTCAAGATGCTGCTCGTAGCAGCCGATGGCACGGCGGGCATCGCCCAGTTGAAGGTAGGCACTCCCTATGTTGCCCAGGTCGGCACCTTCCCCGCGCCGGTCTTCGATCTCGCGGTCAATCGCCAGCGCCAGCTCGAAGTACTTGATGGCCCGTCGCGGATCGTCCAGTCTGAGATAAGCGCTCCCCAGGTCACCTAGGGCACTCTCCTCCCCGCGCCGATCTCCGATCTCGCGGGTAATCTTCAGCGCCTGCTTGTGGAACTGAATGGCGCGGCGGGCATCGCCCAGGGCGGCGTACGCCAGCCCTAGGTTGCCCAGGGCATTCCCCTCCCCGCGCCGGTCCCCAATCTCGCGAGCAATCGCCAGACATTGCTCGTAGTTCCCGATGGCGCGGCGGGCGTTGCCCAGGTTCTTGCAGGCGCTCCCCAGGTTACCCAGGGCTTTCCCCTCCCCACGCCGGTCCCTGATTTCACGGGAGATGCCTAACTGTTGCTTGAAGTATCCAACGGCCTGCTGTGCTTCGCCCAAATCGGTGTAAGCGAGACCCAGATTGCCCAGGGCGACCCCCTCCGCGTGCCGATCTTCGAGATCACGTAAGATCGGCAGTGCCTGCTGGTAGTACACAATGGCCCGGCGCGCGTTGCCTAGCAGGCGATATGCTCCTCCCAGGTTCGCCAGTGTGGCACCCTCCCCGTGCCGGTCGCCGATCTCGCGTCGGATGACGAGCGCTTGCTCGTGGAGCTGAATGGCGCCGCGGGTGTCGCCCAAAGCGGCGTAGGCCAGCCCCAGGTTGCCCAGGGCGGCACCCTCCAACGGCTGCTCCCCCTCCGTGCTCCCCATCTCGCGCGCCCGCTCGAAGTAGCCCGCCGCTACCTCCGCCTTACCGATGTCCGAGTAGGATATCCCTATCGCGTTGTAGGACCAGCCCGCCGCCACCCGTTCGGCGCGGCTGACGACCGCCACCGGCTCCGGTTGGGGTGCTGGCCAGTCCACCAAGTCCGCGTAGGCAGCCGCCAGCGTCGCCTCCACCCGCCCCCAATCCCCGTACCGCTCCCCCGGCTCCATGGCCAGGCAGCGGGCGACGATCTGGCTCACCGTCGGCGTCAGGCTCTCCGGCAAGGGGCGCAGGTCTCCCCCGCAGTGCGCGCGTTGGAGGGCGGTCGGGCTGTGGCCGGACACTGCGCGCTGCCCGGCGAGCATCTCGTAGAGCATGCAGCCCAGGGCGTAGACGTCGGTGACGGCGGTGACAGGCTGGCCCTGCCATTGCTCGGGGGCCATGTAGACGGGGGTGCCAACGATGCCGTGGGTCAACTGCGTATTCCGTATTGCGTGTTCCGTATCTCGCATCGCTGACTCGCTGACTCGCTCACTCGCCGATTCGAGCACTGCTGCCAGGCCAAAGTCGGTGACGCGCAGGCGGTTGGCGGTGGCTTCGGATAGCCTGTCGGCGCCGACGAGGATGTTCTCGGGCTTCAGGTCGCGGTGGACGAAGCCGGGGATCACGTCTGTCGCGTGTTTCATCCCGCGGGCGATCTGGAGGGCGAAGAGGAGGGCTTGCTCGACCGGCAGGGGGTGGCCGGGGGTGAGCCAGGCGCGGAGGGAGGCATCGTCGCGGCCCTGCTCCTTGGCGATCAACTCCAGGACCAGGAAGACCTCGGGATCGGTATGGAGCACCTGGTAGCAGCGGACGACGTGGGGATGTGCGCCCAGGTCGACCCAGGCGGTGCCCTCGCGCAGGAAACGGTCGCGGGCGGCACGGTCGGGGAGGAGTTCGGGGCGGAAGGTCTTGAGGGCGACGGGGCGGTCGGTTGCGGTGTCGAGGCAGAGGTAGACGATGCCCATGCCGCCCATCAGGGGGTGGCCGGCGATTTCGTATTGGCCGGCGATGCGGGTGCCGGGTGGGTAGGTTCTCATTGGGTAGACTCCTGTTTGCGAATCAGCGAATGTGCAAGTCGGCAAATCGGCAGATCAGGTCTCCAGTTGCTTCAGGATCTCGCGGACGATGAGGGCGCTGTTGGGGTCTATGCCGGCGGTGAGGGCGGCTTCGTCCCGCTCGCCGGCCCAGATGCGCTGGATGGGGTCGACGACGGGCAAGCTGCCCTGCTCGAATTGATCGAAAAGCTCCTCGACGGCGGCGCGGGCCTGGGGGTGACCGTGCGCTGCGGCGACGATGGCCTCGATGACGGGGGCGATTTGCTGCAGTATCTGCGCAGGGGAGGATCCGCCGGATGGGGCAGTTCTGCCTTGCAGTTGGGCCACCAGTTGTTGGGCACGTTGTGCGTGCTGAATGCGGTCAATATGGGCAAAGATGCGGGCTGCATCCTGTGCCAATTCCAGGGCGCGTGAGGTTTCACCCTGTTGAGCATACAGGAGAGCAATATTGAACGAAAGGCTAGCCGTAACATCAGTCGCACCGATCTCATCCGCAATCTCCAGCGCCTGCTCATAGTACCCGATGGCGCGGTGGGTGTTGCCCAGGTTCTTGTAAGCAATCCCCAGGTTGCCCAGGATGGTACCTTCCCCCCGCCGGTCACCAATCTCGCGGTGAATGGTCAAGCACTGTTCGTAGAATCCGATGGCGCAGCGGGCGTCGTCCAGGGCAGCGTAGGCCAGCCCCAGGTTACCCAGGGCGTTTCCCTCCCCGCGCCGATCACCGATCTCGCGGGCGATCTCAAGACGCTTCTCGTACAGCCCGATGGCGCGGCGGGCGTCGCCCACTTGGAAGTGAGCAATCCCCAGGTTGCCCAGGACAGTGCCTTCCCCCCGCCGGTCGCCGATCTCGCGGTGAATGGTCAAGCACTGTTCGTAGAATCCGATGGCGCGGCGGGCGTCGCCCAGTTGGAGGTGGGCAATCCCTAGGTTGCCCAGGGCGGCACCTTCCCCATGCCGGTCATCGATCTCACGAGTGGTGACCAACTGCTGCTCGTAGAACCCGATGGCGCGGCGGGCGTCGCCCAGTTGGAGGCAGGCACTCCCCAAGTTGCCCAGGGCGATACCCTCCCCCCGCAGGTCGCCAATCTCACGGGTGATTTCAAGATACTGCTCAAGGAGCCCGATGGCGCGGCGGGCGTCGCCAAGGACGGCGTAGGCATTCCCCAGGTTGCACAGACTCTTCCCCTCCCTGTGCCGATCCCCGATCTCGCGGTTTATGTTCAGACCCTCTTCATAATATCCGATGGCGCGCCGGGCGTCGCCCAGTTGGAAGTAGGCAATCCCCAGGTTGCCCAGAGTGTTCCCCTCTCCGCGCTGGTCACCGATCTGGCGGTCGATCACCAGTGCCTGCTCGAAGCACTCAATGGCGCGCTGGGAGTCGCCCAGTTGGAGATAGGCGCCGCCCAGGTTGCCCAGGTCGGCACCCTCCCCACGCCGGTCCCCGATCTCGCGGTCAATCTCCAGCGCCTGCTCGTAGTACCCGACGGCGCGGCGGGCATCGCCCAGGTCGGCGTAGGCCAGCCCCAGGTGGGTCAGCCCGGCCGCTTCCAACTGACGCTCCTCCTCGTCCACTCCTACTGCGTGCGCCCGCTCGAAGTAGCCCGCCGCCACCTCCGCCTTGCCGAGGTCCAGGTAAGATGCCCCCATCGCGCTGTAGGACCAGCCCGCGGCGACACGCTCGGCGCGGCTTAGGACGGCCACCGGTTCGGCAGCCGGGGCGGGGTGGCCTACTGATTCCTCGTAGGCAGCCGTCAGCGCCGCCTCTGCCTGATCCCAAGCGGTGTACCGCTCCCCCGGCTCCAGCGCCAGGCAGCGGGCGACGATCTGACTCACCGTCGGCGTCAGGCTCTCCGGTAAGGGGCGTAGGTCTCCCTCACAGTGGACGCGTTGGAGGGCGGTTAGGCTGTGGCCGGACACGGCACGCTGCCCGGCGAGCATCTCGTAGAGGATGCAGCCCAGGGCGTAGACGTCGGTGGCGACGGTGGTGGGTTGGCCTTGCCATTGCTCGGGGGCCATGTAGAGGGGGGTGCCGACGATGCCGTGGGTCAAGTGCGTATTTCGTATTGCGTGTTCCGTATCACGCATCGCTGACTCGCTGACCCGCTCACTCGCCGATTCGAGCACTGCTGCCAGGCCAAAGTCGGTGACACGGAGGCGGTTGACGCCTGCTCCCGGCAGGTTGGCGCTGGAGAGGTGATCGGCGCCGACGAGGACGTTCTCCGGCTTGAGGTCGCGGTGGATGAAGCCGGGGATTGTCTCCGTCGCGTGTTTCATCCCGCGCGTGATCTGGAGGGCGAAGAGGAGGGCTTGCTCGACGGGCAGGGGTTGGCCAGGCGTGAGCCAGGAGCGGAGGGAGGCGTCGTCGTGGCCCTGCTCCTTGGCGATCAGCTCCAGGACCAGGAAGACCTCGGGGTCGATGCGGAGCACACGGTAGCAGCGGACGACGTGGGGGTGGGCGCCCATGTCTACCCAGGCGGTGCCTTCGCGCAGGAAGCGGTCGCGGGCAGCGCGGTCGGGGAGGAGTTTGGGGCGGAAGGTCTTGAGGGCGACGGGACGGTCGGTCTCGGTGTCGAGGCAGAGGTAGACGATGCCCATGCCGCCCATCAGGGGGCGGCCGGCGATTTCGTAGCGGCCCGCGATGCGGGTGCCGGGGGGGTGGGTTTTCATTGGGTGGGCTCCTTATTGCGAATCAGCGAATCAGCGAATCAGCAAATCGGCAAATCGGCAAGTCAGGTCTCCAGTTGCTTCAGGATTTCGCGGACGATGAGGGCGCTGTTGGGGTCTATGCCAGCGGTGAGGGCGGCCTCGTCCCGCTCGCCGGCCCAGATGCGCTGGATGGGGTCGACGATGCGCCAGCCGCCCTGCTCGAATTGATCGAAAAGCCCCTCGACCGCGGCGCGGGCCTGGGAGTGGTCTTGCGCAGCGGCGGCGATGGCCTCTATGACGGGAGCGAATTGCTGCAGGATCTGGGCAGGGGTGGGACCGCTGCTCACGCCCCACCGCCGCGAATTCGTGCCAGCATTCGCTCCGCTTGTTGGGCTTGCTGTGAGTACCCAGCTTGCCGAAAGTCACGTATGGCTTGCTCGATCAGTGAAGTCGCTCTGTCCACTTGACCAACCTGCGACAGTGACATTGCCAGGTTGGCACTAAGCATTGCCGCAGTCAGCACGTCGCCAATTTCTCGGTAAATCTCCAGTGCTTGCTCTTCATGCTCGATTGCCCGCTGCACGTCGCCCAGGTCGGCGTAGGCAATCCCCAGGCCCATCAGCGCGTTACTCTCCCCGCGCCGGTCCCCGATTTCGCGGGTGATGACCAACTGCTGCTCGTAGTACCCGATGGCGCGGCGGGCGCCGCCCAGGGCGGCGCAGGCAGTCCCCAGGTTGCCCAGGGCGTTCCCCTCCCCGAGCCGGTCGCCGATCTCGATGGCAATCGCCAGCGCCTGCTCGTAGTACCCGATGGCGCGGTGGGCGTCGCCCAGGTTGCGATATGCCTCTCCCAAGTTATTCAGGTCGGTACCCTGTCCGCGCCGGTCGCCGATCTCGAGGGCAATCTCCAGCGCCTGCTCGTAGTAGCCGACGGCGCGGCGGGCGTCGCCCAGTTGAAGGTAGGCACTCCCCAGATTGCCTAGGGCGTTCCCGTCCCCGCGCCGGTCTCCGATCTCGCGGGTGACGACCAACTGCTGCTCGTAGTAGCCGATGGCGCGGCGGGCGTTGCCCAGGGCGGCGTAGGCCAGCCCCAGGTTGCCCAGGTCGATACCCTGTCCGCGCCGGTCCCCGATCTCGCGTCGAATGACCAGCGCTTGCTCGCAGAACTGAATGACGCGGCGGGCGTCGCCCAGTTGAAAGTAGGCAATACCCAAGTTGCCCAGGGCGTTCCCCTCCCCGCGCCGATCTCCGATCTCGATGGCAATCGCCAGCGCCTGTTCGTAGTACCCGATGGCGCGGTGGGCGTCGCCCAGGTTGCGATATACCTCTCCCAAGTTGTTCAGGGCGGTGCCCTCCAGTTCTTGCTCTCCCTCTGCACTGCCTACCTCCTGCGCCCGCTCAAAGTAGCCCGCCGCCACCTCCGCCTTGCCGATGTACAGGTAGGATGCGCCCATCTCGCTGTAGGACCAGCCTGCCGCCACCCGCTGGGCGCGACTGACGAGCGCCGCAGGCTCCGGTTGGGGTGCTGGCCTGTCCGCCAAGTCCTCGTAAGCAGCCGCCAGAGCAGCCTCCACCTGGCCCCAGTCCCGGTACCGCTCCCCCAGCTCCACTGCCAGACAGCGGGTGACGATCTGGCCCACCGTCGCCGACAGTCCCTCGGGCAAGGGGCGCACCTGCCCCGCGCAGTGGACGCGTTGGAGAGCGGTCAGGCTGTGGGCAGGCACGGCGCGCTGCCCGGCCAGCATCTCGTACAGGATGCAGCCCAGGGCGTAGACGTCGGTGGCGGCGGTGACGGGCTGGCGTTGCCACTGTTCAGGGGCCATATAGAGGGGGGTGCCGACGGCACCGTGGGTCAACTGCGTATTGCGGATTGCGTGTTGTTTGTTCCGTGTTCCGTGCTGCGTGTCGCTCGCGGTTTTGGTGATGTGGGGGGCGGCTTCTTGGAGGATGGTGGCGAGACCGAAGTCGGTGACGCGGAGGCGGTTGGTGGGAGCGCCAGAAAGGTGGTCAGCGCCGACGAGGACGTTCTCCGGCTTGAGGTCGCGGTGGACAAAGCCGGGGATCACGTCTGTCGCGTGTTTCATCCCGCGGGCGATCTGGAGGGCGAAGAGGAGAGTCTGCTCGACGGGCAGGGGTTGGCCGGGCGCCAGCCAGGAGCGGAGGGAGGCGTCTTCTCGTCCCGGCTCCTTGCCCACCAACTCCAGGACCAGGTAGACCTCGTCGCGGACGTTGAGTTTGAACACCTGATAGCAACGGACGACGTGGGGGTGAGCGCCGAGGTCGACCCAGACGGTACCCTCGCGCAGGAAGCGATCGCGGGCGGCGCGGTCGGGGAGGAATTCGGGGCGGAAAGTCTTGAGGGCGACGGGGCGGTCGGTTTCGGTGTCGAGGCAGATGTAGACGATGCCCATTCCGCCCATCAGGGGGCGGCCGGCGATTTCGTAGCGGCCCGCGATGCGGGTGCCGGGTGGGTAGGTTTTCATTGGGTAGGCTCCTTTTGGCGAATCAGCGAATGTGCAAGTCGGCAAATCGGCAAATCAGGTCTCCAGTTGCTTCAGGATCTCGCGGACGATGAGGGTATCGGCGTCGTCGAGCCCGGCGGTGAGGGCAGCTTCGTCCCGCTCGCCGGCCCAGATGCACTGGATCGGCTCGACGATACGCCAGCCGCCTTGCTCGAATCGATCGAAAGCGGCCTCGACCGAGGCGCGGGCCTGGGAGTGACCCTGCGCCGCGGCGGCGACGGCCTCGATGACGGGGGCGAATTGCTGCAGGATCTGCGCGGGGGTGAGGCCGCCGGACGGGGCAGCCCCGCCTTGCAGTTGGTCCACCAGTCCTTGGGCACGTTGGGCATACTGGGCGTGGCCGATCTGGTTGTAGATACGGGCTGCCTCTTGCGCCAGGGGCAGCGCCTGGTCCGGCTGTCCCTCCTGGGCGTGCAGCATGGCCATATTGAATGAGTGTCTGGCAACTCCGTCTACATTGCCGATCTCGCGGTCGATTGCAAGCGCCTGCTCGTAGTATCCAATCGCCCGCCGCGCGTCGCCCAGTTCGAGATAGGCGTTCCCCAGGTTGCCCAGGGAGATCCCCTCGCCGCGCCGGTGCCCGATCTCGCGGGTGATGACCAACTGCTGCTCGTAGTACCCAATCGCCCGCCGGGCGTCGCCCTGCATATCGTAGGCGACCCCTAGGTTGCCCAGGACATTCCCCTCGCCGCGCCGGTCCCCGATCTCGCGGTGAATTTCCAGCGCCTGCTCGTAGTACCCAATCGCCCGCCGCGCATCGCCCAGGTCGTTGTAAGCCAGCCCCAGGTTGCCCAGGTCCGCACCCTCCCCGCGCCGGTCCCCGATCTCGCGTCGAATGACCAGCGCCTGCTCGAAAGTTCTAATCGCGCGCCGCGCATCGCCCAGGGCGGCGTAGGCCAAACCCAGGTTGCCCAGGGCAGTCCCCTCCCCGTGCCGGTCCCCGATCTCGCGGGCAATCTCTAGCGCCTGCTCGTAGTACCCAATCGCACGCAGCGCATCGCCCAGGTTGGCGTAGGCCAGCCCTAGCCCCGTCAGGGCATGCCCCTCCTCGCGCCGGTCCCCGATCTCGCGGGCAATCTCAAGGTACTGCTCGAAGTACCCAATCGCACGCAGCGCATCGCCCAGGGCGGCGTAGGCATTCCCCAGGTTGGCCAGCCCGGCGGCTGCCAGCTTGCGCTCTCCTTCTACCTCCCCTGCCTCCTGCGCCCGCTCGAAGTAGCCTGCCGCCACCTCCGCCTTGCCGATGTCCAGGTAGGATGCCCCCATCGCGCTGTAGGACCAGCCCGCCGCCACCCGCTCGGCGCGACTGACGACCGCCAACGGCTCCGGTCGGGGTGCTGGCCGGTCCGCCAGGTCCTCGTAGGCAGCCGCCAGCGCCGCCTCTACCTGCTCCCAATCCCGATACCGCTCCCGCCGGTCCACGGCCAGACTGCGGGTGACGATCTCGTCCACCACCATCGGCAGTCCCTCGGGCAAGGGGCGCACATCTCCCGCGCAGTGGGCGCGGCGGAGTGCCGTCAGGCTATGCCCGCTCACCACTCGCTGCCCGGCCAGCATCTCATACAGGATGCAGCCCAGGGCGTAGACGTCGGTGGCGGTGGTGACGGGCTGGCCTTGCCATTGCTCGGGGGCCATGTAGAGGGGCGTGCCGACGGCGCCGTGGGTCAACTGCGTACTCCGTATTGCGTGTTCCGTATCACGCATCGCCGACTCGCTGACTCGCTCACTCGCCGATTCGACTACTGCTGCCAGGCCAAAGTCAGTGACGCGCAGACGGTTGACGGTGGCTTCGGACAGTCTGTCGGCGCCGACGAGGACGTTCTCGGGTTTGAGGTCTCGGTGGACGAAGCCGGGGATCGCGTCTGTCGCGTGTTTCATCCCACGGGCGATCTGGAGGGCGAAGAGGAGGGCCTGCTCGACGGACAGGGGTTGGCCGGGGGTGAGCCAGGGGCGGAGGGAGGCGTCGTCGCGGCCCTGTTCCTTGGCGATCAGCTCCAGCACCAGGTAGACCTCCGGGTCGATGCGAAGCACCTCGTAGCAGCGCACGACGTGGGGGTGGGCGCCCAGGTCGACCCAGGCGGTGCCCTCGCGGAGGAAGCGGTCGCGGGCGGCGCGGTCGGGGAGGAGTTCGGGGCGGAAGGTCTTGAGGGCGACGGGGCGGTCTTCTTGATGGTCGAGGCAGATGTAGACGATGCCCATGCCGCCCATCAGGGGCCGACCGGCGATTTCGTAGCGGCCGGCGATGCGGGTGCCGGGTGGATAGAGGTTCATAGCTCGTGCATCCCCCCTTCAAGTATACTGGACGGCTGTACACAAACCGGCCTACTCAATCATGCATTGAGTAGGCCGGTGCTAGTCGGACAAGAGATCGGGCGTAGTATTGAGATCGACAACATTGTGTCACTCACCCTACCATCACTGAGTGGACATCGGCATCTCCTATCTATAGTATACAGGATTCAGGTAAATGCTGCAACAAAAAAACCCGCCTGAGAAGGCGGGTCTACCCCAAGGTGCCGAGGGACAGATTTGAACTGTCGACTCCCTGATTTTCAGTCAGGTGCTCTACCAGGCTGAGCTACCTCGGCGCAGAGGTATTTTATCCCATCTGCCCCGATTGTCAAGTAGACCTCGCAGCGAGCCACCTTCCCGAAAGCGGCGACCGCGGCGGTCGCCCCTAGCATTTCGGAAGGTGCGACCGCCGCGGTCGCTGCTAGCATTTTGGAAGGTGCGCCCGGGCCAACGCGAGCGCTTCCTGGCGCGTCCGCACCTCGCCCGCGGCCTGGGCCTCGCGCACGGCCTCGAGCAGCCGGCCGATCTGCGGGCCGGGTTCGAGTCTCAGTTCGGCCATCAGGTCGTCGCCGGTGAGCAGGGCGGGCGGGGAGATGGTTTCCTCGCGGCGCTCGAACCAGTGGGTCAGGAGCGTCTCGGCCACCTCCAGGCGTTGCGCCCAGTGCTGCTCGTCGAGGTTCGGCCCCCAGGTGGCCAGGTGGTCGGCCAGGGCCAGCAAGACGACGTCGACGCCGCCGCAGCTGGTGGCGCGAAAGTAGCGGTAGACGGCGCGGCCAGTGACCCGCCCGGCGCGGGCCAGGTGGGCGGGGCGCAGGTGCTGGCCAATGATCACCCAGGCGCGATCTATCTCGTCCCGGCTAAAGCGCAGCGCCTGCAGCCGCTCGGCCGCGATCCGCGCGCCGACCGGCTCGTGGTTGTAAAAGTGGATGCGGCCGTCTTCATCCTGGGAGCAGGTCTGGGGCTTGCCCACGTCGTGCAGCAGGGCGGCGAGCTTGAGCAGGAGCGCCCGGTCCCGCCCGCTGCTGAGCTCGACCGCCAGGTGGGCGCGTACGTCGGTGGCGAATTG
>Ga0180431_10006508_pt1 | contig 13859 bp, 8 predicted proteins | sample SS_ome_11_FD_132459 | JGI IMG/M metagenome (GOLD analysis project Ga0180431, IMG submission 132459) | Hypersaline lake sediment archaeal communities from the Salton Sea, California, USA - SS_1_MS_1 metaG | ecosystem: Environmental > Aquatic > Non-marine Saline and Alkaline > Hypersaline >... | reverse complement strand
GAGGAGGAATAGGGCTGTGGACGGACTCCTCGAGTTCTGGAACATGATCTGGCCTGGCCTGGGCAAGGGGATCGTGATCACGCTGCAGGTCAGCGCCGTGGCGTTGGTGCTGGGTGTGCTGGCCGGATTGCCCGCCGCTATCGCTCGCGTCTATGCCCCGCGTTGGCTGCGCTGGCTGGCCATCGCCTATATTGAGGCCTTCCGGGGTACGCCGCTCCTGGTGCAGCTCTTTATCATCTACTATGGACTACCCGACATCGCCCGCCTGCTCGAGAACCTGGGTCTGCCGTCCCAATGGCTGGTGCTGGAGAATATCGTCGCTGCCTACATCGCGTTGGGGCTGAACAGCGGCGCATACCAGGCCGAGTACTTTCGTGGCGCGATCCAGGCCATCGGCGCCGGGCAGATGATGGCCGCACGGGCGATGGGCATGACCCGCCTGCAGGCGATCGTCACCATCGTGCTTCCCCAGGCGCTGCGCCTGGCGCTTCCCGCATGGTCCAACGAGGTGGCCTACATGGTCAAGTACAGCTCGGTGATCTTTATCATCGCCGTGCCGGACCTGATGGCCCGAGGGCAGTTTATCATCAGTAGGTATTACATCCCGATGGAGATTCTACTGCTGGTGGGCGCGATCTACCTGGTGATGGTTCTGGGGATCGCGACACTGGTGGGGCGACTGGAGCGGCGCTTGCGCATACCGGGGCTGGAGCTGGAGGTCGAACGCGCCTAGTCGCCGGCCAACCACTCCATCTTTAGCGTGTCCATCGTCCCATCGGCCTCCATCTCTGCCAGCGCATCGTCGATCGCCTGCAGCAGATGCCGGCTCTCCCGCCGTGCAGCCACGGCGTATGGCTCCTCAACGGTCGGCTGGTCAACGATGATCACTCCCTTCCCAGACGCCGCCGCCAGCGCCGATACGTGGTCGACCAGCGCTGCGTCGGCCTTCCCCACCTCGACGGCCGCCAGCGCCTCGGCCGCCGTCTGATAGTGCACGACGGTCACTCCTCCCAGCCTCCGCGTCCACTTTCGTGCTTCCAGGTCTCCCTGCGTACCGAATTCTACCGCCAGCGTTCGCGCGCCCAGATCCGACATCCCCCGGATGTCGGCCTCCCCATTGCGCACGATCAGCACTTGCCCAGCGTCGAAATAGGGGGTCGAGTAGCCGAAATCGGCCATCCGGGTGGGGTTGACGACGAGCGCAGAGATGACGACATCCACGCGGCCCACCGCCAGCGCATCGTAGAGTCCGTCGTAGGGTAGATTGGCCACGAACTGGACCTCAACCCCCAGCCGTCGCCCCAGCTCCTGTGCCAGTTCCACGTCAAGGCCGACCAACTCTCCGTCAGCGGCGATCGTCTCAAAGGGAGGAAAACTGGCGTCCATTCCCACGCGCATGACGCCAGTGTCGCGCACGCGGTCCCATGCATCGTCGGGATGGCCACAGGCAGCCAGGAGAATGGCAAGTAGCAGATGAAGAATGACAAATGACAAATGACAAATGACAAATGACAGACGGCGGAGGATGCAGGATGCAGGATACAAGATGCAGGAGGCAAGGTGCAGGATAGCGGACTGGAGGTGAGGGACGGCGGATGGATGATTCATCGTGTGTCAGGGTCTTGGAATCAAGGATCTGGCTGTCGTCATAGGCATACCTCGGCAAGCGACCTCGGGAAGAGCGAACTCTTCCCGATTGTACATGCTATGGGCGTTCGTGACAACTGCGAGGTTGGGTCAGGTCGTCTGGTGGGAAAGCGCGCGAACTTGACAATCTGCGCGACCTTTGCCATACTTGAGCCTGTTGTACTACGGCCAATCTGCAAAGGAGGATACAAAAGATGGAACAGCTATTCACCCAACTCTTTGGAAGTGATTTCATTCTGATGGGCATTGTCGGCACGATTCTCACCGGGTTCGCTACCGGGGTGGGCGCGCTGCCGGTGCTGTTCACAACCAAGGTATCCGACCAGCTCATGGACGCGCTGCTGGGATTTGCCGCTGGCGTTATGCTGGCGGCCACCGCCTTCAGCCTGATCGTCCCGGCCATTGAGCTGGGGGGCATATGGCCAGCCGTGCTTGGCGTCTTTATCGGCGCGCTTTTCCTGGCAGTGCTGGATCGCCAGCTACCCCACGCCCACTTTATCAAGGGGGCCGAGGGACCGTCATCGACGCTGCGCCGGGTTTGGCTGTTGATCATCGCCATCACGCTGCACAATTTCCCCGAGGGCCTGGCGGTGGGCGTGGGCTTTGGCTCGGGGAATCTGGGCGAGGCCATGGCCCTGATGGTCGCCATCGGCCTGCAGAACATGCCGGAGGGGCTGGCGGTGGCGCTGCCGCTGGTGCGCGAAAAATGGCCACGGGGAAAGGCGCTGCTGTATGCATTTGGGTCCGGCTTGGCCGAGCCACTCGCCGGGATCCTGGGTGTCGTGGCTGTCACACTGATGAGGCCGCTGCTGCCCTGGGGGCTGGCCTTTGCTGCTGGCGCTATGCTGTACGTCGTGTCCGACGAGATCATCCCAGAGACCCACAGGCGGGGCTTTGAGCGGGAGGGCACCTGGGGCGTCATCATCGGTTTTCTGGTGATGATGTTTCTCGACAACGTGTTTGGGTAGACTAAAGCCATGGGGTGACCTTGTACACTGTGTCTGCATCGTCAAAATTGCAGGTGTACCTCTTGGGGCCACCCCACGTTGAGTGGGACGGTCGTGCGCTCGCTATTCCGCGCCGCCAGGTCCGCGCACTACTTTACCGCCTGGCCGCCCGGCTGCAGCCCGTTCCCCGCGAGCATCTGTGTTTTCTCTTCTGGCCCGATATCGCTGAGTTGATCTGCCGCCGCAACCTCAGCCACCTGCTGACTCACCTGCGACGTATCCTACCCTCACCCGAGGCGCTGCTGACACCCAGTGATCGCGTCGGCCTGGATCCCCAGCGGGTCTGGTCGGACGTGGCGACTTTCGACCGGTTGTGTAACGATCTGGCGCTCCAGCCCGCCGGAGGGCTGAGGAAGCCGCGCCGTTTCGAGACCCTCCAACAGGCTGTCGAGCTCTATGATGGGCCATTCCTGGATAGTTTCTCTCTGCCTACGAGTCCCGAGTTCGAGACCTGGATCATTCGGGAGCGACGGGTCTGGGAGAGCCTCTACATGAAGGCACTGGCAGACTTGATGGAGGAATATACGACCAGGGGGGAATACGACGCGGCCATATCCTGTGCTCAGCGCTACCTGGCAGCCGACGATCTGGCCGAGGATGTCCATCGCCGGCTTATCAGCCTCCACACCGTGGTCGGGGATCGCGGAGCGGCGCTGCGGCAGTTCGAGCGCTGCGTCGCAGCTTTGGAGCGCGAACTCGGGGTCAGCCCACTTCCGGCGACCCGTGCTGTCTATCAGGCCATCCTGGAGGATCGACATCCACCGCCGAAACGCCCCTCAACTTCGGACCAAAGGTCCGCGCTCGGGACAGGCCCTGCGGTCAGGTTCTCTTGGGCGACGCTGCCAAGTCTGGATGTCCCGTTGGTGGGGCGCGATGCGGCACGGCGTCGACTGGAGCAGGCCTACGCCCACGCCTGTGCGGGCCGAGGGCGCATAGTCTTGATCTCTGGGGAACCGGGCATCGGCAAGTCGCGCCTGATGCAAGAGTTTGCAACTCAACTGCAGGACCAGGCGTTGGTCCTGGTGGGAACGGGCCAGCCCAGAGAGCAGACGCTCCCTTTTCAGCCCCTCGCTCAGGCTTTGCGTTCCGCGTTGGTCGGGGAATCCTTCGACGAGCTCAGGACAGGCCCTTCGACAACGGACCGACGGTCCGCGCTCAGGACAGGCACCTTTGACGTTCAGCCAATCTGGTTGGCTGAGGTCTCACGGCTGATGCCTGAGCTGCGTGCCCTGCATCTGGATCTGCCACCACCGATGCCGGCGGAGCGGGATGAAGCTCGCCTGTGCTTGTTCGAGGCACTCTGTCAGATCGTCCTGGGATTGGCCGCCGGGCCACACACTCTCCTGCTATGCCTGGATGATCTCCATTGGTTTGACAGCGCCACCTTGGACTGGTTGGGCTACCTGGGTCGCTGCCTGCAGGACGCCCGGCTCCTTATCCTCGGCACATACCGCCACGAGGAGGCCGGAGCCATAGAAAGGCTGACCTACAGCCTCACTCGCCTGGGCGCGCTCACCGAGCTGAGGCTTGCCGGACTGGACAATCCGGCCATCCATGAACTACTGGACTATTTGATCGATCCCGTTCCCGATAGTGAGGTGCTGGCTGGCCGACTTCAGCGATTGACCGGTGGGAACCCCTTTTTCCTGCTCGAGATCTTGCGGTCGTTGGTTGAGGCTGGCCGGTTGGTGGGAGACTCGGCTGATCTGCACGAATTCCCTCTGCCGGACAGCGTCCGGGAGGCGGTGGAGGCACGCCTTCAGCGTCTTCGCCCCCAGGCCCGGCAGGTGCTGGAGGCTGGTGCTATCTTGGGTAAGACTTTTGGTTTCGATCTGGTGCATCGGGCTGCCGGGCGGCGGGAGATGGAAACGATGGACAGCCTGGACGAACTGGTGGCCCGGCAGCTTTTGGCGGAGGTGCCCTCTGGCTATCGATACCAGCATGAACTCACCAGGCAGGCTGTAGAGGCAGACTTGAGCCCCGTGCGCGCACAGCTACTCCACCGCCGCGCTGGTCGCGCGCTCGAGGAGTCCACCCCGCAGGCAGTTGCAGCTCTTGCGTTTCACTTTGACGCTGGCGGTCGCGTGCAGAAGGCGCTCCACTACCACGACTTGGCTGCGCAGAGAGCCGAGGCTCTGTTCGCGTGGGAGGTGGTCGAAAAGCACCAGAGCCGGATGCTGGAGCTGTTGGACCGTCTTGATCCAGATCGCTCGAACGCAGATTACCTGGAACAGCGGGGGCAGGTGTTGGTTGCCCGAGCTCACTCACGCTTCCTCCAGGGCCGGCTGCGGGAGCGTGACGCCGACCTGGAATCGCTGGCTGAACTGGCTGAGGCCAGTGGTGATGAGGGCTTGCGCCTGCTCGCATGCGTCCACCGGGTCCGCTACCTGAACCTGAGTGGACAGTACGCACAGGCCATCGCCATAGCCGGGGAGGGTCTGTTCCTGGCCGAGCGCCTGGACGATGTATCGGCGCGTTGTCGCCTCCTGGCCTACGTAGGCTTCGCTCACTATTTCCTGGGGCAGCCACAGCCAGCGCTGACGGCGCTGGAATCCGCATTGGCCAAGGCTGGTGAAGAAGCCGGCCCCGAGGTGCGGGGCCGCATCACCCACTTGTTGGGCTACGTGCACCTCCACCTGGGGAACTATGGCCGCGCCCTGGCCTACAATCAAGAGGCATATGGTCATAATCGGGCGGTGGGTGACGACAACCGTGTAGCCTGGAATCTCTTGGATATCGGGTTTCTGTACCTAAAGCTGGGGCAGTTTGCCGAGGCCGAGAAGCACTTGACCGAGAGCCTGGCCCTGGCGCGGCGGGTCGGTGCCCGGCCAGCCGAGGCGTACGCCCTGACCTACCTGGGGTATTGGGAGCTTTACCGGGGTCACTATGCCGCTGCGGCGGATCGCTTGCGGCAGGCGTTGCCCATTCAGCAGGCGGTACGAAGCGAGCATGGCTGTGTCGCCACTGAGAACGGCGCTGGGCTGGTGTACCGCCATCTGGGCGACCTGGCCCAAGCCCGGCACCGGCTGGAGGGCGCTGTGGAGCGAGCTCGCTCAATCGGCCACCGCCGGCGACTGGTCGACGCGCTCGTCGGGCGAGGGTTGGTGGAGATGGCGGATGGCGAGCTATCCGCTGCCCACGGCTGCCTGACGGAAGCGGTGGCGGTGGCACGAGACAGCCAGTGCCAGGAGGGCCTGGCGGCAGGGCTGGCTGCTCTGGCCCGCGTCGAGCGGCGGCTCGCGGGGGGGGCCGCCGCGCCGGGTGCCGAATCCAATGGTGATCTCACCAGTGCCCTGGAGCACGCGCGTGAGGCAGTGCGCATCGCACAAGAGATCGCTCTGCCAGTCTGCGAGGTGTGGGGAGAGATGGAGATAGCCCTCACCTGGCTGGCACAGGGGGAGCCTGTGGTGGCCCTGGAACACTCGGAGCGGGCCGTCGCTCTGGTGACCCAAGCCCACGAAGGCTGGATCGGCACCGAGGAGATTCATCGCGCCCACGCCCGCGTTCTACAGGCGCTGGATCGAGCCAAAGCCGCCGATGGGCAGCTTCGGCTGGCCAACGGAATTGTAGAGGACAAGGCGGGCCGTATCTCCAATCTCCGGCAGCGCCGGCGCTATCTCCAGTTCCACCGGTTGGTCCGATGACCTGCCAGCCAATCGATCCTGCCACGGTGCTTGAAAAACCGATCAAATGACTGCTTCTCCAGGTTTGTAGCCATTTTGTAGCCACCTTTGTGCTATACTGCTGTCCAGAGAGGATAGCAGTTTTTCATCGGGCGCGTGACGGATTGTACGGCCGTGCGCCGTTGAAGGAGTGAGAGGGGAAGAGCACTTGTGGGCCTGGTGGGGCAGGGGCCCGGCCGCATCCCGCCGCCGGGCTCGTGGCGCACCAGGGAGGAGCACCTGGGTCTATGTGCATCGAGTACGCGTCGTTCCTCATACGGCTGTGGCGGGAGGCTGGCGCCGATACAACGGCGTTGCTCACCGACTGGTGCAGTGAGGTTGAGCACATCCAGACTGGACAGCGCTGGACCTTTGGCACCCTGGACGAACTGCTCGAGTTCTTGCGGCAGGAACTGGAACAGCCAGACTACTGAAACGATCGATTCTCGACAAGTCCTGCTGTCCTGATCGCGGATTCGCGGGGGTTGCCGCGAACTGCCAGGAGGCGACATGCATATCAAACAAGTTCTGTCCGGTATTCTGGGCGTTAGCGTCGCGATGCTGGCGGCCGGAATCATCTCCGGGCTTCCCGGTGCTGGCGCGATGGCGTCCACATGGTCGTGGACAACTGCGGCGACCTGGATGTTTCAGGGGCGGGTCTACGAAGGGGACGAGGGAACCGAACCGCCCGATTCACAGTCGTTGGCGGGTGTCATCGTGTCCGCCCATGGTTCAGACAACGCGTTCGACCCCGGCATCCTGCTCGACAGTACCACCACCGACGGCACTGGTTGGTACGGCCTGACGGTCCCAGACGGCTACGAGTATTATCACATCCGGGAGGCGAACCCATCGGGCTATACCTCCGTTGGTGCGAGGTCCGTGGACGGCACGGCCGTGACGGGCAACTGGATCCAGTACATGGTCCCGCTGGATGGCAAGACACTCACCGGCAACAAGTTCTGGGACCAGCCAGGGGTCACGCTCTTTGAGGACGATTTTGAGGACGGTGAAGCCGACGGCTGGGAACTGGGCGAAGGATGGGCCGTCACGGGGGTGCCACGCGTGGCATACGTGCTCAGCGGCTCTGCCCCGTACTGGGCAGCGCCGGTCGTGGATGGCTGGTCCGATTATGAGCTCACTGCGCGGATCAGGCTGCACGCCGGGACCGTCCACGTCAACTTTCGGCTATTTCAGGAGATCGTGGATGATACCACGTGGATACAGAAGCGGTACATCCTTGGACTGAGCGAGAACCCGAGGTTGCCGGAGAACCGGCTATACGTCAAGAAACAGGTTGGATCCGATTTCGTTGACCTGCATGCCGTGGATATCCCATTCTCGTTGGGAGAGTGGCACGCGGTACGCATACATGTTGAAGGCACGGCCATCCAGGTCTATGTGGACGCGGAACTGGTGGCTGATCTCATCGACGTGGAGGACCCGCTCCTGTTCGGCCGCTTTGCCTTTGAGCTCCTGGAAGGTTCCCAGGTGGATGTCGACGATGTCGTGGTGATCGGTCCGCCCCCCGCTGCCTCTCCGCCAGGCTACGTATGGTACAGGACCGGCGGGCCAAGCGGCGGGCTGGGCTATGACATCCGCATCCACCCCACCAGCCACAACACCCTGTTTGTCACCGACAATCCCAGCGGCGTCAACAAGAGCTATGACGGCGGCATCTCGTGGGTTCAGAGAAACCAAAATATCACCGCGCGGACGGGACCGACGCTGGACGAGATCCCGATCTTTTCGTTGACGATTGACCCGAGCCACCCCAACATCGTGTGGGTGGGAACCCAGAACAAGAAAGGGATCTATAGGTCGATCGACGCTGGCGAGACCTGGCAGAAGAGAGATAGCGGGGTCACCGAGGGCGACGAGATCTCTTTCCGAGGTTTTGGCGTCCATCCCACCAACTCGGACATTGTACTTGGCGGAGCCGAGATCCGTACCGGGATCCTGGGGAAGGCATTCGACAAGACCAAAGGCATCATCTACAAGACGACGGACGGAGGACAGAACTGGTATCCCGTCTGGGTGGGGGACAACCTGGTCCGCTTTGTGCTCTTTGACCATGCCGACCCGGACATTATGTATGCCTCAACCGGCATCTTTGACCGGGAGGCCTGGGACGACCAGCCGGACCAAGGCGTGGGCGTGGGTGTTCTCAAGTCCGAAAACGGTGGTGAGGGCTGGTTCCCGATCAACAACGGGATCCCAGACAGTGAGGGGAATCGCTTCGTGGGATATCTGGAGATGCATCCCGCAAATCCGGACGTGCTGTTTGCTGCCTCGGGCAACAACACCTGGGGCAACGGCGGGGTCTTTCGCACCACCGACGGTGGCCTGAACTGGACCAAGGTGCTGTCCGACGACATCTTCACCCTGGTTACCTTCAGTCCATCGCACCCGAACGTGGTCTATGCCGGAAGCGGCTTTGCCATCTACCGGAGCGACGACGGCGGCGATCACTGGCAGCAGTTCAACAAGCCAGCGGAGAACAACTGGGGCCCTCCCGGGATACGTGCAGGGGTTCCCATCGGCGCGGCCGTGGCTCCCGATGATCCGATGACGATCTTTGTCAACAACTACCAGGGTGGCAATTTCAAGTCGACCGATGGCGGGCAGACCTGGGTGGATGCCAGCAGGGGATATACCGGGGCCAAGCTGACCGACATTGCTATCCACCCGAATAGCCCGGCCATCGTCTATACCATCGGCCGGAGCGGGCCGTTCCGCAGTATTAATGCGGGATCGGACTGGACTGGACTGGCATACAGCCCGGCCTCATTTCCCGAGTGGTATGCGGTCACCATGAATCCCGACAACCCGCAGGAGATACTCATCTCGGATGGGCATACCGGCTCTATCCTCAAGAGCACGAATGGCGGGCAGAGCTGGGTGAAGGTTTTTGATCACCCCATCGCGGGTTATACCTGCCCCCTGGAACCACGTGCACAAAAGTGCTTTGATGGATTTAGGGCCATCGCCTTTGCGCCCTCGAACTCGAGCGTCGTATACGCCGGCATGAGCGCGGATCGACGCGTTATCGATACTCTCTTCCCCGCCCGGGCCAGCTACGGGATGTACAAGTCCACCAATGGGGGGGCAACGGGGACCTGGCAGGCGATAAACACCGGGCTGCCGACCTCGTCGAGCGCGCTACTGAATATCCATGCCATCGCCGTGCACCCGACCAACCCCAATGTGGCCTACGTCGGCACCTGGAAGAACGGCGTGTTCAAGACCACTGACGGCGGTCAGCACTGGGTAGCAAAGAGCAGCGGGCTCACCTCGATGGACGTACGCTCGCTGGCGATCGATCCGGGTAACCCCCAGGTGGTCTACGCCGGGCTGGGCGAGGGCAAGGGCGTGTGCAAGAGCACAAACGGCGGCGATCTGTGGGGGACGGTCAACGCCGGGCTCAGCATCGAGTGCCCCTCTAGCCTGATGTCCATCGGCCAGGTCGAGCAGGGCATGTCGCTGGAGAGGCCGTCCAGCGTTCCTCTCAACCTGAGCTACTCCTCGATCCCCTGGACCTCGATCTGGGACATCGCCATCGACCCCACCAACTCACAGATCGTCTACGCTGCCGACCACCACGCCGGGGTGTACCTGTCCACAAATGGAGGGGCAAGCTGGGGACCCATCAACGACGGTCTGACGATGAAAGCTGTCACCGCACTGGGCATCGCCTCCGGTGGTCAGGTGGTCTATGCGGCCACGTGGGGAGGCGGGGTATTTCGGCTGGGGGATGTCGAGATCCACACCGCCTACCTGCCCATGGTCGTGAGGGATACCTAATCATAAAGGAGGACACGATGGATTGCAGGCGGATTGTGGTGTTGACGGTTCTGATAAGCCTGTTGCTGGCTGTTCCGCTGGCACCGCCCGCCTCCGCGGAACCGCAGGTCCCCACCTACACCGTGAACTCGGATACGGACGCCGCCGACTTCAACCCTGGCGACGGTGTCTGTGCCACGGCCGGTGGCAACTGCACGCTGCGTGCTGCCATCCAGGAGGCCAATCAGGACGGGGGTGCCTCGACGATCACCTTTGCCTCTCCCATGGACATCAACTATCCCTCGCTCCTGGGCCTCACGGAGGATGGCACGCTGATCGACGCCAGCGATCAGTGGGATACGGGCTGGCACCGGCCCGGCGTCACGATCGCCGGCGGCGCTTACCCCAATGGTCTGCTGGTCATCCAGGCCGATTCGTGCATCGTGTGGGGGGTCGAGTTCAGCGGAGGCCAGAGTGTGGGGGTTCACATCGACGGGGGCAGCTACAACGCGATCGGCGGCAGCGGCCCTGGGCAGCGCAACGTGTTCATAGGGACGGGTGGGACCGGCGTCCAAATCGACGCGGACGGATCCCTGAACACCATCACGGGCAACTACTTTGGCACCTGGGATGGCACGAACGCGATTGGCCTTTCCCGGGGGGTATTCTCCTGGAGCAGCGGGAACACCATCGAGAACAACCTGATCGTCGGCGCCAGCGAGGCGGGCATCATGCTGTACGGGGACAACCATATCATCCGGGACAATATCATCGGCGTGAACAGGTTCAAGACCGAAGCTCTACCGAACAAGGATGGGATATGGGCCGACGGCGATCTGAACATCATCGGTCCCGACAATTTCGTCGCCGGCAACACGGGCTATGGCGTATACGTGACGCACGGTGTCTATAACAGCATCTTTGGCAATGAAATCGGCCCCTGGTCCCCCGATCTGGGGAACGGGGGTGACGGGGTACACGTCCACTATGCGGACGACACCCTGATCGGCGGTCCCATCGGCAACGACATCAGCAACAACGATGGGACCGGCGTGTACATGCTTGGCGATCGCAGCAAGGTCTGGGGCAACAAGATCAGGGAGAGCGGCCAGGATGGCGTGTACGTCGAGGGCGAGGGTAACCAGGTGGGCGGCGGCGAGAGCGAAAAGCTCAACGAGATCAACAGCAGTGGGGCCAACGGCGTGCACTTGAAGGGCCCGGCGACCTTTGGCAACACCGTCGCCGGCAACTACATCGGGCTCGCCCGCGGTGAGGCCCTGGCCGGCAACGCGGGCCACGGGGTGTTGGTCGAGGATGGGGCGTACGGCAACACCATCGGCGGCAGCGGGGCGGGCGAGGGGAACTGGATCAGCGGCCAGGGGGGACAGAGCGGCGTCTACCTGACTGGGAGCAACACCCACGACAACACGGTGGTGGGCAACGTGATCGGTGCGCCGATCCACTGGCAATGGAAGGCCCCCATCGGCCATCACGGGATCAGTATCTATGGTGGCGCGCACCACAACTTGATCGGCGTGGATGGCTTGGGCAACACGATCCTGTCCGCCGGTTGGAGCGGCATCGCCATCGTGGATTCCGACGACAACCGGGTGCAGTTCAACCGCATCGGCACCGATGGCGCGGACATCATCCACTGGGGCAACAGCTACTATGGTATCGCGGTGGTGGGTGGCACGGGCAACTATCTCACGCTCAACGAAATCGCGCACAACGGCACCCACGGTGGCACGGACGACGCGGAGGCAGGTGTGCAGGTGCGCGGGGCAGCGGCGCTCGGCAACACCATCAGCGCCAACAGCATCCACGACAACGACGGACCGGGCATCAAGCTGGTCGAGGAGGGCAACCTGGGGGCGGTCCCGCCGACCATCACCGCGGCCAATTGCCGGGGTGGGGTGACGGGGTTTGCGTGCGCGGGCTGCACGGTCGAGATCTATTCGGATGGCGGCGACGAGGGACGAATCTATGAGGATACCACGGTTGCCGAACCGGAGGGCTACTTTTCCTGGGGTGGGATGGTGAATGGGCCGTATGTCACAGCCACCGCCACGGATGGGAACGATAGCACGTCCGCCTTCTCCGTGCCCTTTCACGTCGGCACCTGCAACAGCGCGCCCATCGCTGCGTTCACCGTCTATCCGAGTGGCGGTTTCACGAACACGCTCTTTACCTTTGACGCGTCCGCTTGCAGCGATGCCGAGAGCGCAGCCTCCGCCCTGCACGTGCGCTGGGATTGGGAGAACGACGGTATCTATGACACAGGCTGGAGCACGACCAAGACCGCCAGCCACAGCTTTGCCACTGTGGGCTACCACACCGTCCGGCTGGTCGTGGAGGATACCCGCGGCCTGACCGATGCGACGACCCACCAGGTGACGGTGAGTGCCCCGAGCGACTGGGTGTTCTTGCCGATGGTGGTGCGAAATCACCCATAAGCTTGTACGCGAACCCATATCTATATCAGCAGAGAAAAGGGAACATGCGACACAGAAGACAACTCATTGGCTTGTTGATCACATGTCTGCTTGCGTCGGCGTTCGGCACAGCGAGCGTCGGAGCGGGTTCGGCCGTCTCGGTGAGGGAGGCTGGGAGCACGGTCACGGTCAGACTGGACGCGGGTGGCTACACGATGGTGGAAGGAAGCGATGGCCAGACGCACATCCACATGGACGAGGATTTCGGATGCTTGCGCGATCCCGGGGAGCCAGAGCTCCCCGGACGTGCCTTCCTCATCGCGCTCCCGCCAGGCGCGCAGGTGACCGGCGTCCATTTCGAGACCCTGGACTATGAATCTGTGCCGGGGCATCACCAGATCGCACCGGTCGGCCTGCCTGTGTCCGATCCCGAGCAAGCCAAGCGGGCCACAGCCGAGTGGGAGGCGGAGCGGGAGCGGGCCTATGCCAGTGACGATCCCTATCCTGGTGAGGTGGGTATCTATCTGGGACAGGGACAGTGGCGGCGCTACACGTACGCCCGGGTGGCCTTCCAGCCGTTCACCTACCGGCCACGATCTGGCGCGCTCCGCTTCCACCCCACGCTGGTCGTTACGATTGAATACCGGCTGCCCCAGCCCGGCAGCCCGGCTTGGCGCGAGGTCGAACGGCTGCGGGACGACCGCGTGATGGATGACGTCATCGCCGACCACCTGGTCAACTTTGATCAGGCATGGGCCTGGTACGATAGCGTCAGCCCCAGAGGGCTGGGTGGCTCCAGAGAGCTGGGCAGCTCCATAGAGATGGGAGCCAACTCCCTTACGGTCCCCGCCAGCCTGTACGACTATGTCATCATCGTGGAGAACGACGCCATGGCGACGGCCGTCGACCCCTTCAAGACCTGGAAGGAGACGCTGGGCCACACCGTTCGCGTCGTCACGCTGGAGTGGGTCCACGCCAACTACTCCGGCGGGGACGCGGCCGAGGAGGTGTGGAACTTTTTGCACCGTAAGTATCCATCCAGCGAGTGGGGCATCCGCTACGTGCTGCTGGTGGGCGATGTGCGCGTGATTCCCAGGCGGCTGGTGTTCTACTCCAACCCACACAAGGAATGGGGGCTACAATCGGGGATGGTTCAGTGATGGGTTGACACTTTCCCTCTGGAGCTCCATAGCGATGATGGTGTAGCAGGGTGACTATATCCATAACAAGCTTTTTCAATCGCGCAATGGCCCCCGTAAGCAGTATTCGTACGTCAAAAGGGCTGATGGAGGTCGATTCCCAAGAACATTGCAGTGCTGGGAATT
>Ga0180431_10006506_pt1 | contig 13862 bp, 3 predicted proteins | sample SS_ome_11_FD_132459 | JGI IMG/M metagenome (GOLD analysis project Ga0180431, IMG submission 132459) | Hypersaline lake sediment archaeal communities from the Salton Sea, California, USA - SS_1_MS_1 metaG | ecosystem: Environmental > Aquatic > Non-marine Saline and Alkaline > Hypersaline >... | reverse complement strand
TAATATTGTCCTTCCCAGTAGAAACCATCGCTATAACCCTCGAGTTTATCTACAAAAGTTTTATAACCAGATAAATTAGTGCTATACTCCATCATGTTATGATATGTCTCATTATATGTATTATTAAGCATCGTATAGTTCGTCATAAGTGTTGAATATTGTTCTGTAAGATTCTGGAAATCATTTTTAACTTTCTCTAGTTTTTCATAGGTAGTATTATATTCACCATAAACCTCTTGGTATTCCTCTATCTTCATATTTAGACTATTATTGATTTCTTCTGTAAGATTATCAAGGAGTTTATATTGTTCTGTTAGATTTAGATATTGTATTGTAAGATCGGTATGGTTACTCTGCAATGTTTCATAGTCTATCTGCAACTCGCTTTTAGGTATCTCCACATCCTGATAGTCAACAGTGACACTAAAAAGTTTACCACTATTAACATCCTGATAGATAAAACTCTTATTCTCAGATATAAAATATGGATCAGGTTTTATCTCTCTTGCTTCAAAACGATATTTAGTATCATTTAACTCTGGATAAAAAAGTGTTTTTTCTACCTGCATACAGCTCTTATGGACACCTGGGCTACTACTTACATAACTAAGATTGGTTTCATGGTCGCTATGTATCGTTATATATCGGTAGTCACGGTAATCTACTTTTCCTAGATCTATCGGGTTAATATTCTCTATACTATTTGTTGTTGTACAACTGCCTAAAAATATTGTTCCTATAACAAAAAACATTATCATTGTTTTTGTCATTATATATGTTTTTTTCATAATATTCTTTTTCCTCCAAAAAAAAAATGTTTTTACCAAAAAAAAAATGTTTATTTAAAGATAAGATCAGATACTACTTCATTTGATAGTCTTTCATTGTTTTCATTTGACTGTTTGATAACAGTTGATCTGTTTTCGTTGACTTTCTGACGTATAAGATTTAGCTGATGTTCTATAAAACTTTTAGGTTCAAGACCACAATCAGATGCTATACTACCAAAAATCTCATAGAGAGAGCAAACCCATTTCATACCAAGACCCCAACCTGTGTTTTTATCAGGTTTTGTAAAACTATGGTTCATGTTGAGACCCATTTCATAGCAATATATCTTCCATTTTTTACTATAGATTTCTTCTTCTTTTGGTATAAAACAGAGTATACTTTTACGAGACCAGCTATCATCTTTTTTCTTCTTCTTTTGTTTTTCTTTTTTTTCCATAACGTTTTTTCCTCCTTATATATAATATTTTATGTTTCCCTACTGTCTGGAAAACATATATAAGAATAAAAACAGCTAAAATTATTCCTCCTATTTTAATAGCTGGATGAACTTCATCTAGGTTTTTAACCCATTGTTTACGGTTGTCAACAGTGCTATCTGGTATATCATCATCTCCTTCATCTAGATCAACATTGTTTCCTTCTGCACTTCCTACACCTATTTTTTTACCTATCAAGTCTTGTAGTGTCTCATTTTTGTATAGTAGATATATAAAATAGTCACTATTCCAGGGTACATTTAATGGATATGTACCTGTTTCACTGCTTGGCATCCATTCTGTTTCACTATATGTATTGTTTTCTCCTTTGATTACCCATTGGTATTCATCTACTGCTCCTCCTAATTCTGGTGTTACATATATTGTGTTTCCGTCTACATGATAGTTGTAGTCTCCGTTGAAGTTTTGATCTGTTGTTGTAAAGTAGTAGGTTTGGTTGTTCCATAGTGTGTTTCCGTTGGTTGTGTTTACATATATGGTGTATGTTGTACTATATTGCAGGTTGGTAAGTGTTAATGTTTTACTTCCGTTGGTGTCGCTTGTTGCGTTGTTGTTTTGTCCGTTGTTGCATGTTATATTCCAGTCGAAGTTTCCTGTGTTGTCATAGATGGTTATGTTCCATGTTAGTGTTATTGGTTGGTTGTTGCTGTTGTTGGTTGGGTTTGGATGGTGCATCTGCGGATAGTTTGTTGTGTTGCTATATGATCCATTTATTGTGTTACTAATTGTACTCCATCCTGTATCGTTGTTGTAACTTCCGTTTATAGAGCTGGTTATCGTAGCCCATATTGTTGTATTAGTATAGCTACCATTTATTGTGTTGTCAACTGTATTCCAGCTAAGTACAGATGTGTTACTATAACTTCCATTGATAGATGATGTGATTGTAGACCAGCTAGTTGTATTACTATAAGAACCGTTAATAGATGAAGAAAACACAGACCAACTAGTACTATTAGAGTAACTACCATTAATCGTACTACTGAAAGTAGACCAAGAGGTTGTGTTGCTATATGATCCATTTATGTTACTAGAAATAGTACCCCATCCCGTGGTATTCGAGTATGACCCGTTTATCGTGGATATAATTGATACCCAATTGGTGGTATTACTATATGATCCGTTGATGGTATTGGTTACTGTCTGCCATGACATACTATATGTAGTAAATTCTTCTGTATCAGCACTAGCGTTGATGTTACCTGCATCATCTATTACACGTAATGTGATATTTATAAGATGCCCATTATCCCATGTTATACCACTACTATCGTAACTCCAACTATACGAATCAGATATATCTATCCATGTTTCAACTCCCCATCCTGCTCCTGTCCAATAATCGTTATCGGTTTTATCTTTGATTTTTAGATCTAAGCTTTCACCAAAGGTAAATTTTGAGGTTGCATCTGCACTGTCCCCTGTTATACTAGTAGGATTTGTGTTATCTGGTATGTTGTCTATGCTACCTGTTGGTTTCGTCCCATCTATTCCTTCTGTGAAACTATCTGTTATATTGTTACCATAATGTGTCCCATCATATATACGGCATCTTACATATACATCAGGGAACATCGGGTCTGCATAATCAGACCAGTTAACAATGTTGTTAGTTATGCTTACATCGTAACTGGTTTGGTTTGTAGCACTTTCTATTTTTGCATCATAATCTGTGATTGTTGGTTCTCTAACATTTAGTATAAGTCCTTTTCCGAAAGTAAACAAGAGTGTTATACTATCTCCTTCTTTATCTGTTACATTCCAACTAGCTGTAAAGTTGTTGTTATCAAGATCCCAACCTGTGTTTCCTTCGTCTATGAGTGCGAAACTATCGAGTGTTGGTGGGTTAGTGGTGTTACTATATGATCCATTTATTGTGTTACTAATTGTACTCCATCCTGTATTGTTGTTGTAACTTCCGTTTATAGAGCTACTAAATGTAGACCAAGAAGTTGTATTAGAATAAGACCCATTGATTGTACTGGTTATTGTAGCCCATCCTGTAGAGTTTGAGTAGCTTCCATTTATGTTACTACTTATCGTAGCCCATATTGTGGTATTCGAGTAACTACCATTTATCGTATTATCTACTGTGTTCCAGGTTGTACTGTTACTGTATGATCCATTTATTGTGGTTATAATATTTTCCCATTCAATTACAGAAATATTACTGTAGCTTCCGTTGATTGTTGATGAAAAAGTATCCCATGTTGTTGTGTTTGAATAGCTTCCATTAACTGTATTTGATATTGTAACCCAAGAAGTTGTATTAGAATAAGACCCATTTATTGTATTGGTTATTGTAGACCAGGATGTAGAGTTGGAATAACTACCATTAATCGTTGATGATATAGTATCCCATGTTGTTGTGTTTGAATAGCTACCGTTGATTGTGTTGTCTATAGTAACCCAGTTTGTGGTATTGCTATATGACCCGTTTATCGTGTTGGTTATTGTAGTCCAGGATGTAGAGTTACTGTATGATCCATTTATAGTGTTTGAGATAGTATTCCAACTGGTGCTATTAGTATAACTGCCGTTGATATTGCTGGAAATCTCAGACCATAACAATGCAGAATAACTAAACTGTAGGTTTATATCACTATAACTATTACTACCACTATATCCACTACTAGGGGAAGATGTTATATTCAAAAGTCTATCAACTGTTACCTCACTACTTGTATTATCAAAATCACTCCATAAATACAGACAGAAACTATCACCACTTGCTAGACTTGTTTTAACAGTAGATGAACCTGTGGTTATCTCATTACTGGTGCTATAAGGAATATTAGCATTGCTATAGTTATATGCATACATCAAATCATTCAGATTTTCGTCTTTATATATTATACCTAGACTACCATTAGGTGCAATAGCCAATGATGCATAACCAAAATGAGCATCTATATCAAAAACCATATAATTACTCCAACTGCCACCAGATGGTTTTTCATATAACTGTAAAGTATCATCATCTCTGCTACACATAGATATAAAAACAGTATCAGAACTGTTAATAGCTATACATGGATGGTCAAGATTGTATGTGTCCTCTAAAATAGTTTTGTACCAGTTACCATTACTAGAATTAAAATAATATTGTTTATTATCAGTACCACCAAATATACATATATGAGGATTGTTATTGCTATCAACCTCTACATATGTATCCATACCACTATTACTACCAAGACTTGTTTCACTACTAACATTAGTGCGAACCCAGTTACCACCAGATAATGTAGCATAATAAAGCCATGACCCGCTCGTACTATATGCCCAAGATATATGTGGAATATCATTACTATCCAAAGTCATAGACCAAAAATTATCAAGAGTTGCAGTAGAATAAGAAATACGGTCTGGTTTTGTAGTGTTTTCTTGTCCTCTCCATACACCATCATCATCTTTGTATGCATAAAGTATTTGGTCTGAATCATTACGATAAGCAACATGTGGTCTATCATTACTATCTAAATCAAGACAACCTTTAGCTGTTAAAAAAGTTGAGCTAAATTCATCTATCATCTCTCTGTCCCAACAGCTACCAGTATCATTCCATACAGCATAATATGTAGCTTTAGCTGGACTTCCCAAACCAGAATAATTGATATATAATATATGTGGAATATCGTTACTATCAATCGCAAGTCCTAATGACATTCCTGTACTGGTTGATGAATTTATAAGGTCAGGAGTGTCTGAGTTTATTTTTCCTCTCCATGTACCTGCATCATCACGATAAGCATAATAAATTTCATCATCGAGGTCAGCCCATGCTACATGAGGATGACCATTACTATCAAAATCTATAGAAGTCCAGTCGCCTTTACTATTATCTATTGTTTCATTAGTCCATCCACTCCAGCTACCATCACCACCTTCACTAGATTCTGTATAATCAGGTGGACTGAACTCTGTGTTGTATTTAAGATGAATATTATTACCAATTGATTCATTTAGTTTTACAGCTAGGTCTATAGGGATGTTACCATCATTAGTTATATTTATAGCACATGTACCATCGCTTTGTCCTGTAGCATTTATATTATAACTTGGGTCTGTATCAGTAGAGAACTCTACAGGGTTACTAGAAAGAGTTGTACTAAATGGGCATGTATTGTTGCTGTAGCTACCATTAATTGTTGAAGAAAAAACAGAGAAAGACGTGCTATTACTATAACTCCCATTGATATTTGATGATATAGTAGAAAAGGAGGTGCTATTACTGTATGATCCATTTATAGTATTACTAAACTCACTCCAAGAAAGAACAGATGTGTTACTATAACTCCCATTTATTGTACTGGTTATTGTAGACCATCCTGTAGAGTTACTGTATGATCCATTTATAGTGTTTGAGATAGTATTCCAACTGGTACTATTAGAATAACTGCCGTTGATATTGCTGGAAATCTCAGACCATGTTAAAGACGGAGATGTTGTATCTGTATAATCATTAGGGTCGCTACCAGACTGTGTCTCCCCATAATCAGATACACCGTCATTATCAGTATCAGAAACAAAAGGATTAGTTGAGTTTATATATAACTCAGTCCAACAACTTAATCCGTCACCATCATAATCTCCAACTCCGCCTCCGCTAGAAGACCAATCAGTATTATTCAATGTGTTATTATCAGGGACATTTAAAATAATAAAACTTGTAGAGTTTCTACTTGAGATAACTTTAGGATTTTGACTACCTGGAACAGTTTGAAATACTACTGCTAAAGCATAAACATCGTTTGTATTAAAAGGATGATTAAAGTCGTAAAATTCTGTTAAAGTGAGATTATATGTATGTAAACCATATGTTTCAGCGTTGTATTCAGTTTCGCTTTCGTTAGTCCAATCAAATAGAAAATCATCTCTTGTTGAATATCCTCCATAATCAAATGTTTTAGACCATTGTGCTTGTACACTTCCTGAATCACACCTTGACCAAATATGATAATATATACTATTTATTTCAGTGATATTTATACAAGTATCATTATTAAACAAATATGTAACAAAACCACCACAAGTATTATACTCAATAGAATCACTTGGTATATCAAATAACATTTGTCCGTGGTCATCTATCGTACTAACACGGTGTTCGTGTCTTGTCATATACTTAGTTCCTGAGACGTCACTATCGTATAAATACAATGGTCTATAAGTTATGGACTCAGGGGTACAATTAATCCAACAATATTTTCGATGTAAAACCCCATCAGTATAGTATGTTTGCCAAGTGTATAAATCAGAACCGCCACTTTCACTTTCTGCATATATATCAAATGAAACTTTCGTAGAAGGGCTAATACCACTAATATTTACTGACCAAGTATCACTACTATTCGACATTGTATGTGTTGCATTATCCCAAATACCGTCTTCTGATAAATTAACTTGTGCAGAAGTAGCATTAGATATTGATGCTTCTATATAAATATAGTCATTTTTCTGCCTTGAAGCATTACAATACTCTTTATCATCATTCCATAGTGTCGGTCTTCTAGTATCCAAAATATCTGCAACTGACCTTGTTGTTCCAGCATAATTAAAACTTATCTCAGGTTGTGTAGGTGCTTTTGTTGTAAAATCATACCATTCCCGATTCCAGTCATAGCTATCTGTAGCATTAACATATACTTTATATGTTGTATCATAACTTAATCCTGAAATGGATAATGTTTTACTACCATTACTGTCATCATTAGCATTATTACTCTGTCCGTTACTACATTCAATACTCCAGTTGAAAGTATCTCCCTCTGCATCATTTATAGTTATATTCCATGTAAAACTAAGTTCCTGACTTCCACTATTATTAGCAGGGTTTTCACCAGTGAAACTTGGTGCATTGTTACTATCAGTAGTGGCACTATCAGTAGAATTACTTGCACTCCAAAGGCTATCTGTTATATTCCAACTCCATGCTTTAAAACTATACTCTGTACCAAAACTTAGACTAGACAGACTTGTACTCGTTCCTGTATCATTATATAGAAATGTTCCATCATCACGATCACTGGGTGCAGATGCTCCTTGTTTATATCTTATATATGTATAGTCTGCGTTTGTTCCTTTACTCCATGTCAGACTTATTTTTGTACGGTTATCAGCTGATGCTGTAAAACTAGATGGTGGGTTAGGTGTATTAGATGCTCTTGTAGTAAAACTATAAGTACAGTTATTCCAACCACCATTACCATCAGATAGATTCAGACTCCACCAATACTCAGTACTATAACTTGTTGCATTAGTAAAAGTCTGAGTGATATTGGTATTATTACTAAAACTTGTCTCATTACTCGCAAACTGTACCCATGAACTACTACTATTACTCCACCATGTAGCGTTCATCTGGTCACCATCATTATCACTACAGAGAACATACAAATCAGGAGTAAGAGATATATCTACACTATTGTTCGCTGGGACTATACCACTTTGGGATGGATTGTTGTTTTCTTCTGGTGTTTCCTCACTACCAAAACCAAAAGATGGCTTAGTTCCACTTGTCCAATTTGTAAGAAAAGAATAACTAGATGCAATTTCTATATAACCACCACGGTCTCCACCATATTCTATTACATCATTTGTTGAATCATAGTTCCAATATTGGCCACCACTGGAATCACTTGTACCTTCGCCATAAAATTCGGTAATAGCACCAGTATTCGGAATGTTGGAGCTTGTAGACAAAGATTTTTCAACTGAAGACCAGTCATCTGAATAAATTTTACCTATTCCTGAATCAGACGCCTCAGCAATAAGCTCAGATTTATACCATGTATCCATAGAATGTGCCCATGTATAGAACCCATCACTTGCACCAGACTCTGAATCATCTCTGGTGTTTAGTTGTATCCCACAACTACTCCCAGATGCCCCTCTATCTGTATCCGATGAAATCCTGAAAAAAATACCTGTCTCTGGGTAATGATCTGTTGCTTTATTTGTCCATCCATGAAATGCTCTGCCTCCATAACCACTGGATGAAAAAGTAATAATTTTAAATCTATTAATATATCTAAATGGTCTTGTAGCTGAATATCCTGTTTTATGATAATGTCCAAAATCATCAACTCCACCGTCTCTCTGGTAGTCATCATAATCACTTGAATAGTCTGAAGTCCAATCAAGATACCAATTAGGAAATGTAGTACTTCCATCACTAGCGTCAGATGCATCAACATTACCATAATACATATACAAAGTAGAATCATTATATTTATTTAATATCCAAACTGTACAATCATCACCATCTGTTTTCTCATCAATAAAATAAGGAACAACTGTACCATCTTCACAAGCAAAACGCAAATCACTGAAATCGTTATTACAATGTCCTTCACAGTCAACATCATCAGAAGCATCATCAGACTGAGAAACAGTTATTTTAGTTTGGTAGTCATCAAGATTATCAGATACAGTTATCTCTTTACGATAACTCCAATCATTGTTATACCAAGGGTCAAGAGCATACAAATGGTCGTTACTCACACTTTCAGAAAGAGACTCAGATGATGGTTTAAAAACAAACCAATACTTACCAGGCATACCTCCTAGACTTATTTTTTGTTGATCAACACGTATCTTACAACGATAACGAACACCCTGTTGAATAGACTGAGATGGAGTTACATACCAATCAGTCATATTCTCATAAGACCATTCTATATGATTATAACTAACATCCCAGGGTTTCCAATCAAAAAAACTTTGGTTATCCCAAACTTTCACCGATTTGTTATAGTTACCACACAATTCCCAACTACCATCACCGAGGTTAGTATAACTGCTAAATGCGTAAGCACAAGTATGATTTTCAGTTCCGTTAATTGTTCCATCATAGATTTCACGGGTTATATTATACAAATAAGTATTGTTTTTAGTACCAAGACAGACACTATAATTATCATAATTCTCAATACCCAAACTATCATAACTTGTTACATTATCAAAAGTTTTGCAACCCCATTCTTCCTGTTCCTCAAAATAATAATTTTCATGACTGTAATTCTGCCATAACCAAATCTTTGTCGGTTTCATAATATTCTGGTTGAACCCCCAAGCAAAATCAACATCACCAGTAAAAACTTTTGACTCAAACTCAAACACAACATCATCACTACCAGATATTGTGTGAGGGGTAGCACTAGCAAAAACCTTTGAATCATTTACATAGACAGTGTTATTATCAATATTCCAATTCTGCCCACGGTCAACAACCACAGGACTAGGATCATCACTATCAGCTAAAACATTATCAGCCATAAACCTACGTGAAGCAGGTAAAACCAGATTCAACATTAACACTACTACAACAAGAATACTACCAATATTGGAAAACGATAAATATGACATAATCAAAAAAACCTAAAAAAAAAAATAAAAAAAAGGTTTAGAGTAAAAAAAACAATATACCCTAAAATTTTTTTTTTATTTCCGTTCTTTATTTCTTTTCCTCAAGTGTTATACTCCAATCCGTGCTACCATCATCAGTGATACGATAACCATTGCTATTGTCATCCCAATAAAAATTTATATAGATATAGTCAGCACCAGTATTATTATAACTTACAACACCGCCACCAGTTGTATCACTACTATCACCAACTTGAGCTACACCAGATATAGTCTCATCACCACTTACGGTAAGAGTACAACGACAACGGCCCCCTATAAAATCACTACCGTCTTTAACATCGCTATCGAAACGTGCTCGAACCACATAATAACTACCACTCTCAGATGGTAGATCTGTATCGGTATCATCTGTATCTACATATCCAGATACATTACCCCAGCTGTCATATCCACCACCAGAAGCATTAGATGCTAGACATGTACCAGGTGTCTCAGAATAATTAAGCATAAAAGTAGCTAACCATCCTTCACCAGCTGGACTTGCTTCACCAACAGGTACCCGTGGTATATCTTTACTATCAACCGTAGCTATCTCAACCCATTCAAGATCATCTTTTTCTTCATCAAATACATCTATAGGTTTTTTTTCATTCAAATACACTACAATACCCATACCAGCAAATACCATTATGAGCATTGTGCCTATCACTAGCCCCATTTTCATACTTTTTTCTTTTTTCATATTTTTTTCTACCTCTCAAAAAACCTTTTTATATATTTATTAAAAAAAATATTTTTATATAGCGATTATACAACTAGAAACAACCATAACCTGAGAAATATCCCTTAAAAATCTATTTTTTACAGACCACGTGCCTGTAAAAACCATATCAATACAGAAACCCCTAAAAGAACAATGATACTAACTATATATTTATCTTTGAAACCATTAGTAAAACAATAAAAACCAACCAATCCCATAAAAAATATACATACCATCTCAAGGATAAAAAACAGACTGATAGCTATACCATTAAAACTAAACAAAAGAGTACCTAGATGATAATCTTCAATGTTTTGCCCTGGGTAATGTTTCTCCTGGAAATATATACCGAAACTACGGCTACCGCCACTCTGCACACCACCCATAGCATTACTACTCAACAATATAAACTCGTCACCAACTATATAGTCACCATCATCTACAACCTGGTTGTTATCCAGATCCATAATAACTAGACTACTGCTATTAATAGCTGTTACATCATCAAAATTGAGTTTGACACGTAAACTCCCACGGAAAGCTAAATCATCACTATTTATCCAGATGAAATCAGCATAATTAAAAACACCGCTATATCCAGATATAGTTTTTTCTTCTGTATAGCTACGGAGTTCTATCTGTGCATCCTCATAGTAATATGTATGAGCTGTATCTTTATAATAACTAAGTGTAAACTCACGATCTTCACCAGCACTTAGTCCTCCTTCGATTTTGAACTCTATACCATCAGTTGTTTTAAAGTTTTCACCACGTTCCAATGTTACACCGTTATCTACATCCTGTACACGAGATGTGCTTTCATCAGGTGTAGTTTTATCACTGAAACCTGCATATACATAGACATTATATATAGGTACAGATAAAGGGTTATCTACTGTTATACCAGCTCGATGGAAACCAGGTCTCGGTGTTGAAGCCCATCCAGGGTTGATACTACTATTCCATATATTCCAATAAAAAGTCTTCATCTGGCTATAAACAGTCTCACGGAGTAGATATATATCACAGGAGGCATTAACTGTCAGGTTTTCTCCATATAGATTAATCTTGTTAGGTATATATGTTGTATTCTGCATAACTGTACCATTATCTGTATAGGTAATATTCACCCATGATACAGAATTATTGCCACTTATATAGAGAGTGTCTTCAAGTATCGTTATTGTACCATTCTCTGTGGTATCATTATCTGGTATTAAAGCTGTAGATGATATAGAATCCCCTATCGTATCTGCTCTTGTCTCTGCTATAACATTAAGAGCAGGGCATACTTTCCATACATCATTTCCTAGTTGTTGACCTAGACGATCAAAAACACTAAAAATAGCTATAGGGTTACGACTCCATATCACAGTATCAGGCATAAGTGCTGTATCAAGCTCACTAGCTACCTCTAAAAGCTGTCCTCTAACTATAGAGAGACCAGATATAACCTCAGATAAATTAGAACCCTCTATAACATATACACGGCTATTATTTACAACTATATCTGATGTATTATACAACATATTGTAATCACCGTCATATATACGAAGTGTATAGTTACCACTTGGAACTAAAAACTCTCTTTCACCATTTGGTACAATACCTCTCTCCCACCATCGTGATGCGTTCTCTCTAAGTAACGAGATCATATAGTATTCCTCGTTTTTATTACCAAACAACCAACTATGAAAAGTAAGACCAAGATCTAGAAACATACGTGTATTATTTACTGTATGGTTGTCACTATAAAGAGTTGTATTATAATAATCTTTAACTGTAACATTTATAACATCTCCTGTATATGTATAATAAAAACTGTTGTATAACCTCTGTCCATCTACATATATTTTAAGTGTCTCCCTTGGTAATCCTAACCCTATATTTGTATTATAAAAATTGAAATATATTACCGCATCGCTATATACACCGCTATCTGGTGTATCTGTTGAAAGATACAATGTTTCTCCTTCTTTAAAGGTTACACCTGTATCTGGATCAACAAATTTTATTGATACATCATATACACCTGGTTGAAGGGTGCTTGTACTAAAAATTGTTTGAAAATTTCCATTTGTACAGTTCCATTTAACAGGACCTAACGCAGTGCTACCATTCTGATAATATAAAAAGGTAGATGCAGTCATACCACTAACAGGTATACCTGTACTGTTCTCTATTGTTCCTTGTGTCATAAAATAGTCGCCTACTTGCAACAATCGTGGTATCTCAATGTTGAAAGTTATACCATAACTACAGTTTACCTGATATTCAAGATATGTCCCATTTTTTGAGCTGTTTCTACAGAGATATACATATAGATCAGATGGGTTAAAAAAATATTCACCAATATCTAACTCTGCTATTGAATCTTCCTCTATGAAATCGCTTCCATCTGTAAGGTTATATACCCTTGTTATACCTTTTACATCTGAACTTACAGGGATTTTAAGATATATTGGTCTATCTATATTAGAGGTATTCCAACAGTTGACATTAAAAGAGTTTACTACTGGTGCTGTACCTCCATTGTTTTTTGTAAATCTATATTTAACTCTTACATATCTACCATCTGTTAATGTACTTATGTTATGATAGTTTTGTATAGAAAGCCAACTTGTTTCATCGTTTACAGAACTCCCATCGTTACTACTCTGTATTTTTATATCTATTGTATCCCCATTGAGATTATAGTTGTTTTGTATTTCTTTAAAGTTTTTAGATGACCCATAGTCATACCATGTAGAGTTCCAGTAGCTTGTAGGATACATCCATTTTTCATTATAGGTTACACGAACTCTTACATAACAACATTTAGCTCTACATATCAGTATACCTGCTCTTAGATCATCTATCTCAGTCCATGTCCATTCGCTACCTGTATGTGGATTGTCATCCCATGTATGAGACTCTACATTCCAATTACTATATCCCTGTTCTACATTAGCTTCTCTATATAGATTACTATGAGTGCAAACACCGAGTTTTAGACTAGAAGGATCTGGATCTGTAGGAGGGTTGTTATAATATACAGTAGCATATACTCTTACACTTGACGGAGAGATAGAGCTACGGTAGTCTTCTGTAAAATTTTCCATCTGGTAATAATCACTATCAGCATCATTAGTATATACATATGTAGATTGATCGTTGTCAGCTACTGCCTCCCAATGAGTAGACTCAGTAGAACTACTAATACATCCATAATTCGGGTCACATATATGAGGTCCTGTCACTGCTAAATATTTACTACCTATTGTATATGCTTTAAGACCACTGTTTATAGAGATATAGCTACTGGTATCCTGATAGTTATTCCAATCTGAATCAGATGATACTGAAAAAACAGATATTGGTGTGTTATATATTCCTTCTTGTATATCATAGGTATTGTTGAAGTAGTCCTCTATTGTATTTGTCTCTGTATTTGTACC
>Ga0180431_10006504_pt1 | contig 13868 bp, 6 predicted proteins | sample SS_ome_11_FD_132459 | JGI IMG/M metagenome (GOLD analysis project Ga0180431, IMG submission 132459) | Hypersaline lake sediment archaeal communities from the Salton Sea, California, USA - SS_1_MS_1 metaG | ecosystem: Environmental > Aquatic > Non-marine Saline and Alkaline > Hypersaline >... | reverse complement strand
CGCGACCACTCGACGATCAGCCACGGCGTCAACAAGATCGCCCGCGAGCTGCTGGAAGACCCCTACGTCGAACAGGCCGTCACCCAGATCAGCCGCATGCTGAAGTAGCGACACTCATCTCTCGGCTCCACCTTCCGTAGCTCATGCCTAGTACACAACTCCCCGCGCGACTCGCAGGTCGTCGTTACCGTTGTCGAAGTGCGAGATGTACGGCAGGCCGTTGATGTCCACGATCGAGGTGAACTCGCCGACGTCGTAGGGTGGCGTGCCCTGGTCCGCGTAGAACCGGTACCAGCCCCCGTCGCCGTTCTCGTTTTCGGAGAAGCCGACGCGCAGGCTCTGGTTGGTGGTCCAAGCCATCACCGGATAGCCGCCGACCACCGCCATCGAGACGTGACCGTTCATGACACCCTCGTTCTGGGCGACGATCACCGGGCTGGCGGGCCAGCTGGTGCCGGCGAGGTTGTTGGCACGGATGAAGCGCACGCTGTCCGTGGTGCCGTTGTGGTAGTAACCGATCGCCGGACGGCCGTTGACCTCCACCAGCGTGCACCAGAATCCGGATTCGAGGTCGTCGTCCACCACGACCGGCGTGTTCCAGACCGTGCCGAGGGAACTCACCGAACTCACATACAGCAGCGTGTTGTCGGTTACGTTCTGGTAGGCAATCGCCGGCGTTGCACCGATCATCGCCAGCGAGGCGAACTGGCCGACGTTGTCGGAGTCGCTGTCAACCGTAATCGGCGAGCCCCAGATGGAGCCGAGGCTGTTGGTGGCGCGGACGAACTTCAGATTGCCGTTGGTCGCATCGTAGTAGGCGATCCCCGGAAACCCGTCGACGACCGCCAGCGAGGAATACAAGCCCACGTTGGCCGCGTTGTCGACTTCCAGGGATCCCGTCCAGCCCTTGCCGTACTTGTTGGTTGAGTAAGCGTAGCGCAGGCTGGAATTGCTCGTGCGGTAATAGGACACGCCGAGAAAAGCGCTGTTGCTGACCGGGGCCAGGGAGGGCCAGGAGCCTCCGCCGCTGCCGTCGATCGTAAACGGCCCGGTCCAGCCTATGCCGCCGGGCGCGCCGACTACATACTGCAGTCCGTTCGTGCTGTCCAGATAGCAGACGCCCGGCAAGCCACCGGCATTGACGATGTCGTTGTAGGTAGCCACCGTCGTACCGCTGACCGCCGGCTCGGAATAGACTGTGTACACTGTTACCAGAACGGTGTCGTAGGCCTCGTCGCCCAGGTCGTCGGTCACTCGCAGCTTGGCCAGGTAAACGCCCGGCTGGTCGTAGTCCAGGCTGGTCGAGCCCGCGAAGCCGGTGTAGTTGCCATCGCCATCGTGGTCGATCGCGGTGGTGATACTGCCGCCATCCGGATCATAGCTGTCCGTCGCGTCGAATTCGACTTCCTGGCTGATGCTGGTCCCGTTCCAGACGACCAGGTCGCGGTCGACGGAGAGCACGGCGACCGGTGGGATGTTGGCCGTGGGATCCGTAACCAGCACGCCGAGGTACGAACGCGTCCGCGCGCCGTCGTCGTCTGTCACGCGCAGGCAACAGGTGTAGTAGCCGGCGGTTGAATAAGTATGGCTTTCACTACCGGCCGTCGCCGTGGTGAAGCTGAAGACGTTCACGTTGGTGTAGTCCAGCGCGTATTCTGCGACCGTCCCGTCCGGGTCGTCCGCGTTGAAGGAGAACGTGATGTTCGCCGGCGCCGCACCGGAGTTGGGCACGGCGCGGAAACCGGTGATCACCGGCGGCAGATTCAGTGGTTCGTCCTCGACGCTGACCGTGACGCTGCCCAGCGTCTGCGCGCCGCCGTCGTCGGTGACGTGCAGCTGCACGTTGTACAGCCCGGTTGCCGCGAACTGGTGCGTCGGGTTCTGGTCCGTGCTGTCCGGCGTCCCGTCGCCATCGAAGTCCCAGGCGTAACTGGCGATCACGCCGTCGGGATCGAGCGCCGTCGCCGAGAAACTGACATCAGTGCTGGGCATCGCCAGCGCGGGATTCGCCGCCAGCGCGGTGATCTGCGGCTGCTGGTTGCCCGGATCCGCCTGCACCAGAATCGCCAGTGTGTCCACGTCCCAGGCGCCCTGGTCGTCGATCACCTGCAGCCGCGCGTTGTAGAGACCCGTCTGCGTATACGTATGCTGCGCGGAGACTACGTGCACGATATCGGTGTCGTCCCAGACGTCGTAGGTGCCATCACCGTCGAAGTCCCAGCCACCACCAACGATCAGCCCGTCGAAATCCTCGCCGGCACCACTGAAGTCAACCGTGAGCGGAGCGATACCGCTCTGTGGGCTGGCATTGCCGACCGCCACCGGACGGCTGTTACCCGTGATCATGACGCTGGCGCCGCCGAGCGCGACCGCCATGCCGCCCTGCCCGATGCCGCGCACCCGCGGCCGGATCAGGCCCGTCGTGGACGTGTCAGCCTGGGCAACGCCTGATGTATCACCGGTGACGTCAAAGCTGCCGTCGCCGTCCAGATCCCAGGCGTACTCCTCGGCCCCGGCGGCGGTCAGGGTGATCACGTCGCCCCGCAGGCCGCTGGGGCTGCTGGCGCTAACCGTCAACGGCGCCGCCTGACCGCCGAGCGGAGTCACCACCACCAGTGAGCTGAAGGCGCTTTGCCGTCCGCCGTGATCGACGGTCGTGACGCGGACGAAGGTCTCACCACTGAGCCCGGTGAGCACGTGGTGGGGGCTGCCCTCGAGGTACGGGATGCGCTGCACACCCAGGCCCTGGTCGTCGTAAAACAGCGCGCTGGCGTAGTAGACGTAGTAGCCGGCAACGTCCGCGCCCAGCACCGGGTTCCACTGCAACTCTGCGCCCCCCGCGATGGCGCCGGCCGTCAGCCCGCCGGGCGCCGGCGGCGGCTCGGCGCCGCTGACCTCTCGCGGGCTCGCCGCCGCGGCCACGACATCGATACCGCTGCCCCCTTCGACCGCCAGGCAGACGAAGGCGTTGCCCAGCTGTGACAGGTGATCTCCCGTCTCAAGCTCGAGCCGCACGTGATTGTCGCTCAGCGGTCCGTGCCACTGCCAGCGCCCGCTGCCGTAGTCCGCCACGCCGACGAAGTAGCCGCCGCCGCCCAGCAGGTTGGCGTCGACCGCCAGCAGCCCGGGCTGCTCGCCGTCCATCAGCAGCCGGTAGACCGCGAAGCTGACGGGCGCGGTGCCCGCATCGCTGGCCAGGCGGCTGGCCTCGCCGACGTCGGTGACGTCCCCGCCCTCGAAGTACCGCTCGACGCCGGCTACCAGCGCCGAGCCACCACCATGCACCGAAGCCGTGCGCTGATCGTCCGCGCCGCGCTCCTCCCAGGGCTGGGGCCTGTCAACCGGCAGCACCGCCGGCCACGTCGCAGGCGCCGGCAGAGCCGGAATTTCACTCGTCGGCGGACCGGCGGTTTCAACGCCACCCGCCACGGTCACGGCCCCGTTGCCACTGCAGGCCGCGGCCAGCAGGGCGGTCATCAGCGCTACCGCACCGGGCAGCGCAACGCGTCTGATTGAGTTCAGTCCTGGGAACACGGCAAGCACCTCGTCAGTAAGTATCGATCATCGATTATAACAGAGAATGAGACTCAGTCGCAAGCGCTTTGTTCGCTGCAATCCACGTCCAGACGAAGAAGAGAGCCGCCGGGCCGACAGCTGCGTCGCAATGGTGGGCGGCAGGGCTGTGCGCCAAGCGGCGCCGGGCGGAGAGGCCGCACCGCCCGCGCTCAGCTGCTACGTGCGTTCAAGCGCCGCCGGCCCTACTCCACCGTATACATGCCGGTCCAGGCCGGGCGGTCCGGCTGCTCGTCATTGGTCAGCTGCTCGCGCCAGGCCTCGTCGGTCAGCCGGTCGTTGATCGGCCAGGCGAACTCGTAGTACGAAAACACGCCGCCCAGCGCGAGATGCAGCTCGTCGCCGGCTGCGGGAATTGCCACGAGAAGATGATCGATTCGCCCGGTGCCGACCTCCAGCACCTCGCCGTGCTCGGGGTCCGTCGCAACATCGGCGATCAACGCCGAGGGCTCCTCGATGTAATCGCCGTCCCCACCGGGTTGGTCCCTCGTCCAACGGACGAGGTTGCCGAGCCACTCGGCGTAGTCGAAAAGCGCGAGTGCGGTGTCCTCGGGAATCTGCTCGCCGGCCAGTTCCGCTTCCGCGCCGAGCTGGCAGTGCGCCAGCATGGCCAGCAGATTGTGCGACAGCGCTATCACACTATCATCGGACAGCTGCAACGCCTGCAGTCCCTCTGCGGTCATCTCGACGAGACCGGTCAGCCGAGCGAACAGACGCGGATTGGGCTCGACGTAGGCGGGCGGCGGTGGCGGCGGTGCCGAAACAGGTGAGCCGTAGCCCGGCTTGGCATACAGGATAGTGTCGTGGCGCAGTTCCGCCCAGCTGCCAAGCGCCCCGCTGAGCTCGCGCCGGGCCCAGGACCGTGTGCGCATGTACGGCGGATACCGGTCATCTTTGGGCAGCGTCATGCCCTCAAGGGAATAGAGCCAGCCGTTGTAGACGGTGCTGGTCCAGTCTTCCACTGCATAGCTGCCAGCGTACTCCTGCAGCATGTCCAGCTGCGACGTGTAGTTGGCGTGGGCCGTATCGCCGCGTTGCTCCAGGATCTCGAAGGCCTCAGCGTTACCGAAGCAGGCGAAGACGTCCAGGCCGCTGGGCAGCCAGCGCTGACTGACATGCTTGTGCACGAGTTTACTCAGCATGAAACTGTCGAGCACGAAGCGCTGGCCCATGAAGCGGAAGCCCTGGGTCTCATACGCCGCATCCTGGTGGTCAAAAACCAGCATCGAGTTGATCTGCGGTGCGGGCAGCTGGCGCGCCGCCGCGATGAAGCCGGCGACCTGCTGCGCGTCGGCGATCTGGTCGAGCCCCATCTGCCCACCGAATACCTCGCCGGCGACGGCGGTGTAATCATGGATCCCAAGATCATCGGCACTGCCGACCAGAAACGCCGTCGGATCGTAGATCGATGCCCAGGTATCGGCGGCCGACGAGACCCCCACATCCGTACCGTGCACGAGATAGGTGATCAGCAGGGCCGCCTGCGTCTCGGACATCGATTTCAGCCGCAGGTTCATCCGCCCATACCAGATCATGGTCTTGAAGTAACGCTGGCGCAGCTCGCTGCGGGTGTAGTGCCCGCGGGGCACATACTGGCTGTAGTCCTCCTGGTAGTCCTCCTCCATCGACAAGACCGGGGACCGCTGGAATCCCGACTGGGCTTCAATCGCCGCCAGCTCGCTCTGAACCATCTCGTAGATCGGCTCGGAGATGGCCGGCGGGTCGACCAGCAACAGCTGTTCGGCGACGGCGAAGTACGCCCAGACATGGCGCGCCTGCTTCTCCAGCGAAGTGCCATCGAGTTCCGCCGCCAACTCGCCGGCGGCCTCAGTCAGAGCCACCGTCAGATTGCTCAGCTGTGGGTGAAACTGCTGCTCCTCCATCTCCCTGAGCAGCTTGCTGAACACGAGATGATATGCATGCAGCAAGGAGTCCGTCGTGATGAACGTCGCCAGCGGCCCGCCCCAGGACTCCATGTAGAAGGTATCGAACTCCATGTATCGGCTGTCCGGCTCCACGAAGAACCCGCTTTCGCGGAGTACTGCCCGCTGCCCGTCGCTGAAGTAGCCGACGTCGAAGTTGGTGATGAGGGCGAGGTCGATCGGCAGATCCATGCGCGGATCGACATAGGACGCAGGCAGCTTGACCGCGGGCTCCGCGAAGGCAGCGTCGAATCCGGCGCCGACCGGCTGGATGCTCACCGGTGACTCCTCCACGGGCAGCGCCGCAGCCCCGCCACGGCACCCGCACATGCATAGCGCTACTACGGCCAACACGATCAGCCGGCGCCAAGGTGCATCGAAACCCGCCATTGGCAACTCCCTACTATTTCCGAATCAGTACCAACTCCAATCAGGCAGCCGCGAGCCTGCAAATAGGCCCTACTCCACCGTATACATGCCGGTCCAGGCCGGGCGGTCCGGCTGCTCGTCATTGGTCAGCTGCTCGCGCCAGGCCTCGTCGGTCAGCCGGTCGTTGATCGGCCACATGAACTCGTAATACGAGTAGATGCCGCCCCAGGCCACGGCCAGCTCGTTGCTGCCGACCGGAATCACCACCCACAGCCGGTCGATCAGCCCGCTGCCGACCTCCAGCACCCGGGACGTGTTCGGATCGGTGGCGACGTCGGCGATGATCGCGGCGGGCTCGATCGCATCGCTATCGCCGACGCGATCCGCGGTGAGGCCGATCACGTATTCCAGCCAGTCGCTGTGGCCCACCAGCTGGAAGAGCAGTTCTTCCGGCAGTGGCTCGCCCGCCAACTCCAGTTCCGCCGCCTGCTGACACTGGTCCAGTTTCCCACCGGCCAGCTCCAGCAGTTCATCGATGGCGACATCGAGGACCGCGCCACTGCTGAGCCCGGCGCGGGTCATGTCCGTCAGGCCCCGGAGGCGGGCAAAGGCCAGCGGATTGGGCTCGACCCAGACCGCGTCGGGATACATCGGGCCGGACGTCGGCCCGATGTAGGCCTGCTTGGCGTAGAGGATAGTATCGTGTTTCAGCTCCGCCCAGCTGCCCAGCGCGCCGTTGAGCTCCTTGCGGGCCCAGGGCCGGGTGCGCATGAACGGCGGGAAGACGTCCCCCTTCAGCTGGATCAGTCCCTCCATCGAGTAGAGCCAACTGGCGTAGACCGTCGCAGTCCAGTCCTCGACAACCATCCCGCCGACGACGTCCTTCAGCATGGCGAGCTGGCTGTCATAGTTGGGATAGCTCGTGGCCCCCATTTCGTCGAGGATCACGTAAGCCTCGTCGCTGCCCATCGAGGCCAGCACGTCCAGCCCGCTGGGTACCAGACGATTGTAGACCTGCTCGTGGGTCAGCTTGTCGATCATGAACCCATCCAGCACGAAGCGCTGGCCCATGAAGCGGAAGCCCTGGGTGGCCTGGACGGGGTCCTCGCCGAGTTCGTAGAGCATGGAGTTGATCAGAGGCGGGGGCAGCTGGCGCGCGGCGGCGATGAAGTCCACCAGCAGGTCGGGATCCGCCAGCTGATCCAGCGTGATAGCGTCGCCATAGACCTGGCGCATCACGTCCGAGTACTCGCGGGGGCCCGGATCGTCGGCGTTGCCGACCAGGAACGCCGTCGGATCGTAGATCGACGCCCAGAGCTCCATCACCGGGCGCTCGCCGGCCAGCGCCTTCTGGCTAAGCCAGGTGATCAGCAGCGCCACCTGGGTCTCGGCCGCCGACTTCAGCCGCGCGTTGAGCCGTCCATACCACATTATCGTCTTGAAGTACCGCTGGCGCTGCTCGGTGCGAGTGTAGTGGCCACGCACGATGTACTGCGTGTAGTCTTCCTTGAGCGGCTCCTCGAAGCTGAGCACGGGCGAGGCCTCGAAGCCGGCGTGCGCCTCGATCAGTGCCAGTTCGCCCGACACGATATCCGCGATCGGCGCGGCGATCTGGGGCGGGTCTTCCAGGATCAGCTGCTCGGCGACGGCGAAATAGGCCCAGGCGCGGCGGGCGGTTTCCTCCAGCGAGGTGCCCTCCACCTCATCGAACAGCTGCCCGGCCTCATCCTCCAGCGCGCTGGTCATGTCGATCAGCAGCGGCGTGAAGCGGGTCTCCTCCATCTCGCGCAGCAGTTTGTTGAAAACGAGGTGGTAGACGTGCTGCAGCGAATCGGCGGTGATGAAGATCGGTACATCGACGTTGCCGGCATGCTCGTAGACCGAGTCAAACTCGCTGTAGGTCGCCGGCTCGGCGAAGAAGCCGCTCTCGCTGAGCGCAGTGCGCTGATTCTCGCTCAGCTCAAACGCCCAGTGGTCGAGGTTGGCCACCAGCGCGAGGTCGATCGGAAGCTCCATACGTGGATCGACATAGGAGGCCGGCAGTTTGACGACGGGCTCGCTGTAGGTCGCGTCGAAGCCCAGGCCGACGGTCTGGAAACCGACGGGCGTACCCGCCGGCGGCGCCGGCTGCCCGGGATCCTCGCCCGGCTCTTCGGCGGGATCCTCGCCGGGGGTCTCCGCCGGCTCTTCGGCAGGCTCCTCGGCCGGCTCCTCGCCCGGGTCATTTCCGGTGTCCTGCTGCTCATCAAGCTGCTGCTCCGGCGGCAAAGCGGCGCCACCATTACAGGCGCACAGGCAGACAGCGACCATCGCCAGGAGGACCAGTGCGCGCCAAAGCGCATTGAGACTCGGCATCTTGAAACCCCCTCTGATTCCAGACTGCATTCAGTCTCCCATCACGCAGCACGCGAGCCCTCGCCCGCACGCCTTCACCCAGTAGCTTCCACCATCCCGGCCCGCCGGTCCGCCGACGGGCTCATGAACATTTATACCCGATGTCTGCCGGCTTCGCAGAACTGGTATCGTGCTCCGGTAGCTGCATCACCCCGCGGTGCCATCGGGTATCCTCAGGGCAATGCAGACTGCCCTGTTTGACCGCCTCAAGGCCGGCGTTGGCGAGCTGTGGGACCAGGCCCAGCGGCATCCGTTCGTCGACGCCCTGGGCGACGGCACGCTGGAGCGCGGCAGGTTCATCCACTACCTGAAGCAGGACTACGTCTACCTGACCGGCTACAGCCGCGCGATCGCGCTGGCCAGCGCGCGGGCGCCCGACCTTCAGCGGATGGCGGAGCTGTCCGGCCTGCTGAACGAGACACTCAATCACGAGATGCAGCTGCACCGCGACTACTGCGCCGAGTTTGGGGTCAGCGCGCTGGACCTCGAAGCTGTCGAGCCGGCGCCGATCTGCCAGGCCTACGCCGACTTCTGCGTGGCGACCGCCGCCACCGGCGGGATGCTGGTGCTGCTGGCGGCGCTGCTCCCCTGCGGCGTCGGCTACGGCGAGATCGGGCAGCGGCTGATGAGCCATCCGGCGCTGAGCCCCGTGCATCCCTACCGCCAGTGGATCTACACCTACGGCGGCGACGAGTACCAGCAGTACGCGCGCTGGATGATCGAGGCGCTCAACGAGCTGGGCGCGGAGGCCACCAGCACCGAGGTCAGCCACCTGACAATGCTCTTCAGGCTGGGCTGCCGCTACGAGTGGCTGTTCTGGGAGATGGCCTGGGCCGAGCAGGACTGGCCGGTCTAACCACACGATGACAACCGGCCGAGGTGTACCCCCGCAGCCGGGGCCAGAGTGTATCCCTGCGCGCGCAGCAACGGCGGTACAATCTTCTTAGCCGGAAGCCGGCCAGCCGGTGTCGATGGGAGGTCAGGATGACTGCCAGATTGCTGCTTCTAATGGGCTGCACCATGCTGCTCATCTCATGCGGCGGCGGCGACAAAGCCGGCGGCGCAGGGGAGATAGATCTGCCCGCCTTCGAGGCGGAACTGGCGGTGCTCTCGTGCCCCGAGGGAGTCGACCCGGCGCTGTGGCTGTCGCTCAAGGATGAATTCCGGTCGGTGATGGGCCGGATCACATCCGGGCGCGCGGCTGCGGTTGCGCCGGAGACAGAGCTGAGCGCCGTCAATGACTTCAAGGTCATTGCACTGCCAACCGGGATTGCCCGCCTGGAATGGACGTATCGAAACCAGGGCGACTACAACCAGGACAAGCTGGTGGCCGTAACGGACCTGACCGAGGTCGGCCGCTACTTCGAGGTCGGCCAGGACGACACCGGCTGGGAAACGGCGCAGCTGGCCGACGGCAACAACGACGGCCGCGTGACCGTCAGCGACATCACGCCGCTGGGCGTCAACTACGAGCGACGGGTCGAAGGCTACCGGGTCTATGCCGGGACAACACCGGGCGTAGCCGCCAACTGGGAAGCACTGGCGGACCTGCCCTTCGCCGACGGCGCTGTGCCCGAAGGCGACCAGCGGCTGAGTTTCGAGTACGTGGTCGACGATCCGGTCGATCAGTCCTTCTACCGCGTCGTGCCATACGACGGCGAGCACGAGGGCATCGCCGGCAATGCCGCCCAGTTCAACACGGTGGCGCCCATGGTATCCGTGCAGGTGCCCGAGGTCATGCAGGGGGGCGAGGAGGCCCAGTGGATCGCGGAATGGGTACAGGGCACCCCGCCGTATGAGATCACCTGGGAATTCGGCGGCGGTGCGGACGACATCGGACCGATCGAGGTTCAAGGATCATCCTCGGAGATCGAGACCTATGGCGCGGACGTGCAGGATGTGCTGATGATCAACGACGACCCGCTTGACAGCGCCAACTACAGCTACACGGTGACAGTGACTGACGACTACGGGCTGACCGGCACGGCGGTGGGCGAGTACACGGTCGGGCCCAATCCGAGCCCGCAGATCACGGTCACCGTGCCGGACGATATGGCAGGCCATCAGCTCGCCGACTGGACCGCCGAATGGATCGGCGGCGTAGCGCCCTGCACCATCGCCTGGGAATTCGGAGGCGGCGCCGAGGACATCGCTGCCGCCGAGGCCACAAGCCCCGACGAGCAGCAAGTGATCATGCTCAACGATAGCGAGACCGAAAGCGCGGACTACACGTACAGCGTGACGGTCACGGACAGCCTGGGCAATGACGGAGTCTCCGAGGGCGAATACACCGTCGGCCCGCTGGAGCCGATGATCGTGACGGTCGACGTGCCCGACAACATGCGAGGCGGCCTCAATGCAAACTGGCATGCCAGCTGGACAGCGGGAGCACCGCCGTTTGAAGTCAGCTGGGAGTTCGGCGGTGGATCCTACGATCATGCAGAGACATGGGGAGGCTTTGAGAGATACCGACGGACGACGATGTTCAATTCCAGCCGGATCAAAGGCGCGCAATACACCTACACGGTTACCATTACTGATTCGCTGGGCAGTAATGGAGTTGCCAGCGGTGACTACACCGTCGGGCCCGATCCACACCCGCTGATCACCGTGACGGTACCGGACAATATGTTCGGCGAACAGGACGCCGCCTGGGAAGCGGAGTGGATCGGCGGCACCGGGCCGTTCACGATCGAGTGGGAATTCCACGGCGGGGCCGATGACATCGATCCCTATGAGGCGAGCAGTCCTGCCTTGCTCCTAGCCACGATGTTCAACCCGAGCATGACCGAGGACACACAGTATTCATACTCCGTGACGGTCGAAAACAGCGAGGGCTTCCACGATGCAGTGTCAGGCGAGTACACCGTCGGGCCGGGACCCAACCTGCCGCCCGAGATCACGCTCGCGGCATTTGAGTTCGCCACCAGTACGCTGCTGGTGGAGGTCGACGATCTCAACACCGATGAGAGCGTAACCGTCACCGTGACTGAGCCCGCGGGCTGGCACGTCGACGAGACCGAGAAGTCGTATCCATCCGGGCACATCACCGCTGAGTTCAGCTGGACCGCGGACGAGCCGGTCGAAGGCAAGACCGGCATGACGCACGTCGCTGCTGAGGACAGCCAGGGAGCGACCGCCGAGACCGACGCGCTGCTGGCGATGCTGCTGCCCGATACGCTGTATGCGATTCCCCTGAAGACGCAGGTACAGGTCGACGAGCCGGTGATTGTAGTCGTGGCCAGCGGAGTGCTGCCCAATCCGTTCCGCGACGCGAGCATGATCAGCCTGACAGTTGAGCCCGGCGCGCAGTTCGGCGACTCAAGCCCGGGCACCCCTGGCGGTGATGGCGAAGACGGTATCTGGTCACCCCTCGGGACCTCCACTGTCCATGCCTTCAGCTATCTCGGCGACAACGGCGACGGTCTGCAGCGCCTAGAAGTGACCCTGCTTCCGTTCGACGGCACTGAGATCATCGGTGCAGCTGGTTCGCTGTTCTGCGTCGAGTGCACGTTCGACTCCCCGGGAACCTACACCTTCGGCTTCAAGGAGATCACCGGGATCGTCAAGCGCACCTACTACACGGACTACGACGAATACGAGTATTCCTGGGGCGACATCAGCAACACCTACGCCGGCGTTCCCAACAGCATTGTGGTGGTGGAGTGAGGACATGCACAGGAAGCGAGGCCGAGAGTTCATTACAGCTGCTGTATGGCTGCTGATGTTGGGAGTCAGCGTCGCGTTGCCGTCATGCGGCGGGCACGGCAGCGCACCGGTCGGCCAGGTGCCGCCGGCCAGTGACTTCATTCTGGAAATCCTGGATGACACCTACATCGAGGGCGGGGATGCCACCGAATTCAAGCTGACGTCAGCGACTGAAGGCGACACGATTCTCGTGGAGATCACGGTTGCGGGCGCCGACGATCTCAAGGCGCTGATCTGCGGGCTCAGCTACGATCCGGCGCAGTTTGACCCCGTCTCTGTGGACTGCACCGGGGCGCTCGATCCGGAGGGCGGCGAGGTGGTGAGCAAGACCATCGCGCTGGACGTCGCGCCGGGCGAGGTCTATCACGGCCAGATTCTGCCCTGGCCCGCTGAGCGAGACGGGCTCGTCGGCGATGCCGTGCTGGCCCGCGCCGTGTTCTTGCGGCAGGCTGATCACGCAGCCAAGGCTGTCTCTGCGCCCCCCATCAACCGCCGGTCGCAGACCCCGCTGACCTGGGACGCAGAGGCCGGTCAGCTGGACTGGTACTACTTCAACAGCGGCGACAGCAATCAGGATGGCGACGTGGGTGTCGCTGACCTGACGCCGTTCGGCGTACACTGGCGCGAGACCAGTGGGAATGGGCCCTGGCCTATCGACACCGTACAATCCGTGATCGACTACGACAACAACGGCGAACTCAATTACGCTGACCTAGCCGCGCTTGCCCGGTATTTCGGTGTCTGGGTCTCCGGCTACAACGTCTTCACCAGCCAGGATGCCGCCGACTACCCGGCGACCAACGATGGTCCCAACGGGCCCGGCGCAGTATCGCTCGGTTTCCTTGACCTCTACGACTCCACAGGAGGCGGGCGCCGTCACTTCACCTTCGCCGTAGCCGAGCCGCAGGCCGATGCCTACTACTGGGTGCGGCCTATCGACGGTGAGGAAGCCGAGGGTACACCCTCCACGCTGGCCGGCGGACCGGAGTAGCGGCAGCGTCCGCGGCACGCCTCAGCAGCTACCCCGCGCCGGGCCGCTCCTTGCGCTTGCGGGCCGGGGCCGGAGCGGCCTCCTCGATGCGCGGCGAGCCCGCATCGGTTTCGCCGGTCGGTGTCGGCAGCGTGATGATCTTGCCAGCCAGCAGCTCACGCACGTCGCTGGCGTCGATGTTGACCTCGCCGCCGGGCTTGCCGTCCGGCGAGGAGTACATCAGATCGAGCAGCAGCTTCTCGACGATGCTCCTGAGCGCGCGGGCACCGGTCTTGCGCTCGCGGGCCAGCTGCGCGATCTCGCGCAGCGCGGCGTCGGTAAACTTGAGGCTGACGCCATCCTCCTTGAGCAGGTACTGGTACTGCTTGACCAGCGCGTTCTTGGGCCGGTGCATGATCTCCACCAGCGCCTCGGCGTCGAGATCCTCCAGCCAGGCGATCACCGGCAGCCGGCCGACCAACTCCGGAATCAGCCCGTACTTGACCAGATCCTCGGGCTCCACGAACCGCACCAGCTCGTCGCGCGGCGTCTGGCGTTCGGCCTCGCGGCTTCTGAAGCCGATCACCTGCTGTCCCAGCCGCTTGGCGATGATCTGCTCGAGGCCGCTGAAGCTGCCGCCGCAGATGAACAGGATGTTGGCGGTGTCGATCTGGATGAAGTCGTCATTGGGGTGCTTGCGCCCGCCGTGGGGCGGGACGTTGGCCGTCGTGCCCTCCAGAATCTTGAGCAGCGCCTGCTGCACGCCCTCGCCCGAGACGTCGCGCGTGATCGAGGGGTTCTCGCTCTTGCGGGTGATCTTGTCGATCTCGTCGATGTAGATGATGCCCCGCTCGCAGCGCGCCAGGATCTCCTCGGGGCTGGCCTTGGGCCCGGCCTGCTCCTGGGCCACCTGGTAGAGCCTCAGCAGGATG
>Ga0180431_10006503_pt1 | contig 13871 bp, 14 predicted proteins | sample SS_ome_11_FD_132459 | JGI IMG/M metagenome (GOLD analysis project Ga0180431, IMG submission 132459) | Hypersaline lake sediment archaeal communities from the Salton Sea, California, USA - SS_1_MS_1 metaG | ecosystem: Environmental > Aquatic > Non-marine Saline and Alkaline > Hypersaline >... | reverse complement strand
TTTCCAATATCGCCTTTTTCTGCCATTTTTATCGTGCTGAATCTGCCTGCTTTAATTTGGATTTCCTTTGGAAAGACGAATTCGCGATGAAATGTTTATTTATCATCGTGCTGAATCTGCCTGCTTTTCAGCCTCATTTTTTTTCTTAAATGCAAAACTATCTCCACTTCCTTCAGAAGCCAGAATAATCTCTTCAGCTAAACCTTGAGCAAGTGTTTTCTTTTTATTAAATGATTTATCTGATGCTCCATGAACAATATGTTTTAATGTTAAATTCACTCTTCTTAGAGGAGAAACATCAACTGCTTGAGGGTATCTTGCCCCTCCATATTCAATAACAGTAATCTCATCTTTTGGAGAAGAAGCTTCAATAGCATTGACTAATACTTGAACTGGATTTTTTCCTGTTTTCTTTTCAATTATTTCAAATGCTTTTAAAACTATTTTCATATTTTTTGTATATTTTCCTGTTGCTCTTCCTTTCTCAATTTTATGTTTTTTCCCTCTGTGTCCAGCAGTTGCTAATTTATTTATTAATCTCTCAACAACATTCACTTTAGTTTGTCCTAATTTTACAACATTCCTTCCCTGGCTTTTTAAAGCTAGTTTTGGCTCTAAATTTATAACTCTCTTTAATCCAGGATCTGTAATTTTTATTTCACTTAAATCATATAAATCAAAAATCTTAAAATTAGGTAATAAATTATTTTCTGCCATCATCTTCTTCCTTTTTCTATTACTCCTTTCCATAATCTATGTAGGGGTTGGTCATTTACTTGAATAACTTGAAATCTTACTCCTGGAATGTCTCCTTTTGTTCTTCCTTGCTTTCCTCCAATCCTTTCAATCATAACTTCATCATGTTCATCAATATATTTTTGTGCAAGATTTCCTGGAATAAATGCAGTAACTGTTTTTCCATTTTTTGTTAACTGAACCCTGCAGCATTTTCTCATCGCAGAGTTTGGTTGTTTTGCTTCTCTTTGAACTTTTGTAGTTACAATTCCTTTTGCTTGGCTAGCACCTTCTAAAGGATCTGATTTAGCATAAAGATTTAGAGCTCTTACTTTGTATTTCTTATCTTTCCATCTAAATTTTTTCCTGTCCTTTTTCTTTTTCTTTGCAGCTTTTAATCCCATTTTAATACTCGAGAATAATTAATGGTAATAAAATTAGTTTTTAAAGGTTTCTTATATAATCTTAAATTCTTTTCCAAAAAAATCTTTGATTATCTTTTGCATTTCATGAAGTCTTCTTTTATTTCTTCCAAGAAGTGCTGCCTTGCTCCTATTTCCTGCAGTTAAAATAACTTCTCCCTCTTTAATTTCTAAATCCTTAAACTCTACTGGAGAAACAATTGCCTGAATAAATTCTCTTATATGTTGGATTCCTTTTGGAATTGGAATAACTTTTATTCTTCTTCCTAAAATCTCTCCCATTTTTTTTATATTCCTTGCTTCGGGTCCAATTGCTTTAGAGAGCAAATTTTTTGGAACACAAAAAATTATTATCTCATTGTATCTTATAACATATCTTGTTGAGATTCCTGAAATTCTTCTAAAAAGATTAAGATGTCTCATATCTTGCATACTTATTGTTCCAGCCATTAGCATCATATTAATCTCTTAGAAATAATCCTTTTATAAATTTATTTATTTGTATCTTCTACTACTTTCTTTTTAGCAGTTTTCTTTTCTTCATCTTTTTTTACTAAAGGTCCTATAACTTTAACTAACAACCCTGGTAAACCTGTTCCAACAGGGATTGGTTGATTAAGTATAATATTTTCAACAACACTTGTCAATTTATCTCCAGTACCTTTAATCGAAGAGTTAACAAATTGTTTAACTGGAGTTTCAAATGTTGCCCTTGCAAGTATTGAAGATTTCCCCGCAATAATTCCCATTCTTGTAACTCCCTTTACTTTTCCAGAACTAGTCATAGAATCTGCAACTAATTTTAAATGCCTGTTATCAATATTAAGTCCTTGTGTCTTTAAAGTTTCAGAAATTTCATTAATAATTAACTGCCTTGCAACTTCTATTCCAAGAACCCCTGCAACTTCATGCAGATCATTAGAAATTAGCCTGTCCTTATTAACTTCTTTTAATTCTAGAATTTCTTTTAGATTAGTTCCAAGAGTCATAATGATATAATCTCTTCCTTTTTTAACAACCAAAATCTGCTCTACTCCAGAAACCCCTGAGATAATAGTGTCTTTTAGTTTCTCTTTCAACTTATAGATTTTTCTGAAATTAAATTCAGTAGCATTGATAATAATGCCCTTTGTACTTTCTCTTGCTTTATATCCTAAATCCTTAAGTTTGCTTACAACTTTTGAGATAGAACTATGTGTTTGTTTTAATCCTTTATCATCCACTACAATTTCAATTCTTTTATCACTAAAATTTAAATTAATTTCAGAAGCAATTTCTTTTAAAGTAACTTCTTTTATTTTTTCTGCAAAAATCTTGGCATCTTTTTCATTATTATATTTATTTTCTAAATATATTTCCATTTTAGGTGAAGAAGGTTTTTTTCTTGCATCAAATATTTCTATAAGTCTTGGAAGCCCCATAGTTACTTGCATTTCTGAAACTCCTGCCATATGGAATGTATTCAAAACCATCTGAGTTGAACTCTCTCCAAAAGACTGGGCAGCAACAATTCCTATTGCTTCCCCTGGTTCTAAATCTTCATTAAGATGAAGTTTTGTAACATCTTTGCTATCATCCCCATATTCAAATTGAATAATACTATTATTGCTATCTCTTACAGTTCCATCATACTCTTTTTTTATGTCTTGAAGTGCATTAGCCAATCTCCTATATAAATAACCTGATTTTGGAGTTCTTAATGCTGTATCCATAAGTGAATCTCTTCCAGTAATAGCCTGAAAAAAGAATTCATCTGGTCTCAATCCCTTAATAAAAGGGCTACTGATAAATCCTCTTGATTTAGGAGATAAATCTCCTTTTTCAAAGAAAGATAAAGTTCTTTGGGTGTAACCTATATCTACTCTTCCTCCCATAAAAGCCTGCTGTCCAACAGCTGAAGCCATTTGAGTAATATTAATAATATTTCCTCCACCCCCAGAATTAATCATATTGCTGACTGGATTTTCCTGAGGAAACTCTTTTTTAACTATTGTTCCAATTTTTGTTCTAACTTCATTTAAAACTTGAAGGATTTTAATCTCTCTTGATTCTTCTAATGTTTTTCCAGGAATAATTTCTAATGTTCCATTATTATAAGAATCAATTAATTCTTGAGTTTTTTTCTCTGCTTTTTCAATAATTTCATCTCCTTTAGCAATAGCACCTTCATTTAAATCTAAATCTTCAACAGAAATAGTAATCCCTCTATCTGTAATGTATTTTATTCCTAATTGGAAAACTTTTCTAATTGTATCAAATGCTTCTGTTCTCCCATACTCTCTATCAATTAATTTAACAAGTTCTCCATCTTCGTCCCCAAAAGTAGTTTTATCTATGACTCCACTCTCAACTTTCCCATCTTTTATTTTAATAGAATCATTTGAAAAATTAATTTTTGGAAGCAATTTAGAGAAGATCTCTGTTCCAGAAATTGTTTTTTTACTAATAAAATCATTTACTCCGCATTTATACAAAAGGTGATTAGCATAATCTTTTGGAAATTCCTCTAACCCTAATAAATAATTTCCAGTTATAGCGTCTCCAATACATCCAATAAGATTTGTGTTATTTTTAGGAGATATTAAATTTCTTTTTACATCAAGCAAGATTTTAGCCTCTGCCCTTGCCTCTTCATTTTGAGGGGAGTGGATATTCATTTCATCTCCATCAAAGTCAGCATTATAAGGACTCGCAGCAGCAGGATGAACTCTAAATGTTCTTCCATCAAGAACTTTAACAAAGTGAGCCATTAAACTTCCTCTATGAAGACTAGGGTGCCTATTAAATAAAACAATGTCTCCGTCTTGCAAGTGTCTTTCAACTTTATACCCTGGTTCAAGTTCAGTTATTATTTCTTCTTTAAGCTCTTCAGTAACTTTTTTTCTTTTTCCATCAGGCCTTATTATATAATTTGCTCCAGGATACTCCTCTCCCTTTTTAATTAATCCTTTCAACTTTTTAATATTAAGATCATTGACAGTTTCAGATACAGTTACAGTTTTTGCAATCTCATACGGAATTCCAACTTCATTAATTGCAATTAGTGGGTCAGGAGAAATAACTGTTCTACCTGAATAATTAACTCTTTTACCTGCTAGGTTCTTTCTAATTCTCCCTCCTTTTCCTTTAATTCTTTCAGTGATTGTTTTTAATGGTTGTCCTGATCTATGTCTTGCAGGAGGAACTCTTGATATTTTATTATCAAAAAAAGTTGTAACATGGTATTGTAATAAATCCCATAAATCTTCAATAATAACTTCAGGGGCACCTGCATTTAGATTTTCCCATAGTCTCTGATTAGCTCTTATAATATCAGATAATTTGTGTGTAAGGTCATCTTCTGACCTTTCTCCTGATTCAAGAATTATACTAGGACGAACAGTTACAGGCGGAACCAAAAGCGCTGTTAAAATTGCCCATTCTGGCCTGCATGTTCTAGCATCTACTCCAATTTTTTTTAATTCTTCATCAGGAATATTAATAAGTATCTCTCTTATCTGAGTTGGAAATAATCTTTTCTTTCCAATATTAAAAGTAGTTGGTTTGTCTAATCTTACTCTTTCATGAGGGGCATTACAATGTGGGCATTTCTTTTTATCCTTAGCTTTTTTAGCTCTTTCACTTGGACTATATTTCTCTAATTTCTTATCGTCTAATAATAATTTTCCACATTCATGACAAAAACTTCTAAGTCCAATTTCAATTATAGGAACATATTTGAGATGAATTACTGGTCTTGCTAAATCAATACTCCCTGGATGTCCTAAGCACTCTTTTAGCCTTCCTCCACAGGTTCGGCATCTTACTCCAGGATCAATTGCTCCTAATCTTAAATCCATTAATCCTCCATCTACTGGATACCCATCAATATCATAAAGCTCTGGAGTAACAATTTTTGCTGCTGATAGTTTTTTAATTTGTTCTGGATTAAGCAAACTAAACTTTATTTCTCCAATTTTTTTTCTAATTAATTTCTTCATCTTTTTCCTCTCCTTTTATCTCTTTTATCTAATCTATATTTTACTTGACAACCCTCTCCATTATTTATGCACCTAGTAAAAAAATAATCAGGATCCTTTACTTTTTCACACTCATGGGAATATTTGCACATATTTTCTTCATACTTATTAGCACTGCCTATTCCTAAACTCCCCTCTAAACTAACTAAACCTGCTTTAGATTTTTCTCCAAAAACCAAATTTTTTGTTGTGTTACTCATATTTGTTTTTAAGTAAGAAGTTAGAGTGAATATGTAGTCCCTGTAACTCCTCCATTAGTAATTTAAATGCATATGATACTTCAACATGTTCTACTGATTCGCTTCCACACATTGGACACATGGTCTTGTCCCTGATTGTATCATCAATTCCAACTGTCCCACACTTGCTACATACAGGAAGAATAATTTTATCTGAATCATACCTTTCTTTAAGTAATAAAGAAGCACCATGTGCAACTAATGCTTGCTGCTCCATTTCTCCTAATCTTAATGCTCCTCCTCTTGCTCTTCCCTCAATTGGTTGTCTTGTTAAAAGTGCTACTTTTCCAGATGCTCTTCCATGAATCTTATTTGCAACCATATACTTTAATTTAAGGTAATATAAATTTCCAATAAAAATCTTAGACACCATTCTTTTTCCTGTAATTCCATTATACATTGTTTCTTTTCCATCATACCTAAATCCTAATTTTTCTAAAGAATTTTCCAATTCTTGCTTACTTTCCCCTGAAAAAGAAGTGCCATCTATAATCTCTCCTTTTATGCATCCTACTTTTCCAGCTAGCAATTCTAGCAAGTATCCTACAGTCATACGACTAGGAAGTCCATGAGGATTAAATATTACGTCTGGTTTGATTCCCCTTGATGTAAAAGGAATATCTTCTTCAGGAATAATTGCACCAATTACTCCTTTTTGTCCATGAGATGTTGCAAATTTATCTCCTAGTTCTGGAATTCTACGATTCCTTGTTTTAACTTGAACTATTTTATTTCCTTCTTCATCTTCAGTAATAAAAACACTATCTATAATTCCATTTTCTTCTTGTCTCATTGTTACTGAAGATTCTTTTTTTGTTCTTACTGAAATCTCTCTAGCTTCTGATAAGAATTTTGGAGGAGACATTTTTCCAATTAAAACTTCTCCTTCATTAACATCTGCTTCTGGGTAAATTATTCCATCACTCTCTAAAAATCTATAACTGCTCTCTAATTTATAACCAGAACTATCTTTTTCAGGAATAGCAATTTCATCCCTTAATCCTCCAGCATAATTCATTTCAACAGCTGAATAAGGTCTAAAGTAAAAACTTCTTCCAACCCCTCTTTGTATACTTCCTTTATTTAACACAAGAGCATCTTCCATATTATATCCTTCATGAGTCATAATAGCAACAACAAGATTTTGCCCAGCAGGGTAACTATTTAATGTATCATAAACAAAACTTCTAACAATTGGTTTTTGAGGATATTCTAAAATACTAACATCTGTATCTAATCTACATAAATAATTAGCAGAGTATAAACCAAGTGCTTGTTTCTGTGTCTTGCTTCCTCTATTTAACCTTGAACTTTGATCATGATTTCCATAAGGAACTAAACTCGTAACAATACCAAATAAATCAGTAGTGTCTATTTCCAGATGAGTGTGTTTTGGAGTTAACTCCTCTTCATACAATCCAACCAAAGCATTTTCTTCTTCAGCAGCATCAAGGTATTCAACTATACCCTCTTTAATTAAATCATCCCATGTTAATTGTCCTTGTTCAATCTGAATCAAGTGTTCATTTTTTAATTTAGGAGAACCATTTTCTAAAATTATTAAAGGTCTAAGAGCTCTTCCAGGTTCAGTAGAAATAGTAATGTTATCCAATTCTTCATCATTTCTAATATTTAATTGTATTGGTAATTGGTTTGCTCTTCTTTTTTCTCTTATCTGTTTAACAAATTCTTCAGGATTTTTTACAACCCCAATAAAAAAACCATTAAAAAAAACATCCATGCCTTCTACTCCTTCTTTTTCTAATCCCTCTGCTTCTAATTCTTTTAAGAACTGTTCTAAATCAAGATTAACTCTAGTTGATATCTTACTTAGAATTGAAAGATTTTTTCTTAGTCCAATCTCTGTTCCTTCTGGTGTTTCAATAGGACAGAATCTTCCATAATGTGTTGGATGAAGTGTTCTTGCTAAAAAGTTTTCCTGATCACTAGGAAGCATACTTGAAACCCTCTGAAGCTGAGAAATAGTGGCCAAATAATTTGTCTTGTCCATATTTTGTGTAACCCCTGTTCTTTCTCCAGTCCAGCTTCCTGTGGCAATTGCAGATTCAACTCTATGTGAAAATAAAGTTGACTTGGCTATTGTTTTAATAGAGTAGAATTTTTTTCTTTTTGATGATTTTTGTAAGGAGTATTGAATATCCCTAAATAAAATTCCTAAATTAATTCTAAATAAACTAGATAATAAATCTCCTGAAAGTCTGACTCTTTTATTTGCATAATGGTCTTTATCTGTTTTTAATTTTGGGTTCTTTTTAGCAATTAGATATTGCTTTATTAATTTACACAAAGTTACAGCTTTTTTTGTTCTATCCTCTTTTTTACCTCCTATGTGAGGAAATAAATATGAATCAATTCTTTGTTTAACTCTATCCAAAACTTCTTTTTTGGTTCCCTGAAGATTAGTTGACTCTGCGATGTGCATCATTGCGTCTTCAGAGGTAGCAATATCTACAAAGTCATAAAGATTAACAATAACACTATCAGTTTCTTTTCCAATATACTTTGCAATGTCTGATTCTTTTGTTAATCCAAGAGCTTTGAGCATAACAATAGCGGGGATTTCCTTAAATCTTGTGAAAGAGATTTCAAAAATTCCTTCTTTATTTTCAGTGATTATTGTGGGAATTCTATAAGTTCCTCTTAATGAAAAAACTCTTAACATTAATCTTCCTTTTTTATCTTTCTCAATAAACGGCTGATTTTCAGCTAAATCTTCAGCCATAACCATAACTCTTTCATTACCATTAATAATAAAATAACCTCCTGGATCAAGAGGATCAATATAATGATTAATTAATTCCTCTTTTGACATGCCCTTTGTATTACATATATTGCTTTTAACCATAACTGGTATTTTTCCAATTTCAACAATTTCCGAATCTACTTGATCATCTTTTTTAACAGTTAATTCCATTTTTATTGGAGCAGAGTAAGTTAATTTCCTTAATCTTGCTTCAGTTGGAGTTATTAATGAAGAACTTCCATCCGCTTCTATAACTCTTGGTTTTTCAACACTTATTCTTCCTAAAGTTATTTCAAAATCATCACTAACCATGTTTTCAGAAATATCAGTTACAATTTCTTGTAATCTTTGTTCAATAAAATTATTATAAGAAGTAATATTTGACTCCACTAACGAATGCTCATTTAGATAGTTTTTTACAATTAAATGTTGATTATCTTTTACCATTATACAACAACCCTATAATATGTATTTATTTTATCCTCTTCCTTTCTTTTTATTTCAATTATGTCTCCAACATTACAACCCTCTGGAAGTGCAACATCACTTAAAAGAATTTTAGGTAATTGTGCTTTAGAAATATTAAATTTGTTTAGAATTTCTTCAGACTGTTTTTCATTTAATTTAGAGTGTTTTGGCTGTAGAATATGCATCTTAGTGTTTTTATTGAAAGGGCAAAATAGACTTTAACAACTATTTAATAATAAAAGAGACAAAATTTTTATTTAAAAACCTTTCTATAGATGTCTATTTTAAGACAACTTTGTATAATCCCCATTATATCTGTAAAAATGGCCCCGACGGGATTTGAACCCGCGACACCTAGCTTAAAAGGCTAGTGCTCTACCAAGCTGAGCTACGGAGCCATAAACTCTTTTTTAAAGAGATAAAAATTATTAGTAGAATTAGTTTAAAAAGGCTTTTATAGTAAACTATTCAGCTTTTCTTCAAAATCATCTTCAGGCATTGAACCAACAAATTGCTCAATAACTTTCCCATTCTTAAATAAAACAAAATTAGGAATTGAACTTACATTATATTTTTGTGCGAGTGTCTGTCCGCCTTCCCCAACATTAACTTTTCCAAATTTTATTTTCCCTTTAAATTTTTCACTTAAATCATCAATTATTGGAGACATCATCATACAAGGCATGCACCATTCAGCAAAAAAATCTACTAATACATATCCTTCTTTTATAAAATCATTAAATCCTGCATCAGTAAGTTCAGGAACTTTATCCTCGTTTGTCATATTTATTTCTTATTACTACTCTTTATAAATTTGTTGATTACACCCGAATATCTACTTTCTCAAAATAGGGTTCGAGAATTTTTTTTAATTCCTGTAAATACTCTTCCCTTGTATTTCTTTTATTTTTAAATACATCACAAATAAATTTTCCTTGATTTTTAAATCCCTGCAAAACAAATCTTTTTGGTTTTTTTCCACATAGCTCATTCAACCATTTGCCTGCCTCAATCATTTCTTCTTTTGTATGGAAATCTTCTAAAATAGTTGTTCTAAATTCATAATCTTCTAAAGAGCAAATAATTTTAATGCTTTTTTCAATCTTAGTCACATCAATATTGGAGTTTGTTATTTTTTGATATTTTTCTGGACGAGATTTAATGTCCATTGCAACAGAATCAATTAAATTTATTCCAATTAATTCTTCTAATAAGTCAGGAAAACTTCCATTAGTATCTAATTTGATATCATATCCAATATTTTTTATTTCTCTTAAAAACTCTTCTTTAATTGTCATTAAAGGTTCTCCTCCAGTAAAACAAACCCCCTCTAATTGTCCTTTTCTTTTTAATAAAAAGTCTAAAATCTCTTTTTCAGAATAAATATTTTTTGCAGGACTTGTAACTAGTTCAGGATTGTGGCAAAATCCACATCTAAAATTACATCCATGCAAAAATAATGTGCAGGCTATTTTTCCTGGATAATCTATAAGTGTGAACTTCTGAAAACCATCTATATTCATTTTATGCTGCGTTTTTTAAATTAGCGCTGACTTTAAACACTTGTCTGTCTTTAAATTCCTCTTGTTTTCCTTCATTCCACATACTTACTGGTCTTAAATAACCAACACTTCTCGAGTAAACTTCACATTTTGTTCTTTTCATTTTTTACCTCTAATCATTTCTCATTGGAGAGTCTAATTCTATCTTTCTCATCTCTTTTCCTTCTTCTTGTTCTACATATCCATTTTCTTCATCACATTTAGGACAATACTCATGTTCTCCTGGAATATACCCATGTATTGGACATATAGAAAAGGTAGGTGTAAGAGTAAAATAAGGAAGATGATATTTTTCTGTAATTTTCTTTACAATTTTCTTCACCCCTTCCTTTGATAATATTTCTCCAATAAAACTATGGAAAACAGTTCCACCTGTATATTGACATTGTAAGTCATCTTGTAAATCCAATGCTTCAAATAAATCAGAAGTAAGGCCTACTGGAAGTTGTGTTGAATTTGTATAATAGGGTTTAGCTTTATTATCTCTTACAGCTCTTTCATTTGCAACAATAATCCTTCCAAATCTTTTTTTATCATGTCTAGCAAATCTATATGTTGTTCCTTCTCCAGGAGTTGCTTCTAAATTATATATGTTGCCTGTTTCATTTTGAAATTCTTCTAATCTTTCTCTCATAAATTTTAAAACCTTTAATGCAAATTCTTTTCCTTTTACAGTTGAAATTGTTTCTCCAGGCATAAAATTCATTACAGCTTCATTCATTCCTAATAAACCAATAGTTGCAAAATGATTTTTCCAATACTCTCCCAGTCTTTGTTTTATTGCTCTTAAATAAAATTTTGAATAAGGATATAAACCTTTTTTAGTAAATCTTTCAATTGCTTTTCTTTTTATTTCTAAACTTTCTTTTGCAAGTTCCATTAATCTTGATAATCTATTAAAAAAATCATCTTCTGTTAAACAAGTAAATCCTAATCGAGGCATATTAATTGTAACTACTCCAATACTTCCTGTTAATGGATTACTTCCAAATAACCCTCCTCCACGTTTACGTAATTCTTTTTGGTCTAATCTAAGTCTACAACACATGCTCCTTGCATCTTCAGGATTCATATCAGAATTTACAAAATTTGAAAAATAAGGAATACCATATTTTGAAGTCATTTCCCAGATTAAATCATATTCTGGATTTTCCCAATCAAAATCTTTTGTAATATTATATGTGGGAATAGGGAAAGTAAACACTCTTCCAAGGGCATCACCTTCAAGCATACATTCAGCAAATGCTTTATTAATCATTTTTATTTCTTTTTCAAATTCCTTATATGTTTCTTTTTGAGGTTTTCCCCCAATTATCACTGGTTCATTATTCATATATTCTGGAACTTTTAAGTCCATAGTTATATTTGTAAAAGGAGTTTGAAAACCTACTCTTGTAGGAACAGCCATATTAAATAAAAAACTCTGCATATGCCCTTTAACTTCTTTATAACTTAAATTATCATATCTTACAAAAGGTGCAAGAAGAGTATCAAAATTAGAAAATGCTTGGGCTCCTGCTGTCTCTCCTTGTAATGTATAAAAGAAATTAACCATTTGTCCTAATGCAGAACCTAAGTGTTTTGGGGGTTTACAAGTAACTTTCCCTGGGACTCCTTTAAATCCAATTAATAACAAATCCTTTAAATCCCACCCAACACAATATGCTCCAAGTGTTCCTAAATCATGAATGTGCAAATCACAAGCTTCATGTGCTTGTCTTATTGCCTCAGGATAAACTCTTCTTACCCAGTAATTATTAATAATCTTTGTAGCAATGTAATTATTTAATCCTTGAAGTGAAAAACCCATATTTGAATTTTCTTTAACCATCCAATCATTTAAACCAATATAATCATCAACTACTTCAATAGTATCAAATAAACCTTTTATATTTCTTAATTCTTCATGGCTTTTTCTATAGAGGATATAAGCTTTAGCAACTTTAGCATGTCCTTCCTCAATTAATAATTTCTCAACCATATCCTGAACATCTTCAACATCAGGAATTTCTCTTTCTCCATATTTTTCTTCAATTTGTTTTTTTAATTCCTCTGCTAATTCCTCTGCTCTAATCCTGTTTTCCCCTCCAACAGATTTTACTGCTTTCCATATAGCTTCTGCAATTTTATTCTCATTAAAAGGAACTACGCTTCCATCTCTTTTTCTTATTTTACTCACCATTTGTTTTTACCTCTTTAATTTCTCCTTCTCCACTCCATTTAATCATGGTTCCTCCGCGTCTAGCATCTTCAATAGTAAAACCTTGTGGATACCTCTTTTTTAGCTTTTCTATGTTCTGTTGCAATATTTCCTCCATATTCCAATTAAAAAAATTACATATCATAGCACTATACCAAAACATATCTCCTATGTTTTCTTTTATTCCATCTTTTACAACCTCATTTTTATGTGCAAAGGTTTTTTTAATACATGAAGCAATATCTCCTGCTTCTCCTGTCACACCTAATCCCCATGTACTTATTTCTAACTCTGGGTTGTCAAATTTTTTTGCAGTTAATTTTGCTAATTCTTGGTACTCTTTTAAATTCATGTAGTTATCTCCTTTATTTGTTGCTTAAAGTCTTTTATATTTTGAAAATCCCTATATACAGAAGCAAATCTAATATACGCGACATTATCTAATTTCTTTATTTTTTTCATAACTAATTCCCCTATGATAGAACTCTTAATTTCTTTTTTTCCTTTTCTTCTTAAACTTTCCTCTATTTTATTTATCATCTTATATATTTTCTCTTTTGAAACCGGTCTTTTTTCAAATGCCTTGTCAATTCCTTTTTCAAGTTTATTTCTATCAAATTTTTCCCTACTTCCATCTTTTTTTATTACATATAAATCGTTTTTACTTATTTTCTCATAAGTTGTAAATCTTTTTCCACACTTAAGACACTCTCTTCTCCTTCTTATGCCTTCAGGAGAGCTTCGTTTGTCTGTTACTTTAGATTTTAAATTTGAGCAAAACGGACATTCCATGATTATCTTAATATACAATATATTGTATGCTATATACCTCTTTATAACTATTTATTGTAGAGTATAAAATAAATTGCAAGAAGTATTTAAAGGTTTATAACTATCAAATGAAGGTAACATAGTTCAAGGAAATCTTTTTAAATTAATATTACTTAATCTCTTTATGTATGATTATTTAGGAATTTCAAGTGAACTAGGAATAAGTCCATGGTTATTAATGATAGTTGTCGCATGGTCTTTAGCATGGAAATTAGGGGCTTTATGGAAATCTGCTAGAAAAGGTTCAATAATATGGTTTGTAGTTCTTGGAGTAATTAATACTGTTGGAATTCTAGAAATTTTATACATCTTTGTATTTTCTAAGTTAGACTTTAAAGAAAAACCAAAGAAAATGAAATCTAAAAAGAAGAAGTGACTAATCAAGTTAAAAATCTTCTTTCAAAAAAACTTGGGGATTTATAATTCCATTAAACTGCATCTCTTACATAATCTTCTTCTTGAAGGTTCTCCACATATTTCACAATAATTCATTCTTTTATCCTTTTTGATTCTTGGAAGAATTTTTTCAAAATTATTAATAATATTTTGCTTTTCTTTATTTGAAATAGTATTTAGAAATTTTCTTACTTGTATTCTATATGAATCAATAGCACACGGGCATTTTTCATAA
>Ga0180431_10006501_pt1 | contig 13873 bp, 12 predicted proteins | sample SS_ome_11_FD_132459 | JGI IMG/M metagenome (GOLD analysis project Ga0180431, IMG submission 132459) | Hypersaline lake sediment archaeal communities from the Salton Sea, California, USA - SS_1_MS_1 metaG | ecosystem: Environmental > Aquatic > Non-marine Saline and Alkaline > Hypersaline >... | reverse complement strand
AGGAGGACCGAAAAACAACAGGGGGCTAAAAAAGGCTGCAAACCTCCGCGATTACAGCCGAATATGCGTACGATACCTTGCGGCAAATCCGTACTTTCCGAGAAAGCCGTCCCGGCAAAAGAAGGTATTCCGCCGGATCCGGGACTTTGGAAGTGCCGTAAGCGAATACGCTCACGGTTACTTCCCTTCTCCGGGGGTGAATATCGGCAAAAAGCAGCCAGAGGTGAAGCAGGCTATCGCTCAAAACCAGGTTCGTTGAAGTGGTTTTTCTACCGGCAAATGGAGACCGCCTGACAAGGTTGTGGCAGGACTTTTGCGGCTCAGTTGGAAATTGGGACCCACTCTTCGATTTTCTCCTTGCCTTCGACGCGGCCGGCGTACTTCCAGACCTTTCCGGTGGCCGTGTCTATCTTGAATATTCCCGGCAGCGGCCTTGCCGCGGCATGTGACGGCGCGAGGTATTGTCCGCTTTCAAGTGTAAAACGGCCGATTTCAGAAGAAGGTCCGGTAACTTTGCGGCCGTCTCCTGTTCCGCCCAATGCCACGACCAGCGTAAGAGAAACTAAGGCGCCCGCGGCCACGAGTAAAAATGTCTTTGAGCTTTTCATTTTTTCCCCTTTCCATAGTATTTTTTCATGCCGTTTCAGAATGAGTTCAGTCAGCCGGCACTTAGATTACCTGCCGCATACTCCAGCGCCAACGAAAGTTTCTTATTTCACATTCTCGGACTTTCGCAATCGTCGTGATATTTGTGCTGCTCAAATCTTGCCGGGATGGCTTTTGTACGTTATTATTTAATAAAGTGCATTCTTAATTAATGCCCGACGCCAATGTCTAACAAGAGCAAGCGCATATTTCTGTTTCTGCGGGTCACAGTGGTGGTCGGCGGAATAATTCTGGCGATAATCTGGGCCTCCGAGGAGCAGCGCTGGACGGAATTCAAGGCGATTTTCGGGCAAATGAGCATTTTGGTCTTTGCCGCCACACTGGGGATTTTCCTGCTCAGCCAGCTTCTTATAGGCTTTCGCTGGTGGCTGCTTCTTCGCACGCAGAAGATTTTCATCGGTTATTGGGCCGCGGCGAGACTGTATCTTTTGGGCTGGTTTTATAATAATGTCATGCCGAGTTCGGTGGGCGGCGATCTGGTCCGGCTGTGGTACGTCACAAAGCATACGGACAGGAAGTTCGAGGCGGCGTTGAGCGTTCCGATAGATCGGATGATCGGGCTGGCCAGCACTCTGGTAATAGCGGCGTTTTTCTACATCGTCTTCCTGCGATCGGAGGGCAAGAGGATAGACTTTGCCGCGAGCTATGGCTTTCTGGGATCTTTGTGGGGGTACAAGTGGTGGTTACTGTCGTTTGTCGCTGCTGCTACAGTATTTATTATAGGGCTTTTGCTGTTTGGCAGAAGCCGGGCCATGCTGAAAATGTTATGGTCGCACTTCCGCACGCACGCGGGGACGGCACTTAGTAAATTGGGCAAGGCCGTTATCCTTTACGGCAGAAAGCCGACGGCGCTGCTTGCCGCATTTGGCCTTACGATCGTATTGCAGATAATGACTATTACGGGCTTCTGGTTTTTGGGGGTGAATCTCGGGATCGAGGCGAGCATCAAGTACTATTACGTCTTTTTCACGCTTGTCTGGGTCATCGGCGCAATTCCGGTGAGCATAGGCGGTGCGGTGGTAATAGAAGTTGTTCTCGCGGGTCTGTTCGTGAAATTCGCCGGGGAAGACGAGACTGCCGCGGCGGCGCTGGCGCTGTGCCAACGTCTGGTCTGGATAATGGCCTCGCTGCCCGGGGCGGCAATACATCTGGTCGGCGCTCATTTGCCGAAAGACTTTTTTGTTGACTATGATCGGGTAGTAAGCTAATCTACGATGTTCCTGATAGTAAAGAAAAAAGTTAAATCCTTGAGAAAAGTGAAAATAGGTAATTGCTGGCCACTAGAGGGATGGTGCGAAGGATATGCCAATGGCGGGACGTTTTAAGAGTTACTTCTTGCGTGGACTGGCCGTGTTGCTGCCGACCACTTTGACGATTGGGATATTCGTCTGGGGCTACACCTTTATCCAGCAAAACATCAGCATCCACATAAATCGCGGGCTGGTTTATGTAATAATGTACTTTCAGAAGCTTGACTGGAACAACCCCGAGGCCAGGGATCCGTTGATGAAGCTTTTTGTGGATGGATGGGGATCCGTAACCGGTTTTGTCGTAGCTTTGATTGTCGTTTGCGTACTGGGGGCGATATTGGCCAGTGTTGTAGGCCGAACTCTCTGGCGAATGATCGAACATTTCATAATGAATACCCCGGTTCTGAGGCGGGTATATCCCTATGTGAAACAGATTACGGATTTCTTTCTCACGGAAGAAGAGCAAAAATCGATGTTCCGACGAGTAGTTGCCGTCGAGTATCCGCGAAAGGGTATCTGGTCGATAGGTTTCGTCACGGGCACCGGGCTTGACAGGGTCGTGGCCGTAGTCAAGAGAGAGTTTGTTACCGTTCTGATACCGACTTCGCCGACGCCATTTACAGGTTTTGTGATAACTGTCCAGAGACGGCAGACCATCGATCTGGACATGACGATAGAGGAAGCGCTGCGATTCATAGTAAGTGGCGGGGTAATAACTCCGGAGAGGGGGCGTGCCACGCTTGCCGAACCGGAGGCTGTTTCAGAGAAAGAGTCATCATAAAGGGTTTCATGTAAACCTCGGAAATAACAGTTAAGGAGAATGAATTTGCTTTTCACAATCACCGGCAAACATATCGAAATAACCGAAGCTATTCGAAGGCACGCCGAGGAGAAAACCTCCAAGCTACCCAAGTATTATAACAGCATCAATCGAGTCGAGGTGATAATAGACGGCAACCAGGGCGGCGACACGAATGTGGAAGTCATCGCCAAGGCCGAGCACGGTAAGATTTTCGTTGGCACCGAAGCGGGTCAGGATGCATATCGGTGTATTGACATGGCCGTTCACAAACTTGAACGACAGCTCAGGAGAAAAAAGGGCAAGGAGCGCGACGACAAGCATTCGGGCGGTCATCCGATTAGTCCGGAATCGACTTAGTCTTTTGCCCAAGCTCGACGACTTCTAGTAGTACCGGCTGATCGGGTAAGGACGGCCTTTTTTGGGGCAGATGCTATGAAGCTTGTGGATTTTGTCTGTTTGGAAGCAACCGTTCCGGAGTTGCAGCAGCACGATCGTGACGGAGTGATTAAGGAATTGGTCTTGTCTCTCGATAAGGCCGGCAGGCTTGGAAAGGGCAACAGCGATGAGATTGCCGCCGAGGTTATACGCCGAGAGAACGAGGCCAGCACCGGGATGGGCAAGGGCGTCGCAATGCCGCACGTCAAGCATGAGACGGTAAAAGATGTGGCTGCCGCCATCGGCCTGAGCAGCTCGGGAATCGACTTCATGGCTCTTGACAAGGAGCCTGTCTATTCGGTGATACTGCTGGTCAGCCCCGTGAACGACCCCGACAGGCATCTGCAGGCGATGGAAGCCGTCTTCAGGCACCTGCAAAAGGAGAAATTCCGCAGGTTTCTCAGAATGTGCCGCGATTCAAAGCAAATTCATGAGCTTCTAATAGAAGCCGAGGAAGATCCCTCCTTGTAGGAACGCTTGTTTTAGAGTATAACTTAACCGACATGCAGACAGAGCAGGACTCACTTGAAGACGAAGTTCATGAAACTGAACTTGAGATAAGGAACTCTGATGGGCTCCATATGAGACCTGCGATGAAGTTTGTCGATATCGCCAACGGTTTCGACAGTGACATCTCCGTCAGCAACGGCCAAACCGACGTTGACGGCAAGAGTATAATGCAGGTTACAATGTTGGCGGCTACTTTTGGAACGAAGTTGCGCCTAAGAGCAGAAGGCCCGGACGCCCGTGAGGCGATTGAAGCTCTGCGCGAGCTTGTTGAAGAACAGCATTTCGATGAGCCGACGCCGAATTGACGGCTCGCCGGGAGAATTTGAGTATGAAAGAGATGCCCAATGGAGATTAAGAAAGGCATAGCAGTCTCGCCGGGCATTTCTATTGCCAAGTCGCTGATTATCGATTCCGAAGACTATCGCATTCCCCGGCGGTCGATAAAATCTTCCCAGCGCATGATTGAGACCCAGCGTATAAGAAACGCCTTCAAGGACGCGATCCGCGATCTGACTGAACTCGAAACCGCGCAAGATTCAACCGCCAGCGGCAAGATCAAGGATATTTTCGCCGTGCACCTGCGTTTTCTGCGTGACAGGAGCATGCGCAAGAAAATGACCGATATGATTCAGTCCGAGCTGGTGACCGCGGCGTATGCCGTCTCCAATGTCCTTGATGATATCGCCCAGCATTTCAGTACATCCGAAGACGCCTACATGAGTGAGCGGGCGGCCGACATGTACGACATCAAACGGCGTCTTCTAAAGCACCTGCTCGGCGAAAAACGCGACTCTATCGAGAAACTCACCGAGCAAGTCGTGGTTGTCGCCCGTGAGCTGAGCCCGACTGAAACGGCCGGATTCAACAAAAAATTCGTCAAGGGCATCGCCAGCGACGCCGGCGGACGCACGAGCCATGCGGCGATAGTCGCCCGCTCGCTGGCAATACCGGCGGTTGTCGCTCTCGAAGACCTCACAGCCTGCGTCAGCGGCGGCGACACCGTCATCATCGACGGCAATCGCGGAATCGTCGTGATTAATCCGGATAGTGAAACGATCCGTCAGTACGAGCAGTACTCGCAGGATTTCGTTGAACTCGAGCATCGACTCGATGCGATAAGACAGGAGCCCGCCGTAACCCGCGACGGCACGAGGATAACGCTGCTGGGCAACATCGAATTTCCCGATGAGGCCGAACTGGTTCTGCAAAAGGGAGGTGACGGCATCGGGCTCTATCGCACCGAGTTCCTCTATCTCAACACCGAAACCGAGCCAACCGAGGACGATCACTACGAAGCGTACGCCCGGACGGCCCAGATACTTACCGGCAGGCGCGTCGTGATAAGGACGCTGGATCTTGGAGCCGACAAGTACACGCAGAGCAAGCGTTTCGCGCGCGAGCCGAATCCGTTCCTTGGCCTGAGATCCATCCGATTCTGCCTGCAAAATCTCACCATGTTCAAGACGCAGTTGCGCGCGATCATGCGCGCCTCGGTGCTCGGCGACGTCAAAATCATGTTCCCGCTGATCACAAATCTCCACGAGCTGATGCAGGCCAAGATGATTCTGCGGGACGTCATGGAAGACCTCGACGAGGAGTCCATCCCGTACAACAGGGACATTCCGATAGGGATAATGATCGAGACTCCCTCGGCGGCCCTGACCGCGTATTCGCTCGCCATCAATTGCGATTTCTTCAGCATAGGAACCAACGACCTGACCCAGTACACACTGGCCGTTGACAGAGGTAACGAACATGTCTCGACGCTGTACTCTTCGGCCGATCCGGCCGTGCTGCGGCTGATCCGCACCGTCACTCAGGATGCGCACAAGGCGCAGATAGACCTGAGCGTCTGCGGCGAGATGGCCTCCGAGCCCGAGCACGTCATGCTGCTGCTGGGAATTGGCGTCAGGACGCTGTCGCTTTCGGTGCCGATGATACCGGAGATAAAGCAGATCGTTCGCTCGGTAACAATGGAGGACTGCAACAAGCTCGCCCGAAAGGTCCTCACCATGAACTCCGAGCGGCAAATCTCAGCCTACCTCCGCAACGCCGCAACAAAGATCCTCCCCGAAGCGTTTTAGCAATTCTAACCACACACAGCACATCGCAGCGTTTAGCCGTTGCCCAGGATTTTAGGTGACGACCAGACACTGGATTGATAAAATAGGCGTGATCGGAGACGACCATGAGCACGGGTGAAGTCACACGGATTTTGAACGCGATTGAGGGGGGCGACCCGAAGGCCGCAGAAGAACTGCTGCCGTTGGTCTATGAGGAGCTGCGTCTTCTGGCCGCTCAGAAAATGGCTCAGGAAAAGCCGGGGCAGACACTCCAAGCTACTGCCTTGGTTCATGAGGCCTACATAAGGTTAGTGGGGGATGAACCACAGAATTGGAATAGTCGGGGCCATTTCTTCTGTGCTGCTGCTGAGGCGATGCGGCGAATTCTGGTTGAGAACGCGCGACGCAAACAGAGCATCAAATATGGAGCGGAACTCAAACGAGTGGATTTGGCCGAAATAGCAGTGGGACAAGACGCGCGTGTCAGCGATGATCTGATCGACCTGGATGAAGCCCTGGCCAAGTTTGCAAAGCAGGATAAAACCAAGGCTGATCTCGTCAAGTTGCGATATTTCGCCGGACTAACCACGCAACAAGCAGCTCAAGCCCTCGGGATATCTACTTCTACGGCTGAACGGCATTGGGACTACGCGCGCTCCTGGTTACATGCAGAAATCAAGCGAAAACGGGGCTTCACAAAAGCCCAGTAGATTTTTTCTAATAATTTCATTTTTGTGAGGGAGTCAGAGTCTGTTTTTTCGCACTTTAATACAGAGCCATATTGATTGGAAAAACAATGAGTGCTGAGTTCAATAAAGATGAAGAAACGATTTACCACGAGGCAGTAGCCCGACCGGCAGCAGAGCGATTGGCCTATCTCCGTGAAACCTGTAAAGATGATCAAGCCCTGCTTGCGCGAGTGCAAATCTTGCTTGAGTCACGTAAAGAAGCTGGGAATTTTCTTGAATCACCGATTCTTGACACCAATGTAACCCTGGACAATTCAGATGCTTTGGAGGAGCCAGGCACAGTCATTGGTAGGTATAAGCTGCTGGAACGAATCGGCGAAGGCGGCATGGCCGTGGTTTATATGGCCGAACAGACCGAGCCGATACGGCGCAAAGTCGCTCTGAAGATCATTAAATTGGGCATGGATACAAAGTCTGTTATTGCCCGCTTCGATGCGGAGCGGCAGGCACTGGCCATGATGGATCATCCGAATATTGCCAAGGTTCTCGATGCCGGGGCTACCGAGACGGGCAGGCCGTATTTCGTCATGGAACTGGTCACCGGGGTTTCTATCACTGAATACTGCGACAAGAACAACTTGAGCACCAAAGAAAGACTTGCCCTGTTCATTCAGGTCTGCAACGCCGTCCAGCACGCCCACCAGAAAGGAATCATCCATCGCGACATCAAGCCGACCAATGTGATGGTGGCGCATCATGATGGTAAACCAGTACCCAAGGTGATCGATTTCGGCATCGCCAAAGCTACTAACCAGCGGCTGACGGAAAAGACGCTCTTCACCCGCTACGCCCACATAATCGGCACACCCGCCTACATGAGCCCGGAGCAGGCTGAGCTGAGTGATCTTGGCATTGACGGCCGCTCCGACATCTACTCTCTCGGCGTGCTGCTCTATGAATTGCTCACGGGAACCACGCCGTTCAGCGAAGAAGAACTGCGCAAGGCGGGCTACCTTGAGATGCAGCGGATCATTCGTGAAGAAGAGCCAGCAAAGCCGTCCACGAAACTCAGCACTCTTGGCGAGACACTAACCGACATAGCCAAACACCGGGGCTGCACGCCCGATTTACTCACAAGAGCAGTCCGGGGCGACCTGGACTGGATCGTCATGAAAGCCCTGGAGAAGGACCGCACCCGCCGTTACGGAGGAGCGGTTCATTTTGCACTCGATATTGAGAGACACCTGAAACACAGACCAGTTTTAGCTCACGCGCCATACGCAACATATCGTTTACGTAAGTTTGCTCAAAGGAACCGTGCACCAATCGCAGTAGCAATGATAGTGGTAGTTTTTGTTGCTGTCCTGACAGCAATCTTCATCTCTTTAAGCCACAGCCAGCGACAACGGAGAACAGCAGAATCAGCAAGGCATTGGCGTATTCTATCGATAGCCAAACAATCGTTCCAGCATGGAGATCTGACGGCATCTCTGGCGCGGGCAAGGGAGCTTCTTGACAGTGGGTATGTGAAGCGAGAAGCAGGTGCTCTTATTGATCGTATTGTGACCAAGGCCAGGAATAGGGTAGTCTACTACACTAATCAGATAGAATCCACACCGGATGAGGCCGGCAATTACTTCCACCGCGCTCGATACAATGCTGTCCTGGGCGAGAGAGAAAAGGTTCGCTCAGATATGACTCAATACACAACGATAGCCAGTAGTGGATGGCATGCTGATTTCTCCTTAGGTATTCCAGAGAATCTTGGGCCGGACATCAACAGCTCACTCGATGAACACGCCGCTTTCACCTCGTCCGAAGGCCTGTCACTTGTATTCTGGCGCCGAGGCGGCGGAGGGCCTGATGGATTCTGGATGGCCAAGCGAGCATCGAAGGACGCTCCCTGGGATACTCCCATAGAATATGGTCCTTGGACTCCGGGCATGTTGGAACTACCGGATGTGACCAGTTACTTGACAGCTGACCGTAGAGAAATGTTCAGCGGGGAAGAACGACTTGACGGTTACGGTGGTCTTGATCTCTGGGTTTACAAGCGGGACTCAGCCGACGCCAACTGGAGTCCACCTGAAAATCTCGGTGAGGTCGTCAATACTGATACTGACGAAAGGTGGACAACGATCTCACGGGATGGTCTGGAACTCTACTTTGATGCCTTCGATCGTCCTGGCGGTTGTGGAAGCTGGGACTTGTGGGTAACAAAACGCGAAACGAGAGATGCTCCCTGGCAAAAGCCACAGAATCTTGGAGAGAAGGTCAACAGTAATGTTCTGGATGCGCGACCGTGCCTCTCGGCAGATGGTCTCATGCTGTTCTTTGACTCGAAACAACCTGGAGGATATGGGGAAGCAGATCTGTATTTTACGAGGCGAAAGACACGTGAAGATCCCTGGGAAAAAGCCATTAATCTTGGCCCCTTCATAAATACACCAGCTTACGAGGAAATTGCTTACATTTCAGCTGACGGCTCAACACTATACTTCGATAGTAACCGACCCGATGGCTATGGCGATCAAGACATCTGGCGGGCGGCGGTTATTTCGTTAGGCGGCAACTCCGGCGGGAAAGATCAAAGTTTTTCCACCCCCGAAGATACAGAGAAAGACGGTGGAAAGGAGGTGTTACCCTCAAGTAGCCTTTAGTGCGGATTACGCAATGGCCTGACATAGAAGCAGCCGGTGAGTACTTCGCCACCAAGCATAACACTCACCGGCCCAGCCCAATCCGGGCGGATGGTTTGCACGCCCGAGACAAGGGTTACTTCATGATACGGCAAACCGGCAAATAAAACAAGTTTGGAGGTACGAGACATGAACAGAAACAGAGAGTCAAATAAATTTCTCATCTATTCACTAATGTTGACTATTACACTTTTGTCTTCGAGTGGAAGTGCGAGGGCTGATTTCGTATTTTCAGCTCCTGAAAATCTTGGTCCAATAGTAAACTCACCCTATGAGGAAGGTGTGTGTGATATTTCATCTGATGGCCTGGAGCTGTACTTTGAATGCAATCGACCTGGTACACGAGGTGACTATGACATCTGGATGACTACAAGAGATACCATTACTGCATCGTGGGATCCACCACATAACCTTGGAGCACCGGTAAATGGTCCATACTGGGATTACGGCCCCTTCATTACTCGTGATGGGCTGACACTCTACTTTTCCTCTAACCGGCCAGGAGGCTCAGGTGGTGCGGATATATACTTTGCAACTCGGGCAAGGATTGGAGATCCGTGGGGACAACCAGTGAACCTTGGGCCAACAGTAAATGGTTTTGCTTGGGATCAAAATCCAAGCATTTCGGCTGATGGTTTATCGCTTTACTTTGGTTCTAACCGGGAGAAGATCGGAACTGCTTACCCAGGATCATGTTATCTATATGTAACGACGCGAGCAACGGCAAATGATCCATGGAGTGCTCCGGTTAGACTTGGATCAGCGGTAAATCCCGGATTAGCGTTTGACAGCGACTATGCCACCATATCAGAGGATAACTTGTCGCTATACTTAAGGGTCAGAGATCTCTTATCAGAAACAAAAGGCTTACGGGTAGCAATGAGAGAATCGCAATTGGATTCCTGGAGTCGCTCAGTTGATCTTGGTTTGCGTGGGGGAAGCCCCAGGTTCTCTACAGACGGATCGACCATGTATTTCTGCTCTCGCGCCTTCGGCGGCTACGGTGATGCCGATCTGTTTCAAGTTCCGATTCTACCAGTCGTTGATTTTAATGGTGACGGGAAAGTTGACGGCAAGGAAGTCCTGATCATGACAGAGTCTTGGAACCAAGACGATCCGCTGTGCGACATTGGTCCAACACCCATGGGCGATGATATCGTCGACCTCCAGGACGTTATTGCTCTTACGGAGTACATTGGAAAAGAAGTAGATGATCCTACCCTTATAGCACACTGGGCTCTAGATGAAACAGAAGGCTTCGTTGCTTCCGATTGTGCCCGTGAGAACGATGCATTCCTAAGCGGCAATGCGATATGGCATCCTGATAGCGGGGTAGTTGGTGGAGCTATAGAGCTTGATGGAGTGGACGATTGTGTTTTGACACAGGGCTTTATGAATCCGGCCGACCAGCATTTCAGCGTCCTCGCCTGGATCAAAGGCGGCGCTCCGGGCCAGACAATCATTTCACAAAGTCGGGCTTGTGATTGGCTTTGTCTTGATCCGATAGACGGTAGTCTTATAAGCAAGTTGAGCCATACAAGTTGGAATGCATCACCGCTATCTTCCGGTGTAGTCATTACCGACGGGCAATGGCACCGCATTGGCTTAATTTGGGACGGCGTAACGCGTGCTTTATACGTGGATGAACAGGAAGTAGCCCGAGACGGCCAGCCGCAACTGGTATCATCGGAAAACGGCCTTATCATAGGTAGCGGAGCAATGTCCTTGGCCGGAACCTACTTCGGTGGCATGATAGACGACGTACGGATCTACAACCGAGTCGTGAGGCCGTAGAACATAGCTCAGCAAAACGTAGGGTGTGCTGCCGGCTACTTCTGCCAGCTCCACTTGCATGCTATGTACGGCAAGAGAAAGAACAGAAAACACGAGACCTTCAGGAACATCATGCCGCAGTAGCGCATTACTGCCCAGCAAGGCCCATTTGCCAAGAATTGCTTGTTTTTCGTCCCAAAGGTGGGCATAATGGGATAAGTGCTTAAGAATTATACTTTTAAGGAGATTGGAGCATAGTAGCTTCTAACGAGACTTTGCCGCTCGTGGTAAAATTCAGGGTGTGGGGGGTGCTGAGGTATCTCTCGCACGCCGAGATGCTCGGGACTTTGCAGCGGGCCTGCGTTCGTGCCGGGATAAACGTGCGATACAGCCAGGGCTTTAATCCACGCCCGAAATTATCGCTGCCGCTGCCCAGGCCCGTGGGGGTAGAGTCCGATGATGAAGTGCTATCCCTTCGAGTAAATAGGGGCACGGTAGGGTGGGGCTTGCCCCACCATTGTCAAGTCGGTGGGGCAGGCCCCGCCCTACGTAGGATCGAATCCAGGCTTTCGGCACAACTGCCCAAGGGTTGCGAGTTGATTTCCGTAAGCGTTGCCGAGTCCAGTGCGTCAATTCAGCCCCTGTCTGCGACGTACTTTCTGCCGATCCGGCTGGAGCACCTTAACGATGCGCTCAGGGCGACGATAGACCGGCTGCTGGCGAGTGAGAGCCTCACGGTTCGACGAAAGTCGGGCGCCGGAGGACGCAAAGTCAAGAATATTGACGTCAGAGGTTTTTTAACGTCGATTCAGATGACAGACGAGGGTATAATCGTCGAGTGTAAGATCAGCCCGGCCGGCTCGATACGGGTCGATGAGGTTCTGAGCCTGTTGCAGTTGGACCAGGGCATGTTAGCCGGGCCGATCAGGCGAACAAGCGTGCAATGGCAGTAATATATTCGTCGTGCGTATCTTGTCGATCGTCGATCGAGATACGATATACGAAATACGATATACGAAATACAATATACAAAACACTCCCTAAGGAACGCCTTAGGCGGAGAAACGAAAATGTCAAGAGAGATGCTCATAAATGTAGCTGAAAGCGAAGAGTGCAGAGTCGCGGTAGTTGAGAATGGCAGCCTCGAAGAGCTTTACGTCGAACGTGCGAGCCTCGGCAGCCATGTAGGAAACATTTACAAGGGAAAAGTGGTCAATATCGAGTCCGGCATACAGGCGGCTTTTATAGATTTCGGCGTCGGCAAGAACGGTTTTCTCCACATAAGCGACTTGCATCCACGATATTTTTCAAGAACCGGCTCGAAGAGTATCGAAACTATCGGCAGGCGCAAGTCTTTGAAAGATCGTCCTCCCATCCAGGATTGCCTTCGCAAGGGCAAGGAAATCGTCGTGCAGGTGACCAAAGAGGGCATAAAGACCAAGGGCGCGACCTTGAGCACCTACGTCGCTCTGCCGGGCAAATATCTGGTCATGATGCCCTGGATGCGAAAGCACGGCGTCTCGCACAAGATCGAGGACGAGGAAGAGCGCAGGAGGCTGCGCCAGATACTCGAAGACAGCGATCCGCCGAAAGGGAGGGGTTTCATAATCAGGACCGCCGGGCAGACCGCTTCGAAACGGGATATCCAAAATGATCTGAGATATCTCAGCCGCTTGTGGCGGGCCATTGAAAAACGGATAGAGACCGAGGGCGCCCCCGGCGAACTCTACCAGGAGTCGGACCTCGTTATCAGGGCGCTGAGAGACGTTTTCAACAGTAAAATCACCAAGATAGTGTGCGACTCGGAAGGCGTGGTCCGCAAAATTATGGAGTTCTTTTCAATCGCTACGCCGCGCGTGAAACGAAAAGTGGTGCATTACGACGGCAAAGTTCCGCTTTTTCACAAGTATAAGATCGAGAATGAAATCGCAAAGGTCCAGTCCCGCCGGGTCGAACTCAAGGGCGGCGGCTCGATCATAATCGAGCAGACCGAGGCGCTCGTTTCCATCGACGTAAACAGCGGCCGCTATCGCAAACAGGAAAACGCAGAAGAGACCGCCTACGCAAGCAATATAGAAGCGGCCGCAGAGATCGCCCGCCAGCTCAGGCTTCGAGACCTCGGCGGATTGATTATCTGCGATTTCATCGACATGCGCAACGCCAAGCATCGCAAGGCCGTTGAAAAGGCCTTCCGTGCCGCCGTCAAGGCCGACCGCGCCCGCGCGAGGGTGTTGAGCATAAGTAGGTTCGGCGTCGTGGAGATGACGCGGCAGCGCATGAGGCCCTCGCTGCAATCCAGCACGTATCTGGCATGTCCCAATTGCGGCGGCTCGGGCTTTGTCAAGAGTCACGAGTCGCTGGCGCTCGAGATCATCCGCCTGCTGAATCTCTCGGCCTCGAAAGAGCAAATAAAACGAATCGAGCTGTTTGCGTCGCCGGAGGTCGCCGACTATCTCCAGAACATAAAAAGGGCGGCACTGGCGCAGATAGAGCAGCACAGCGACAAGCGGGTAATCATTCACGCCGCAGCCGATTACTCCGGCGAAAAGCACGATCTGATCTGCTACAACGAAAGAGGCAGTGTAGTGAAACTATAGATCGAGCTTATGAAACAGGAACTGACCATTGAACTTCTGAATAGGGAAGCAAAAGCTTTTGCTGAATCAGAATCCAGACATGAAGAATCCACGATCTTCGGTGTTACAGATGGAAAGGCTGTAGGGACATATTTGGAGCACAAGTTTCAGTCCTATCTCAGTCAGAAATACACGTATGAAAAGGGCAGTTCCGCCAGGGGTATCGATTTCTCTGAACTTGGGGTGGACATGAAGGTAACCAGCATAAAGCAACCACAGTCTTCGTGCCCTTTTAAGAACGCGCGACAAAAGATATTCGGTTTGGGTTATTCCCTGCTGCTTTTTGTTTATGAGAAGACAGATGAGCAACAAACGCGCACGGCAAGACTCAATATATTGCACAGCATTTT
>Ga0180431_10006499_pt1 | contig 13875 bp, 10 predicted proteins | sample SS_ome_11_FD_132459 | JGI IMG/M metagenome (GOLD analysis project Ga0180431, IMG submission 132459) | Hypersaline lake sediment archaeal communities from the Salton Sea, California, USA - SS_1_MS_1 metaG | ecosystem: Environmental > Aquatic > Non-marine Saline and Alkaline > Hypersaline >... | reverse complement strand
GGGGACGGAAGCAGCCGAAGCCGAGGTTCGTCAGCTTCCGCTGGTGCTTATTGGCGACATCCTGTCGCCGGGTGACAGTGAGATTGGGCGATGGGGGGCGACGTCAAACGTGCTGCTAATCCGGTCGCTGCCGCTCCCGGCTTCCGAACGGAACCCACGACGAGCTCGGGGGTGCCCGTGCCCACGAGCGAGCTCTGGAAGCAAGCGCAGCCTGGAGGGCGAAGCGCAGCGGACAGGCAGTGAGCGGCGGCCAGGAGGGCCGACGGGAACGTCCAGCGAGTGGGCAGGGGCACCTCCAAGCGGCTGCTTCACGGAAAGCCCCGCCATCCTATCGGCCTTCCATCGGCGGGCCTCCGTCCGCTGGCGCTCATTGGCGACTTCCTGTCGCCGGGTGACCGTGGGGTGTTAATGAACGCGATTCACCCACGAAAACAATCCTGTTTTTGGTCTTCGCCCCAGCTCGGCATTTCGCTACCGTTCCTCACCCGTCGGCGGCTGCGGTGCCCCCACAGCCACCGGCAGAGTGTTCCCACACCCTGAGGAGCCGCTCCACCATGGATCGCACCCAGTTGTCGGCCGTCGTGCTCGAACTGCTCGAGAAGGAAACCGGCGAAACCTACGAATCGCTCGAAGAATCGACCACACTGGCCGAAGGCCTCGGCCTCGATTCACTCGATATGGCCGGACTCATCCTCCACATCGAGAGCCACTTCGGTATCCAGATCGAGACTGAACTGCTCGACCGGATCAAGACCGTCGGCCAGATGCTCGACACCCTTGAAGAAAAACTGACTGCCAAGGAAGCCGCCAAAAAGGCCGCCTAGCTGTCTTTGAAAAACAGCTGGAGCAACTTTTTGACCAGCATTCCTCAGCCAGTTGACCGTCCCGCGGCAGCCGCGCCACCACGATCGGCTCCGCTGTCCTCCCCTCTGACTATCGGCATGTCACACGATGCCCAGGAGAACACCGCCCCTCCCGGTACCTGCCTGATCAAAGGCGGGCAGGTCGTCACGGTGCGTCGGTCCGAGGTTGCCGACCTGGCAAGACAGCCGAGCCCGACCGGCGGGCCGACCCTCCCTCCGCGATTCCTGCGGCATGCCGACGAACAGACCGTGGTTGGGATGCAAGCAGTGCTTCAGACACTTGCGAAGGCCGCCATCGATGCCGGCGACCTGACGCACAATGCAGTGGTCGCAGCCAGCTGCCGGGCAGGACAGCCGACCGCCGCACGGACAATGGTTGCCCTCAAGCAGCAGGGGCCGATCGGAGTGACGCCCCACGTCGTGCCCCAGTGCTCGCTTCACTCGCCGGCCTCAGCGGTGAGCGTCGGGCTCGGCATGCACGGCCCCACAATCGGCGTCGGTGGCGGCCAGCATGCCCTCGCCGAGGGCATGCTGGCCGCTGGTACCCTGGCAATGTCGTTTGCCAGCTCCCGGCCAGCAGCGGCCATCTGGCTGGTGATCACCGGCTGGGATCGAACACCGACCCTCGACGACGAAGCGACCCCAACCAATGATCCAACCTGCCGGGGCCTGGCCCTTTGCCTGCAGCCTCTGGCCGGTGGCACGCCGCTACCAGCATCCGCGGTCCTCCGGATCGATCCTCGCAGCGGGCCGTACCCAACCGCTGAGCCCAGCAAAGACCTTCCACTCTGGGAGCTTTGCGAACGGCTGACCCAGGGCCGGGCCACCACCATCGGCTGCGGCCACGGGCTGACGGCTGCATTGCTGCCCGGTGAGATCGGTTTTGGGGTTGGCCCCCAGGCGATCGCACAGGAGGCAGCCTGATGGCCGAACCGAATCCCGCAATCGCCATCACTGGCATCGGTGCCGCCACACCGCTGGGCAACTCCTTCGGAACCATAGCCGATGCCCTTGCCGCCGGCCGCTCGGGGGTGGGCCGCTTCGATGCCGGCACCTTCGGCCGACCCCAGGAACATCCGGCAGCCGTCGTTGCCGACATCCCTTCTCCGCCCGCGAGTAGCGTCAGTCTTCCACCAGGTGAATTCAGCCGCCGCAGCCGGCTGGAACAGCTGGCCCTCGGCCCAGCTGCCTGGGCGGTCCACGACGCCGGCCTCAAGCCTGGCTCACCGCAGGCGCCGCGGCCGAACCGCATTGGGGTCATCACCGGCAGCGGTGCCGAACAGCTGAAGGATTGGGAACGCGACTATCTCGATGGTGGTCGAGATGTCTTTGCGGCTACCAACCGGCCAACGGTGGTGCAACGGCTGGCGATGACGCTTGGGATCACCGGCCCAACCACGACTGTTGCTGCAGCCTGTGCTTCCAGTGGGTTTGCCCTCGGGCTGGCCCGGTCCTGGCTGGCCGCCGGGTGGGTCGATGCCTGTCTGGTCGGTGGCTGCGATGTGCTCAGCCCGACGGCTCTCGCTGCCTTCCACAACCTGCGGGCGCTGTCCCGGCGGGATGACGAACCAGCGCGGGCCTCCCGCCCCTTCGATCGTGACCGCGACGGCTTCGTCATGGGCGAGGGAGGGGTCTTCTTCGTCCTGGAACGCCGGGCCGATGCCGACTTCCGGGGGGCCCGCTGCTACGGCGAGCTTGCCGGCGTGGGCATGTCAGGGGACGCCAGCCACATGGTGACACCCTGCAGTGACCCGACCCAGGCCGCCTGGGCGATTGCCGCTGCTCTGGCTGATGCGAACGTGGCCGCCGAGGCAGTCGATTACATCAATGCCCATGCTGCCGGCACGCCAGTGGGTGACGCAGCCGAGGCGGCTGCGATTCGCAAGGCCCTCGGCCCGGCGGCCGATCGAGTACCGGTTAGTTCAACCAAAAGTATGTCGGGCCACCTGATCAGTGCCGCATCGGCCTTTGAGGCCTTGGCCTGCCTGGCTGCCATCGACGGTGGCTTCCTGCCGCCCACCATCAATCTCGATGAACCGGATGAGGCCTGCCGGCTGGCCCATGTGCCGCACACGGCAGTCCACGCCCGGGTGGAGGTAGCGGCCAGCAACTCTTTCGGCTTCGGCGGAGCAAACCTCTGCCTGGTACTCAAACGAGCCGCCTAGCGAACACCTTTTTTTCATCAGGACACAACTCACCCTTTCCCCCGGAGATCCCACGATGCCGACGACCTCTGCAACATTCCCGCCCCTCATGCTTCCTGCCATTGGCATTGCCACCGACGCCCTGCTGGCCACCCTGGTCGCCGACTGGCATGTGGTTGAGCCGGCTCACAGCCAGACCGATCTGGCGGGCAGGATCTGCGACCTGCACCGGTTCAACTTCCTGCTCTGGCACGAGGAAGACATCGCCCGGTCTCCCGACGTCACCGACACCAAGATCGCCGCAGTCAAGCGGGCGATCGACGGCTACAACCAGGCCCGTAACGATGCCATCGAAAAGGTCGACGACTGGCTGATCGAGGAACTCAGCCGCCGGGGCGTAACGGCGGCGGCCGACGCTCCTGCCGCCACCGAAACCCCAGGCGCGGCGATCGACCGGCTGAGCATTCTCGAACTGCGTCGGTTTCACATGCGGGAGCAGCTTGAGCGGGAGGACGCCAGCCAGGAGCACCGTGAAAAGGTGGCCGGCAAGATGGTCATCCTCGATCAGCAGCGGGATCACCTGACCACCGCCCTTGACCGGCTGCTTGCCGAGATCGTTGCCGGCCAGCGGCCGCTGCGGGTCTTCCGCCAGATGAAGATGTACAACGACCCGACGATGAACCCATACCTCTACAAATCAGCCGCCAAGCCAGCCGCTTAGCAGCGGGGTGCACGGCCCACCACACCACCACTGTCACCTCAGTCAGCACCGATCCGAAGCCGCCGCCACTCGATTCGGTCTCCGTTGGTCACTACCAGGATGTCCCGCCGAGGGCCGGCCAGCATGCAGCTGGTCAGCGGCTTGGCTGGGCCGTCCCGCTCAGGCAAGGACAGCACGCCGCTGTGCCGACCGGTCGGATCAAAAACCTGCACACCGACCGCCGACGTAATGTAGTAACGGCCGACCCGATCGACGGCCATGCCGTCCCCCCGCGAGGCGGTCTGATACGGCGGTGGCTGGTTGAAGGTGAAATCGCCCTGCGGGTCGATTGGCCGCCAGAGGGTCATTGCCGGCAGGTTGGCATCAAGCCCACTGTCAGCCGTGAGCCGAAACATCCAGGCGTGCGTGCCCCGATACTCCGAAACAGCGAGTGTGCCGCCGTCGGGTGAGAAGGCAATGCCGTTGGGGGCGATGATGCCGCTGCCGACAACCTCTGTCGCTCCCGTCACCGGGTCAATCCGCGTCACCTGCCCGGACTTTGTCTCGGTGATGAAGATCATGCCGTCGGAGCTGATGGCGAGGTCGTTGGGGGTGACATCACGGGCCACCTCAGTGACTGTTCCGGAGTTCGGATCGATCCGAATGACCCGCCGTTTCGCTCCCTGACAGGCATAGAGCATGCCGTCCGGACCGAATTCCAGTCCGCTCACACTTTCCCGAGCAACGACGCTGCGGGTATCGCGGCCCGCCTCAACATCGTCCGCGGCAATCCGATAGACCGCAGGCTCCTTCATGTCACAAAAGAAGAGCGTGCCGTCGGCACCAGCACAGGGGCCGTCCGCAAAGCCCAGTCCTGTCACCAGCGGCTGCCAGCCCTCACCTGGAATCAGCAGCTTCATCAAGGTCATGTCACCCCGCAGATTGCCACTGACATCGACCACTGGCGTGGCCTGTTCCGACCGCCAGAGCCAGGTGAGGGCATCGGGAAACAAGGCTGAGGCATGCCGAGCGTTGTGGCCATAGCCCTCAGCCCAGTCGAACCGCAGGTCATACCCCATCGAACGCAGGGCGGCGGCCAACTGACGGTTGGCGATCGGCCAACTGCCAAACAGGTTGTCGAGATCACCGCTGGTGTCGGCCAGGGAGATCCGCAGCGGCTTGGGTTCGGTCTGCCGGATGAGCGACGGATAGACATCACCGCCCCGCAGGTTGGTGAAGCTGCCGATTGATGCGAGCACCTTTCCGAAGGCATCAGGCCGCTCCCAGGCAACCGTAAAGGCACAGATGCCACCAGAGCTCGCTCCGCAGATCGCCCGCATCATGGGGTCGGCTGAGATCGCATATGTCTTTTCGACTTCGGGGATAATCTCTTCCAATAGAAACCGGGCATATCGATCACCGAGGCTGTCGTACTCCAAACTACGATTCGATGATTTCCAGGGGGTTTCTGGCTGCGGCTTGTCGATGCCGTGGCCAGGATTGAGAAAGACGGCAATGGTCGGCGGCATCAACCCGGCGGCGATCAGGTTGTCAAACACGACAGGCACCCGCCACTTGCCCTCAGGTTTCTGGTAGCTGTGGCCGTCCTGAAAGACCATCAAGCCCGCTGGCACCTCGGGCTTGTACTGGGCCGGCACATAGATCGCCCAGTTACGAACCGTGCCGGGAAAGATCTTTGATTTCCACACCGGCATCTGTTCAACGCGGCCGCGGGGCACATCGTCCCGGGGAACAGCCAGGCGATGAGGTCGCCACTCCGGCTCACCGATTGCGACAGGGGGCTCGCCCGCGGCCGGCTCATCCGACCAGAGCCAGCGGAGATCATCCGCCAGCCGCAGGCCCGCGGCCTTGGCGTTGTGCCCACCCTCGGTCCAGGTCAGCCGGTATTGATACCCGGCGAACCGCAGGGCGGCCGCCACGTCCTCGTTGCCGAGTGGCCAGCTGCCAAACAAGTTGTCGAGGTCATCGCGGCCTTCCTGCAGGCAGACACGGATTGGCTTGGGGCTGTTCTTTGTCTGACGAATCAGTCCAGGGTAGGCCCAGCCACCGCGAATGTTGGTGAAGCTGCCGATATGGCTGAGGACCCGCCCGAATTGGTCGGGACGCTCCCAGGCTGCCGTGAAGGCACAGATCCCACCCGAGGAAATCCCGCAGATCGCCCGATCAGCGGCTCGGTCAGATATGGTGAGACCCTTGGTCGCCGCTGGCAGAAATTCTTCGACAAGAAACCGGACATAGCGATCGCCCAGTGAGTCATACTCAAACGAGCGGTTGCTCCGAGCCTTGGCCCCCGACCGCTCCGGTGGAATCACACCAGGATTGACGAAGACCGCCACCGTCACCGGCAGTTCACCGCGATGAATCAGATTGTCAAGGAGCACCGGCACCCGAAAGCTGCCATCCGGCTTGGCATAGTTCTTTCCGTCCTGAAAGACCATCAGCCGGGCGGGCGTACCCGCCTCATACTGAGCCGGCACATACACCGCATAGTCCCGCTCAGTGCCGGGGTAGATCTGGCTATCCGTGAATCGCCCCTCTCGCAGCATCCCCCTGGCCACGCCCGGCTGCGGCATCGGCGGGCTTTCTGGTGTGTTGAGTTCGGCAACTGCCACTACCTGACGGTCGAGCAACAAGATGAGAAACAACAACCCGGCCCCACCGAAACACGAAAGAAAACGCTGCATCAGAAAGTTCCTTGACGAAAAGAAGGTGTTGTGGGCTGGCCGTATGCGGCGGCCCGGCTGCCGCCTGATCGCCTGTTTGGTAGCCTTTGCGGAGCGGTGTTCTTGCCGCGGTGGATTCCTTCGATAACCAAAGCCATCCGGATTTTACCTGAGCATGTTAGCTCCAACCCGCACCTTTTTGGCCGTTGGATGGCTCAGCTTCCTTTTCTCTGGAACCGCCGCTGCTGAGCATCCCAATATTCTCTTTCTCTTCGCGGATGACTGGGGCCGTTACGCGTCTCTGATGGCTGAGGTCGATGGCCCCGGCGGCATCAACGATGTCGTCCGGACACCCAACTTCGATGCCGTCGCCCGCCGCGGTGTCTGCTTTCGCAACGCCCATGTCAGTGCCCCCTCCTGCACCCCCTGCCGCAGCAGCCTGCTGACCGGCCGCCACTTCTGGCAGACCGGAACTGGTTCTATTTTGCAGGGAGCCGTCTATGACGACACGATCCCGAGTTTTCCGCCGCTCTTGCGCGAGGCGGGGTACTTCCTCGGCTTCTCCCACAAGGTCTGGAGCCCCGGCAGACCAGTCAATGCCCCTTATACCAAGCAGGAGGCCTTTCATCGGCACGGGGGTCGGATCAACCAGTTCTCGCAGGCTGTCACCAAGCTAGTTACCGAGGGCACCCCCCGTGAACCAGCCAAGCAGCAGATCCTTGACCAGGTGCGGGGCAACTTCCGCGATCTGCTGGCCGCCCGGCCTGCCGATACACCCTTTTGCTACTGGTTCGGGCCCACCAACGTACATCGCAAGTGGATGAAGGGCAGCGGTAAGGCGGTCTGGGACATCGACCCCGATTCACTCAAGGGCAAGATGCCCGCCTTCCTGCCCGATGTACCCGAAGTTCGCCAGGATCTGGCCGACTATTTCGGGGAGATAGCCGCCTGGGATGCCGCCATCGGAGTGCTGCTGGACGAACTCGACCAGGCAGGCCTGACCAACAACACGTTCATCGTCATCAGCGGCGACCACGGCGCCCCCGGGTTTCCCCACGGCAAGTGCAACCTCTACGACTTCGGCACTGGTGTCTGTCTGTCGGTCACCGGCCCCGGCGTCCACGGCGGCCGGGTGGTCGATGACATGGTCAGCCTGATCGATCTGGCGCCGACCTTCCTCGAGGCGGCAGGCCTGACCCCACCCAGGACTATGACCGGCAGATCGCTCTGGCCGATTCTCCGGTCGGCGAAGAGCGGACGGGTCGAACCGGCCCGTGACTGCGTCTACACCGGCCGTGAGCGGCATGTCGAAAATGCCCGGGCCGACTTCATGCCCTACCCTCAGCGGGCGATCCGTACGCCTGAGCATCTGCTGATCATGAACTTCCGCCCCGACCGCTGGCCGCTGGGGGATCCCTACCGGCTGACCGACGGCCCCGAACCGACGGTTGCCGAACTGGAGAACACAACTCGCGTCACCCTGCCTGATGAGGATGCCGGCCCGACCAAGGCCTGGCTGGTCGGGGCCCGCACTACCGAGCGGTGGCGGGAGCACTTCGAGAAGGTCTATGGCAAACGGCCGAAGGTCGAACTCTACGCCCTCAGGGACGACCCCGACGAGATGCAAAACCTCGCAGAGGATCCGTCGTACGCGGGCCTGCGGGACGAACTGACAAAACGGCTTCTTGCTGAGCTCAGCCGTACGAAAGATCCTCGGCTGATCGATGAGGGTCGCTTCTACGAAACACCACCGATGGCCGGACCATTGAAAAACTGACCGAGGACTCCGCATGCGACTTTCCCTGTCACTTGGAATTTGCCTGCTACTCGCAGCCACGGCCACTGCCGCTGAGCAGCCCAATGTTCTGTTCATTGCCATCGATGACCAGAACGACTGGATCGGTCATCTTGGCGGTCATCCGCTGGCCCGGACCCCGCACCTCGATGCTCTCGCCGCCCGCGGCACGACCTTCACCAACGCCCACTGCCAGGCGCCGCTCTGCAATCCTTCACGGACCAGCCTGCTGCTCGGCCTGCGGCCGACCACGACGGGCATCTACGGCCTGGCCCCCTGGTTTCGGACAATTCCGGAGTGGGCCGACCGGGTCACCCTGCCCCAGCACTTTGCCAGCCACGGCTATCAGACTGCCGCAACGGGCAAGATCTTTCATGGCGGCACCGGGCCACACCGCCGGCCGCAGGGGACGGCGGTCAGGCGACCCGAGTTTGAAATCACCGCCCCCCTGGGTGGTGTGGGTACCAAACCGCCGCGGAAGCTCATTCCCCCGACACCGCTGGGCAATCATCCACTGATGGACTGGGGCGTCTGGCCACCGGATAACGATGACACCCAGAAGGGCGACTATCAGGTGGCCAGCTGGACCGTCGAGCAGATCAAGCATGCCCCCAAGGACCAGCCCTTCTTTCTGGCCGCCGGCTTCTTCCTGCCGCATGTGCCGTGCTATGCCACGCAACAGTGGTTCGATCTCTACCCTGACGACGACACGGTGCTGCCGCCCCTGCAGGCTGGCGACCGCGACGACACGCCGCGGTCCTCCTGGTACCTCCACTGGTCGCTCCCGGAACCGCGGCTGCGCTGGGTCCGTGAGCACAACCAATGGCGAAACCTCGTCCGCAGTTACCTCGCCTGCACCAGTTTTGTCGATGCCCAGATCGGCCGGCTGTTGGCTGCTCTCGACGAAAGCGGCCAGGCCGAAAACACCGTTGTCGTGGTCTGGGGTGACCATGGCTGGCATCTCGGTGAGAAGGCAATCACTGGCAAAAACACCCTCTGGGACCGGGGCACAAAGGTGCCGCTGATCTTTGCCGGTCCGGGCGTTACCGGCGGCCAGCGGTGCAGTTGGCCGGTGGAACTGCTCGACATCTATCCGACGCTCGTCGAGCTGGCCGGGTTGCCGGCTCGCGCTGATCTGGAGGGCCTCAGCCTCGCCCCGCAGCTCAGCGATGTCACCGCGGCCCGCAGCCGGCCGGCAATCACCAGTCACAACCAGGGCAACCATGCCGTCCGCAGTGAACGCTGGCGGTACATCCAGTACGCCGACGGCACTGAGGAGCTTTATGACATGCAGGCTGATCCCCATGAATGGAAAAATCTGGCCAGCAATCCGACCGTCGATGATGTATTGGCGGCCCACCGCCGCTGGCTCCCAACGATTGATCGCCCCCCCGCCCCGGGCAGCGCCCATCGGGTGCTCACCTACAACCCGGCCACTGACGAGGCGGTCTGGGAAGGCACCACCATCCGCCGAACTGATCCGCTGCCCCGGTGATGAAGCCTGCTACCGCCACCACCCCTGGCAAGCCGCCGGCGGAAGCCCGCGGACAGGCACGCTCAGGTGGCTGGACGGCCTGGCGGCTTCCGTTGTCAGCAATCATCGTTGAACAACTAATGCCCACGTAGGCGTTGACGTCCGACCGTCAGCGGTCCGCCTCGATCGCCGCGACCAGCCGGCGAACCTGCTCCAGATCGATGTCGGCCGGCTGATGCTCAAGCAACCACCGGGCATCGGTCAGGCTCTGGTCGAGACGATTGAGCCGGCGGGCGGTGAGCATCCGTAGCACCCGGCTGCGGGATGACTCAGGGTCGACCGTCAGCATAGCGTCGAGGTAGCGGAGCATGGCCGGGGTGTCGTTTTCGCGGATGGCAATTGCCAGCAAGTTATTGAGCATCCGCGAAAGGATCGACCGTGTCGACGAGACCTCAAGATGCCGCTCGGCCAAGATCTCACCACTGGTTTCAGCCAGTCGCCGGGCCAGATCGTCACGGGAAAGCCGCTTCCCCCGGTCGAAGACATCGATCCACTCCGGGCGGCCCTCCGGCGGATCGAAGCGAACGATGAAATGGCCGGGAAAGCCGATGCCGTGAACTGTCAATCCGAGCCGCTTGGCCAGCTCCATGTAAACAACAGACAGCGTGATCGGGATGCCCTCGCGATCGTCAAGCACCTCGTTGATGTAGCTGTTGGACCGGTTGTGATAGTCCCCGCGGCTGCCATGGAAGCCCCGCTCGGCGAACAGCACCCGGTCAAGCATGCCGATCGTGTCAGCGTCAGCCGCATCCGCCGCCAGCCGGTCGCCGATGGAACCGGCCAGCCGGTCGAGTGCCGCGATGGATGCGTCGGCATCGACCTCAGGGTTGTCCAACTGGGCGATCAGCACCGCCCCGCGAAACAGTTCAATCTCCTGCTCAGCAGCGGCCGTCACCGCCGCCAGCTGCGCAAGCACCTGGCGCTGGTGGACCGTGGTGGCCAGTTCCCGCAGCCGGGCCGACCGCCGCGTGAGCCGCACCGCCTCAAGTTCGAGAGCGGTCAGGGCGGGCGGCCCGACGCTGGCCAGATCACCAAGCAGTTCGGCTGGCACCGGGCCCGTCGGTTGCAGCTTGGAGATTGCCGCTTCCACCTCGGCAACCACCGCTGCAGCGGGAAGCAGTCCGGGCACCTCGCGACCGGTGGCAAACCCGCGAAAGCTCGCCTCGGTACTGCGGAAGGCGGCCAGACCAACTCCGCCGTTCCGAAAGCCCGTATCATTGGAAACAACCACCTGCGCGTCATTGACAAAACAGCTGATCGAATCCACCTCGACACGAACCCGCAGGTGGTTCCACTCCCCCGGCCGGTAAGCAGGCGTCTCAATCTCCTCAAGCACCTTCCAGCTGTAGACATTCGGACCGTTAAAGCGAGTCAGCCGGAGCCGACCATTGCTGGGATAGAACCCGTAGTGCTGGTCTGCTCCATCGGCTGCGAAGGCGAGCCCGGCTGCCCCCGATTCATCCTCCAGCTTTACCTGAACGGCAAGTTCGTAGGGAAGGTCTGGTGAGTCACCGGCTGCCAGGCAGAGGCTTCTGCCCCCAAAGCCGCTGCCCGCTCCAGCCACCGCAAGCCGGCCGGCCCGCTGCTGCCAGCGACCCCCGCCGACCGTGGCCCATTCCGCCGGATCGAGGGCACCGATCGTCAGCCAGCGGTCCATCACCACCGGATTGGGACTGCCAATCAGCCCTCTCAGCCGATCGACCGCCACCGCAAACCCGAGGTTGCGGGTCACCAATGACTTGAGTGTCAGGATGCCGTGAACCCGGCCGGCCCGGTCGAGCAGCGGGCCGCCGCTGTTGCCCGATTCAATCGGGATCGCCAGCTGGATCATCTCGACGCCGTCAATGTCCCGTTGGCCCGACACCCGCCCGGTCACCACACTGCGTTCAAAGCCATGTGGATTGCCGACCGCCACCACCTCCTGGCCATCCGCCAGGCTGTCTGGCTCGGCCAGGGGCAGCGGTGTGAGGCCAGCCGCCTCGATCCGGATAATCGCCAGATCAGCTGCCCGGTCAGAGGCATGCACCGCGGTCACATCAAAGGAGCGGCCGTCGGCGAGCTGGACTGAAATGGGCCGGGCCTCCCCGATCACGTGCAAATTGGTGGCGATCAGGCCGTCGGCGGCAATCACGAAGCCGGTGCCGAGCCCGGCGTCGCGTTCCCCCCGACCGGTATGGCGAATGGTCACGACCGCCGGCCGGACGGACTCCACCAGCTGCTCGACCGGCTCGACGGCCTTGGCACTTTGCTCAGCAGTGAACCCCTGGGGTGGCAAAACCCACATACTGGTTCCGAAGAACAGCATCAGCCAGCCAATTTTCCGGAACAACCGCATCGCAGCACCTCTTGGATTCATTTCCAGATGAAGATCAGTTCGCTTTTAGAACCACACGCAGCTCATCCAAACCTTGCGCCTGGCTCATCAAACACTCACAAAAAAAATGATGATCGTAGAAAAGTTTTGACATCGGAGAACCATCCATGAAATCTCGCTTCTATGATGGCCGTCGCGGGTTCACGCTCATTGAACTCCTTGTTGTGATTGCCATAATTGGGGTCTTAGTTGGGTTGCTTTTGCCAGCGGTCCAGCAAGCACGGGAGGCTGCGCGCAGGTCATCCTGTAGCAACAACATTAAGCAAATTGCTTTGGCCTGTCAGGGCTATTACGACACAAACAAATCCTTTCCTGCCGGATTTGATTCCATCGGCGCTCTCTGGACGGCCCGCATTCTTCCATTTATGGAGGAGCAGTCCCTCTACTCGACGATTGTTTTCGACGAGTCCCTCGGAAATTGGGGCTCGACGAATGAAGACGCCTGTGGTGTTGTCGTCTCGGCCTTTCGGTGTGCCAGCATGACCGTCCCTCTCCATATGGACAATAGTGGGATTCCAGAGCGGGTGCCGATTAGTTACCGCGGTTCTGCGGGATCTAACATTTACTCCGACGATAAGAGCACGATTCCGGGATCGGCGCCATCGGGTGCCAAGGCACTCGAAGAAGTTCCGCTTGATGGAATGCTTTGGGGCGGCAGCGAAGTTCGCTTTCGTGAGGTCACTGACGGCACATCGAAAACGATTCTGATCGGCGAGTCCTACACTGATCCCGACTACTCAAAAGATGGCCAGGGGATGGACTATTGGGCGTTCGGTTCGCCCCAGGCCGATCCGTGGACATACGGTGGCGCTGGCGGCACTGAGTATTCCGAGGCTTGCGGTTCGACCGGCCCGAAGTTGAATAGCCGACTTGATCCAGCAGTACACGGCACCAGCATGGAAATGTCGTTCGGAAGCTATCACCCGGCGGGCGCGACGTTTGGGTTTGTCGATGGCAGCGTCAAGTTTTTAAATGACAGCATTGATCTCCCGGTCTACCAAGGATATGGATCAAGAAATGGCAGGGAGTGACCTCCGGCAACAGGTCTTGCTGAGAACTCTTGTCCGCTAGGGATCATTTCTTTCCATTGGCGCTTCCCGGCATGAATTGCTCACGGCTCTTTCTTGCAGCATTGAAATAAGAAAGGATCTTTTGTGTTCCTATTGTCAGTGAGCAACTCGCAATGCGTTTCGCCAGCTCTAACCATAAAAGGAAGAGTGATTGATTGGAAAATGGTTGTCCTGCTAAGCCTCGCAACAGGATGCGGACTACTTGTCGGGTGTGGCCGTCCCAAAGCGGATTACTCGGCCTTAGGGCTTATTGATGTTGCTGGAACCGTCACCCTAGACGGCCGTCCTCTTGAGGGCGTCACCGTAATCTTTGAGGCAGCCGACGGCCAATTTTCCTACGGCGTAACTGATACCGCCGGTTACTATGAGTTGCAAATTGATTCTGAGAAGTCAGGCGTCACGCCTGGCGAGAAAATCGTTCGCGTCACCAGTCGGCTCCTTTCAGAGGAGTTCGGCGAGGTGCCGGAAGAGTCGTCTCAGGAGCCGGCAGGCCCCCAGCCAGAACAAGTTCCCGCCATTTATAACCGCGAGAGCAGCCTGAGGGTGATGGTTCCCAGCGACAACTATGACTTTGCGCTGAAGACTTCTTGAACCCGCTGACCGCAGTTTGTTGCTCCTTGGGCTAGGTGTCTTTCAAGGGAGCTTGAAAACAGTCTCAACCGGGAGCAAGCCGAACCTCAAGCAGTCAACTTTAGATTCTGCAAAAACAGC
>Ga0180431_10006498_pt1 | contig 13878 bp, 12 predicted proteins | sample SS_ome_11_FD_132459 | JGI IMG/M metagenome (GOLD analysis project Ga0180431, IMG submission 132459) | Hypersaline lake sediment archaeal communities from the Salton Sea, California, USA - SS_1_MS_1 metaG | ecosystem: Environmental > Aquatic > Non-marine Saline and Alkaline > Hypersaline >... | reverse complement strand
GATTTAGCTAAGTGCGAGATATCACTTAGTGGCAAGCCAATACTACTGACCTTCAAGGAATACCAGCTGCTCAAATTTCTAGCAAGTAATCAAGGAAAGGTTTTTACCCGTGAATCTCTGCTCGACAAGGTTTGGGGGTGGGACTACTACGGTGGTGATAGAACGGTAGATGTGCATATCAGAAGATTGAGGAGCAAAATCGAGGACCCAACTCATAGCTTTATCGAGACAGTCAGGAATATAGGCTACCGTTTCCGTAAGGACGTATAGCTAAACCAATCTTTTCTTTACGGCATTATCGGCGGTAATTTAACCATTCTGTAACATGCCTGAAACATTTGCATGCTAGAATCCTACGGATAAGTATGAAATTATCTGGAGGGGTATGTTATGACCGTAAATGCCGGTGATACCGCCTGGATTCTAGTGTCCTCCGCGCTTGTTATGCTAATGACACCCGGTCTGGCGCTGTTCTATGGAGGTATGGCGCGGCGCAGGAATCTGCTGTCCACCATCATGATGAGCTTTGCCGCCCTGGGGGTGGTGGGTGTGCTGTGGGTGCTCTATGGCTATAGCCTCAGCTTCGGCTCCGATAACGGTGGCTTCATCGGCGGCTTCGATTTCATCGGATTGATGGGGGTGGGGCAGCAGCCGTCCGAAGTCTATGCCAGCACAGTGCCGCACCTGGCTTTCATGGTCTACCAGGGGATGTTCGCCATAATAACGGTGGCACTGATAACCGGCGCCGTCGTTGAACGCATAAAGTTCAAGGCGCTGATGATATTTTCCGTTTTATGGCTGACAATAGTCTATTGCCCGGTGGCGCACTGGGTGTGGGGGGATGGCGGCTGGATGGCTGAACTGGGCGCTCTCGACTTCGCCGGTGGAGCGGTGGTGCATATCAACGCCGGCGTCTCGGCGCTGGCACTGGTGATGCTGCTGGGGCGACGCAAGGGCTTCCCGCAGGAGTCTATGGAGCCGAACAACATACCGATGGTGGTGCTGGGCGCCGGACTGCTGTGGTTCGGCTGGTTCGGCTTTAATGCCGGCAGCGCCCTTTCCTCCGGCGGGCTGGCTGCCAATGCATTCGTTGCTACCAACATATCGGCGGCATCGGCTGCCGCCACCTGGATGCTGATAAGCTGGATTAACCGACGCCCCAGCTTGCTGGGTGTCGTTACCGGCGCAGTGGCGGGGCTGGTAGCCATTACGCCGGCTGCCGGCTTTGTAACGCCTATGGCCGGTATTCCCATCGGCATCGTTGTGTCGTTAATCTCTTACTACAGCATTATATTGATGAAAACGAAGCTCGGCTTCGATGATTCGCTGGATGTCTTTGCCGTGCACGGTATAGGTGGCATATGGGGGGCGCTGGCTACCGGCATATTCGCCAGCCTGGCGGTCAATCCCGATGGCGCCGCCGGACTTATAGAGGGCAACGGGATGCAGCTGCTGATACAGCTGGCGAGCATAGTCGCCGTGGCCGCCTTTGCCTTTGTCATCACTTGGATACTGGCCAAGATAGTAGACGTTACCGTCGGCCTGAGGGTAGGCGAAATGGAAGAAGCGGTGGGTCTGGACCTTTCTCAGCATGGGGAACGGGCTTACGGAGGACTGCTGCGATGAAGAAGATAGAGGCTATTATCCGTGAAGAGAAGCTGGAAGCCGTTAAAAAAGCCCTGGAGGAGAAGAGCTACTTCGGCATGACCGTCAGCGAGGTAAGCGGCCGGGGTCGGCAGAAGGGCATCCCGTTGCAGTCGAGGGTGGGGGAGTATCGCGTGGATTTGCTGCCCAAGCTGAAGATAGAGCTTGTTGTTTTTGATGAAGATGTAAGCGCCGCCGTGGACGCTATCGTGCGCAATGCCAGGACGGGCAGCATCGGCGACGGCAAGGTTTTCATACTGCCGGTGGAAAACGTAATTCGCGTCCGCACCGGCGACAGTGGCAACAACGCAATTTAGGAGGATATATTAAGAGCAAATAACCGGAAAATATTTGATTATAATACAATAAGGCGAATATAATAATTAAAAGAGGAGGCAAATATGGCGAACAATAAGAGCAGGGAAGAGGGTAAGCAGTATGCCCTCAAAATGGCGAAAGAACACGATGTAAAGTTCATCCGGCTGTGGTTTACCGACATCCTGGGTATACTCAAGAGCTTTGCCATAACCGTGGAGGAGCTTGAGGGGGCATTGGAGGAGGGGATGGGTTTCGACGGCTCGTCAATCGAGGGCTTTACCCGCATTGATGAAAGCGATATGATAGCGCTGCCGGACCCGGATACATTCCAGATGCTGCCCTGGAGACCGCGGGAGCACCGCGCCGTCGCCCGTATGTTCTGCGACGTACTGAGGCCGGGCGGCCAGCCCTTCGAAGGCGACCCCAGGTATGTTTTAAAGAGAAACCTGAAGCGGGCAGCCGACCTGGGCTATACCTTTTACGTCGGTCCTGAGCTGGAGTATTTTTATTTTAAGGACTCGAACGGCACCGAGCCGCTGGACCAGGGCGGATACTTCGACCTGACGCCGCTGGATGTGGCTACCGATATGAGACGGGATACCGTACTGGCTCTGGAAGAGATGGGTATCGGCGTCGAGTATTCGCACCACGAAGTAGCCCCCAGCCAGCATGAGATAGATATGCGCTATACGGACGCCCTGACAATGGCGGATAACGTAATGACATACCGCCTGGCGGTCAAGCAGGTGGCTATGGCGCACGGTTTCTACGCCACCTTTATGCCCAAGCCGGTTTCCGGCATCAACGGCAGCGGTATGCACGTGCATCAGTCACTCTTCAGCGGGGAGCGCAACGCCTTTTTCGATAAAGACGACAAGTATAACCTGTCCAAGGCAGCCAAGTGCTACATAGCCGGCTTGCTCAAGCATGCCCCCGAGATTACCGCCGTCTGCAACCAGTGGGTAAACTCATACAAGCGGCTGGTGCCGGGCTTCGAGGCGCCGGTGTACCAGTCTTGGGCACGGCGCAACCGTGCCGACCTGGTAAGGGTTCCGGGGTACAAGCCGGGGCAGGAGAAAGCCACCAGGGTGGAACTGAGGTCCGCCGACCCTGCCTGTAATCCCTACCTGGCATTCAGCGTCATGCTGGCTGCCGGTCTGGAGGGAATAGATAAGGGCTACGAAGTCCCAGAGCCCGTTGAGGAAAACGTATACTGCATGTCCGAAAAAGAGAGGGCTAAGAGGGGAATAGGCACTCTGCCGTCCAACCTGCTGGAAGCTATAAAGCTTACGGAAAAGAGCGAGGTGGTGCGCAAAGCCTTGGGCGAGCACGTTTTCAACTCTTTCATTGAGAACAAAAAGATAGAGTGGAATGATTACAGCCCGGTAGTAACCGAATACGAGCTCAAGAGGTATTTACCCATCCTCTAGGGTTAACTTAAAGCAGCATCGGCAGGCTGGAAACCGGTTGTGGTTTCCAGCCTGCTCCTTTTTAGATGCCGGAAAGGGCATCTATGCTATAATATGGCGATAAATGAGCCAGAAACTGAAGCTGCTGTCCGGAAATGAAGCCCTCGCCATGGGCGCTTACCGCGCCGGTGTTAAGGTAGCCACCGCCTACCCCGGCACCCCCAGCACGGAGATACTGGAGACGCTGGCGGGATTCAAGGACATCTACGCCGAATGGTCTACTAACGAAAAGGTAGCTATGGAGGTGGCGCTGGGGGCGTCCTACGCCGGGGTGCGCTCTATGGTATCTATGAAGCACGTCGGGCTGAACGTAGCCGGCGACCCCTTTATGGCGGCTTCGATGACCGGCGTCGGTGGGGGGCTGGTAGTAATAACGGCGGATGACCCGGGGATGCACAGCTCCCAGAACGAGCAGGACAACCGCCACTATGCCCGGCTGGCCAAGGTGCCCATGCTGGAGCCGGCGGATAGCCAGGAAGCCTATGAGCTGCCGGCTTACGCCTTCGATATCAGCGAGAAATTCGATACGCCGGTGCTGCTGCGCAGCACGACGCGTATCTCCCACTCCAGGTCGGTGGTAAAAATGGGGGATGGGAGACAGGTCGATGAGAAGCCAGCCGCCTTCGGCTATGATTTCAAAAAGTACGTTATGCTGCCGGCGCACGCCAGAATGCGTCACCCCCTGATAGAAGAAAGGCTGGCGAAGCTGGCGGAATACGCCGAGGGCTTTCCACTTAACATAATAATTAAAGGCGATAAAAAGCTGGGCGTAATCACCAGCGGTGTCGCCTACCAGTATGCGCGGGAGGTCTTCCCGCAGGCGTCTTTCCTCAAGCTGGCGATGACCTATCCACTGCCGCAGAAGCTGATACACGGCTTTGCCGCGCAGGTGGACAGGCTGCTGGTGATAGAGGAGCTGGAGCCGTTTATCCAGGAGCAGGTCAAGGCTATGGGAATAAGGGTGGTGGGCAAGGAGTTCATACCGCGGATGGGGGAGCTTAACCCGGATATTATAGAAGCCGCTGGTATAAAAGCCGGTCTGCTAGAAAAGGAAATCATAAAAGATATACCCGTACCCAAGCTGCCGGGAAGACCGCCACTGCTTTGTCCGGGATGTCCCCACAGCGGCGTTTTCTACGTATTGAGCAATCTGGGGCAGCGCCAGAGCCTGCCGGGGAAGGCTAAAAAGGAGCCGAGGCTGATTATCACCGGCGACATCGGCTGCTATACGCTGGGTGCCAGCCCGCCGTTGAGTGCCATGGATACCTGCGCCTGCATGGGCGCCGGCATCGGGCAGGCGCTTGGGCTGGAGAAAGCCGGCGTCGGAGATAAAGTGATAGCCGTCATCGGGGACTCCACCTTTTTGCACTCCGGCATCACCGGGCTGGTGAACGCCGTCTACAACAAAGGTCAGATAACCATTATCATAATGGATAACCGCACAACGGCTATGACCGGCCACCAGGAGCACCCCGGCACCGGCATCACGGCGCAGGGATACGAGGGCAATATGGTGGATATGGAGGCCCTGGTGCGCGGCGTCGGCGTCGAGGATGTCAGGGCGATAGACGCCTGGGATATAAAGGCGCTGCGTTCGTCTATCAAGAGCGCCATAGACAGCCCGCATATATCGGTCATCATCGCCCGCGGCGGCTGCGCCGTGCGGACGAAGAGGCGCAGTGCGCCTATGGTGGTCGATGAAGACCTGTGCAATCGATGCAACCTGTGCCTGATGCTGGGCTGCCCGGCGATACAGAAAGAGGCGGAACGGATTTATATAGATAAGACGCTGTGCGCCGGCGAAGCCTGTGGCTTGTGCCGGCAGCTCTGTCCGCAGAAGGCGATAAAGCCACAGGTCGAGGCAGCAGATGGATAAATACAACCTGATAATATGCGGCGTCGGCGGGCAGGGGGTTATCCTGGCAGGCAACATCATCGGAGGGGTCGCCCTGGCTGCCGGCTGCGATGTCAAGAAAACGGATACGCTGGGGATGGCGCAGCGGGGAGGCAGCGTCGTCAGCCATTTGCGCATGGCATCAGAGGTCTTCTCTCCCCTGATAAAGGTCGGCGAAGCCGATATACTGCTCGCCCTGGAGAAGCTGGAAGCCGCCAGGTGGAGCCATTACCTCAAGCCGGACGGCATAGCCATTGTCAATGACCAGGCATTGCCGCCGCTGTCGGTCAGCGCCGGGCGGGAGAAGTACCCGGCTGATGAAGAGATAACGGGTGTCATAGAGCAACGGACAAACAATTACTACCTGTTGAAGGGTACCGAGTGCGCTGTCGGGCTGGGCAATATAAAGGCACTGAACGTCTTCATGCTGGGCTGTCTTTCCCGCTGCCTGCCCTTTGAGGAAGCTTTATGGCAGGATGGCATTGCTGAAAGTTTGCCGCAGAAGGTCGTTGAGATGAACCTGAAAGCATTCGAGCAGGGAAGAAAGGCAATACAAGGGGAGTTAGAAAATGCCTGAGAAAGAGAGCGAAAACATAGCCTGGCTGAAAGCAAAGGAAAAGGAAGAGCCGGTGGCGTCTTTCTTGAAGATGGAGCTGGACGAGCTTTCGTCCGGTTTCGCCCGGGTGAAGATGAAGATGATGCCCCAGTACCAGAACTTCCATGGGCTGACCTTCGGCGGCATCATAATGGCGCTGTCCGACCAGGCGTTCGGCTACGCCTCCAACTCGCTGGCTTACCCCAGCGTCGCCTCACAGTTCAGCACCTGTTTCATCGCCGGCGCCAGGGAGGGCGATGAGCTTACCGCCGAGTGCAAGGTCATCAAGAGCGGCAGGCGCGCCGGCTTCTCGGAGATAACCGTCACCAATCAGGACGGCAGACTGGTGGCTAAGTCCACCGGCGTAACCATACCCGTCGGCCACTGAAAGTAATGTGGCAATATATCATTATATTGTATGAAGAGGGCTTGACAATACAATATATTGTGGTATAATCCGGATATATTAACAACTCAATAGAGCTGATGGCGTTAGGGGTGCTTGACAAAGCATAACAGGGAAGACGGTTAAAGTCCGTCGCTGCCCCTGCAACCGTAACCAGGGACGAAAGCGGTAGCTAACCACTGGGACTGAATGGAATCCCGGGAAGGAGCCGCAAGTAGGATGAGCTGGGAGCCGGGAGACCTACCTCGTAGCGTTGGAGCTTAAAACTCCTCCGGGTTCAGGAGTGATAAGCGGTTACGGTTTTGTACCCCAGCCATCGTATAGAAAGGCTGGGATTTTTATTATGCCGGTTGCCAGACAGAAGGTTCATAGCGGGCAGGTCGAAACCTGTAAACTGACTAAGGGATACGTCCAGGTCTACACCGGAAACGGAAAGGGTAAGAGCACAGCAGCTCTGGGCCTGGCTTTTAGAGCCATGGGTCGAGGGCTGAGGACGTACATCGGTCAGTTTATGAAGGGTTGTTACTATGGTGAGCTGGAGGCGGCGAATATGGTCTCACCGTATATCACCATAGAGCAGTACGGCAGAGATGCCTTTGTTCATGTCAAGAGCCCGCCGCCGGAAGAAGACCTGTGGCTGGCAAGGAAGGGTCTGGCCAGGGCCCGGGAGGCAATGCTCTGCGGCAGTTATAGTATCGTTATCCTCGACGAAATCATCACCGCCCACTACTTTAACCTTGTGTCGCTGGCGGAAATAGAGGCTATAATAGCCGACAAACCGGAAACGGTAGAATTGGTATTTACCGGACGCTACGCCCCGCCGGAGGTCATCGCCGCTGCCGACCTGGTGTCGGAAATAACGGAGGTCAAGCACTATTACCAGCAGGGTATCTACGCCCGGGAGGGGATCGAGCACTGAAGCGACAGTACAGCCGACATAGCTCGCAGTCGGTTGCAGTTGTTTCTATTTGACAGCTTTGTTTTTGTTATGCTAAAATTCGCCATTCTCAGATTTAATAGTATAATGTATAGTTTCTTTGGATTGGAAAAGTTCAACTTCACATTTATAAGGCGCACCAGAGTGCGCTGGGAGGGTTGAGTATCCAATCCAAAGATTAGGTGTAGAGTAATCAGTTGTTAGGATACCTCCCCGGCGGGAGGTTTTTTATTATACAAAGGATTTTGTTATGCCTGTTTTGGAAAAAGAGCGGCAATCGGAAGTGACCGGCAAGGATTGGGACACGCTGCCGAGATTGCTGCTGCGCAACAAGCAGCAGTGGGGCTCGCAGACAGCTGCCTGCATGAAGCGCTTCGGTATCTGGCAAAAGTATAGCTGGACTGAATACTACGATAAAGTAAAGTATTTCTCGCTGGGGATGATAAGCCTGGGGCTGGAGCCGGGTGACGTTGCCTGCATCATCGGCGATAACGAGCCGGAATGGCTGTGGGCTGAGTTTGGCGTGCAGGCTGCCGGCGGCATCTGTACCGGCGCCTTCGTCGATTCGGTCCCATCGGAGGTGGAGCATATCGCCCTGCACTCCGATACCGTATTCGCCGTCGTCAACGACCAGGAGCAGACCGACAAGTTCCTGGAGATAAGGAACAACCTGCCGCAGTTGAAGAAGATTATATACTGGGACCCCAAGGGCTTGAAGCACTACGACGACCCCATCCTCATCTCCTTCGATGAGGTAATAAAGCTGGGTAAAGAATACGAAGAGACACACCCGGGCTTGTTCGAGGAAAACCTGGAAAAAGGCGAAGCGGACGATACCGCCTTTATCTACTATACCTCCGGCACCACCGGCTTGCCCAAGGGCGCCTGCCTCAGACACCGCTCGCTGATAGAAACGGCTAAGGCTTTCATAGACCGCTACCCGCTGGGGGTGGACGACGACCTGATGTCCAACTTTCCGGCGGCCTGGGTGGGTGACAGCTTCTTCGCCACCATCCCTCACCTGCTTACCGGCGCCAGGCTGAACTTCCCCGAGGAGCCGGAGACCATCGCCGAGGACACCCGGGAGGTGGGGCCCGATTTCGTAATCTACGGGCCGCGCCAGTGGGAGAGCATCGTCAGCGACATCCAGATAAGGATGATTGACGCCCACCCCCTGAAGCGCTTCGCCTATAACCTGTTTATGCCGCTGGGTTATAAAATCGCCGATATGCAGCTTGAAGGTAAGAAACCAGGACTCTGGTGGAGGATGCTGTATCAGGTGGCTTACTACCTGCTGTTCAGACCATTAAAAGACAGGCTGGGGCTGAGCCAGGTGCGCTTTGCCGTTACCGGCAGCTCCGTCCTTAGCCTGGATACCTTCCGCCTTATACACGCCATCGGCATTGAATTGCGCCAGAACTACGCCAGCACCGAAGCCGGCTATATATCCTCCCACGGCAAGGGCGAGATACGCTTCGAGAGCATCGGGCGGCCGGCACTGGGTACGGAGGTGCGTATCACCAACGAGGGAGAGTTGCTGGTAAAGAGCGACTGTATGTTCAGCGGCTACCATAAAGACGAAGACAAGACGAAAGAAACACTGGTGGACGGCTGGTGCCGCACCGGCGACGCCGTTAACATAGACGAAAGAGGCCATCTGATATTCATGGACCGGCTGGTGCATATGGGCGAGCTTAGCTCCGGTATAAAGTATGCGCCGCAGTATATAGAAGGGCGGCTGCGCTTCAGCCCCTATATCAAGGATGCCATGGTCATCGGTGGCAAGGACAAGGACTTTGTCTCGGCTATCGTCAACATGGACTTCGCTATGGTGGGCAAGTGGGCTGAGAGAAACCACCTGCCCTATACCACCTTCGTCGACCTGTCGCAGAAGAAAGAGGTAGCGGAACTGGTACAGAAGGACCTGCTGCGGGTCAACAGCTATTTGCCGGAGGGTTCGCGGGTGAAAAGATTCGTGCTGCTGCACAAGGAGTTCGACCCGGACGAAGCCGAGCTGACGCGCACCCGCAAGCTGCGGCGGGAGTTTATGGAGAAACGCTACGAAGAGCTTATACAGGCTATGTATGGGGAGGGGGAGGAGGTCAAGGTGGAAGCGCCGGTGACCTACCGAGACGGTAGAAAGGGTGTGGTAACCACCAGCATCAGGGTAAGGACGGTTACGGAGGCGAATAACAATGAATGAGCTGCTGCAGTACACCATCACCGGCATAACCGTCGGTATGGTCTATGCCCTGATTGCGCTGGGCTTCGTACTGATATGGAAGTCCAGCGGCGTCGCCAACCTGGCGCTGGGGCAACTGGTGCTGCTCTTCTCATGGTTCACCTTCGGTATGCTGGAGCAGGTGGGCATGCCCGTCTGGCTGGGCTTGATAGTGGTCGTCCTCTTCGCCCTGCTGTTGGGCTGGATGATAGAGCGCTTCGTTCTGCGCCCGCTTATCGCCCAGCCCATATTATCACTGATAACGGTAACGCTGGGGCTGGCATATCTGATAGAGGGTGTCGCCACCACCATCTGGCCCTGGAGTATAGATGCGCTGCCGCGCCTCTTTCCACAGGAGCCGGTGCATATCGGCACGGCTGTCGTCTCGCAGGAATATCTGTGGGCGGCGGTAATATCACTGGTGCTGTTCATCCTGCTGACGCTTTACTTCAAGTACAGCCGGATGGGCATAGCCATGAGAGCCACCGCCGACGACCAGATGGCGGTGCAGGCTTGTGGCATTCCGGTAACCAAGATATTCTCCCGCTCCTGGATGTTCGCCTGCGTGCTGGCGGCTGTCGGCGGCATATTGATGTCGAGCATAGGCAGCATCAGCTACGGGCTGGTGCATACCGGGCTAAAGGCTTTTTCGGTGGTAATACTGGGAGGATTGGACTCCTTCCTGGGTGCTATCGTCGCCGGTCCGATAATAGGGCTGGCGGAGAATATCGGCGGCGGCTACCTGACGCCGCTGACCTGGCCCGGGGTCAAAGATGTTATCCCGTTCATAATTATAGTCATTGTAATGTTCCTCAAGCCGTACGGCTTGTTCGGCGAGGAACGCATAGAGAGGATATAGCAAATTGAATCTGCCGGCTGGAGTTCGTAACTTCTCATACGCCAGGGATATGGCTATCTTCCGCACCAAGACCCACTGGGCGATGCTGCTGCTGCTCTTTATTATACTTTTCACTGCCCCCGGCTACCTGCCGAACTACTGGCTGGGCGTTATCAACCTTATCTTCATTACCATCATCGCCGCCACCGGACTGAATATCCTCACCGGCTACTGCGGGCAGCTGTCCATCGGGCATGCCGGCTTCATCGCCGCCGGCGCCTATACCTCGGCGGTACTGACCAACAGCCTGGGGCTGCCTTTTTTGGTCGGGCTGATATCCGCCGGATTGCTTTCGGGCTTAATCGGTGTGCTCTTCGGCCTGCCGTCGCTGCGTGTCAAGGGTTTTTACCTGGCGATAAGCACCATCGCCGCCCAGTTCATTATTATATGGGTCATAAACCACTGGAGCGGCGTTACCGGCGGCTTCGTCGGTATGAGCGTGCCGCCGGCGGAAATCGGCGGCTTCCAGTTCATCAGCCAGTCGAGCAAGTATTTCCTCATTTTAAGCCTGACTATTATGGTCATATTCTTTGCCAAGAACCTGGTCAGGACACGGGTGGGGCGGGCTTTCGTCGCCATACGGGACAACGACCTGGCGGCGGAGGTGATGGGCATCGACCTCTTCCGTTACAAGCTGCTGGCTTTCTTCATCGGCTGCTTTTTAGCCGGAATAGCCGGCGCGCTGCTGGCGCACTGCAAGTATGGCTTCCTTAACGCCGAGTACTTTAGCCTGACCGAATCTATTCTGTTCGTCGGCATGATAATCATAGGCGGGCTGGGGACTACCGTCGGCCCTATCTTCGGCGTTATTTTAATCCGGCTGCTGGATGAGATGCTGCGTATGGAGTTCGTCCCTATGCTGGAAAGCACCTTTAAGGCATTGCCGGCGGGCTGGGCTTCCGGCTTGGCGCCGCTGATATTCGGGCTGGTTATTATACTATTTTTAATACTGGAACCAAGAGGGCTGGCACACCGCTGGCAGCTTTTCAAAGCTTCCTACCGGCTGTGGCCCTTTTCATACTAGCTGATAAAAGGGGAAAAGGAGGGCAATAAAATGTAGACTCAGATTGTGTCTGAGCCAAACAAAAAGAAGGAGGTAACTATGAATATGAAGAAAACTATGAAAATAGCAGGGCTTATCTGCCTGACGCTGCTTATGGTGGCGCTTCCCCTGCTCGGCAGCGCCTGCGGCACCGGAGAGAAGACGCTCAAGATAGGTATAACCACGCCTACGACGGGCAAAGCCGCCGAGAAGGGCAGCCTGATGGGGCATGCCAATCTGGATGCCATCGAGTATGTCAACACCGAGCTGGGTGGCGTGGGTGGCTATACCATCGAGGTGGAGTGGCTGGACAATGCCTACGACCCCGGTAAGATGGTCAACGCCGTCCAGAAGTTTATGGACGATAATTGTCTGATATTCATCAACGCTTCATCGGCGATGATGACGGCGGCTATGACCACCGCCAACCAGAATGAATTCCCCGGCATCGCCGCCTTTACCGCCCCCATACTGTACCGCCCGCCGGAGCATGTCTATGGACAGTTGCCGGACTACGGCGACGACTGGATAGTATTCGCCGAATACTATATGGAGAACATCTGGGATGGCGAAGGCAAGCCCAAGATGGCTTTGCATCTGCTCGCTAACTCGACCGGCTACGGTGCCCTGGACGGAGCCAAGGCTATGGCCGACGAGTTGGGTATAGAGCTTATCCTGCCGCCGGAAGAGCACCTCGCCGATACCATATCGGAGACGGAAAGCCTGACCAGGATAAAGGCACAGGACCCGGACGTGCTGTATATCGCCAGCACCCCGGCACCGGCTTCCGTAATAATACAGAATGCCTATGAGCTGGGTATGCTGGACGATATGACCGTCGCCTGCGGACACGCCGCCTTCACCCAGGCGCTGGTAGACCTGGCGGGCGCCGACATCGTCGAGGGCGTTTACGGCGTATTCCCGACGGTAGCCTGGGGAGATGATGTCCCCGGCATGGACAAGATGACGGAATACTGCCTGGCGAACCACCCGGATGACTACGGCAATATGGACTACATCACCTCCTGGGCACAGAGCCTGATTGTAGCCGAAATCCTCAGGCTGACGCTGGAAGAGGTCGGCTACGACGTGCTGGCTGCCGGCGGAGTGGAAGCCTGGAATGCCATCGAGGAATACGGCATTCAGAGGCTTGATTACGATGTCGAGGGGCTGCACGGCGAGGTAAAATACGTTGCCGGAGACAACCGGTTGTCCAAGTCGCTGCGGGTGTTCCAGATAGAGAGCGGTGAGATGGAACCCATAACCGACTGGATAGACGCACCGGTAGTGGAATACGAAAACTTCGACTGGTTCGGTAATTAAATAAATAGAGCGGGGGCTTCGGTTAAAACCGCGGCTCCCGCTCAATAGAAAGCTGGCGATGCTGAAACTGAACAACATTGAGGTTACCTATCTCAATGTAATAAGGGTTCTGCACGGCGTTTCGATGTCCGTGGAGGATGGCTCTATCGTTGCTCTGCTGGGCGCCAACGGCGCCGGCAAGAGCACCACCCTCAAAGCCATATCCGGACTGCTGCACGTGGAGGAGGGGGAGGTGACCGACGGCAGTATAGAGTGGAACGGGCAGAGGATAGATAAAAAGGGCGCCGAGGAGATAGGCAAGCTGGGCATCGTACAGGCGCTGGAGGGGCGGCGCGTCTTTGGCCACCTGACCGCCGAGGAAAACCTGATGGTGGGCGCCTTCAACCGCCGTGACCGCAGCGCCATCAAGCAGGACCTGGAGATGGTCTACGACTACTTTCCGCGCCTGAAAGACCTGCGCAACAACACCGCCGGCTACCTCTCCGGTGGCGAGCAGCAGATGCTGGTCATCGGGCGGGCGATGATGGCGACGCCCAAGCTGATGATGCTGGACGAGCCGTCACTGGGGCTGGCGCCGCTGCTGGTGGAAGAGATATACGATATAATAAAGCGGTTCAATACCGAGCAGAAGACCTCGGTGCTGCTGGTGGAGCAGAACGTCCGTGTTGCCCTGAGCATCGCCCACTACGGCTACGTCATGGAGAACGGGCGTATCGTGCTTGACGGCGACGCCGAGTTCATGAAGAACAACGAGGATGTGAAGGAGTTCTACATCGGGCTTTCGGCTATGGGTACCAAGAAGAGCTACCGTGAGGTAAAACACTATAAGAGGCGCAAGAGATGGCTGTAAAACAAAAAAGACAGGACGAATACTTCGATAAACTGGAGGTAATGACCGCCGATGAACGGGTAAAGTACCAGAATAAGAGGCTGGCGGAGACGGTTGAAAACGCCTATCAGAATGCGCCGGCGGTTAGAGATCTGCTGGATGGAGCCGGCGTTAAGCCGTCGGATATAAAGACGGTCGAGGATTTAGAGAAGCTACCCGTCACCCGCAAGACGGATTTGATAGAGATGCAGAAGGCGAAGCCGCCCTACGGCGGTTTGCTGGCGATACCACCGCAGGATGTG
>Ga0180431_10006494_pt1 | contig 13882 bp, 14 predicted proteins | sample SS_ome_11_FD_132459 | JGI IMG/M metagenome (GOLD analysis project Ga0180431, IMG submission 132459) | Hypersaline lake sediment archaeal communities from the Salton Sea, California, USA - SS_1_MS_1 metaG | ecosystem: Environmental > Aquatic > Non-marine Saline and Alkaline > Hypersaline >... | reverse complement strand
TTCGCTGATGATCGATATCCTCTCCCGTATTAAGAAGATCAATAAGGGCCCCAAAATAGTGCATGTTATCACCAAAAAGGGCAAGGGATACCGATTTGCTGAAATGAATCCTGACAGATTTCATGGCATCGGCCCCTTCTATAAGGAAACGGGAGCTGCACGAAAGAGTGAGAAATTAACCTACTCCGATATTGCCGGGAAAACACTCGCGGTGATTTCAAAGAGGGATAAAAAAATAATCGCGATAACTGCAGCCATGAAATTGGGAACCGGACTCTACGAATTTGAGAAGACATCGCCTGAGCGGTTTTTTGACGTCGGCATTGCCGAACAGCATGCGATGACATTCGCCGCTGCGCTCGCAGCAAAGGGATTTAAACCATTTCTGTCAGTGTATTCAACATTCCTTCAGAGAGCGATAGATCAGTTAATCCACGATATTGCCCTCATGAACTTGCCGGTACGAATTCTCATCGATCGTGCGGGCATCGTCGGGAATGACGGTGAAACACATCACGGCCTCTTTGATATCAGCATTGTCAAGAATGTACCAAATATTATGTTCTTTTCACCCTCCAATGGAATTGAATTGAGAGATATGATCTATTTCGCCAGTACCTATGACGAGGGACCGATTGCGATACGATATTCAAGAGGCAGTATAGGCACTGAATACATTAACTACAGTGATCACAATCCCTTTCAGCCGGGGAAGGCGAAGAGATTAACCAGGGGTAAAGATATTGCTATTTTTGCCCTTGGCGATATGGTTGATAACGCTCTCGAGGTACACCGCCTGCTCAGAGAAAAAGGATTCGCAACAACCGTGGTGAATATACTCTCTATTAAGCCCCTGGATATACAGACGCTTAAACGCACCATTAAAAATACTGCTGGTTTCATAACTATTGAGAATGGATATCTTTCGGGTGGTCTGGGTGAATTGATTCTTGCTTCTCTCGGAAATACCTGGAGATCAAAGCATCTTTTCTCAGCGGGATTCCCTGACGAATTTATCCCTCACGGAAGCAATGAAGATCTCATGAGAAAATACGGAATCGATCCCCACTCAATCTTCAGGCGTATTCTAAAGTTTCTATAGCAGGAGCGCGAGTCCCTTGTTGTGCATCAAAAAAAATGAAAGCACCAGACTTGCTTTTTTTATTTCCTCTGGTATATTTTAATGAGGGAAAAGGGCATACGGTTAGATAAATATCTGTTCCAGAAGAGCCTCTCCGGTTCCCGGGAGAAAGCAAAGCAGGAAATTCTCTCAGGCTGGGTGAAGGTGAACGGGGAAACGATACGGCAACCGGCGAGAATCATAAAAGATGGCGACATTGTGCAGGTTTCAAATCCTCGAGGAGCTTTTGTCAGCAGGGGAGGGGAGAAGCTTAACCACGCACTGGATTTTTTCGATATAACCCTTTGTGATGCAATTGTAGCTGACCTCGGTGCATCAACAGGCGGTTTTACCGATTGCCTGTTACGGAGGGGAGCACGGCGTGTATATGCAATAGATGTTGGATACGGTCAGCTCGATTACCGATTACGAAATGACCCGCGAGTAATCGTGCTGGAGAGAAAAAATGTGAGATCACTGGTGCCATCACTCTTCGACATGAAGGTTACTTTTATAACTGCGGATCTTTCGTTTATTTCAATTCTGAAGGTTTTTGAAACTATTAAAAATGTTTTCTCCCCCGCAGAGGGGATCATTCTCCTCAAGCCTCAATTTGAGGCGAAATCAGATGAACACAAAAAAGGGGTTGTGCGAGATCGAAAAAACCATATTCGAATCCTCAATCGTGTTCTCGGTACGCTTATGAGAGAGGGAATGCATTATGGCGGCATAACCTTTTCGCCCTTACGGGGACCCGCCGGGAATATCGAGTTTCTGTTGCACTTTACTATTGATGATGCGTCCAGCTGCGAAATACCCCATTTTCTGGAAAACGACATTTTCACGGCGGTGAATGATGCACATAGTTTTTTCGCCGGCAGTAGTGCCCCGAATCCATGAATGTTGACAGTTATGGAAACAGCATGAAGGCGTTTATCTTCGATCGAGACGGAACTCTCAATATTGATACCGGGTATATCAATAATCCCGATGAGATGAAATTATTCCAATCGGTACCTGAAGTCATTCGTCAACTGAAAGAAAAGAACTACCTTGTATTCATCCTTTCCAATCAATCCGGCATCGGCCGGGGTTTAATCAGCGCTGCAGAATATCGAAAGGTACATGAGAAGTTCATTTCTCTGCTCGGTGATGGTATCATTGATGATGTTCTCTTCTGTCCCCACAGACCGGAACAGAAGTGCAATTGCAGGAAACCCGGAACACTTCTGCTGGAAGTCGTTGATGAGCAGTACCACATAGACTGGAGGGAATCATATTTTGTTGGTGATAAAAAAACCGACATGCTCTGCGGAAAGAAATTTAATATGATCACCGTACTCATTGCAAATGAGCTCAATACAGAACCGCGACAGAATAAGAAAAGTGATGATGGAGAAGCGCATCCCGACATAGTCATTCCCTCGATTGCAGAGTTACTTACCGGTTTAAGATTATGAAAAACCAGAAGCGCCCCCCTTTATCTGGTAATGGTGAAATATTTGTTGACCACATGTGTGAGATTTGTTTTGTTTATCCGTAGAAATCAAAATGCAATTGCAAATTACAATCTGTTTCCAGATTCAAGTTTCGTTTTAGCCGGAAATATGAACATAAATACAATGAGACGGGGCATTCCCACAATAACGGTTACACTATTAACCTTCCTGATTCTCCTTCAGGGAGATGCTGCACATTCCCTTCAGGTGAAGAATATTATCGCTTACCCGGTTCCGTTTAATCCGCGGTTTCAGGTCCTCAAAATAGGATACAAACCCGATGTGACACCAGATTCGGTAGACATTGTAAAAATTGAGATCTTTGATATAAATGGCGATTCCGTTTTTTCACGGGATTATTCATCTTTGTCCAATCCGGTGATCTGGAACGGTTATAACAATGCAGGGAGAAGAGTTAAGCCGGGTTTATACATTATTAAAATTGCTGTGGAAAATTCGCAGAGTGGGGAGCGCGGGTCGAAGATTATAAGAATTGTAATCGTTCGTTAGCACCCGCTGGCGAAATGCTCTGACGGGAAAAACCATATAACAGCTTCATAACTCCATGATAGATAGTAATTGAATGCTTTTTATTAAAGGTACATTAGTAAGGAAGCTCCTTCTCATAGTCGCATTGCTGATCGCGACGACACAGGTATACTCACAAGATGCCGGGAGTAGAGCATCATTTACGAGAGGCGGCTGGGTTGGCGCCCGGTATGTCGCAATGGGAAAAGCAGCCGAAGTTGTCGTTGATGACGTCTTCGCTATTTACTGGAATCCTGCCGGGTTAGCTGAAATACGCCGAAGCAGAAGCCTCACCTCCGAGGAGATACGAAAAAAGGCGCAAAGCGGTGATATCGAAGGGCTCACCGAGGATGATTTAATCCAGTTTTCCGAAGAAGATGAGCAGGAAGTCGTCTTCCAGATCGGAGCATCAGCAGCATTGCTCGATATCGAAAGAGAGGCCGGATTCCTCGGGGCAGCCATTACACTCTTCAACGGCGTCATCGGGATTGGCGCATACTCTATTCAGTCGAGAGGTATAGAATCCCGTGATGAAGCTGGAAATTTACTGAAAGAAATAAATTATACCGCTTCGGTCGGCTATCTGTCCTACGGGTGGACTTTTGGCGTGTCGTCTATCGGTCTCTCTTTCAAGGGGCTCCATGAGAAGATAGGTGATATTGAATACTTCGGGGGCGGGGTTGACGTCGGTGCACAATCGGAAATCGTGCCGTTTCTCAAGGTTGGATTTCTCATCCAGGATATCGGGAGCGGCCTGAAACCGAGAGAAAACTATGAGGGGATTGAAGATGAATACGATCTCGCCTCAACATCATTGCGATTAAGTGCTGCCATAACCAGCCGCACTTCAGATTTTATTCTTGCAATCAGTGGTGTTAAAAAACTTGAGCAGGAAGAGTTTGAGCTCAATGTGGGCTTACAGTATGATGTCTTCTCGTTCATTTCGATCTATGTCGGATTGCACGATACTTATTTTTCATCAGGGCTCTCGGTGACCTTTCTGGGAATGAATATAGCATATGCTTTCAATTACGATCGAATAAATTTTGGGTATAATAACATCATTTCGCTGAGATTGGAATTATAAGATGGAACTCCCTCTGAAGGAAAAGACGCTCATTATGGGTATCCTGAATGTGACCCCCGATTCCTTCTATGATGGCGGGAGATTTTATGATCGCGAGAAGGCGATAGAACGGGCTTTTCAGATAATTCGCGAAGGAGCTGATATCATTGACATCGGAGGCGAGTCGAGCAGACCCGGATCCGAACCGATTTCCGTCGAAGAAGAAATTGAAAGAGTCTGCCCGATTATTGAAAAGGTATTTTCCGAGTCCTCGATTCCCATCTCAATAGATACATACAAGTCACAGGTTGCCGAGGAGGCAATCAAAACTGGCGCGTCGATGGTAAACGACATCAGCGCCCTCTCCTTTGATGAAAATATAGCGGCGGTCGTCTCCCGTCATAACACCTATCTCGTGTTGATGCACATGAAGGGGACACCGAAAACGATGCAGAATGACCCCCACTATAATAATCTGCTTGAGGAAATTTATGCTTCTTTACAGAATGCCGCCGAACGGGCCCTTGACAATAATATCCCCCGGGGGAGAATTATAATCGACCCGGGTATCGGATTCGGGAAGACACTGCTGGATAACTATACGTTAATCAACAACCTGGATTTTTTGAAAAAGATGGGGTTTCCTCTCATGATTGGACTCTCGATGAAATCACTCATCGGCAAGCTCTATACAGAGGACAGTGACCGGCTTCCGGCGACCCTTGCCTTGAATGCAATTGCAGTCATTCGTGGAGCAGATATCATCCGAGTACATGATGTTCGATCACACCGTTTAGCTCTTACGGCGATTGAGAAGTTACAAGAGGCAGAACATCACTGATGGAAGAGATCTATTACAAGATAATTACGTACCTTGCGACTTTCTGGCATTATTTCAGGAATATTCTCGATATACTCATTGTGGCCTTCATCCTCTACTGGATATACTATTTTCTCTCGAATACCAGGGCGATACAGCTTCTCAAGGGACTCATAATTATTGTGATAATCGCCTTTCTCTCGAATCTCCTGAAATTAGAGACGGTTAACTGGCTTATTACAAATATAACCGCCTACGTGGTGATTGCGGTTATCATACTCTTTCAGCCTGAGCTGAGGCGTTTGATCACGCAATTCGGGCAGCGGGGATGGGTATCAAGTTTCATATCAAATGAAACGTTCCCCCTTGACGAACTGGTAAATGCACTTGTTGCGATGTCGGAGGAACACATCGGATCGCTTATAGCGATTGAGCGAAACACCGGTTTAAAGAGCTACGCGGAATCCGGTGTTACTATCAATGCGTATCTTTCAGAAGAGATGGTACGTACTATTTTCTATCCGAACACACCGCTTCACGATGGTGCAATAATCATTCAGCTCGGACAGATAGCAGCCGCAGCATGTTATCTTCCTTTAAGCGACTCAAAACTGCTCAAGAAACATCATGGAGCACGACATCGCGCCGCTCTCGGTATCGCTGAAGAAACTGATGCGCTTGTTCTCGTAACCTCCGAAGAAACGGGCACTATCTCTATCATGGTGAATGGTAAAATCTATTCGCGCATTAAAGTTGCCGACCTTAAAAATATGATATTATTCTTTATGAATCCGAAGACTGCTTACGAGGAGAAATACTCTCTTAAATGAATAAGCTACTCTATCATCTCAAGGAGATAATCAATAAAAAGGAATTAATCCCGAAGGTAGTATCCTTAATTCTTGCTGTTTTTCTGTGGGTATATATCGGCAGCAGTAAGATTGGTGAGGTTGATTTCAGAGTGCCTATCGAAGTGAAGAATCTCTCCAGGTCTCTGGTCGTCTCTTATATGCCCCGCAAATCCGTGACGCTTACCCTGAATGGGGTCAAGGAAGATCTCACCAACGTCAATGTAAAGAATTTAAAAGTATTTGTCGATCTGCAGAATCCGGTTATCGGTGAGAAATCGAAGTACCCCGTCGAAATCGTCAGGCAACAGATACCTGAGGGTATCGACTTTTCCCTCTCCACGAACGAGGTAACCATTATCGTCGAAAAACGTGTCACCAAACGGGTCAAGGTTATCCCCATTGTCTCTGGAGATGTTCAGGAGGGGTATTTGATGGGAAATGTGAGAGTTACTCCCGAGTATGTTACCATCAGTGGACCGGCTTCGGAGATTGCGGATATTGATTCAGTGAAAACAAAGAGCATTGCAATAAATAATGAAAAAAAGAATATCGCACGGGAAGTTTCAATCGATCAAAATGACCTGAAGAATATTGAAATCAATGAAGGCAGTGTCACCGTTCTGATTCCTGTTTTTGAATCATCCAATCTCCAGCGTTTTTCAAAGAGCATCGAGCTGAAGAATATTGATAATGAGTATACGTATATTTTAATTGGTGATAAAGATGTCAATCTCTATGTCAAAACAAGAGAGGAGGATGCTCGTGTTGACGAAGATGACTTTGATATTTACATCAATGTTTCTTCAATTAACATAGAAAAAGAGTTAAAGAAGACAAAGACAGATTTTATTGTCTACGAATTTAGAATAGCCGTTCTCAACAAGTCCGGTGTTGATATCGCCTTTATGTATACCGTACCGGAGAAGATTATGATTAAAATTAGCAAGAAAGAGTGATAATAACGCTGGCGAAAGTCAATAGAGAGGGAAAGCAATGGAAAACATTCACCTGTGCATTAATGTTGATCACATCGCAACCATACGGGAAGCACGCGGGGGAGATGAGCCGGATCCCGTCGAAGGGGCTCGAATATGTGAAGAGAGCGGTGCCGATGGGATTACCATACACCTTCGAGAGGACAGAAGGCACATACAGGATGACGATGTTTTCGCTTTGAGAAAGAGCGTAAGAGGAAAGTTCAATCTGGAGATGGCACTTTCTGATGAAATAATCGATATTGCCAAGCGGGTCATACCGGACCAGATAACACTTGTTCCCGAAAAGCGGGAGGAGTTAACGACCGAAGGGGGACTTGATGTAAGAGGCCATTTCGACAGGATCAGAGAAGTTACCGAGCAATTTCATGAGCTGGGCGTTCTCGTTTCACTCTTTGTTGAACCGGAGGAAACTATTGTTGCTCGATCAATGGAATCAGGAGCGGACATCATTGAGATTCATACCGGAACCTACTGTAATGCCGTCGGGGATGCAATTGAAGGGGAGATCCGGAGAATATATCAGGCTGCTGAACATGCTCTTGAAAAGGGCATCAGAGTTCACGCCGGACACGGATTGAATTATGACAATATCCAACCGATACTGAAGACACCAGGACTTGAGGAGATGAGCATCGGTCATGCAATAATAGCACGGTCGATCTTTACCGGTATCGGAAGCGCGGTGAAAGAGATGGTCTCGATAATCAGATCCTCATGACTCATAGTTTCGTGCCACCTCCAGAAGAATACTTCACGGGAGAAAAATTATGTTCTTTAATCTCATAAAAATTATACTTATTTTCCTGTTTTTCTATTTCATATATAATATATTCAGGACTCTCTTCTCGATGAATCGAAAGCTGAAGAATATGAAGAATCGCGAGAAGAAAATCCGTGAAAAAAAAGATGACTCGGGGAAAACGATAGAGCTGAAAGATGATGAGTATACCGTTGAATAGTAATAGCAAACAGGATTATCTTCTATGAGAAGAATAGCGCTTTTGTTCATCTTCATTGTCCTCCTCGCCGGATGTTCTCGTCCGGAAGGTGAATTCGCTTTTCGAACGGATATCGATAATCGTTTCAAAAGGTTGAACGGGATTCCGGAGTTTCCACAACAGGAAAAAGTTGGCTGGTGTTTTGTCTTTAAGAAGGACTATGGGGAGAGGGACATCGGCGTCATTGTTATGAAAAAAGAGATTGTATGGGTAGATGTTGTACAGCAACGGGAGAGAATAGATAGCTCAAAGCGAGTGATCTTCGGGACCATAGAAGGGTACACCAAAGGACGGTATAAGATAATACTTACTGATAACAATGAGATTATCGGTGAGAAAGAATTTATCGTATATTCGGAGGATTCCTGGGAATAGTATATGTAATAACAATGAACCGGATCATTATTGAATGAAAGATAGAACGAAATAGAAGAAGGTGAAAAGGAGGAGGTTGCAATCAACGAGAAGCTCATATTTCAGTGAAATGAGATAATTCAGCTTGATCACCTGCACGATGAGAACACTGAAATAGATGATATTAACCGTGAATATCAAAAAGGGGAGCTTCTGTAGAATCACAGCATACGAACCAAAGGCGATAATAGCAGAGAGCGATGCTAACAGCAACAGATTTTTTGCACAGGTAACCCCGAGAAGAATAGGAAGTGTTTCCCGCCCGAGGATGAGATCTCCCTGGAAAGCAATGCAGTCCAACAGTACACTTCTCAGAAAAATAAAGGTGTAAATAAAAAATGATAAAAACACGATTTCATGAATGGCGTCTCCATCGCTAATGAGCGGTATTACCGTCGTTATGATCACCCAGCCACCTGCAACAACAATGCTTTTGGAAAAGTAGAGTTTCTTTATCAAATTGGATTTCATGGTATAGAAGATGCCCCGTATCCAGGGTGCCGAATAGAGTATGCCAAAGAGTGACGATGAGAGAAAGATGAGAGTCGCTTCCGTACCGTAGCGCCTTATTATGAACGAGGATATGAGCAGCGATATGATCGATACAGGGAGGAGAAGATTTTTATACTTTCGGTAGAGTACGAATTTATACGGATTACTCACCTTCAGGAAGTCCAATTCAAAGAGATTATTGATCGTGTACATTGAGAAAATGTATATAAAGCTGATGAATGCGAGCACGAAATCGGGTTTCCGGTCGAGAAAGCGTTGCGCAAAAAGGGTGATGAACGAGGCGGTGATGGCTGAAAAGAGATTTGTGCGGACAATAAATTCAGCGGTTTTCTTTAACAGGTTGATCAGGAAATTGCTGTTTGCATATTTTATATCATAGAGTCTTTCCAGCACCCGGTTGATGATCCAGCCGGGCGTGGACGCACCGGCGGTCACCAGAACGTGTTGTACATTATCGAATTGCCGGCTCTTGAGCTCGCTCTCCGTCTCGACATGATAGGTGACGATATTATTCTCATCCCCGATGCTGGCGAGCCGCTTTGTGTTCGCCGAGTTTTTGCCGCCGACAACAACGAGCGCATCTATTCCCCTCTCTATTCCCTGTTTCACATCATCCTGACGATTGTGTGTCGAATGACAGATAGTGTTAACGACAATAACATTTGAGAATCGTTCCCCGATGGCTCCAATAAGCGCTTCAAAGAGCTCCGTATCAAATGTTGTCTGCGAAACGACAAGATAGTTATCGGCAGGGGGGATATGGGGGACATCATCAATCTGCGAGACAACGATTACTCCTGATGAAGCATAGCTCTGTAAACCGATAACCTCAGCGTGATTTTTATCACCGATGATTATCGTGAAGTAACCGTTCCGCGAGTATTTCCTGATCAGACCCTGAACTCTCGCAACCCGTGAGCAGGTGAGATTGATATATCGCTTTGCCCGTTTCTTGATGTCTCTTAATTTCTCAAAGGGTATCCCGTGCGTTCGAATGGCTATAATCTTATCATCAATGCTCTCAAGAGTATTGATAGTCTGCAAACCCCTTTTGTGAAGCACCTCAACGGTTTGCGGGTTATGAATAAGGGGACCATAAACATAGATGCTCTCATCGGTTGTATTTATCTCATTAACTATTCGCAGCAGAGCATCTCTCACTCCCATGCAAAAGCCTGAATTCTTAGCCAGCTCGATTTTCATCCCCGGAAGTCACTCTCTCCTCAGAGCTGGTACCATTTCTCTGGTTACTGCAGGCTTTTCCTTTTCCTCTTCATCCTCCACTTGAACAGGAATTCTCTCAGGGAGATTCACCTCCGGTTTCGAGAGCAACCCGGTGATGTTAATCCTCAGATTCTCGTCGTCTCCAACGAGATTGCCAATCAGTATTTTGTAGTCGTTCAGGATACGTGAGTTCTTATCTATCTCGAAGGTTAGATTGAGCCTGGAATTTCGTAACGGTTTCGAAAGTGTAATTCTCCCCCCGATCTCGCCTCTCAGGTCCATACCCGAGAGCACGGTCCGCGTAAGAGTGAATTCCCGATTGACAATTCTCGTATCAGCGGTGATAGAGGTGAATCTCAAAGGGGGGATGTCAAATCCCTTGATCGCCAGTCCATTCATTATAACATTTTGAAGTGTGAGATTAAGCGTGCCCGATACCGTGTCGGTTTCAATATCAAAGCTGGAATTCACGGTGCCGCTTATGGATATGTTCTTCCGCACATAATTGACCTCTTTAACAGCGAGGGTGCCCCTGTACGTATTATTGAAAAAGTACGTAAAGGGATTCAGGCTCATATCGAGCGAGATGTTTCTGAGATTCAACTCGGCTCCATCACGAGCAGCTATAGCGAGGCTCTCTATAACGATATCGTCCAGGAAGCTGAAATCGATTGTGCCGACGCTGATATTACTTCCCATCTGCGGCTCAAGCTTCTGCAGCTGATTCCGTATGACGATCTCATAGGGGAACGTAAGGATCATGAACAAAATGGTCAGTATACAAGCGAGCAGGATGTAAAGCTTCGCTTTCGGGAGTTTCGGAATCTCCCCGAGCAGGAAAACAACGCGTTTTGCCATGTCCTGCAATGTATATACAATATCTTTTAAATCCATCTTTCACGTTTCAGGAACTTTAGTAGTATTTTCATCTTCTGCGCTCCTCAGCTCACCGTTGATATGCGGCACGGGGAATGATACATCAGTGCAGGGGGATCACTCCTACTGTGTGATGAAACTATCAATTTTCAAAACAACATCATACGTGTTGGTGCCCTTCAACCCCTGTTGTATTCTGAGATAACTGATCTTGAGCATTTTATTGGAATGCTCAACCTCATAGATAAAACGCAATATGTTATCAATTGGAATCCCCTCGAACTTGATATCCGTTGTTATCCTGATAAATTTATTCTGTATATTGGATTGCGTTCTTCGCGTATAGGCGATATTTTTAGCGATATTTGTGCTGGTTGCCCATTGCTCGACAAGCGAAGTGATATTCTCATCTTTCCGATTGAGAAACGCCATCATTTTTGCTTTTTTATTCTTAAGCTCACGGTACTGAGCATATATTTTGTCCAGCTGATTGAGCCGACTGATGTTGTTTCTGAGCTCCTCCTCACTCCTGTCCTTGAAATGAATTAAGGGAGAAACAATGAGAAAATACAGCAGCACGATTCCAACCACTACGCCGAGCAGTTTGAGTAATGTTTGCTCCCGCGCTGAAATCTTTATCATGGCGACCTCTTCCCTGAATCCGTCGTCCCGGTCGGTAGTTTTAACTTAATCATCATTGAAAAACGAACCTGGTTCCCCTTGGCGATATTCGTGTTAATAGACACGGAATCGAACTGTGCTGATTGAATGAGCTTGTTTTTAAACTCATCGATATGTTGACTCGAATCGATAAAGCCATCAATCCTGACAATCCGCTCGTTGATAACCATGTTCTTCAGCTCGAAGCTGACACCCTTGGGGAAAAAAGCGAGAATATCCTTAATAATATCGAGGACCAGATCATTTGAGCGAATTACCGCATTGAGGTTATCATACTCTTTCTTCTCTTTGGTGAGCAACTTCATCGCCTGTTGCACCGGATCGCCTGAAGTAACCTGCACATTAAAGTACCTTTTAAAGCGCTCACCTAATATGATATTGTATTTTTCGTTCGTGTTCGACTTGAGGATTGATGATGAGATGATATATACCAGCAGCACGAATAGCGACAGGATCGCAAAGGCACCGGAAAGATAGTAAATCTTTTTGGTTGTTCTCCCAACGTCAGGGATAAAATCACCTTTGAGAAAATTAACGGAAGCGCTCTTCTTATTGAGATACCGAAGCATGGTGCCAAAGGCAATGGGAAACTGCGTCTGTACCGTGATATCATCATAATCCTCGAGAAAGGGGATTGCGACTACCGGGAGATCAAGCTCCAGCGACACGATCGAACCGACACCCGTAATGTTTGAGCCTCCGCCCGACATGAGCACCCTGTTGAATTCAATAGCACCAAATTCGGTCATAAACGATTTCACCGTTATCACCAGCTGCTCTATCAGCGCATCGACGACGTCTATCGATGTATCATATATTTTTCTCAATCGAGCTTTATTCAGGTTCAGTGTTTTGTAGTACTCGCGCTGGAGATTATTCTCAAAGGATGTCAGATCGAGATTGAGTTTCTCGACGACATCTTTTACCTCTCCAGTGGAGAGCTTGAGCTTATCGGAGAGAGCGGCATATATCATGTTCAATCCAACGGATATGCATCGCGTGTAGAGCAGGCTGTTATCACGAATGAAATTCAATATCGTCTTGTTATTGCCTATATCAATTTGTATCACCGTCTCTTCGTTGATCCGGTTGAAATACCGATAACACTCAAAGAGCGCATTCGCTTCGAGCCCCATATGTGCGGGATAAATCTCGAACCTCTGCAGCACCGCCAGGAGCTGGAGAACTGTTTCCCGCTGCGTTGCCGCGAGGAGTATTCTTCCCTCTTCCGGATTCTCGCTTTTGAGCGGCTGAAAATCCATGGCGAGCTCTTCAAGCTGAAAGGGAACATCATCGCCTGCTTCATAAGGGAGCGCATCGGCTATTTTTTCGGTATCACTGAAGGGGAAGGTGATATTTCTGATAATCGCCCTTTCCATCGGCAGATTGGTGATAACGGTGTATCCTTCCAGCGCGTGCTCCTGTATTATCTTCGAGAGGGTGTCACCGATCGCCTCGTCGTGATCTTCACTGTCAATATCGATATCCTCATAGAAGAAATTGGTAACCTCAAAATCCTTTAATCCGGTTTTTGCCGTTACCACCTTTATAGACGAGGTGCCGATGTCCAGGGCGGCGATATTTTCGAACAAGGTGTTCCTCCGTGACGACGCATTAATTCATTCACGCAAAACATCCACCGTGTTTCAGTTGAACACTGGCGGTTCCGGTGCTCGATAAGGGAGCTTCGAGCAGATTACTGCTCACTCCAGTAATAAAATCTCTTGCTATCACGATAATAGATTGCAGTGATTGTAACAGTGGTTTTATTAACTTTCCCGGTAGATTCAATTCTAAAAAAATAGGATCTGACAGTGATTATGTTTTTCCGTATGTTTTCATCTCCTATCAGATCACTGATCTCATCCGTTGAGGAGAAAGGCTTTTCTCTCCTCCTCCTTATTATTTCAGTCACCGTATCATCGGTCATATGATCTGTCAATGCAGATAAAACTCGATAGGGAGCAGTATTTATATTTATTTTATTGAGCTCACTCAGATAATCAGAGCGTTTCCCGTACACCCGAAAATAATCCGAGAGTTTCCTGCTCCTCTCCTTTCCGATTTTCAGTTCGAGTTTGCTCTCCTCAGGAAGATCTCCCGCTTCGATATCCGAAAACATTGAAAGGCTTATATCCCGGTTCCCCTTATTATCCTCAACGAGATTATCCTCCTGCCCGGAGGTACCGCCACCAAGGCCATAATATATCTCCGGTGTTATACCCCTGACGAGCATCATTTCATCGATGCTGTCCATTTCCCCGTTTTTTGCACGGTACGGTGTCTCAAGGGTA
>Ga0180431_10006492_pt1 | contig 13882 bp, 9 predicted proteins | sample SS_ome_11_FD_132459 | JGI IMG/M metagenome (GOLD analysis project Ga0180431, IMG submission 132459) | Hypersaline lake sediment archaeal communities from the Salton Sea, California, USA - SS_1_MS_1 metaG | ecosystem: Environmental > Aquatic > Non-marine Saline and Alkaline > Hypersaline >... | reverse complement strand
GCGTGAGGACGCCGCGGAACAACTTTTCGATCAGGCCGTTGCGGCTGAGCTTAACAATATAAATTTCGCAAAACAAAGCCAAAAGCCCGCCTTCGGCGGGAAATCCGAAGCACGAATATCGAAATCCGAAACGTGCGCAACTCACACAGATAATTTCGTAAAACAAAGCCAATTTGCGCCGGGCTTAATGGGCTCAACACCTTTTACGGAAAGGCGTTATGACGATACAGCTCGTCCCGAAGCAGGTGGTAACAAAGCCAATTTGGAAAGGCGGTATCCTACGGAGCGGCCGAAAATAGAGCGAGGAGGAAGGTTTTTTGCTGATGAAAGTACGATCGGACACACAGCAGATCCGTAGGCAGTCGACAAGAAGCGACATAGAACATACAATTGAGCCAATGACAACTACGGGGCCAGGATGACTGGTAACAGAGCGAAAATAGTTTCATTCGGGAGATTTGTGATGAAAGTAATTGGCTTTTTGTCGATTGCTTTTGTATTGCTGGTTAGTAGTCATACAGAACAAAACAAAAAAGAACAAGCTGTTACGAAGATTGAAGATCTTCTCAGTGTCAGTTTCCATTCGGTATACTATCGTGAACAAAAGCCTCAAAGCACAGAGCTTATTTGTGAAGTTGATGTATTGAAACCTGATCTAGTCCTGGGAATATCGCGAGAAGGCATGATAACGCAACTTGAGAACGACAAGGGCGAGCTTGTTGATGTTGTCGACAAGGCGTTGTCTGGCCCAGCGGTCATGCATTACAGCTATCAGTCCCTGAGCTACCGGCCACAATTCATACCTCGCAAGAAGCCGCCCCGGTGGAAGACAGCCATTAGATCGGTTCTGAGACTGCCGCCGCTCAAACGCGAAGTTTTCCCGCAAACAGTCTTCAGACTGCACCCGAATCGTGTGCGAATACCCTGTGATTTACGATTGCTCAGACCGAACTCCGAGAGAATCAACCGTGTCAAAGGCTATTTCTACGTCCTTATGCCGGAGTCACTTGAACATATTGATGTACCATTCAAACCCGGCAAGAAATGGGTTCGTTTGACTGCCGACCTGGAGATTAAGGTAGTTGAGGCCCAATCCACAGGATCCGGTTATAGTTACCGCATAGAGAAACGTCGAAGGGAGGGAGTTAACAAGGATTGGTTCTACGCCGGATGTGATCTGCCGGACCGGCTTCCGGCGGGCAGACAATTTTTAGGACGGGGCGGTAATCCCATAAATCCCCTTAGCGAACCTGCACGCCTACCAGCGTCTGTCGGGGGCAGAGGACGCGAAAGCTGCGGCAAAACCGGACCCGTCAAGAAGATACGCTTCGTGATAGCAGTAAACCCGAGCCATCGCAAGATTCCGTTTGAGCTTGAAGATATCCCACTGCCCAAGCGGTGATTCAGGACAGAGTATAGACATTTACGTAGTTATTTCGAGTATTTCACTTGATGTTCGGGCCTTCTGTGGCAACATATCATAGTGTGTAGTGGTCTAAGAAGGAGCCAATATGAAAAGAGACAAGAAAAAGAAGCCACACAAGCTTCGAAAAAGGATTCTGACGGCGCTGCTGTTCCTGCTGCTGATGGGGCTGATCGCTCTTTCGGTTTTGTTGTATGCTCCCATTACCGCTCTGTCCTCACTGGAGAAAGTGGATGATTATCCGCTCTACGTCATGCGGTATAAGGGCGAATACTTCTTTGATTTTTTCGCGGAACGCGGCGTCGAATGGGGGCCTTATAAAAAGGTGTACGATAAGCTGAATCCGGCCGCCTGCACCAGCTTTGCCGCTCTTGCTCCCGACGCCAATGCCGTTTTCGGCAGGAATTTCGATTGGAAACATCGATCGTCCCTGTTGCTTTTCACAGACCCGCCGGATGGCTATGCCTCGGTATCAATGGTGGATTTGTTCTATCTCGGGCTTGAAGGTCTCCAGGAAATTCCCTGGGCCAGGCGCATCAACCTGCTCGGCGCGCCGTATGCGACCATCGACGGCATGAACGAGTGCGGCGTTGCGATTGCGCAAAACGCCGTGCCGCGAAGAAATACGCCCAAAGACCCGAACCGGCCGACGCTGCTCAACAGCCAGATAGCGCGCCTCGTGCTCGATCACGCCAAAGACGTGGACGAGGCGCTGGCTTTGATTCGGCAGTACAATATTGATTTTGCCGATACCCCCGTTCACTTTCACATCGCCGACGCTTCCGGCAATTCCGCAATTGTCGAATACATAGACGGTGGAATCTCCGTCGTCCGCGACGACAAGCCCTGGCAGGTGTCGACGAATTACCTGTTTTCGGAAGCGATCCAGCCCAATTGCTGGAGATATGATAAAGCGGTTGAATCACTTGCCGAGTCTGAGGGCAAAAAGTCCGCCGATGAGGCGATGTCCCTGCTCAAAAGCACCTCACAGGAACATACCACCTGGTCAGTAGTGTACAACCTGACCACAGGCCAAATCAGCCTGGCTCTGGGAAAGAACTATGAGAAAGTGCACACCTTTGATCTAAAGACCAGGCGTCGGCGCACTCCCTGAGCGGCAGCTTATTGCATAAGGTCACCCGTTACCTGGACGTTGTCTATGTTCCATCCGGGGTATGTTACCGACTCGTCCGTCGGGCCGATTCCCCAGCGGAAGAAGACGGTTGGCTGGTCGTCTCCGATAGACGAAGGAACCGCATAATCGACACTCTGCCATGCAGCATCGGAAATGTGGGAGTAGCCCGTCGTCCATAAATACACCCAATTCGTGCCGTCATTCGACACCTGGATCTCGGTGAAATCGTATGGTGCTTCCACTCCGAGCCAGCGCCGGAAACTCAGGCGGATGTTCCTGTATCCCTGACAGTCAATCGCGCCGGTAGTTGCGTACCGTGTCTCGGCCATATTGTCGTCGTAGTCGCCTTCGAGTTGGTATCCGATGACGTTCTCGCCCGTGTAACCCGAATTCGGATCGCCGTTCCACGAGCCCGCCCCGGCAGGCGTGCCCCAGGCCCAGCCTTCGTCGAGAAGCCAGTTAGGATCGGTGTCCATGTCGGCCCAGTAGATCGCGCTTTGCAATACGGCAATTGACGCGCTCTGGCTGTGCTGCCTGATCCCGTCCGTCACGAGGAAAGAGAATGTGTGGATTTCGGGCGCCTGGTCGGCGGTCGGCTTCCAGATCACAGCCTGCGTATTCGGGTCATAATATGCGCCTTCGGGCAGGTTGCCCACCGTTAGCTGGATCGGGCGATCTGCAGGATTCGTGGTTGTCAACTGGAACTCGAGCCTCTGACCCGGCTCGATCTCGACCGGAACCTCTATCGGATCCAAAGAGGGAGTCGGCGCGGTCCAGCCTGAGTTCTGTGGGTCGCGTCTGGTCATGGCCCAGTCAAGCATCCCCGGATTGTGTTTGCCGGGCAGGTCGATTACGTGGAATTGATAGTCGAAGCCGTTGACTATCAACTCAAGGTCGCCGTCCTGATCCAGATCCTCAATGGCCGGTGTGCAGCCGAAATCGGTTGAGAGGTCCAGCATCGGAAATCCTGGCGTTGTCGAGCCGTCGGTTTCCCACGCCATGACACCAGTGCCGGCCGAGGCGACCAGCAGTTCTTTGATGCCGTCACCGTCGATGTCGCCGATAATAGGGTTGCACTTGTACGGATCGCCCATGAGGGTCTTGGGGAATCCGGCATCGGACAAATCTTTGCCCTCATGGTCGAAGGCGTGCACGAGCGTGAACGCAAAGCCGTCTTCTTCCACATAACTGCTTACGTAGATTTCACTGAGGCCGTCGCCGTCTATATCCGCTATGCTTAATCCGCCGTGTCCGTCGAATGGATCGGGATCGCGGACTCTGACGGTCCAGACCGTCTTGCCGTCTATGTGGACTGCTTTTATGCTGTCGTCGGTGCAGAATACCAGTTCCTGCTCTCCGTCGCCGTCCAGATCGGCGATGGCCGTCCCTCTCTTGCTTCCGCCTCTCCATCTCTTGATTTGCTGGCCGTTGTGATCGAGCAGAAAAGTGTACACGCGGGTGATGCCCGGGCCGTAGCCGCAAAGAGCAATTTCCACATCGCCGTCGCCGTCAAAATCGGCAACGCTCATCGGGCCTTCAGTCGTATATCGTCGCTGCCATAAAAACGAACCATCGCCCTGAATTGCGAACAGTCCGTCGCTTTCCCTGGATTCCTCATCGAGGGCGACGATAATCTCGCTGTCGCCGTCGCCGTCGAGATCTGCGAGGATGGGATTGCCCATAATGAAGGCGTACCAGTAGCCGCCGACCTCGACGGGCCAGTCGCCTTCCACTACCTCTCCGGTCTCTACGTGCAGGGCGGTGGCCATGACGGCCCAGTCGTCGACCACGACAATTTCGTAGTCCCCATCACCGTCGATGTCCCCAATCGCCAGGCCGGAAGCGGTAAGCGAATTATAACTCGTCTCGCCGATGGACCTGGGCCAGCCCTCACGAGGTGTTCCGTCCTCTTCCCAGATCGTGATCATCCCGTCCAAGTCGAAGTCGCTCAATAATATAGTTGCCTGTACGATTTCGTTTCGGCCGTCCCCGTCAACGTCAAGACAAAGCGGGCTGCCCGTGTACATTTCGTCCGGCAGCTCCATAAGATCCTCAGGCATCTCCGGCATCGGCCACGGCGCCTGCTCTAAGCCGTATTCGATGCCGAACAGCTTGCGATCCGTGTGAACGTAGCCGTCCGTCGTGACGGTCAGACGCAAGTCGAATACGCCCACGCCGGGATTAGCTAATGACAGATGTACAAGGCCGTTTGCGTCTATCGGGTCGCTGCCGTCACTCAATAAAAGCCAGTCATCCAGGCGGTAGTCGCTGTATGCCAGCTCATAGGAATCCCCGTGGACGAAAAAGGTCAGAGGTATATCGTTGCCGTCGGAGGCGAAAGTCTGTTGCGGCATCGGCTCGACTATTTCGCCGAGAGGGTGCCGCCGCTCGGATTCGAGCAGGGCAGTGTAGGCATTGACCCTGCCGGTGCCGACGTAACCCAGGTCCGGATCGATGTCCCCGTAGTACACCGGATCGGTCGTGTTCTCCAGGATTGCCCTTACGTCCACGTGCGCAAGGTTCGGATCGTGCGCGAGCAGCAGGGCGCCGACGGCCGCCACGTAGGGTCCTGAAAATGACGTTCCGGCCGTGGCGATGTATTCGTTGTCCAGATCGGTTGTGACAATGTCGGTGCCGGGAGCGGCGATATCGACCCAGTGGCCGAAACTGCTGTGGCCGGTCTTGATGTCCTCGCCGTTAGTTGAGGAGACCGCCATGACGTTGTAGTAAGCCGCCGGGTAGAGCGGCTCGGAAGTGTCGGCGTTTCCCGCACTGGCCACGAGCAGAATCCCCTGGGCGTAGGCGTTGTCGATGGCCTCCTTGACGGCCTGGTCTCCTTCCGGGCCCGAATCGGCGCCGCCGAAACTCATGTTGATCACGTTTGCGCCGTTAGCCGCGGCGTAATCCAGCCCGGCGGCGACCTCGGCGGTGGTCATCTCAGTGCTAAGCCGCAGGGCCATAATGCTGCTCTGCCAGTTCACCCCGGATACGCCTATGCCGTTATTGCCCACCCCCGCGATAACCCCGGCGACCTGCGTGCCGTGGCCTGCAACCGAACTCCAAATGTCATCCGGTATAACGTCATTGCTGTCATCGGCGAAGTTCCAGCCGGTAACGTCGTCGACGAAGCCATTATTGTCGTCGTCTATGTCATTGTTTGGAATCTCGTCTTCGTTGATCCAGATGTTGACCTTCAAGTCGGGGTGATTTACATCTACGCCGGTGTCCAGCACGGCTACCACGATGTCCCGGCTGCCCGTTGAGATATCCCATGCGTCGGCCATCTGGATCAACTGATGTGCGTACTGATCGGGGAACTCCGGATCATTCGGATCCCCGCAACGCTCATAAATGTAATTTGGCTGAGCGTGCTCGACATCGGGGTCTTTTCGCAGCTCTGCACAGATGCTCCGGACGTTGCGGTCGGTCTTTAGCAGATAGAAATTCTGTAAAGATGAATCTGCGATGATGGCAGAGGCCTTCGGTTTGGATAATGACATCATGCCGAAGGAGTTTTGATTCGTGCTTTGCCGGCGATGTGCTCCTTTAAAGACGGGATCTGCGCTGTGGAGTCCGTAGACAGCCTCAAGACGCAGCAGAGATATTTCGTTGTCGCCCGCCCCGTCCTGCGAGAGAATACGCATGCCGCTGCTTTGTCGTTCCCTGAGCTTGACGACGACCTCCCCGGCCACATAGGCGGGTTTTTGCTCGGGCACGGGCCTTGAACCACGAGCTTCTTGTAATGCGCCGTCATTTGGCCCGGAAGCCTGTTGCGCTTGCAGTACTGCCGTCGCCAGGATAATCCCCGCGATTATCGCAACCTGGAATCGGCCTATTATTGCTGTCCGGCTTCTGTTTTTGCTTTTAATCCTCATGCTCGCCCCTTTCATGCAGTATGATTTGCGGACAATATCTCCTCACTATTAATGCATCGACTTGCACGCACGTGAACTGATGATTTCATCTTAATCATCCAACTCAGCAAAGTCAAGGCAAAAAGCACTGATCGAGCCGTATAGACAAAATCCATAAAGAAAAGGGTTCATCCGGTTAATGCGGAGGTAAGGTAGCGATCCCAACAACCGAGAAAAATCGTTCGGGGCCCCAGATGTCCAAATTACCCCCCTGGCTCCCCTAATTCGGCCATCTGCCCAAACGATTTTTCTCTCGGCCCAGCCCCGGAGCCCCGATCGACACGAGCGACCTGCTCATTATCCGGATGAAGCAAGAAAAGCACTCTGCCCTGGGCAGAGGGATTAAAAAGCACCTTTTCAGGTCGCAGCATTCTACTATATTAATCCTATTGGTTCTTTCTACGGGCTGTTTTCGAGCCTGCTCGCTATGTCATTGACTATTGAATGTTTTCTATTTATTATTCTCCATTGCTTTGCTGCCTTTCAATAGTCAATATTCAATCACAAACGAGGTACGAGAATGGGCCAACAAGAGCAGGTGCTTGTTGTAGATCGAAAAGTAATTGAACGGATAGGGATGTTCCAGGGGTTGGCGTTCGACGTGAAACGCTATCTCGATGCTATATTCGTGCCGGGAGTGCCGCGTTTTATGCCGAGATCTCAGGTTGAGCAGGATCCGTCGTTCAAGCAGCTAATTCCTTACGTAATAATGGCTCACGAGGGTAAGTATCTCAGCTACGTCAGAGGCAAGCGGGCCGGAGAGGCACGACTCGTCGCCTTGCGCTCTATCGGCATCGGCGGTCATATAAATCCGATTGATGCCGAATTTGGGGAATTGTTTGCGTACATGCGCAGCAATTACGAATCTGCCGTGCAGCGTGAAGTAGAGGAGGAAGTTGACGTTAAGGCGGCCCACAAGGATAGAATCGTCGCATTACTAAATGACGAATCCAACGAGGTCGGAAGCGTTCACCTCGGAATCGTCCACGTTTGGCATCTGGACGCCCCGGAGGTTACCAGGCGAGAGCAGATGATAACTCAGATGGCATTTATGACGGCCGCCGAGCTTGAGGAAGTCAGGAACAGCCTGGAGACCTGGTCGGCGTTATGCCTGGACCGGATCGGCGAGATGGCCGAAGGAGATTGACTATCGACTATTGTCTATTGAATATTGAATATTGAATATTGAACGCTTGTTCTGTATCGCCTCGGCATATACGTGCAAATAATCAATTGTTAATCATCGATCTGCCTTACATATCCAGCACTCCAAGCTGTGCGTAGATCCGCTGATATACGTTTACAGCGAGGTATATGCACATTACCGTAACGGCCAGAGTCGCCACTGAGATAATCACTTTGGTTGCGGGCTTATAGCTGCGATTGAGCCATACGGCCGGCAGGGCCATCGGGCCGAGGCACAGCAGCGCCAAGACCGTTGCCGCGGTAGTGAAGTTCGATTTTCCGGGCGTCCGCTGCGATCCTTTCCTGGCGTGACCGTCCAGAAACTCGCCGCAGTAGCGGCACTTGATCGCCTCCGGCTGAATCTGCTCGGCGCAGAACGGGCATTTCCTTGCGTCCGCCGTCTCTGTATTTTGGAGATCTCCCTGCCCGTTCGTTGTGCGTTCGGCACACCCGTTTTCTAATAGTTGTGTTTCCATGGTATTGATATCGGTTGGTGGCGGCCGTGCCTTTAGAAGTGTCACACGCGACTGCCCCTATGGGACGCCTTGGGCGCAGTTCAGAGTGAATCGTGCAGCTCTCTTGTGAGCCTGCGCATCCTCTCGGTGCAGATCGTCCTGCAGTAGCGGAGCTGGGCATACTCTACATACCAGTCCGATATCCCCATCCAGAGACCGTCGCCCGGATCGCGGTTTTTCACTCGAAGGGCAAATTCGTTCAGCGTCTCATTAATATCTCTCTGAAGTCCGGCAGTTTTTACTTTGCGATCCATTCTTGACAGCATCTTGTGAAGAGCGATCACTTCGGGACTCTTCACTAAGGGTGACTGCGTTGTGCCGGCAGAGTTATTTCTCAGGCGTCGCTGGATAAGGGCCGTGCATAACGCCGCGCCGAAAAGAAAAGCCGGCGGTAACAGAGTCCCGACCAGGCCGTAGGAGTCGTATAGCCAGCCCGGCACACCAAAAAGGCCGTACTCATACAAAGCTTGTATAAGTTGTGCCATGACTGTTCCGCCGCTGCCTTGAAGTTGGTCCATTTCATCGGCGTCCGAAAGCATACCCAGGTCCTCTCCGGGAGTGGCTTCGACGATGCGCCACTGGTTCTGTTCGCTGTCCCATGCTTCGGCCCACGCGTGTGCATCCATGCTCCGAGCGATCCACAGTCCGGTTTCGACGTCTTTGTGGGTGACGAGAAAGCCGGTGACGTATCGCGTAGGCACACCCGCCATGCGCAGGAGCATTGCTGCCCCGGAAGCGAAATACTCGCAGTAGCCCGTGGATCCTTCGAGCAGAAAGTGAGTCAATTTGTCGCGCCCTTCGGGGATGTCCAGTCCCAGAAGGTACGTGTAGTTGCTGTTGAAGTGTCCGATGACGGCGTCGATCTTTTCGGTTGTTGTTCCCGCACCAGTGAAAATGATTGTAGCCAGTCCGTGCACGCGAGGATCAAGTTGATTCGGTACGTCCAGCATCTGACGGCGCTGCACATCAGTGGGTGGTTTGCGGTGGGCCGACCGCAGGTATTTTATCTGATAGGTTGCGCCGGTGCGGATATTGCGGTTATACACGATGTCGTCGTTGCCCCACATCAACATCGGCAGAGACGCCTCGATGGAGGTCGTTCCGAGAGGTGTGAACACGGCGTCGGCCAGGTCGGACTCATGCCTGATCATCATTTTGCGGGTATTGGAGTAGTTTCTCTTGTCGAGTTGAAAAAGATTCTTTCTGCTGAGAAGGTGCGTGCCCAAGGGGCCATTTGCCTCCGGGTAGACGTCCTCCTTATTCGATCGGTCCAGCCACTCGGAATGAAAGTAGTACTCAAACGCTCTTGCCCTCAGGTAGCCCGGGCTTCGGTCACTCTTGATCGCCAGCATGGGAGTCGGGTCTTCCTCACCTTTTATCGCCAGTATGCTGGAGAGCTTGCCGCTGGTGGAGAAACCGACGTAAGACTGGCCCTGGGTTGTATTATCCAGAGCGCTGACGCTGCCCCAGAACCACAGCGGCAGATAGTTCAAAACCTCTACGTGGCGATAGAGAATCGAACTGGCCATCCATCCGCAGTTGGCGGTGATAAGGAATATCATGGCAAAAGCCAGCCTGCGGGAGAATCGGCCAACGTGACGGGGCACGGCTTTGACGGTCGGCTCGCGAGCCGATACGATATAAAGAATCACCAGAATTACGGAGAACAGCTCCGAGAGCCGAAACGTGACGTACATGTCGTTGAGCAGCAGGACCTGCCCGGCCGAGATCGTGACGGCCACGTGAAACAATCCCATCGAGAACGGCAGCTTGTCCGGAGATCCGAGAAACAGCGTCAGGATCATCGAGGCCAGGAAGTAACGTGCGATTGTCTGCCAGGCGACGGAAGCCGCCTGCTCACCGACCACTCGGCCGGCTAAATTGCCGTACCGATAGTGCATCGCGAACATGATCGCCAGCAGCAGAAGCAGCAGCGACGTGATGATCCGCTTTTCGGGTTTGATGTCCCAGGTAAATCGCCGTTTCAGCCCAAGCAGGCCCAACATGCAGAGAATCGTCGGGTACGTGATATCTCTCGAGACAAGCCCGGCAAACGAGACGAGACCCGTTAGCACCGAGCTTGCCAGAATCATTGTAACAGCGATGATCTTCTGATTTCTCACAAGCGTCCGACCCGTCCCGACAAAACTTCATCAGGAGACACAAAAAGGACATTACCAAGCCGGTTCGACATGTCCGGCTTCTCATCCATTCGTTCCGATCCGTCTATTATAAATACTGTTGTGTGGCAGCCGATCCCGGCGGCTTTCTCAACAACTGTTCGTAAGCTTCGTTCCAGTTCAATACGACGAAGATGACCTCCGATACTTCGTAAAACCGATCTGCTATGAGCGGCAATCCGTCTTGCGGGTTGTAGCTTTCTTCAGGTTCGACGCCCGCCAGGATTTCATGTATCTTATGCAGGCGAATCCCTCTCGGCCGGCCGTCGAACGTATGCAAATCCGGGCCGGTGACCAGTACGTCTATAAGGCACTCTCTGTTAATAGTGAAAGCCGCCGAAGCACACAACGAGACGGCAGCCTCGAATTCCCTGATCTCGCCTGAGCTTGTCCGCCGCAGCGTTTGAGGCACGCTCGTATCCAAAACCAGTGCGGCGTGGTTGTCGAAGTCGTCGTGGTACTCTTTTGTCGCCGGAGCCGCCAGGCGCGCCCAGGCGCGTGAGTCGATATTGCGTGCCGAATCGCCCGCCACGAAGGGCCGGTTTCCGGCGTATTCGGGAAATGTTCCCGCGATACCGGCGAACCTTGTGCCGCCCGCGCTGACGTACCTGCCGAGCTGTCTTGCGGGCATTTGGAGACGGGAAAATACGGGCAGCACTACAAGAGTCTCGTTCCGGTCGGCTTTAGTCGCGAAACTGAACAGATTGAATGGAAAACTTGACTGACAGACGGGTTTGCCAATCAGGTATACACCGCGACGCCGGGGCCGTATGGCTATTTCTACTTCGATTGTCTCACCCGAGCCCAAATGTGGAATGATGGACGATGGACGATGGGCGATGGGCGTAATTCCGGACGTCGCACCTCGTCCCGCGTTCCTTTGTCTTTCATTCTTTCTGTTCGACAGGCCATCCAATTGCACGCTGAGATTGTAGGCGGGCAAACGGGCGACGTTTCTGAGCGTAAACGTCAGCGTTGTAGTCTGGCCCGCCACGATGTGCTCGGGCAGCTCGCCGCTGATCTGAATTCTCGGTCGAACTAAATAACCGACTATCAACGATACGAGCAGAATCGAAACAAGTGCCGATAGCACGCCGAACGCCGGAACGACCAAAGCGGCCAGCGCAATGAAGACTGTGCCGCGTAATACCGTCTTACCGGCATCGGTAATTCCGAGGCGTGATTTTTCTTCGCGTTTTTTCATTTCTCGTATTGAGTATTGCATCGTGCGCAGAACGCAATACGCATCACGCACGACGAATCACACCGGCACCTTGATCCGGCTTACGATATCTTCGACGACCTGCCGGGCGCTCGTGCCGCCGTGCCGCGCCTTCGGAGTCAGAAGTATACGGTGAGGCAGCACGTACGGAACCAGCCACAAAACGTCGTCGGGAATCACGAAGTCCCGCTTCTGGAAGAACGCACGCGCCCGGGCCGCCCGCGAGAGCATCAAGCTGCCCCGGGTACTTACGCCGAGCCTGAGGCGATTGTCCCGCCGCGTTGCGTGGACGATCTCGACGATATACTCGAGAATATTGTCGTCTGTATGAACGTCGGCCACTTCCTGCTGGAGCTGCCGCACCTGTTCGAGCTTGAGCACTGGCTTGATTTCCTCGAGCGGCTCATGGTGTATATGAGACTTGAGAATATCGACTTCGACTTCGAGCGTCGGGTAGCCGATGTCCAGCCTGACTAAGAAGCGGTCCAACTGGGCTTCCGGCAGCGGATAAGTGCCGTGGAATTCGATCGGGTTCTCCGTGGCGATAACCATGAACGGCTGCGACAGCGGATGCCGCTTGCCCTCGATCGTGGCCTGGCTCTCGTTCATGGCCTCAAGCAGCGCCGACTGCGTTCGCGGCGATGCGCGATTGATCTCGTCGGCTAAGAGTATATTGCAGAATATCGGACCATGATCGAATCTGAAATCCCCCTTGACGGGATTATAAATGGAAGAGCCCAGCACGTCGGCGGGCAGAAGGTCCGGCGTAAATTGTATTCGCCGGAACTTGGCGTCGATGCTCTTGGCCAGGGCCTTGGCTAAGGTGGTCTTACCCACGCCCGGCACGTCCTCGATCAATACCGATCCGCCCGCCAAAAGCGAGACAACCATTACATCGATGCATTCGCTCTTGCCGTAAATGACACTTTCCAGATTCTTCTTGAACGGTCCCAACAATGAGTTTTGCATGTGATCAGTCCTTGGTCATGGGTTCATGGTTCATAGACTACGAACAACGAACTATTATACCCACTATTGTAAAATTCTACGCCCCATTCGTAAACAAAGTTCTCCACCCCCGCCCCGAAAGCATAAAAACTATGTAAAATCCGTCCCGGAGAAGTGGTAGGGTGTGCTCTCGGTCAGCCCCTGGGGCGATCCAAGCAGGACCTGTGTTGTGTTGAGGTCATCTGCGTGATTTCGAGACGGCTTCGAACAGTTTGCGTATCTTTGCCGAGTCGGGATCCAGATCCAACGCGATCCGAAGCTCCCTGATTGCTTCTTCTCTGTGCCCTTTAATCGGCGGCGATCTTCTTCAGGTGAGCCACTTCATTTGAAGTCAGCATTCTGTATTTACCAACGCCGAGACCTCTTGATGTTAGCTTGCCGACCCTTGTTCTCTTGAGTGATTTGACGGGCAGACCGACTTTCGCCAGCATCCTGCGGACCTGCCGGTTGAGACCCTGCCGGATCGTTACCTCGATCAACGATTCCTTGTGGCCGCGTTTGAGGATTTTAGCCGAAGCCCTGCCGGTTTTGCCCTCGGCGAGCCATATCCCTTTTTTGAGCTTTTCGATCTGTTTGCCTGTAATCATTCCCTTGACCCCGACCACATACGTTTTGGCAAGTCCGTATCTCGGATGCGTCAGCTTGTTGGCTAACTCACTGTCGTTAGTTAGAATAATTACTCCCGTAGTATCGGCGTCGAGCCTGCCAACACAGAAGATTCGCTCGGGGCTGCGGACAATATCTATCGCCTTTTTTCTGCCCTGCGGATCGCTGTTGGTGCAAATCACCCCCCTGGGCTTGTTCAGCAGATAATATACCTTACGAGCGGCCTGGATTCGTTTGCCGTGAACGGTTATCACATCTTTGTCCGGATCCGCGAAGGCCGGCAGCTCGTCCACAACCTTGCGATTAACACGTACGACTCCGGAAACGATCAGCTCCTCACAATTCCTGCGAGAATCCACGCCCGCCGCGGCAAGCACTTTCTGTAATCTCTGCTCGGCCATAGAAATTAGTCCCACATTCGATTTACAAATATAATTGAAGCCTCGAACGCCATCAATTCGACTGTTCCAAACCGTTCACAAAAAGATTCATTGCCTCAGGACTGCCGTACATGATGGTCGAATAAGTCTTGCCCAGACCCGGTCGTGACGTAGGCGCCTTCAGGAGACGCTCGAACTTCGCATCCCATGCTTTTCGCAGAATCCTGAGGTGCTCTGGCTCTCGATTGATCCTGACGCTATTGACCAGCGCAGCAATCGTGACGCCGGTCTGGCCCATAGGATTCGTCTTCGGG
>Ga0180431_10006489_pt1 | contig 13890 bp, 10 predicted proteins | sample SS_ome_11_FD_132459 | JGI IMG/M metagenome (GOLD analysis project Ga0180431, IMG submission 132459) | Hypersaline lake sediment archaeal communities from the Salton Sea, California, USA - SS_1_MS_1 metaG | ecosystem: Environmental > Aquatic > Non-marine Saline and Alkaline > Hypersaline >... | reverse complement strand
CCGAGGGCGGGCGGAAGCTGAAGGCGGACCAGGGCCTCAATTTCCCCGCAACCGGGCTTGGCGTAACGGCCCTCACGGTCGACGATCGCGATGCGCTGGACGTCGTGGCCAAGCTTGCCGACGTGGTCGGCTATTCGTTCGTGCAGAGCGGCGAAGACGTCAGGGTGCTGCAGGCCGAACTTGCGCAACGTCGTCCGGACGACTGGGGGCAAATCGGGCTGATCGCCAAGGTCGAAACGCCACTTGCGGTGCAGAACCTTCCCGAGATCATCGTCGAGGCGGCCTCGCGCCAGCCCTTCGGCGTCATGATTGCGCGTGGCGATCTCGCGGTGGAGATCGGCTTCGAGCGCCTTGCCGAGATGCAGGAGGAGATCCTGTGGCTGTGCGAGGCGGCGCATGTTCCGGTCATCTGGGCGACCCAGGTGATGGAAAGCCTCATCCGCAAGGGCCTGCCCAGTCGCGGCGACATGACCGACGCCGCGATGTCGGCGCGGGCCGAGTGCGTGATGCTCAACAAGGGCGCGCATGTGCTGGAGGCTGTCGGCGTGCTCGACAGGCTGTTGGCGCGGATGGCCGAGCACCAGACGAAAAAGACTCACAGGCTGAGGGCGCTCCGCTCCTGGCGAACGTTAACGTCTTAGCCGGCGGCGCCTCTAGAACGGCGTAAACCCGCCATTTCCATAGTTAACCATTCGTTACCCACTCCGCTGCTAGGGGTGAGAAACGATGGTCGGCACGACAGAATCATCACCGGCGAGACGGACAGGCGCGGCGAAGCATGTCGCCGTGCTGATGGGCGGCTGGTCGACCGAACGAGACGTTTCCCTTTCTTCTGGAAGAATGTGCGCCAAGGCTCTGGAAGAAAAAGGCTATTGGGTAACGCATGTCGATGTCGGACGGGACGTTGCCTCGGTTCTCGCCGAAATGCGGCCGGACGTCGCCTTCAACGCTCTTCACGGTCCTTACGGCGAAGACGGCGCGATCCAGGGGCTCCTCGAAGTGATGGCGATTCCCTACACGCATTCCGGCGTGCTCGCCTCCTCGGTCGCTATGCACAAGTTAATGGCGAAGGCGGTCCTCGAGGACGCCGAGGTGCCGATGGCGGAGTCGCGCGCCGTCACCCGCGAGGAGGCGGCAAGGGCGCATCCCATGGATCCGCCCTACGTCGTCAAGCCGATCTCCGAGGGCTCAAGCTTCGGCGTCGTGATCGTGCCCGAAGGGGCGAACGCGCCGTCCCAGGATCTCCTGTCGGACGACTGGGCCTATGGCGACGAGCTGATGGTCGAGCGCTTCATCCCCGGTCGCGAGCTCACCTGCGCCATCATCGACGGCAATCCTTCGGAGGTGCTGGAAATCAAGACGGCGCGGCGCTTCTACGATTTTGACGCAAAGTATTCGGAGGGCGGATCAATTCATGTCTGTCCGGCAGAAATTTCACCCTTTGTTTACCAAAATGTCCGGATGCTGGCCGAACGAGCGCATCGGGCCCTTGGGTGCCGTGGGGTCAGCCGGGTGGACTTTCGCTTCGACGAGAAACCCGACGGAACCGGCGAACTCATCTGCCTTGAGGTCAATACCCAACCGGGCATGACCCCGACATCGCTCGTGCCCGAGATGGCGGCGGTGGCCGGAATGGATTTCGGCGCGCTTGTGGCCTGGATGGTGGAGGACGCATCGTGCGATCGGTAGGGGTGGCAATCCTCGGAGGAAGCGGGGCCAGCGAGCCGGTTCGGGTGCGCGTGCCGATGCCCGATATCGTGCTGCCGCGCTTGCTGCGACGGCCGGCGCGCTTCCTGTCGCGGATCGATTTCGAATTGCCGCCGCGGTTTGGCCTCAAAGCCACCGCGGCGTTCCTGGTCGCCATCGGCCTGTACGGCGTGGTTCTCGGGGGCCATGTCGAGACGATGGTGGGCGGCGCGACCGCCGCGGCCGGTCTCAAGATCAACGGCATCCGCATTTCCGGCCAGAGCGAAACGGCCGAGCTTGAGGTGCTCCAGCGCCTGGCGATCCCCGAACACGGCTCGCTGCTGACACTCGACATCGACGCCGCAAGGGAGCGCGTCGAGCAGATCCCGTGGGTTGCCGAGGCGACCCTTCGCAAGGTCTATCCCGACACCCTCCAGGTCGAGATCGTCGAGCGCGTTCCGTTCGCGCTGTGGCAGCGCGACGGCAATCTCGCGCTCATCGACGTCGAGGGGACCGTCCTTTCCGACTATGTCGCGCCACGCTATCGCCACCTCCCGGTTTTGGTCGGGGCGGGGGCCCAGTCGGAGGCGGCCGAGATCGTGGCGCTCATTGGCGAGTTCCCGACGCTTCATCCGCGCGTTCGGGCCGCGACGCTGGTTTCCGGCCGACGCTGGAACCTGACGCTCGACAACGACATCGTCGTGATGCTGCCGGAGACCGATCCGGTACCGGCGCTGATCCAGCTCGAGGCACTCGACCAGAGCCAGCAGCTTCTTTCCCGCGACATCATCAGCGTCGACCTCCGCCTCGCCGACCGCGTCGTCGTCGGGCTCGACGAGGTGATCCACGCCGACGTGGTCGAGGCGGTCGCCGATCGCCGCGAGGAGGCCGTACGATGAAGCTCTTCCGCGTCTTCGACACCAACCGCAGCGGACGTCCGACGCCCGGAAAGAGCACCGTCGTTTCCGTGCTCGACGTCGGCTCGTCGAAGACCACCTGCATGATCGCCAAGCTGACGCCGCGCGATCACAGCGCCATCCCCGGCCGCACGCACGACGTCCAGATCATCGGTTTCGGCAATCAGCGCTCGCGCGGGATCAAGTCCGGCGTTGTCATCGATCTCGACGCCGCTGAACGCGCGATCCGACTGGCGGTCGACGCCGCCGAGAAGATGGCGCGGATGACGATCGACTCGCTGATCGTGAACCTCTCCGCGGGCAGGCTCGGCAGCGAGACGTTCTCGGCGAAGGTTTCGCTCCAGGGCGAAGTCGACGTGCACGATATCGGCCGTGTCCTCAGCGCCGGCCGCGCCCATTCGGTGCAGGAGGGAAGGACGACGGTCCATTCGCTGCCGATCGGCTACGCGCTTGACGGCCATCGCGGCATCAAGGATCCGCGCGGCATGACGGGCGGCCAGCTCGGCGTCGACATGCATGTCGTCACCGCCGACGAGGCGCCGCTCGACAATCTCGAACTCGCCATCAACCGCAGCCACTTGTCGATCGGCGCGATGGTGGCAAGCGCCTATGGATCGGGCCTGGCGACGTTGGTCGACGACGAGGCCGAGCTCGGCGTCGTCGTCATCGATTTCGGCGCCGCGACCACGACGATGGCCGTCTTCCTCGACGGCCAGTTCATCCACACCGACGCGATCGCGATCGGCGGTCATCACGTTACGATGGATGTCGCGCGCGGTCTGTCGACAAGCCTTGAATCGGCCGAGCGACTGAAGGTGCTGTCGGGCAGCGCGCTCGCCAACGCCGCCGACGACGGCGAGCTGCTTCTCGTGCCGCCGCTCGGCGACGAGGACCGCGACGCGCCGAACCGGCTGCCGCGCTCGGCGCTCAACCGCATCATTCGCGCCCGTATCGAGGAGACGTTGGAGCTTGTCCGCGATCGTCTCAACGATTCGGGCTTCTCCACTCTGGTCGGCCGCCGCATCGTGATGACCGGCGGCGCCAGCCAGCTCAACGGGTTGTGCGAAGCATCCCGGCGCATTCTCGCCCGCAACGTCCGGCTCGGCCGGCCGCTAGGTGTCAAAGGACTGCCGGAGATCGCGCGCGGGCCCGCCTATGCCAGTTCGGTCGGAATGCTGATCTATCCGCAGATCGGCGGCATCGAACGCGCTGGGCGCAAGCAGCAAGTCTATCGCGCCACCGGAACCGAGGGGCCGCTCGGCCGTTTCGGTCGCTGGTTCAAGGAGAGTTTCTGAGTGGGCGTGAATCGGAAGGGACGACGCGACGGAGTCCGAAACGGGAATTGTCGACCGCTGTCGCGCGCGGTCGGGAAGGGGTCGAGACGAGGAAAACCATGTCGATCAATCTGACCATACCGGACATCAAAGAACTGAAGCCCAAGATCACCGTCTTCGGCGTCGGCGGAGCTGGCGGCAATGCCGTCAACAACATGATCCGATCCGGCCTCGAAGGGGTCGAGTTCGTTGTCGCCAACACCGACTCGCAGGCGCTGACATCGTCCCAGGCCGAACGGCGCATCCAGATGGGTGTGGCGGTCACCGAAGGCCTCGGCGCCGGATCGCAGCCCGATATCGGCCGCGCTGCGGCTGAAGAGGTGATCGACGAGATTTCCGATCACCTGACGGGCGCTCACATGATCTTCGTAACCGCCGGCATGGGCGGCGGTACCGGCACCGGCGCGGCCCCGGTGATTGCCCGCGCGGCGCGCGAGGCGGGCATCCTAACCGTTGGCGTCGTGACCAAGCCGTTCCAGTTCGAGGGCGCCCGGCGCATGCGCGTTGCCGATGCCGGCATCGAGGCGCTTCAGGAGAACGTCGACACCCTGATCGTCATCCCGAACCAGAACCTCTTCCGGATCGCCAACGAGAAGACCACCTTCGCCGACGCCTTCGCGATGGCCGACCAGGTGCTGTTCTCCGGTGTGGCCTGCATCACGGATTTGATGGTCAAGGAAGGCCTCATCAATCTCGACTTCGCCGATGTCCGCTCGGTGATGCGCGAGATGGGCAAGGCGATGATGGGCACCGGCGAGGCCTCCGGCGACAACCGCGCCCAGCAGGCCGCCGAAGCCGCGATCGCCAACCCGCTCCTCGACGAGACGTCGATGATGGGCGCCAAGGGCCTCCTGATCTCGATCACCGGCGGACGCGACCTGACGCTGTTCGAGGTCGACGAGGCGGCCACCCGGATCCGCGAGGAGGTCGACCCCGACGCCAACATCATCCTCGGCGCCACGTTCGACGAGTCGCTTGAAGGCGTGATCCGCGTTTCGGTCGTTGCCACCGGCATCGAAGCAGAAGCCGACGGCATGACGATCCCGGCCGACAACAAGATCGCCGATTTCGGCGAGCGTCTGAAGTCCGCCGGCGGCAAGCCGCCGGGTGACGGCACCAGGGCCGCCCCGCCGCAGCCCCAGGCCCAGCCGGCCGCCGCGATTTCCGCGCCGGCTCAGGCCACAGCCTCGACCCCGCCGCCGCGTCCGGCCGCTGCTCCTGCCGCGGCCACGGCAACCGCCGTTGCTGCTGCCCCGGCGATGACTGCGCCGCTTCAGCGCCCGGCCGCTCCGCCGCGGCCGGCAACCGCCGAGGCCGATCCGTCGGTCACGATCACGCCGCTCGATATGAGGCAGAGCGATTTCACCGGCGCCCCGGACATCGATCCCGAACCGGAGGCTCCCGCCGATTCGCTGCCGAGTTCCGAGCCGTTCATTCCGCCTCAGGCCGACCAGCCGCCGACGCGGGTGCCGCGCGTGGAGGATTTCCCGGAGAGCGTCCAGCGACAGATCGCGCCGCGCGGTGAGATCGACGACCGCGGTGCGCGCAGCCTCCTGAAGCGTCTCGCCAATGTCGGCCTCGGCCGCCGCGAGGACGAGCGCGGCGAGGAGTACGCTCCGCCGGCTCCGCAGGAGGCGCGGCACGCTCCGACGGCCCATCGCCCGGCCGCTCCGCCGCGGCCGCAGCCGCAGCCGCAGCCACAGCAGGCGCATCCCGGCCATCGCCCGGTCGGCGGACCGCAGACCGATCACGGTCGTGCGACACCGCCGGCACGATCCAATCCAGGGATGTATCAGCCGCGGAGCGGCGACCTCGATCCGCACGGTCGTGCTCAGCCGCGTGACGCGCGGCTGGACGACGGCGAACTCGAGATCCCGGCCTTCCTGCGGCGTCAGGCCAACTGACCTCGCAGACCCGCTCAAGCAAAGGCCCGCCGCGATGTCGCGGCGGGCCTTTTCGTTTCCGGCAACATCCGCCAACCGGCGTAACATGTTGTCACCAAGCGTGATTTGGCCCGTCGGCTAGGCTTGCCTATCTTTTCGGCAACGGTAGGGGGAATGGATTCGCATGAGCGTCGGCCTGCTCGCGACGCGGCGTCCAGCCCTGGTTCACTCCGCGAAAGGACGAACATGAGCGCTGCGACGACCCGCCAGACGACCCTTGCCCGTCCGATATCGATAGACGGTGTTGGCGTCCACAGCGGCGAGCCGGCCTCGGTGCGGTTGGAGCCGGCGCGCGCCGACAGCGGTGTCGTTTTCGTGAACGACGCCGATTCGCGCGAGATCAAGGCGGTGGTCGCCAATATCGGCGCGACGGAGTTGTGCACGACGCTTGTGGGCGAAGGCTGGTCGGTTTCAACCGTCGAGCATCTTCTTGCCGGGCTCTCGGGCCTTGGCATCGACAACGCGGTCGTTCGGATCGACGGGCCGGAAGTCCCGGTCATGGACGGCAGTTCGGCACCCTTTGTTTCGGCGATCGACAAGGCCGGCGTCACCGAGCTCGACGCAGCGCGGCGGTTCATTCGCGTGCTGCGGCCGATTCGTGTCGAGATCGGGGCGTCCTATGCCGAGCTACGCCCGTGCGAGACGCGGCGGATCGAGATCGAGCTCGACTACGCTCATCCGATCGTCGGCCGTCAGCGATTCGCCACCGACGTCACGGCGGATTCTTTCCGCCGCGAGATCGGCTCGGCGCGGACCTTCGGCTTCCTCGGCGACGTCGAATCGCTGTGGGCGCGCGGGCTGGCACGCGGCGCCTCCCTGGAGAACGCGCTGGTGATCGGCGACGATGCCGTCATCAACCCGGAAGGCCTTCGCTTCGACAACGAATTCGCGCGTCACAAGGCGCTCGACGCGCTTGGGGATCTTGCGCTTGCCGGGGCGCCGATTCTCGGCTGCTACCGTTCCTATCGCGGCGGCCACAGCCTCAATGCGCGGATGCTGGAAGTGATGCTCGCAACGCCGGACGCTTGGGAAATGGTCGAGGAGCGGCGGCCCGCCGTTCGGCGTCCGGCCGAAGCCGATCGTCCGCTGGTGGCTGCGGCTCCCTAATCCTTTGTTCAGGCGTTGCGCCTATGCCTCGGTGACGCCTTTGTTGGCGGACAATGTGGTCCGCCTCCAAAGGTGATCCGCTGGTTGTCGCCAATGCCATAGCCTCGCCGGATCGTTTACGCTACAAGCGCCGAAACCCGTAGTCCTGGCCTGACGTCCCCCATGAAAACTGCAGTCGCCCCCGTCTCATTTCATCGTCCCACGCGCCGCCTTGCCGGTGGCCTCACGCGGATCGCAGCGCTCCTCGGTGTGCTCGTGCTTGCCGCGTGCGCATCCGACCGGGACGACTTCTCGCTCGATCCGGCCCGGCCGGCGGCAGTGATCTACAATGAGGGGCTCGCCTTCATGGAGGCCGGGCGCTACCGCAATGCGATCGAGAGCTTCGAGGAACTCGACCTCTACTATCCGTATAGCGAAGACGCGCGGCGCGGTATGATTCTGACAGCGGTCGCCGCCTACGAAATCGACGACTACGAGCTCACTATCGCGACGACCGAGCGCTTCCTGCAGCTCTATCCGAGCCACGAGGACGCCGACTACGCGCTTTACCTCCTCGCCGAGGCGAACCTGCGCACCGTGCCGGACATCACGCGGAGTCAGGAGGCGGCGCGCGACGCGTTGGCGGCCAACGAGGAGCTCGTCGAGCGCTTCCCGAACTCGGAATATGCCGAGGCGGCGCGGCTCAACATCATCGCCGTTCGCGATCAGCTCGCCGGGCAGGAGATGCTGGTCGGCCGCTACTATCAGGAGCGGCTGGAATACCCTGCCGCGCTCAACCGTTTCCGCGTGGTTGTGACCGACTATCAGGACACGCGCCATGTCGAGGAAGCGCTGTTCAGGCTGACCGAGACCTACCTTGCCATGGGCCTCGTCGGCGAGGCGCAGACGGCCGCCGCCGTGCTCGGCTTCAACTTCCCGTCCAGCAAATGGTACGAAGAAGCGTATGCGCTCCTCGGCGCAGGGGCAGGGGTCGAGCCCAACAACAACGGTGGATGGCTGTCCCGTCTGTTCGGCGGCCGCGGTTAGCGGCTAAACTACGGCGATCATGCTCGCCGCGCTCGCCATTCGAGACATCGTCCTGATCGACACGCTGGAAATCGACTTCGAGCGCGGCATGTCCGTGCTCACGGGAGAGACCGGCGCCGGCAAGTCGATCCTCCTTGATTCGCTGTCACTGGCCCTCGGTGGCCGCGGCGACGGCTCGCTCGTCCGCCATGGTGCCGAGCAGGGCCAGGTCACGGCCGTCTTCGAGCCGTCTGGCAATCATCCGGTCTGGACGTTCCTCGCCGACAATGGCCTCTCCGCCGATGGCGACGTGCTGATCCTGCGGCGGACACAAGGGACGTACGGTCGCAGCCGCGCATTCATTAACGATCAGCCGGTAAGCGTTGCGCTGATGAAGGCGGTCGGCGAAATGCTGGTCGAGGTGCACGGCCAGCATGACGACCGCGCGCTGATCGATTCGGCTGCGCATCGCCGCCTCGTCGATTCCTATGGCGGTCTCGGCGGAAGCGTTGCGGAGGTCGGCAAGCGCCACGCGGCGTGGCGAGAGGCGGAGACGGCTGTCGAGGTACAGCGCCGGCGGATTGCGGCTGCTCAGGCGGAGGCGGACTATCTCCGCGCAGCGCTCGAGGAACTCACCGAACTCGACGCCAGGGAAGGCGAGGAAACCGAGCTGTCGGATCGCCGCCACAAGATCATGCGGGCGGAGAAGATCGCGGAAGATGTCAGCGATGCGTTGGAGACCGTGGCGGGTTCGGGCTCGCCGGTGCCGACGCTCGCGAGCGTGGCGCGGCGGCTTGAACGCCGGCGCGATGTTGCCGCCGAACTCGTCGATCCCGCGATCGACGCGATCGACAGGGCACTCGCGGCACTCGACGAAGCCGGCACCGCGCTGGACCACGCGCTGAGCGAGGCGGCCTTCGATCCCGCAGAACTCGACACGACCGAACGCCGTCTGTTCGCGCTGCGCGGCGCAGCGCGGAAGTTCGACACGCCGGTCGATTTGTTGCCCGAACTCGCCAAGCGAATCGCCGACGATCTCGATGCGCTCGAAACCGGCGAAGCGCGAGTCGGCGAGCTGGTCGCCGCCGCGGGCAAAGCGCGCGAGGATTATTTCGTTGCGGCGAGGGGCTTGAGCGCTGCGCGCCAGGAGGCGGCGCGGGAGCTCGAGGCTGCCGTCGCCGAGGAACTGCCGGCGCTGAAGCTCGAGCGCGCACGTTTCACCGCCGAGATCACCAGCGACCCTGACAATCCGGGCGAGACCGGCATCGATCAGATCGCCTTCGTCGTCCAGACCAATCCCGGTTCGCGCGCCGGCCCGCTTGCCAAAGTGGCGTCAGGCGGCGAGCTCTCGCGCTTTCTCCTTGCCATCAAGGTGGCGCTCGCGGATCGCGGCTCGGCGCCGACGCTGGTCTTCGACGAAATCGATACCGCCGTCGGTGGTGCCGTTTCGGACGCGATCGGTGTCAGGCTCGCGCGACTCGCCGATGCGGTGCAGGTGCTATCCGTCACGCATGCGCCACAAGTGGCGGCGCGGGCGGCGAGCCACTGGTCGGTCGCCAAGGAACAGCACGAGGCGGAGGATCGGATGGTGACGGCGGTTCGCCGTCTCGACGAAGCGCGGCGCCGCGAGGAGATCGCGCGCATGCTGGCCGGGCGCGTCGTCACAGACGAGGCGCGCGCGGCTGCGGACCGGCTGCTGGCCGGCGCGCTCGAGCGGACAGTCGAAGCCGTCACATGAAGCCCGCCTCGCGGGCGAGCATCGTCGTCCTTCTCATCACGTTGACAGTCAACATGATCGGCGTCGGCCTGCTGATGCCGGTGCTGCCGCAGCTGATCGACGATATCGCGGGCGACATTGCCGCCGCCTCGATCGCCTACGGGCTGATCGTTGCGCTCTATTCGGGCATGCAGTTCCTGTTCGGGCCGCTGCTCGGTGCGTTGTCGGACCGCTTCGGCCGGCGGCCGATCATCCTGTTCTCGCTGAGCGGACTCTGCCTGCACTATCTGCTGCTCGCCGTCGCGCCGACGGTCGCGGTGATCGCCATCGTCCGCGCATTCGGCGGCATGATGGGCGCATCGGTCGCGGCGGCATCCGCTTACATTGCCGACGTGACGCCGCCCGAGCGACGCGCACAGAGCTTCGGTCTGATCGGCGTTGCGTTCGGGCTCGGCTTCATCATCGGCCCGGTGCTCGGCGGCGTTCTCGGCGAGATCGGGCTTCGCGTGCCGTTCTGGGTGGCGGCGGGCCTCTGCGCGGCCAACATCGCGCTGGCGTGGTTCCTTCTGCCGGAATCGCTGCCGGAGGAGAACCGGCGCGCGTTCCGCTGGAAGCAGGCGAACCCGATCGGCGCGTTCATGCTGATCGGCCGCTACGGCGCCGTCGTCGCGCTGATGATCGTCTTCGCCTTCACCCAGCTCGCGGAGCGGGCACTCGAAAGCACTTGGGTGCTGTTCACAGACTTCCGCTTCGATTGGGGACCCGCCGAGGTTGGCATCTCGCTCGCCGTCGTCGGCTTCCTGATCGCGTTCTCCGAAGGCGTCCTGGTGCGGATACTGGTGCCGCGGCTCGGCGAAGTGCTGATGCTACGCATCGGCCTTGTCGTGGGCGGCCTCTGCATGGTGCTGCTGGCGTTCTCGACGCAAGCGTGGATGGCCTATCTCGCGATCTCTTTCTACGTCCTCGGCTGGGGCGTCGTCGGCCCTGCGGCGCGGGCGATGGCGAGCCGCGCCGTCGGCAAGGACGAGCAGGGCGTGCTGCAGGGCGCGATCTCGTCGCTGACGACGGCGACCGGAATCATCGGTCCGCCGATCGCTGCGGGCTTGTTCGGTTGGTTCGTCGGGCCATCGGCGCCGGTCGAGTTTGCGGGGGCGCCCTACATCTTCGGCGCGCTTCTCTTCCTGGTTTCCATCTCGTTGATGCGGCAGGGGCCGATCCGCCGCGCGATCGAGTCGGCGACGTGACGTCTCAAATGGCTGTCGTTCCGGCTGCAGCGAAGCGAAGAGCCGGAACCTCTGAGCGCGGTTGGTGCCACGAGGTTCCGGGTCGCGGCCTTCGGCCTCGCCCGGAACGACGGCATTGGTTCTCACATGCCTGGGGCTTGACCTCGCGCTCGATCAAGCGAGCAATCCGATTGTCACGCCCGTCATTGGGTCCGGGCTCAAGGCCAGGACAAGTGAAGTTGGTGTTGATGGTGCGATGAGCAGCGATGCGGAGCTGGCAACGAAGCCGGTTGAAGACCTCAGCCGCAAGGAAGCTGAGGCCGAGCTCGCGCGCCTCGCCGCCGAGATCGCCGAGCACGACGCGCGCTACTATCAGCAGGACGCGCCGACGATCCCTGACGCCGACTACGATGCGCTCCGCCGCCGCAACCGCGCGATCGAAGAGCGTTTCCCCGATCTCGTTCGCTCCGACTCGCCGCAGGAGCGTGTCGGCGCAGCGCCGGCGAGCGGATTCGCCAAAGTCACTCACACCGTGCCGATGCTTTCGCTCGATAACGCCTTCGACGAGGAAGACGTCGTAGAGTTCCTGAAACGCGTTCGGCGCTTTCTCCGGATGGCCGACGACGATCCGCTCGACGTCATGGCCGAGCCGAAGATCGACGGCCTGTCGCTTTCGCTGCGCTACGAGGGCAGGGAACTCGTCACGGCCGCCACGCGCGGCGACGGCTATGAGGGCGAAAACGTCACTGCGAATGCACGGACGATCAAGGACATTCCGGACGCGCTGCCGGAGACAGCGCCGGACATCGTCGAAGTTCGCGGCGAGGTGTTTCTCGACAAGGCAGACTTCGCCAAGCTGAACGAAGGCTTCGCCGAAGCCGGCAAACGCACTTACGCCAACCCGCGCAACTTTGCCGCCGGATCGCTCCGCCAGATCGACGCCGGCGTGACGGCGTCGCGGCCGCTCCGCTTTCTTGCCTACTCATGGGGCGAGATGACTTCGTTGCCGGCGAAGACGCAGTCCGGCATGCTCGATGTGTTCCGCGACTGGGGGCTGCCGACCAATCCCGACTCGCGGCACTGCCGAACGATCGACGAAGCGCTCGAGTTCTATCGCGACACCGCAGCGCGCCGTGCCAAGCTCGCCTACGATATTGACGGAGTGGTCTATAAAGTCGACCGCCTCGATCTGCAGGAGCGGCTCGGCTTCGTATCGCGCTCCCCGCGCTGGGCGATCGCGCACAAGTTCCCGGCCGAGCAGGTGCAGACCGTCCTCAACGGCATCGACATCCAGGTCGGCCGCACCGGTTCGCTGACGCCGGTGGCGCGACTGGAGCCTGTCACCGTCGGCGGCGTCGTCGTGCAGAACGCGACGCTCCACAATGAGGACTACATCAAGGGCATCGGATCGGATGGCGAACCGATCCGCAACGGCAAGGGCATCCGCATCGGCGACACAGTGACGGTGCAACGCGCCGGCGACGTCATACCGCAGATCGTCGATGTCGATCTGTCGATGCGTCCGCCGTCCGCCGAACCGTTCGTGTTTCCCGATCGCTGCCCCGTTTGCGGCAGTCACGCGGTCCGCGAGGTGCATCCGGAGACCGGCAAGATCGACGCCGTCCGCCGTTGCACGGGCGGACTGATCTGCGAGGCGCAGGTCGTCGAACGGCTTCGGCATTTCGTGTCACGGCTCGCTTTCGATATCGAGGGCATCGGCGATAAGCAGGTCGAGGCGTTCCATGCCGAGGGGCTGATCGCGACCCCGGCGGATATCTTCCGCCTCAAAACGCACCGCGATGCGCTGCTGGCGCGCGAAGGTTATGGCGAGCAGTCGGTCGGCAATCTCATTGCCGGCATCGAGGCGCGGCGCGAGATCGCGCTGCATCGCCTCATCTACGCGCTCGGCATTCGCCACATCGGCGAGACGACGGCCAAACTGCTGGCAAGGAGCTATCGTAGCTGGACAGCGTTCGAGGCGGCGATGCGCGACGCCGCCGACCGCGACGGCGAGGCCTGGGCGGACCTCAACGACATCGACGGCATCGGCGTGACGGCAGCGACGGCGCTGGTCGAGTTCTTCGCCGAGCCGCGCAACCGCGAGGCGCTGACGGCGCTGCTTGCCGAGATCGCGCCGGTCGACGACCCCGGCGTGCAGGTCGATGGCTCGCCCGTGGCCGGCAAGACGATCGTCTTCACCGGGACGCTGGAACGAATGACCCGCGACGAGGCCAAGGCGATGGCCGAACGGCTCGGCGCGAAGGTCTCCGGCTCGGTATCGAAGAAGACCGATATCGTTGTCGCGGGACCGGGCGCCGGTTCGAAGGAGAAGAAGGCGAAGGAACTCGGTGTCGAGGTGATCGACGAGGGTGGATGGTTCGAGCTGGTGGGCGGCTAGAGGCATCTCTTCACCGCTCATCCCCGCGAAAGCGGGGATCAGATCTGGGTTCCCGCCTTCGCGGGAACGAACCGAAACTGGCGCGCTGAACTCGGGTGAGGGGACCAAGATGCTGGGTTGGGTTTGTCGCCGCAAGTCGATTCCGCTTGCTGCTGTCGTTTGCCTCGCGGTTGCGCCTCCGGCATTGGCGTTCGACGAATCCGATCTGCAGCGGTTGGCCGATACCGGCGCTTGTGCCGAATGCGATCTCAGTTTCGCCGATCTCGAGGGCGCTAGTTTGGCCGGCGCAGATCTCAGCGGCGCCGATCTGGTCTGCGCGCGTCTTGCCGCCGCCGATCTGATGGGAGCCGATCTCAGCGGCGCCAACGCCATGGGCGCCGATTTCGCGGGAGCCGATCTTTCTGGCGCCGATCTCCGTCGCGCGGTGCTGCTGCGGACCGCGCTGCTCGAAGCGACCCGCGCCAACGTCAACATCAGCGGCGCGACCTTCTTCCGCTCGATGTCGGATGGCGGCCTCGCCGGGGTCGATTGCGACGTAGGAGCGCCTTAAGGCGCGATGT